>Ga0068860_100000072_pt1 | contig 174997 bp, 141 predicted proteins | sample KBSSwiS32_FD_66597 | JGI IMG/M metagenome (GOLD analysis project Ga0068860, IMG submission 66597) | Switchgrass rhizosphere microbial communities from Kellogg Biological Station, Michigan, USA - KBS Switchgrass S3-2 | ecosystem: Host-associated > Plants > Roots > Rhizosphere > Soil ... | reverse complement strand
AGCAACTCCCTAAAAAAATTAGAGAGCAACCGAAGCCGCTCTCTAAACAGGCTGGCTTAAAGCCGCCTAAAGCATAAAATTAAACAATAAAATCATTTGGTGCTTAACACAGAATCTTACCATTGGCCCGGTACAAGCAAACGCCACTGCCGATTAACACATTAGCTCAGTAGCGAACCAACCCTCGATAGTATCCAATGTACAGCGACGGAAGGCTCATAGCTGTCGGGAATAACAAAAGAAAAATCTTACAGCACCTAACAAAACGAAACCCTACTTCAATACAATCCCCCCCAGCGCCGGCAAATGCACCCGCACCTCATACCTGTCCAGACCCTCATCCACCAGCCTCACAGGGACCGAAGGATTATACACATCCCCCGTCCCCCAATATTTCCGGTCATCACTATTAAATATCTCCTTCCACGCCTTTTTCCCCGACGCATACACCAGCCAATCCCTCCGCACCACCGGCGTAAGATTCAATATCACCAGCAGATCTTCCGCCGGATCCTTCCCCTTGCGACGATAGACGATAACACATTCATCCCTGTGCGAGAGGTCGATCCACTCAAATCCATACATGGAGAACTGGTTTTCATACAGTGCCGGCTCGCTTCTCAATAAGAGGTTCAGGTCCCGCACACAATCCTTCAGCCCTCTGTGACTGTCATATTGCAGCAGCTCCCAGGGCAGCTCGCTCTTGTAATTCCATTCCGACGTCGACCCGAACTCATCGCCCATGAAGAGCAGCTTTCCACCCGGATGCGTCAGCATATAGGTATACATCGCCCGCAGGTTGGCAAATTTCTGCCAGTCGTCTCCCGGCATCTTATAGAGCATGGGCGACTTTCCATGCACTACCTCGTCGTGGCTCAGCGGCAGCATGAAGTTCTCATCATAAAAATACATCATACTAAAGGTGAACTTATCCTGGTGCTGCTTGCGGTTGATTGGGTCGACCTTGAAGTAGTTCAGCGTATCGTGCATCCAGCCCATCATCCACTTCATCCCAAAGCCGAGTCCGCCTGCAAATGTAGGACGGCTTACCCCCGGCCAGTCCGTCGCTTCTTCAGCGATGGTCTGTACATCCCGGAAATCCCGGAAGATCGTCTCATTGAGATCCTTGATAAAGGCTATCGCCTCCAGGTTGCCATCCCCGCCATATTCATTAGGCTCCCATCCGCCTGCCTGGCGCGAATAGTTCAGCTTCAGCATGGAGCTTACCGCATCCACCCGTATCCCGTCGGCATGATAGCAGTCCAGCCAATACCGGGCATTGCTGATAAGAAAGCTCTTCACTTCTCCCCTTCTATAGTTAAATATATAGCTGTTCCAGTCGGGATGAAACCCCTTACGCATATCCGCATATTCATATGTGTTGAGGCCATCGAAGAGATACAGGCCATGGGCGTCGTAAGGGAAATGAGAAGGCACCCAGTCCAGTATGACCCCGATACCCGCCTGGTGAAAAGCATCCACCAGGGACATAAATCCCTGCGGATCTCCAAATCGTGAGGTCGGTGCAAAGTAACCGGTCCCCTGGTAGCCCCAGCTCCCGTCGAATGGATGTTCCATCACCGGCATCAGCTCCACGTGCGTAAAACCCATCTCCTTTACATAAGGCACCAGCCGCTCCCTGATCTGGTCATAGCTGTTATAACGCTCCTCATCGTTTTTGTCGGGACGCATCCAGCTGGCCAGATGTACCTCATATACGCTCCAGGGGGCCTGCAGCGAATTGTGCTGCTCCCGCCCCTGCATCCATTCTCCATCCTTCCAATCGAATCCCAGATCCCAGGTGATCGAAGCCGTATAAGGACGCTTCTCCCAAAAATAGGCATAGGGATCGCCTTTATCCAGCTCCTGTCCCTGCGTATTGCGGATATGGTATTTATATGCTTCGCCTTTCGGCAGGTTGGGTATAAAGCCTTCCCAGATCCCGCTCCGCTCCAGCCGCACAAACAAAGGGTGCGCCTGCGGGTCCCATCCGTTGAAATGACCGATAACAGATATATAAGTGGCGTTCGGCGCCCAGACGGCGAAGTAATGGCCGTCCGTGCCCAGCACTGTCATAGCGTGCGAACCAAACAGCTTATAAAGCTGGTAATGCGTACCCCATTGAAAATTCTGGATATCCTCATCCGAGAACAGCGAATAGTTCCACACAGGCTTCGTAGTGTCTACGAAATGGATATCTTCATATTGGGGTGAGTGGGATGTAGCCAATTTTATTTTTTTTTGTGCAATTGTACAATTTCTGCATCTGGGCGATAGTCAGATGAAAGATGGGTGATGACCAGGTCTTTAACGTAAATTTAAGGCATCAGTCTTGCATAACCCTTTTTTTACGGATAATTTGTAGCCGGAAACCTGACCCAAACCTGTTCATTGAGAAATACATCCTTTAAATCCATTATTGAATCTTATTCATGCGCCTCCTAATTGCTTTGACCCTGGCCATCTTTTTGCCATTTCACTATGCCGTTGCACAATCCATCTCTCCTTCAACGCCGGCCCTTGCCCTTATAAAAGGCCGCATTGCGGATACCATCGAAAAAAAGAACCTTTTCAATGTTTCAGTCCTGCTGCTGCAAAGATCAGACTCGATCATCATCCGGCATGCCCGTACGGATAAAGCCGGCAATTTCCTGCTGAAGGGTATTCCGCCCGGACACTATCTGCTGCTGGTGACCTATCCCGCCTACGCCGATTATGCGGACGAGCTGGAGGTAAAGGACTCCCTTCCCCACGTACTCCATCCCATCGGCCTGGTGCTGAAAAGCAAGCTGCTGGAAGAAGTGGTGGTCAATGGCAGCAAGGGCGCCATCCGTATGAAGGGCGATACGGTCGAGTTCAAGGCGGACAGCTTCCGCACCCAGGCCGGCGCTACCGTGGAAGAGCTGCTGAAAAAGCTTCCTGGCATCCAGGTAGACAGCAAAGGCAAGATCACCGCCCAGGGACAGACAGTCCAAAAGGTCCTGGTAGACGGAGAAGAATTCTTCGGCGATGACCCCACCCTGGTCACGCAAAATCTCCGTGCCGACATGGTGGACAAAGTACAGGTATACGATAAAAAAAGCGACCAGGCCGCCTTCACAGGCATCGATGACGGCGAAAGGAACAAGACCATCAACCTGAAACTAAAGGACAATAAGAAGAATGGCTACTTCGGCAAGCTCAGCGGGGGACAGGGCACCGACGGCTACTACGACTACCAGGGCATGTTCAACTTCTTCCGTAAAAAGATGAAGCTGGCCGCTTATGGTATTTTCTCCAATACAGGCAAGACGGGCCTGGACTGGCGGGAAAGGGATAATTATGGTCAAAGCAATGCAGGTAACATCGACTACGATGAGACCACCGGCAATTTTCAGTGGACAGGCATAAGCAATGACTTCGACTCCTGGTCCGGACGGTATGAAGGGCAGGGCATTCCCTCCGTCAAGACCGGCGGCCTGCATTATAATAATAAATGGGATGACGAAAGGCAATCCATCAACGGCAACTACAAGGTCATGCAGCTGGACGTCAACAACACCAGCACCACCAATTCGGAGAATATCCTGCCGGATTCATTTTATTTCAACAACCAGACGAAACGCTCCTTCGACCACATCTTGCGTCATAGCGCGGACGGCAGCTACGAAATGAAATTCGACTCCACTTCCAGCATCAAGCTCATGGCCAATGGCGGCTCGGATCATAAGACAACTTACAGCGATTTCACATCTGAGGCCCTGGACAAGGACAGCGTTGTGACAAACCGTAATACCCGCACCCTTTCCACCATCGGCGATAACCGTGCATTCAACAGCAATATACTTTGGCGGAAAAAGCTGCCAAAAAAGGGGCGGACCTTTTCCTTCAACCTGCGGGAGAACTATACCAACAACGTCTCCAATGGTATATTGAACTCCAATACTCAATTCTTTGACCACGGCTTGCCAACCCATGACTCCCTGATCGATCAGCATAAGGACTTTCATACGGAAAACATTCTTTTGGACGGCAAGATCACTTATACCGAGCCGCTCTCGAAAGTATCCTTTCTGATCGTGAACTATGGCCTCTCCGTGAACAACAGCCATTCCAACCGCAACTCCTATAACAGATCGCAGGATGGGAAATACACAACGCTTGATTCCCTTTACAGCAACGACTACCAGTTCAATGTACTTACCAATACCGGCGGTCTCGCCTACTCAATGGTAAAGCAAAAGATAAGGATGAATGCCGGGACCAATGTCGCCTTTACGCGGTATGATCAACGCGATCTGCACGTGGACACAGCTGCCAAAAGAAGATTTACCAACTGGTATCCCAACGCCAGCATGACGTACTCCTTCACCTCGCAAAGAAGACTTGCTTTGCGTTATAATGGCTTTATGAACCAGCCCAGCCTCAACCAGATCCAGCCCACCCGTACCAATGACGATCCCCTCAACATTTACGTTGGCAATCCCAACCTCAAGCCTCAGTTCACCAATCGCTTTGGCCTTAACTTCAACGACTATAAGATCCTGACGGACCGGGGGATCTGGATCGACGTCTCCTATTCATTCACGGAGAATGCCATCAGCAGCAACGTGCTGGACACGATGGGCAAGAGAAGCAGCCAGTCCATCAACGTGGACGGGAACCATAGCTATTCAGGCTATCTGGGATATAATTTCAAGTGGAGGAAACCAGGGCTTAGCTTCTACGTCTTTTCGAATTTCAATGTCAACAGCAATGCCAATATCATCAACAGGATACAGAATACTACCAACAGCAGCAGCTATACGCTGGGGTTCAGCATTTTCAAGTCAAAGGAAAAGAAGTATGAGGCCAGCATCCGGCCTTCTGCAACGTATACGGATAGCCGCTCGTCCATCAACACACAAAAGCCGGTGAAATACTGGACCTATTCCATTCAGCCGGAATTTGACGTCTTCCTGCCTTTGAAATTCCAGGTCCATGCCGAAGCCGATATCAATATCCGGCCGAAGACCGGCGATTTCAGGAACAATCTCAACAATACACTTATGAACGCCTGGCTGGGCAAAAAGTTCATGAAGAACGATGCGCTGCTGATAAAGATCGTAGGGAACGACCTGCTCAATCAGAACGTTGGTTTCAATCGGACAACAAATAGTAACTTTATCAGCCAGAATACCTTTACCAATATCAAGCGGTTTTATATGCTTTCAGTCGTCTGGAACTTTACCAAAGCCGGCACCCCCGCACCCGACAACCGTTAACCACTTCAAGACCTTACAATGAAAATATCTGTTGCAATAATTTTTCTGCTGCTAACTGCAGGCTTACTGCAGGCGCAGGCGCCAAACGCCATTTTCCTCTCAGAGGGAAAGATCGAGTTCGAAAAAAAACTCAACCAACACGCTCAGCTGGAGGAGGACAACACCTGGTCAGAGCTGCAGAAAAAAACGCTCTCCCAGTTCAAGGTCACCTATTTTGACCTTATGTTCACCCGTACAAAGACACTGTACAAACCCGGCCGGGAAGGCAGCGGTACGGCCATGGGCTGGTTCTCGGAGATGCCTGCACAGGAGAATGTCATTTACTCCGATCTTGAGGAGGAGAAAAGCGTCAGTCAGAAAAAAGTGTTCGAGCAATTATTCCTCGTGCAGGACAGCATCCGTAAGATCAGGTGGAAACTGACGGACGAGACACGTACCATCGCCGGTTTTTCCTGCCGCCGGGCCAATGCCATTATTATGGACTCGATCTATGTTGTGGCCTTTTATACCGATGAGATACTGACCTCCGGCGGGCCCGAATCCTTCACTGGCCTGCCTGGCATGATACTGGGCGTAGCCCTGCCGCACCAGCATGTCTCCTGGTTCGCAACCAAGGTTGAGGCGGTCAACGTCAGCGATGCCCAGCTTGTATCACCGCAAAAAGGGAAAAAAACGGACAATGCCGCTTTTAAAGAGACCGTCAACGCTGCGCTCAAAGATTGGGGTAAATATGCGCAGCGGTTCCTCCAGGCCATATTTCTGTAAGTTCAATCGCCTGAACCGAATTTCTTCAGTTCCAGGATCAGCATTTGCCCTGCCGGCACTTCTATCGGACGATGCAATGGATAATTCACTCCCTTCAATATATCCACTGCTTCGGTAAAGCCGGAGGTCCGTTCTGCATAGCGGCCCGCATCCACCATTGCCGGAATTGAGTCCGTATTCATGGCGCATAAGATCGTCTGCTGCGCATCGTACCGGAAATAAACATAGAGTCCGTTCTTCGGCACATACTGCATCATCTTTCCCGTGCGCAGGGCCGATGAGCTTTTACGGAACCGGGCCAGCTTTCGAACCAGTCCCTGTACGGCTTTCTCTTCCGTTGAAAGGCCCTCTCCCGTAAAGGCATTCTTCCTGTCCCCCTGCCATCCGCCTGGAAAATCCAGCCGCACCCATCCGTCCGGGTTTGCAAAACCTTTCATCAGGATCTCCGTGCCGTAATACAGCTGTGGAATGCCCCTGCAGGTCAGCAGCCACTGGATCCCCATCTTCTGTTTAGCCACATCCTCGCCCAGTTGGGAGAAGATCCGGCTCATGTCATGGTTATCCAAAAAGATGACATTACGCGTCGGGTCCTTATACAGGAAATCATTGGCCAGGGTATTGTACAGCTTCATCACCCCGTCCGTCCCCCCTGGCTTCTCATTCAGCGCAGGCACAATGCCGTAGAAATTACATTGAAAGTCCACGGCCCCCTGCAGGTTGCTTTTGTAAGCATTGACGAGGTTGTTCTCCACAAAAAAAGCCTGGTTGGCCGTACCATGCACCCAGGCTTCGCCAAACAAGGTGATCTTAGGATATTCCTCCGTCAGCGCTTTATTACACCGGTTCATGAATGCAAGGTCATTGTAGATGTATGTATCGATCCGCCAGCCATCTACCCCAAAGGTTTCCACGCACCAGATGGCATGTTGGATGAGAAAATTCGCCACGTACGGATCTCCCTGGTTGATATCCGGCATCTCCGTGGTGAACCAGCCGTCGCTGGTGATCCTGGCATCGGCAGCAGCCGCATGCGGGTCCATCAGTGGCTGATCCCGGTAGCTTGTTTGAGTGAACTGCGGCCATTGATGCAGCCAGCTCTTCGACGGAGCATCCTGCACCAAAAAATGGAAGCGACCCACGTGATTGTACACTGCATCCTGTATCAGCTTCATGCCCCGCCGGTGCAGCTCGTCGCTAAGCTTTTTATAGAGAACGGCGCCTCCCAGCCGGGGGTCGATGGTATAATGGTCCGTGAATGCATAGCCATGTTCCGTCCGGTCGGGCATATCATTCTCCAGCACCGGCGTCATCCACAAGGTGGTGATCCCCAGTTCCTGCAGATAGTCCAGATGGTCGATGATCCCCTGCATATCGCCGCCATGCCTCAAAAAAATGGAATCCCTGTCCAGCGACTGATCCCGCATACCGGGAACACGGTCGTTACCCGGATCGCCATTGCTCCACCGGTCCGGCATGAGGAAATAAATGAGATCGGCGCTGGTAACCCCCTGGGCGAACCTGCTGCCATTGCCTCCGCTCCTGGCGAGCAAAGGATAATCGATCACCGTCTCAGCCCCCCCTCCGGCAGGCCTTACCCTTATCTTCACCAGGCCGGGACGAGCCGCCTGTCCGATCCGCAAGTCCAGGAATATATAGTGAGGATTTTGCGCCGGAAATACTTTTACCAATTGTACCCCCGGATAGCTGACGGTTACTGAGGGCGCAGCGGTCCAGCGCACATCCCGTATCATCAGCTGCACCGAAGCTTGTTTCATGCCCACCCACCAGTTGGAAGGATAGACCTTCATGCCATCTCCGGCCTGCAGCGACCCGGAAATAGCCAGGAAAAATATCACGATAGCATTTCTCATATCTGTAGTCTTGTAAATTAAACGCCCGCAGCAAACCCCGCCTTCTCCTGCTGTATCCTTATAGCTCCTCCATCATACACGAACAGCACGCTGATGGCCGCGCAAATAAGACAGAAGCCCGCCAGTACGATGGCATAGATGGGCTGATCACCATAAATATGCTTGACGATCCATCCGCCAAAGAGCCCGTTGATGATCTGTGGCAGGGTGATAAAGAAGTTGAAGATCCCCATATAGATCCCCATTTTGCCGGCAGGTATACAGCCGCTGAGGATCACATATGGCATGGCCAGTATGCTGGCCCAAGCAAGCCCCACGCCTATCATGGACCAGGTCAGCATCGCCGGGTCTTTTATAAAAAAGATAGAGATAAGCCCGATCCCCCCCGCTACCAGGGAGAGGGCGTGGGTGAGCTTCCGGCCAATACGGTTGGCAATAGGCGTTAGTAAAAGCGCATAGAGCATCGCAACGCCATTATAAACGGCAAAAGCGCTGCCTACCTTGTTGCCTGCTTCATTATAAGCCACGCTCTTCACATAATCACCCGACAATCCGTATACGTGTGTGGCGACGGCATCCGTCGTAAATACCCACATGCTGAAAAGAGCAAACCAGCTGAAGAACTGGACCAGCCCCAGCTGCTTCATGGTCCGGGGCATCCGGACAAAATCCTTCCATATCTGGCCCACACCCTCTTTTTTGGCGCCTGCCTCCAGCTTACCATGATATCTCTCATACTCATCAGGCGGATATTCCCGGGAAAAGATCACCGTCACGAGGATGGCAAGGATAAACACCGCCGCACCGATATAAAATGCATATTTGATATTGTTGGCAATGCCGTCAGCTGCAGCGATCTTACTGACACCCAACGTAGCCAGAATGTCGGGCAACCACGAACCCACCACCGCCCCCAGCCCGATAAGAAAGGTCTGCACGGAAAATCCCAGGGTCCGCTGTCTGTCCGGAAGATTGTCGGCCACCAGGGCCCGGAATGGCTCCATGGCGACGTTGAACGACGCATCCATCACCATCACAAAGCCGGCGCCCACCCATAACGCAGGTATCCACCCCGCCATCCCGCCGGAATTCGGCAGCAGCACCAGAGCAAAAGAAGATAGCAGGGCGCCCGTCAAAAAATAAGGCTTACGCCTGCCGAGGCGATTCCAGGTCCGGTCACTGTAATGTCCGATCAGGGGCTGTACGATCATCCCCACCAGCGGCGCCACGATCCAGAACATAGGCAGCTGGTCCACGTCCGCACCGAACGAACGCAGGATGCGGCTGGTATTCGCATTCTGCAAAGCAAATCCAAACTGGATGCCCATGAAGCCAAAGCTCATGGTGAATACCTGTCCAAGGGACAGGCTAGGCTTAGCAGCCGGCCCCTGACGGGACAGACCAGGAGAAGGGGAAGATGCCATAGCAATCGTTGATTATGTAAAAAATACACGTTAGCCGGCGAAAAGCTGCCCGGACAGGTCCGGGACAGCCATCATGAAATATTTTATATCACAAACCCATTCGGCAGCACAGCCCCCTTCTTGATCACCACGACGCCTTCTTTCACATTGTACAGCGAATGGTCCGTATTCTCCAGATGATGTCCTCCATTGATCCGCACATCATCTCCGATGCGGCAATTCTTATCCACGATAGCATTGCGGATATAGCAGCGATGTCCAATGCCGACCGTGGGAAGACCATGGCTCCGTGCCTGTTCGATCTCCTCGATGGTCTCATAAAAATCCACACCCATCAGGTAACTGCTGACAATGGTCGTACCGGTGCCGATCCGGGTCCGGATACCGATGATGCTGTTCTCGATACGGGAAGCATTGATGATACACCCCTCCGCAATAATGGTCTTTTCCAGCGTGGTGCCGCTGATCTTGGCAGGAGGCAGCATACGGGCGCGGGTATAGATCGCTTTTTCGTTGTCAAAGAGGTTGAAATCGGGGATATCCTTGGTAAGCCCCAGGTTGGCCTCGAAAAAAGAAGGAATATTTCCGATATCTGTCCAGTACCCTTCATATTGATAGCTGACCACTTTGTACTTTTCCAGGGATTGGGGAATTATTTCCTTCCCAAAGTCGGTGGATTCCACATATTCGTTCTGCAGCAGCTCCGACAGCAGCTGCCGGTTGAATATATAGATGCCCATGGATGCCAGGTAATGGCGGCCCTGGGCATGCATGGCAGGCCCTGTATCGCTGACCCAGGGAGGCAGCATATCCTTCTTTGGCTTTTCGGTAAAGGAGGTGATATAACCGTTCTCATCCTTCTTCATGATCCCGAAATCCGAGGCTTCCTTGTCATTCACAGGGATCGTCGCGATGGAAATATCGGCCCCCATCTCTTTGTGATGCGCCAGCATTTCCATAAAATCCATCTGGTACAGCTGATCGCCGGAAAGAATGAGCACATATTCGCTGTCAAATGGCCCCAGGTGCCGCAGACATTGCCGCACGGCATCGGCCGTGCCCTGGTACCAGGTGGGATTATCCGGGGTCTGTTCAGCCGCAAGGATATCCACGAAGGCAGAGCTGAAAGCACTGAAATGATAGGTGTTCTTAATATGCCGGTTAAGCGATGCCGAGTTGAATTGCGTCAGCACAAACATCCTCGTGATCCCTGAGTTCAGACAGTTGGAGATGGGAATATCTACCAACCGGTATTTCCCCGCGATCGGTACGGCCGGTTTGCTCCTGCTGGCGGTCAACGGATACAACCTGGTGCCGGCGCCCCCTCCTAATATGACAGATAAAACTTCTTTAGACATATACAAGCGGTTTATGAATTTGAACGATCTGTTTACCCTGACTAAGTTACTTATTCCTTAACCTAAAATTATACCTAATAAATTCTAATTCCATGCCATTAACCATATCGTTAACATCGCCGCAACATTCATACTAGCCCCTGATCGCCTCATACAGCCGCAGGTAAGACATCACACTGGATTCCCAGCTAAAATCCAGCTGCATGATTTGCCGGCGGACCTCCTTCAGCTTTTCGGCCTGCTGGTATAGTTCCGTCGCCCGCCAGATACCGTGGGTAATATCCCCGACGGTGACGTGATTAAATCGTATACCATATCCATCCTTATCCCCATAATCGATCACAGTATCATGTAATCCACCCGTATTCCGCACCACCGGGACAGTACCATACCGCAGCGCATATAGCTGGTTCAGCCCGCAAGGCTCCACCCGGGAAGGCATAAGTATAAAATCCGCTCCGGCATAGATCAGATGGCTCAACGCCTCATCATACCCGATATAAACATTATAATCTTCCCTTGAAAGCCCTTTCATGGCATTCAGCCGGCTCTCGATCTCGGGGAAACCGCTGCCCAGGATAAGAAAATTCATCCTGCGGCCCGTATAATAAAAGGAGTCCTCGATGGCCTGCGCCAGCAGGTCCGCCCCCTTCTCCCCTACCAGCCGGCCGATGAAAGTGATCAGCGGCTTTTTCGGGTCCAGCTGAAAACGCTGGCAGAGTAGCTCCTTGTTCCCGTGCTTGCCCTCCTCCACCGTATCCACCGTATAATGATCTTCAAAATAGCTGTCCTGCGCCGGGTCCCACACCAGATTGTCGATACCATTGAGAATACCCGAACACTTCCCACGCTCATACTCCAACAGCGCTTCCAGCCCATTGGCATTGCTCCGCATTTCTTCCAGGTAAGTGGGGCTGACAGTGGTCACCTTCCAGGCGCACTTGATCCCGCTGGCCAGCGGATTGATCGCGCTGCCCCAACCCAGCATGCCCATCTTCCATGTATCATAGGCCGGGATATAGGTGCTTTTATCCCATCCCATCCAGCCCTGGTATTGAGCGTTGTGGATGGTCAGCACCGTGGGAACATCCGCCAGCGACTGATACGCATAACAATATTTGAAAAAGAAAGGGATCAATGCCGTATGGTGGTCATGGACATGCACAATGTCCGGCCGGTGCTTCCAGGACACCAGCCAATCCGCCACTGCTACCTGGAATGCCGTGAACCGTTCAGTATCATCCGTATATCCATACACTTTTTCCCGGTCCAGCAACCCATATATATCCACCAGGTAAAGATCAAATCCCAGCTTGCCTGTCTGCTCCTTGATCACCGTATAGTTGAACCACCAGTTGCCCAGATGGGTGTACCCCTTGTGGACCACCTCCCATTGATTGGCATAAAGGAATTTTGTCCGGTACATCGGCATGACAACTTTAGCAACATGCCCCAGCTGTCGCTGGTATTTGGGTAATGCTCCTACTACGTCGCCCAACCCCCCGGCCTTGGCCACCGGATAACACTCTGCCGATACATGTATTATTTCCATTAAGTTGTATTAATGCTTAGGGTGCAAGGTTGTAAGACAATTGGCATTCAATTTAGGGAAGGTTTTCCATTTAATACTCTGCGGGTGATGAAAAAATTTTTCGCGTCATGAAAACGTGCTATTTTCAGCCCTTAATTCCAAAACAGGACAGCACTATGCATCAAAAAACCAACTGGGCTCAATTTGGTACCCTCATCAGCGTCTTCTTCTTCTGGGGCTTTGTAGCGGCAAGCAATGACATCCTTATACCCGTCTTCAAAGAAAAATTCAATTTATCACACTCGCAGAGCCAGTGGGTGTCCCTCGCGTTTTATATAGCATATACAGTGGGTTCTATCATCTACATCGGTATTTCAAAAGCATTGGGAGGCGATCTGCTGAACAGGATCGGGTACAAAAATGGTATTGCAGTGGGGCTGATCATTTCGGCCATCGGAACCCTCTTGTTCTATCCTGCCGCCAACAATTCTTCCTTTACACTGATGCTGTCAGGTCTGTTCATCGTCGCGCTTGGCTTCTCCCTGCAGCAGATAGCAGCCAATCCCCTCGCCATCGTCATAGGGGACCCGGCAACAGGATCTCAGCGATTGACCATGGCCGGCGGTGTCAATAATTTCGGTACCACCATCGGCCCCCTGCTGGTCAGCTTTGCCATTTTCGGAAGCGTAAGCGCCGCAAATACACATGCCAGTATCGAGGCCGTAAAGACGCCTTATCTTATATTGGGTCTTGCCTTCGTCCTGGTGGCCGTCTTCTTTAAGTTCTCTTCTATTCCCAATAAGATCGACCTGGATAATGTTTCCGCAGAAGCCTCTGTAAATGACAGCAAATTGTTGCACCGCAAGTCGGCTATCTCCTACCCTCAATTATGGATGGGTATGATTGGCATCTTTGTATATGTGGGCGTAGAAGTATGTACAGCCAGCAATCTTCCCAATTATCTTAAGGAAGACCTGGGCATCACGACAGATAAGGTCGCCCCTTTCATCTCCCTTTACTGGGCCAGCCTGATGATCGGCCGCTGGACGGGAGCCGTAGGCGCTTTCAACCTGTCAAAGTCTGCTTCGCAGATCATGCGTTTTATTTTACCCTTCGTCGCATTTGGCATCTTCCTGCTGGTAAATGTTGTCGGCGGCCATGACGTATCGGATTTCTACGCTTACCCCCTATGCATAATTATTATGATACTCGGCGACGTATTCAGTAAGGGCAACCCGGCCCGCATGCTCCTCATCTATGCAGTATGCGGCATCACTGCGCTTTGTATCGGCATGGCCACACACGGCATCGTCAGCGTGTATGCTTTCATGAGCGTAGGTCTCTTCTGCAGCACACTCTGGCCCTGCGTCTTCACCCTGGCCGTCACCGGCCTGGGCCGGCATACCAACCAGGGCAGTAGCCTCCTCATTATGATGATCATGGGTGGTGGCCTTATCAGCTGGCTGCAAGGTGCTTTGGCCGATACAGCCTTGGGCATTCATTACAGCTATATCGCCGGCGTCGCCTGTTTCGCCTACCTGGCATTCTATGCCATCAGGGCTAAATCATTGCTAAAATCTCAGGGAATTGATTTTGATGCTTTGCAAAGCAGCGGAGGGCATTAAATCTTGCCCTATATTTGCAATCCGCTTATTCAAGGCGTACATAATCCACAAAACCCAGCGTTCATGGCAAAAGCTGCTTCTTCATACGAATCATTAGCCATCGGCATTGATATCGGGGGCACAGGTACAAAGTTTGGCATAGTTGATCGTATAGGCAATGTTTTGTTCTCCAGCGAGATCTCCACAAAAGGGCACTCGCAGATAGAAAGCTTTATCGATGAACTGCATAACCATCTTTCAATACTCATTGAAAAAGCCGGCGGCACGGGCCGTATGCGCGGCATAGGCGTAGGCGCCCCCAACGGCAATTACTACAGTGGCACCGTGGAATATGCACCCAACCTCCCCTGGAGAGGCATCATTCCCCTTGCTAAGCTTATACAAAATAAATTCCAGCTCCCCACGATCCTTACCAACGACGCCAATGCCGCCGCCATCGGTGAAATGATGTATGGCGCCGCCAAAGGCATGAAAGACTTTATCATGATCACCCTGGGCACAGGCGTGGGCAGCGGTATAGTAGCCAATGGCAAGCTGATCTATGGCCATGACGGCTTCGCCGGCGAGCTGGGGCATACCATCATTATTCCCCATGGCCGCCTGCACGAAGGCACAGGGAAATATGGCTCATTGGAAAGCTATGCTTCCGCCACAGGTGTCAAGCTGACTGCCATCGAAATGCTGGAAAAAAGCCAGGATGCCAGCCTCCTGCGCGATATCCCTAAAAATCAATTGGATTCAAAAAAAGTATACGAAGCAGCTATCCAGGGCGACAAGCTGGCTAAAGCTATCTTCGATTTCACAGGAGAGGTCCTGGGTCTGGCCCTGGCGAACTTCGTAATGTTCTCCAGCCCCGAAGCCATCATCCTGTTCGGGGGTCTTACCAAGGCTGGAGACCTCATTCTGAAGCCTACCCGCGACAATATGGAAAGCAACCTGATCCAGGTATTCCAGAACAAGGTAAAGATCCTTGTCAGCCACCTGAAAGAATCCGATGCCGCCATCCTGGGCGCCAGCGCCCTGGTCTGGGACATGAAGTTATAGATCTAAAAGGAACGGCGGCCATCGGCCGCCGTTCTGCATATCAGTAACCAGGATTCTGCATCAACCCCGGATATATATTTAAAAAATTCTCCGGTACAGGCATCCGGCTGTTGTTTGGATGCCAGCCTCCCGCCGCCAGCACACTCTGGGCCGTACCCCATCGCAACAGGTTGGCATACCGGCCTCCCTGCCTGTATTTCTCTGTCAGCCAGGTTGCCTGCAGCCAGGTATTGCCATCCGTCGCCGTGGTAAACGAGACGGGGGCTTCGCTATATTTCGCCCGGATAAGATTGATATCATCAGCAGCTCCGGTGTAGTCCGTAGTGGCAATCTTCGCCTCCGCATCCATGAGCAGCACATCCGCATAGCGCAGCACCGGGCACCACTGCGGCGTCGTGCCGCCAAATGCGCCGCTGAAATACCAGGCAGTCGAAGCGCCCATGGCGGAGAAAGCCGGCGCCCAGATCGTCTCGGCCGTGTTCTGGCTGGTGAGGTAGGAAAAACCGATCGGCGCCAATGTAAAAGCCTGGCTACCCTTGATCTGTGCCGTATAGGTCAGCACATCGTTGTATTTTTGCTGTTGTAATGCACACCTGGCCGCCAGCGCCATGGCTGCATAGCGGGTAATGGCATCCTTTCCGCTGGTGCGGGTAAGCGGCAGATTACTATTGAGATTACTGGTAAGGTCTGCCATGATATTGGCATAGACCTCGCTGGCCGGCTGCCTGGTAATGCCCGGAAAGAAATCGGGCGTGTCATCCGTATTGTTATACGGCACGTCCCCGAAATACGCCAGCAGCTCGAGGTAAAGATAGCCCTGGAAAACCCTGGCCTGTTGCATAAAGTCGAATTTCTGCTGGTCCGTCATCGTCACGTTGAGCATATCTTTTATGACACCGTTCAACTTATAGATGCCCTTGAAATAGGCATCGTTCCAGATGGAATTGAAGAGAGACATATTGGCGACAATACTGAAGTCGTCCAATGGACAGTACGATGCAACGGAACTGCAGGCAGCATCGTCGCTCAGCGTCCCATCCATGATGACGAGGTTCTGATACAGGGAAGAAAGCCCAGCATACACCCCGTCCAGCTTCGCCTGTACCTCTGCAACCGTGGTCAGCGGCTTCTTCCTGTAGCCGATCATAACGTTAGTATTCACCGGCTTGTTCTTCTCCACCTGGACGGACAACGCCGGCTGCCCTCCCTGGTCATGACTATCTACCTTTCCATCCATGTTAAGGTCCTTCCAGATAAAGTTGCCGGCATTGTCCAGCGCCGTATCTGCCGCATATCCCAGCCAGATATTGTTGTACGCCTGCGAATAAGTGGTGAACACATTCGAGATGGTCCCTTTATTCACCACTATATAATAGGTGCCATCCGTCACACCGTTCAGCTTCGCCACACCGTCGGTCCCCGTGGTCGCCGTATAGGCAGGATGATCATTGGACAGTACAAACGCTTCCTGGCTGGTGTACAGTTTCACCGTCGCACCGGCACTCAGCTCCCCTTTCGGTTTGCTGCTGCTCCATTTAGTGGCATCCCATACCGTGATAGAAATGGCTGGCGTTTCGCCGGAAGGATCGTCTGCTTTGCTTTTTGAGCAGCCTCCCAACGCTAGTAAAGATAAGATCAATAGGTAGTTTTTTTTCATATGAGGAGTTTGGAATTACGAGCTCCTTCATAAACGAAAAAAGCAGATGTAACGTATGCTTCACCGTAAGGAAAAATCATCGGAAATGGCCATCCGCGCCCCGCTGCCGGATGAGGAAAACCGCCGGCACGGGCCGTTCGCCTTCTTTATCCGAAGGCCTGATCGTAGGCTTGCCGTTCACCAGCATACAACTGCTGCCGCCCCCGTCCAGGTTCAGCGCTTCATGACATTTAAGGTCTAACAGCAGCTTAGCCTCCTGCTCCAGCGTAGCGCCTTCGGCCACGCCGGGTGCGCGGCCCTGTATGACGAGCACGATCAGGATGCCGTCCTTCGTATATCCCATAGCGGTGCGAGGATGCTTGTCCTGCTCGCCTCCTGAGAATAATTGTTCCTCCTTATAAGTGATCCATATGCGGCCATCATGAATAAGCACGGGCCCGCCTCCTACCGCCGTACGCATCTTCCACCATTTCCATTCAATGTCCCGGAGATCATAGATCGAAGGATCACCCGTTTCGCCTTTGGCGACCACCGGCATTTCCTCAAAAGCATAGGGACGCAACCGGGAAGTGTCCGTAAAGACCCAGGCCACATCAGCCCTTCTCTTCCTGTCGATGCCGATGGCGCCCCGCGTAGGATAGTAATAGACAAGAGAATCTTCTCCCCGTCCCTTTAACGAGGGGACATTATAGGCCACCAGCTTGCCATCTTTCATCACCATGCTGATGTTCTCACTGGTCTCGAAAGAAAAAAAAGTACAGTTCACCACCAATAAGGGGAATTGCTCCAGCTGATAATATTGACTGGGTGTAAATCTCTTGCCCTGCCCTACCTGATCCGAGAAAAGCAGGTGTTTATCTTTCAGCCGGGCAGAAACATAGTAGGCAATAAAAGGATGGCCGTCCAGGCTGTCGGTTCTCCGGTATACATGCATGGAAGGCGGCAGCGGCCGGTACGCGGTGTCCACGTTGATCCATGCCGCCTTTTGAGCTTCGAGCTGTGAGCTATTAGCTACGAGCAGGGAAAAAATAATTGCTTTGTGCGCAAATTGTATAGCCTTCCTTTGAAACATATATTACAGGCTTGCAGCTCGCAGCTCGTCGCTCACAGCTTCTCTCTGGCGCAGCCATTCGTTCCTTCCATAGCCAGGTATGACATGACGCTCGCTGTGATAGGATGACCTTACCAGAGGCCCGCTCTCTACATAATCAAATCCCAGCTCGTAGCCGATCTCACGCAGCTCTGCAAACTCATCCGGGTGCACAAACCGGACGACCGGCAAATGTTTTTTCGTGGGTTGCAGATATTGCCCGAGCGTTATCACGTCCACACCACTGCCACGCAGGTCACGGAGGGTTTGCACCACTTCCTCCTTGCGCTCACCCAGCCCCAGCATGATCCCGCTCTTCGTTCGCATATTCCCTTCTTTCAAAGCTTTCAGCGTTTCCATGCTGCGCCAGTATTTGGCCTGTATCCGCACCTGGCGGGTAAGCCTTTCCACCGTCTCGATATTGTGGGAAACCACTTCGGGAGCAGCCTCGATCACTCTTGCTATATTCTCCCGCTCCGCTTTGAAATCAGGTATCAGGGTCTCCAGCGTGGTATTGGGATTGAGGGCCTTAACTGCCCGGATGGTATGCTGCCAGATAATGCTGCCGCCGTCCTTTAGCTCATCCCGGTCCACAGACGTAATGACGGCATGTTTCACTTTCATGAGGTAGATAGCTTCCGCCACTCTTTGCGGCTCATCCCAATCCACCGGGTCGGGACGACCGGTCGCCACAGCACAAAAACCGCAGCTCCGGGTACAGATATTCCCCAGGATCATAAAGGTGGCCGTTCCTTCTCCCCAGCATTCGCCCATATTGGGACAATTGCCGCTCTCACAGATCGTATGTAGTTTATGGGTATCAACCAGGCCGCGGACATGCTTGTAGCTTTCGCCGATGGGAAGTTTAACGCGTAACCAGTTGGGCTTCTTTATCTTGGCCTCCGGGCTGGAATCCGATCCCCCGCAGGAGGAACCATTAGATTGTTCTTGCATAATGCAAATTTACGCACTTTATGCTATCCACCTACTTTCGGCTCCCGAACATGATCTGTACATACGCATTAAAGAAAAAAGTCTTCTGAGGCACCAGCAGGAGCTGGGGTATTTTTGAGAAATAATATTCGCCCGTCAGCCCCACTTCAATCGCCGTGACGGTCTGGTTCAGCCTGCCATAGTCGAAACGCATGGCTCCCTTGGCATTCAAACCGGGTTTTATCTTTAAATGCCCCCATCCTACCGTAAAGCCGGAAGCACCTGTAACAACATAAACATTGGTATCTTTCTGGAGGTCAAGATAGGTCTTACGGGAAGTTTCCTGTGTCTGGGTGTTCTGCACATCCACATAATAAGGCTTCAGCAAACCAAGGGAAATACCGCCGGTATAGAGCGCCGTCACCGCAACCCCGTTCTTATTCCCCTTCCCGCCGATGAGATGCTGCTGCCCCACTGCCAGCTTGAATATATAGAAATTGTTTAGCTTGTAAGGCACCAGGGAGCTGTAATTGAATTGATCCTGCCCCGAAGATACCTTATGCTCCTTAACGCTTTTCTTTTCATTTAGCTCGAACTGGTACAGCATCGTCCGGGTAGTCGTCTTGAACTTTCCCTTCTCGAAATTTATGCCGTAACCGTCCGTCGCCAGGCGGATGCCGAAGATATTATGCTTATTGAAGATAAGGTCCCCTTCCTCCTCCATCCTTATCAAATTATCGATCCTTTGTCGCTTGGCATTCTTCCTGCCCCGTCCGGGTTGGGAGACACCCGTGCTGTCCTGGGCGAAAAGGGTTATGAAGATCAGCAGGCTCAGCGTAGACAAGAAAAGTTTCTTCACTGGGGATGTTTTAATTTTTCTCGCGTAAATTTAGGTAAAAAAGAACAATGACCTCTACAGTTATTTACGTAGGAGAATTACGAACGGTTGCCACCCACCTGCAATCCGGGACCAATATAGAGACAGATGCTCCTGTGGACAACCAGGGCAAAGGTGAACGATTTTCCCCCACCGACCTGGTCGCTACCTCCCTGGCTGCCTGTATGGCTACCACCATGGGCATCAAAACCAGGGATCTTTCGCTGAACCTGGAAGGCATGAAGATCTCCGTGCTGAAGATCATGAAAGCCGACCCCCGCCGCATCGGCGGCATCGACGTCACCTTCGAATGGCCCCCCAGCTTCCAGGCGGATGAAAAACAAAGGCTCATACTGGAACGTATAGCCCACACCTGCCCCGTAATGCACAGCCTCCATCCGGACATCGAAGTAAAGGTGGAATTCAACTGGGATAAGGTCGCCTTACCCGTCTGATCCTAATAAAGCCTTTCCAACTGCGCATTGCAGGCAATGTCTGGGAGCACAATATTGCTGTCGCAGCTCCAGTAAGGCCTGGCTGTCCCCTGCATGCCTGTTGCTGACGCCGAGACGGGTCCATCCCGCGGTAACGGCATTTTTTTCCGCGTCCAGGTACCCCAGCCATCGAATGGCCTTATCACAATGGGCCGGCTCACCCCTTGCATGCCCATACGCATATAAAAGAGGTATAAAAGCATTGATAAAAAGACTGTCCTGCAAAGGTTTCCCCAAACGTTTCACCCGGCGCGCCGCAGGCTTGTCAGGGATATAATGTTCTTCCCAGTACAGGCCCGCGGTCACTTCCATCAGCTTTCTCAGCTCCCCGGGCTCCCCGGCCTCGATCAATCGGCTGAACCAGGAAGAGCAGGCGCTCATTAGCCTTGCCAGCTGTGCCAGTCGTATGGTGGGGAAGCCCGCAGGACGCATCCGCAGGAAATGCACCGGCAGAGGAATAGCTTCCAACTGGTACTTGAGTCGTAAATGACGAAATTCCTGCTGCAGCCACCGTGGATGCTCATCCTTCAACACTCCTTCCAGCAATCCGGCCTGGCCCAGCAACAGCGCCTCCACCCTCCCCTCTGCACTGCGCTGCCGGGCTAACAAGGCTGCAGAAAGGCTCCTGGCGATCATCTCAAAAGCCGCTCCATTCACAGGCCCTCCGAAAGCCCGCGCCATCAGCCACCAGCATGTCTCCTCCCAATGGTGGTGATTGCAAGCCAGCAATGTGCCGATGGAACAGGCTTTGCGCCGCAGCCGGTCTTCCAGCAATTGCGCTTTCCAGTCCCGCCACACGCCTTCTCCCACCTCCGCCACCTGCCCCTGGCAAGCGACAAAACCCTGGATCTTCATCCACTCCCGGTACCGGTCCAATAACCATTTCGGCACACGGTTTTCCAGCACCAGCGTAGGCATGTCCCTCTGCAATGCATCATTTGTCCAAACGACATGAAGGATGACATTGCGATAATTCCTGTCCGCCTGGTGAGCATGCCGCTCCCAGTCTGAAGCTACTACATGCAGCTCCACTGCACCTACCCAACAGGTGCCCCCTATCTTTATTCTTGCATCGAGGAAATCAGGCCCCTGGTGGACATTGAGCTGCCCCGGCGACAAGACCTGCACCGTTTCGCCTGTGGTTACCCGGAGGTCCCGGGTATTGAAATATTGATATTGCCAGATGTACTGTAATAATGATTCCTTCATAGCTCGCCAAACTGCGCCAGTTCCTGCACCACGCGGCTGACAGGAAGGCCCATCACATTGTAAAAATCGCCTTCGATGCCCCGTATACCCACCACCCCTATCCACTCCTGGATGGCATAGGCCCCGGCTTTATCGTATGGACGGTATTTGTCCACGTACGCCTCGATCTGTGCCTTCGTCAGCTCATGGAACCAGACAGCCGTGCTGTCTGCAAAAGCGACCTCCTGGTCCCCTTTGGAGAGGATCACGCCCGTTATCACCTCATGCTGGTTGCCTGTCAGCCGCATCAGGATGCTGACCGCATCATCCCTGTCCCTTGGCTTCCCGATGATATCTCCCTCCAGCACCACCACTGTATCGGCCGCCAGTACGATCCGGTCGGAAGAAAGCAGCTTTTTCACCGCCATCGCTTTATTACGGGCAATATGCACTGGCACCAATCCCACCGGCAAACCCGTCGGGTATGTCTCCGGCGTATCCGCGACAATAACCTCAAAATCAACTTCTGCCCATTCCAGCAGCTGTTTGCGCCGGGGAGACCCGCTGGCAAGTACGATACGTTCCATTATGCTATACTATTTTTATAAAGATCATCGATAATATGCCAGCCAGCATCACACCCTTGATATAGCTGCTTAGCAAGTGATATTCGGCCACCGTAACAGCCTTATATAGCCTGCGCAGGATCCAGATCAACGGAAGGATCAGCAGGATGGCGCAATAGGGTAATATGAACCACCAGCCATTCTGCAGGATATAGAACTGGATCACTACCAGACAGCCGATGAGCACCACCAGCCAGGTGGCCGCAAACACCTTGGCGGCATTCACACCCCACACGATGGGCATGGTCCTGCAGCCATAACGGGCATCCCCATGCATGTCCTCGATGTCCTTCACCACTTCCCGGATCAGCGATATGATGAAGGCAAACCCACCGTAAAGAATGGCGAATTTGAATAATCTGGACAACAGGTAATGGTATACTGTGTCCCTGAAGATCACCAGCCTGAACTCCGCCACATACAACACCAGGATCACCCAGGCCGTCATAAGAGAAATGAGCACATTGCCGATCAGCAGCTTCCGCTTGAACGTAGTACTGTAAAACCATAACAGGACCACACAGCCGAGATTGCCCAGGACCACGAAAGGATTATGCACTTTCAGGCTCACATAGGCGCCGATCACGACTCCCATTCCGGAAAGGATCCAATGCCATAAGATGGTCCAGCGCCGCTTAATTATCTTGTCCACCACCAATCTGTCAGGTTTGTTCACCCTGTCGATGTTCAGATCGAAATAATCGTTGATGATATACCCGGCCGCAGCGATCAGAATAGAAGACAGCGACAACAGGTAGAACCAGAGAGGGCGCAGGACATTTTCATACCCCGTAAAATTGCCGGATTGAAAATCAGGCAGAAGTATACAGTAATAGAAAAGCACCTGCGTCAGAACGATAAATACAAGGTTAGGCCATCGGATCAATCTGAAAAAAGCGCCCAGCAAGCGGGTCATATAGGATAGTTTAACCATTATTTTGAGGCGATTGAAGTATCCAGCTCCCAGTGGCCGTTCAGCTTCAAAACTTTTTCAATTACATCCCGCACGCATCCATGCCCCCCGTTGAAAGAGGAGATATAGGCTGCAATATGACGTATCTCCGGCGCCGCATCCGCAGGCGCACAAGCCAGCCCAACCTGCTTCATTACTCCATAATCAGGGATATCATCCCCCATATATAACATATCGTCCATCTGCAGGCCATGTTCCTCCATATAGGTACGCAGCTTCTCCTGCTTATCCTTCACACGCAGGAACACATCCTCCACGCCCAATCCCTGCAGACGAAGCCGCACGCCTTCCGATTGGCCGCCCGAGATCACCAGCACCTTGTACCCCTTTTTAATGGCCAGCTGCAGCGAATAGCCATCTTTCGTATTCATCGTCCGCCACTGTTCGCCGCCTTCCGTCACCTGTACACTGCCATCTGTCATTACTCCGTCCACATCGAATACAAAAGTTCTGATCGACTTAAATTTTTCAAGAACGCTCATAGCTTAATAGTTTAACTTATCCTGCCTGTCAATGTGTGCAAAACTACCTTAATCCCGGGAAAATTTTCTTTCAAATTCGATCCTGCCTTCCCTCCCTGATCTGACGGGTAAACAGGGTATATACCTCTTTAATAGCCTTATAGTTATCTATCATCGATAAATGTCTTTCGATCGTCGCAGCATCCCCGCGTATCGCCGGGCCTGTCTGTGCATCCCCTGGCGGTATCCGCGACAACCGCCCGGCCGTCTCCCGGATCAGGGGCAGCAGCATGGAAAAATCAACACCCTCCGCACGGCAGTATTCGTCCGCCAGAACATACAAATGGTTGGTGAAATTATTCACCAGCACGGCCGCCAGGTGCAGCTTCAGCCGCGTCTCATTGTCCGCATCCATCACCTGTCCGCTGATGCTCCGTGCAAGTTCGGTTATCCGTTGCCGGTCGTCGGGATCTTTGGCATCCACCAGCAAAGGGATCTCCGGATACGGCCGCAGCTCCTTGCGAAGGCTCTGCAGGGGATAGAGCACCCCGCTATGCACACTCACCTCCAGCAATACCTCCCTGGGTACAGACCCGCCCGTGTGCACGACCAGCTTGCCCGGCAGGGACAGCACCCCGCCCAATCCCCTGAGCGCATCGTCCGAAAGCGCCGCCAGGTAAACATCGGCGTCCGGCACAATATCCTCCCAGCGGGAAACATGCCTGCATTTTAATTCCTTCGCCAACTGCGCAGCATGCGCAGGCTGCCGGCTGAACACCTGCACGATCCGGTGTCCCGCCTCCCGGAATTGGCTGCCCAGCACGGTAGCGACATTTCCCGCCCCGATGATTGCCATCTGCATAGTATCTTCGTTTTAATATGAACCCTTTCCAAAAACTGGCCCTTTGGTACCTTCGCGTCAAACTCCATATCCTCGCGCTGGCTGCACCCCGGGCAGCGGCTAAAAAAGCGTTTACCCTTTTCTGTACCCCCCGGCGCAAACCGGCTAAAAAGCTGCCCGCACTTTTTGAAAAAGGAGAAAAGCTTTCATTCCGGCTGGCAGATCACATCGTTCGCGGTCACCGCTGGCTCCCGCAACAGGCTTCCTCCGGCATTCTTAAAAAAGCAATGATCGTTCATGGATTCGAATCTTCTTCCGGCAATTTCGAACAATATGCCGGCGCCTTGCTAAAAAAAGGGTACGAAGTCCTGGCCTTTGATGCCCCTGCCCATGGTATGTCCGGAGGACGACGCATCACCCTGCCGCTGTACGTGGATATGATACGGACTGTTCATGGCCAATATGGCCCTATCCATGCTTTTATGGGACATTCCCTGGGAGCGCTGGCCCTGGCCCTCTTCATGGAATCCGTCCCTCACGACGACGACACCCGGATGGTGCTGATAGCGCCCGCAGTGGAAGCCGGCTTCGCTGTAGATATGTTCTTCCGGGTATTGAAGCTGAACGACGAAGTGCGCGCTGCATTTGAAGCCCATCAATTCAGTCTTTCCGGCATACCCATCTCCTGGTTTTCCCTGAGACGCACCCTTGCCGGTATCAGGGCCGCCATATTATGGGTGCAGGATGAGGATGATACGATCACCCCGTTGAAAGATGCGCTCCCGGTAATAGAAGAGGGACGTCCCAATATCCGGTTCGTCATCACCCGGGGATTGGGGCACCGGAAGATCTATCGCGACGGAAAGGTCATGCAGCAGGTGGTCGCCTTCCTCTCCGATGATCAATGATTCCTTCCCTCCACCATCGGCACAAAGGAAAAATTGTCGAATGTCTCCTCGTTGACATGGCCATCCGCCAGTTTAGTAAGGCGCAGCATCCGCTGCACCTGGTTCTCCCCCGAGATCCCTACAGGGATCACCATTTTCCCGCCCGTCTTCAATTGCTCCACCAGCTTCGGAGGAATAAAAGGGGCCGCGGCCGTTACGATCACCTTATCGAAAGGACCATAGGTAGGCAGCCCCTCAAATCCATCACCATAAAAAAATTTCAGGTTTCTGTATTTTTTAAGATATGGGAATAATTTATTGGCTTCGAAAAGCTTTTTCTGCCGCTCGATCGTATATACCTGCGCACCCATCTCCGCCAGCACGCTGGCCTGGTAAGCGCTGCCCGTGCCGATCTCCAGCACTTTTTCAAATGGCTTTACCTCCAGCAGCTGGCTCTGGTAGGCCACCGTATAAGGCTGAGAGATGGTCTGTCCCTCTCCGATAGGAAAGGCACGATCTTCATATGCCGTCTTGTCCAAAGCCGAATCCATAAAAAAATGCCTGGGTATATTTAGCATGGCGTCCAGCACCCGCTCGTCGGAGATGCCTTTTTGACGGACAAGGTCCACCAATTGCTTCCGCATGCCCTTGTGCCTGTATGTATCTTCGAATGTTCTCATAAACTTTTTATAGCGTCGTCCGGCCTGCAAGATAATTGCTTAACAAATATTTACCTGAACCATTTTTCAGTTGTACCTTTTCGCCCACAATTTCATCCGCATTATGAAGCAAACCACACGCATTCAACTCTCGGCCCTCATGTTCCTGGAATTTTTCATCTGGGGGGCCTGGTATGTCACAATGGGTACCTATCTGGATAAAGTATTGCACGCCTCCGGCGCCCAGGTTGGCGCAGCCTACAGCGCCATGGCCATCGCCACGATCTTTTCTCCCTTTTTCGTGGGAATGATCGCCGATCGTTTTTTTGCCGCCCAGAAATTACTGGGCATATTACACCTGGCGGGGGCCGCTCTCCTGTATGAGCTGACAACCATTTCCAATCCAGATACATTTTATTGGATAGTGCTGGTATACTCATTGCTGTATGCACCCACCCTGGCGCTTGCCAATTCAGTGGCTTTTCGCCAGATGAAAGACCCTGGTGAACAGTTTGCCTCTATCCGCGTCTTTGGCACCATCGGCTGGATCGTCACCGGTTGGTTGCTGGATAAAGTCTTCAAAATAGGTACCGGCGAGCTTGCTTTCACTTTTAAAATGGCGGCTGTCGCCTCCGCCGCCCTGGGCCTGCTTAGCTTTTTCCTGCCGGATACACCACCCAAAGCCAAAGGTACCAAATCTACTTTTGCCCAGATCCTGGGCGTGGACGCCTTCGTCCTGTTCAAGGACAGCTCTTTTACTGTATTCTTCATCGCCTCCGTGCTCATCTGCATACCACTGTCTTTTTACTACAGCCTGACCAACCTGTTCCTGACAGATGCCGGTATGAAGAATGCCACCAGCAACATGACCTTCGGCCAGTTCTCCGAAGCCCTCTTTATCCTGCTGATCCCCGTATTCTTCCGCCGCCTGGGCGTCAAATGGATGATCGCCCTGGGCATGATCGCCTGGGCGCTGCGCTTCCTGTGCTTTGGCTACGGTAATGCCGGTCCGGGAGAATGGATGCTGTTCGCAGGTATCATCCTCCACGGCGTATGTTTCGACTTCTTCTTTGTCACCGGTCAGATCTACACCGACAGCAAGGCCGGCGTGAGGATCCAAAGCTCCGCCCAGGGTATGATCACCATGGCCACCTACGGCATAGGCATGTGGATCGGCACCCTCCTCTCAGGATATGTAAAAGATCATTATACGGTGAATGACATCTCTAACTGGAAAAGCATCTGGATGGTCCCCGCGGGAATAGCCGCCGGCGTGCTCGTCCTGTTCGTTCTCTTTTTCAGGGATAATAAAAAGACGGGTCTGAGAACAGAGGCCGTCGGCGCCGTATAATTGACAAAATCCGGATAACTACATTAAAAAATATACTGAATATGCAAAAAATTGCCATGCTGGGCTCCGGCTTCATCGGCCGCTTCTATGCCGAATCCATCCAGGGACAACGCAGCCGCGATAAGATCATCAGTATCTACTCTCGCCGGGAAGAGCCGGCGAAAAAATTTGCCGCAGATTATGGCTGCAGCCATTGGACCACCGATATGGAAGCATCCATCGCTCACCCCGAAGTCGATGTCGTCTGTATCTCCCTCCCCAACAATTTACATGAAGCAGCAGTCTTGCTCTGCTGCAAACACAAAAAAGCCGTCATCACCACCAAGCCCCTGGGACGTAACGCCGCGGAAGCCAAACGCATGCTGGAAGCCGTAGAGGCAGCCGGCATCTTCAATGGCTACCTGGAAGACCTCGTCTATACACCGAAATTCCTCAAATCGTATGAGAGCGTAAAGAATGGCGCCCTCGGCCGGATCCTTTGGGCCAAGTCCCGCGAAACGCATCCCGGCCCGCACAGCGAATGGTTCTGGGATATCGAACAGGCCGGCGGAGGATGTATCCTCGACCTGGGATGCCATTGCGTAGAGATCGCACGAAGCTTCATCGGTAAGGACATAAAGCCCATCGAGGTCATGTGCTGGGCCGACACACAGGTGAAACCCATCGACGCGGAAGACCATGCCATCGGCCTGGTGAAATACGAAAATGGCGCCATCGGCCAGTTCGAGGTCAGCTGGACCTTCCGGGGCGGCATGGACCTGCGCGACGAAGTGATGGGCACCGAAGGCACCATCTGGATGAATAACTTCCTGCGCACAGGTCTGGAAATGTTCACCACCGGCAAAGGCGGCGACTATATAGCGGAAAAAGCGGAGAGCAGCACTGGCTGGCTTTTCCCCGTAGGCGATGAGATCAACGACCTGGGCTATAACCACATGTTTACCGATATGTTCAGCGCCATCGAGAAAGGCACGGCTCCCCGTGAGACCTTCTATGACGGCTATGTGGTGAATGCCATCCTGGACGCTGCTTACCGTTCCGCCAAATCCAAATTGTGGGAACCGGTACAGCTGGACGTCTGGCGCGGCCGCACCGGCGTCAGCAAGGACAGTCACCTCACGGAGTACGATGCCGAACATTACCTGGTGAAAGAAGAGGTCACCCACTACGGAGCAAAGAAAGTCATCCTCAAACACAAGACAACCGGGAAGATCAGCGAGCAGACTGTTAACTAAACAACAGCGCAAATATGTCCATAAAGGCCGCCCGGATTTTCGCCGTTTGCTGCGGATTGGCAGTACTGATCTTCTCCGTCCTGCGTGATATCCATTACGACAAAGAATATCCGGGTGATCTTCGCAATCGTATCGTAGGCGCAAGGATGATCGAAGACGGGCATTCCCCCTATTTTTATAAATGGCGGAAAGGCGACGGCCTCCGTTATTACGATCCCGATAATTTTGACACCCTCAGACCTTCTGTCAATACCTCCACCCCTTTCATGCATCACCTGCTGCGGCCGCTGGCAGATCAGCCGCAGGCCACGATCTCACAATACTGGCTGGGACTGGAATACCTGCTGCTGACAACAATGACCCTCTTTGCTTTTTATTGTGCAGCGACCACGGGACAAAAATGGGCTGTCGTTACCATTTCCCTGGTTTTCCTGCTGACCAATGCCTGGAAATGCCAGGTGTCTCACGGGCAGACCTACCTGCTGATACCGGCTTTCGCCATGATGCTTTTTGCATGCCTCCGGCGCAGGGAAAATATAGGATGGGCCCTGCTGGGAGGGCTGGCGGCCGCCTGTATGGTGCTGATCCGCCCTTACGCTATTTTCTTTTTTTTACCCCTGCTGTTGCACATTCGGACCTTTCCCCGGCAATGGCTGCTGTCCTTCCTGGTCCCGGGACTGTTGCTGACCGGCTGGATCCTGGCCAGCCATTGGGAATATAGCCTCTGGAACGACTATACCAGGATGCTGCAGGAACAGCTGAAAGTGCACCAGGAACTGCCGCATGACATCCAGTACAACGAGCCTGATCCCCATTATCCGCACTGGGAAGGCGTAAACAAGGCCATAGCCGGCGATGCCATGGCCCACACCCTTTCTAAAGTTTACTCGGAGAATGGCAATGTATTCGTGTTATATCGCCTGCTGCTTCACCGGAAATTACCAGTAGCCGCGCTGGGTGCGCTAAGCTTGGCCACGATCCTGTCGCTGACAGCCATCTTCTTCCTGGGCCGCCGCTCCGCACAGAACGTTTCCCCCGCAGCAGACCTCACCCGGACAGTTATTTTCGGGTTCTGTCTGTATATGATCGCCGACCTCTTTTCACCCATCTACAGGCATCAGTACTACACGGTGCAGTGGATCTTTCCCTTGCTGCTGGCGGGTTCTATATGGTCCCCCCAAAAATGGATATGGTACATTGCAATAGCAGCGGGCCTTCTGCTCAGTATCGTTCACCTCCCACTCCTGAAAATGGCCAATACCATAGGAGAATACATGATCCTGCTGGCATTATTGGCTATATCAGTGCTTTTCCCGGAGAATATAAGCCGGAAATCACGCCAGTAAGGGCTTCCCAAATCACGGAAAAAGCTATGCACACTCGGTGGAAAACATAAGCATTGTTTTTTAGATGTCTATGTTATTTTTGGGTTAGTTCTTTAGCGGACGGGGGCCTTCCTACCCCCAACCTTCGATTTAGAACCTGCCGCCCGATACTGTTCTAGTTTGAATTTATTCGAGCCACTGTTGTTCACCTAATGTGTTAATCTGCAATCTGTTTTAAAAATGGAGCACGGAAACGAGATCTTATTGAAAGAAAATAAGGACAGGTTTGTCATCCTTCCGATCAACTATCCCAAAGTTTGGGAAATGTATAAAAAACATGAGGCCAGCTTTTGGACTGCCGAAGAGATCGACCTTGGTCCGGACCTCCAGGACTGGGCCAAGCTCAATGATGGCGAACGCCATTTCATCTCCCATGTACTGGCCTTCTTCGCCGCCAGCGACGGCATCGTAAACGAGAACCTCGCCGTCAACTTCATGAGTGAAGTGCAGCTCCCCGAAGCAAGGTGCTTCTATGGTTTCCAGATCATGATGGAGAACATCCATTCCGAAACCTATGCCCTGCTGATCGACACCTATATCAAAGATCCCCAGGAAAAATATCGCCTGTTCCATGCCATCGATACGGTGCCCGCCGTCCAGAAAAAGGCCGAATGGGCCCTCCGTTGGATAGAGGGTGGGAATTTCGCCGAAAGACTGGTAGCCTTCGCCGCCGTGGAAGGCATATTCTTCAGCGGCAGCTTTTGCTCCATCTTCTGGATGAAAAAAAGAGGGCTGATGCCCGGGCTTACTTTCAGTAACGAACTGATCAGCCGTGATGAAGGTCTCCATTGCGAGTTTGCCTGCCTGCTCTACAGCATGCTGCAGAACAAGCTCTCCCAGGAAGAAGTATACGCCATCATCGGCGATGCCGTCCGCATCGAAAAGGAATTCATCACAGAAGCTTTGCCTGTTGACCTCATCGGCATGAACGCCCGGTTGATGCAGCAATACATCGAGTTCGTAGCCGACCGCTGGCTGGACGAGCTGGGCTATCCCAAAATGTTCAACGCTTCCAATCCATTCGACTTCATGGAAATGATCTCCCTGCAGGGGAAGACCAACTTCTTCGAAAAAAGAGTGGGAGATTACCAGAAGTCCGGCGTAATGTCCGGAAAGGAATCGCAGACCTTCAGCCTGGAAGAGGACTTTTAGTCCCACGCTGCCAACAAAACTACTAACCCATTAAGAATACATTATGCAGGTCATTAAAAGAATCGGTAAAAAAGAATCCGTGAAATTCGACAAGATCACGGCTCGGATAGAAAAGCTCTGCTACGGGCTCGACAGGAGATTCGTCAACTCCATCGACGTAGCCAAAAAAGTGATCGAGGGTCTCTACGATGGTGTGACCACCACCGAGCTGGACAACCTGGCTGCCGAAACAGCCGCCTCCCTCACCGTGAAACATCCGGATTACGCCTTGCTGGCCAGCCGCATCGCCGTAAGCAACCTTCACAAGAACACCATCAAGAGCTTCTCCGAAACGATGAAGCTGTTGTATGAATGCACCGACAGCAAGACTGGCAAGCTGGTGCCCCTGCTGTCCGACGATATTTGGGAAGTGATAACCCGGCATGCGGAATTGCTGGACTCCACCATCATCTACGACCGTGACTACGGCTTCGATTACTTCGGGTTCAAGACCCTGGAGAAGTCTTACCTCCTGAAAGTGGACGGGAAAGTGGTGGAACGTCCCCAGCATATGTACATGCGCGTGGCCCTCGGTATCCATAAAGAAGATATCGACAGCGCCATCAAGACCTACCACCTGATGAGCGAACGCTGGTTCACGCATGCCACTCCTACCCTTTTCAATGCAGCAACACCCAAGCCGCAGATGAGCAGCTGCTTCCTCCTCACAATGAAGGACGACAGCATCGACGGCATCTACGACACCCTCAAACAAACGGCAAAGATCTCCCAGAGCGCAGGAGGCATCGGCCTTTCTATCCATAATATCAGGGCCACCGGCTCCTACATCGGGGGAACCAATGGCACCAGCAATGGCATCATTCCCATGCTGCGTGTATTCAATGACACAGCCCGATATGTAGATCAGGGCGGCGGCAAACGTAAAGGCGCCTTCGCCATCTACCTGGAACCCTGGCACGCCGACGTATTTGAATTCCTCGACCTGCGCAAAAATCACGGCAAGGACGAGATGAGGGCACGTGACCTCTTCTATGCCCTTTGGATCCCCGATCTGTTCATGAAGCGCGTGGAAGCCGGCGGTGACTGGAGCCTCTTCTGCCCCCACGAAGCGCCGGGACTGGCAGAATGCTGGGGAGAAGAATTTGAAAAGCTGTATACCAAATACGAAGCGGAAGGCCGCGAACGCAAGACCATCAAGGCCCAGGACCTCTGGTTCGCCATCCTGGACGCCCAGATAGAGACAGGCACTCCTTACCTGCTGTACAAGGACTCCGCTAACCGCAAGAGCAACCAGCAGAACCTGGGCACCATCAAGAGCTCCAATCTCTGCACCGAGATCATCGAATATACATCCCCTGACGAAGTAGCCGTGTGCAACCTCGCCTCGCTGGCGCTGCCCCGCTTCGTTTCCAATGGCGCATTCGATCATCAGAAGCTCTACGACGTCACCTATGAAGTGACCAAGAACCTGAATAAGATCATCGACGGCAACTACTATCCGGTGGAAGAAGCCCGCAATTCCAATATGCGCCATCGCCCCATCGGGCTGGGCGTACAGGGCCTGGCGGATGTCTTCATCCTGCTGCGTCTCCCCTTCGAAAGCGATAAGGCCAAGCAGCTGAATAAAGAGATCTTCGAGACCATCTACTTTGCAGCCATGACGGCCTCCAAGGACCTGGCGAAAATCGAAGGAGCCTACGAGACCTTCCCCGGCTCTCCCGCTTCCAAAGGCATCTTCCAGTTCGATATGTGGAATGTAGAGCCCACCCTCCGCTGGGACTGGTATCGCCTGAAGGACGAAGTGATCAAATTCGGCGTGCGCAACTCCCTGCTGGTAGCACCCATGCCCACCGCCTCTACTTCCCAAATCCTGGGCAACAACGAATGTTTCGAACCTTATACTTCCAACATTTATGTAAGAAGGGTGCTCAGTGGTGAATTCGTGGTAGTGAACAAGCACCTGCTGAAAGACCTGGTGGATCTCAACCTGTGGAATGACGACATGAAGAATAAGATCATTTCCCACAACGGCTCCATCCAACAGATCGAAGAGATCCCCGCCGCGATCAAAGAGATCTACAAGACCGTCTGGGAGATCCGTCAGCGAAATATCATCGACATGGCCGCCGATAGAGGCGCTTATATCTGCCAGTCGCAATCTCTCAACCTCTTCGTAGAGACCCCTTCCGCCAGCAAGCTGACCTCCATGCATTTTTACGCCTGGAAGGCAGGGCTGAAGACAGGCATGTATTACCTGCGCACGCAGGCAGCTTCCCAGGCCGTACAGTTCACAGTGGAAAAGCAAGGCGGCAAAATGGTCGAGCCCCTGGTCAGCCAGCATAGCCTGAAAGTAGTGGAAGGCAGTGGCGTCGAAGACATCGCAGGTCCTTCCTGCAGCATGCAGGACGGATGCGTCACCTGTAGCGCATAAATAACCTTCACATAAAAAAAACCGGGCCATTCGCCCGGTTTTTTTATACCTTTGAATCTCGTTCTTTACTTTAATGATCGTTTTCAGGTGAGCATTCCATCGATGGGATGCTATTAAAAAGGAACCGTGTGTAAATCACGGGCTGTTGCGCAACTGTAATTTCCTGTAAAGGAAGAAGCCAGATACTTGCCTGCAAATTGGACGAATGCTTTCGCAGTTTAAAGCAGTTAGTCAGGAATAGTATAAACCCGCCGCCCCGCAGGAATGCTATGTCCTTTCCTACACTTCGAATTCCGGAAGCATACACTTAAACGTAAAGGCATTAATTCATTTAATGTTTAACCTAAAAGTTTTTGCGTATGCTGACAAACAATCTGGGCTACCCCCGTGTGGGCGCCAATCGTGAGCTCAAAAAAGCCTGTGAACAGTACTGGACAGGCAAGATCACCCGGCAACAGCTATTTCTTGTGGCCAAAAATCTCCGCGAACAGCACTGGCTGCTGCAGCAGGAGGCAGGCATCGACCTCATCCCCTGTAATGATTTCAGTTTTTACGACCATGTGCTGGACATGTCCCTGCTCCTGGGCGTTATCCCCCACCGTTATACGCCCGTTGTAACCGATGTTCAGGATAATGCCGAGATCGATCTTTATTTTGCCATGGCCAGGGGCTATCAGAAAGAGGGGCTTGATATCACGGCCATGGAAATGACCAAATGGTTCGACACCAACTACCATTACATCGTACCGGAATTCACGGCAGACCAGACTTTCAAGGTCTTCTCGCAAAAGCTGTACAATGATTGCAGCGCCGCAAAAGGTTTTTTGAAAGCGACACCCAAACCGGTGCTCATCGGGCCTGTATCCTATCTCCTGCTGGGAAAAGAAAAAGAGAAAGGCTTTGACAGGATCGATCTCATCAAAAAGCTGGTGCCCGTGTACATCGAATTACTCAACAAGCTGAAAGACGACTATAAGATCGATTGGGTCCAACTGGATGAGCCATTCCTGGCCCTTGACCTTACGGGCCCGCAGAAAGCCGCCTTTCAATACGCCTATCAGGCCATCCGTGACAAATGTCCTCATGTAAAGACGCTGCTTGCTACCTATTTCGAAGGCCTGGCAGACAATGTCTCCCTGGCCGCCGGCCTGCCCGTTTGCGCCTTGCACATCGACCTGGTCCGGGCGCCGCAGCAGCTGGACGAAGTATTGAAGGTTATCCCTCCCGCATTGTCCCTGTCCCTGGGGGTCGTCGATGGCCGCAATATCTGGAAGAATGATTACCAGCGCAGCGCCTCTCTTATTCAGAAAGCCGTGGAACACATCGGGACCGGCAGGGTTTTCATCGCGCCCAGCTGCTCATTGCTGCATACGCCCTTCGATCTGGATATGGAGACAGCCATCGCACCGGAGATAAAGGATTGGATGGCCTTCTCTAAACAAAAACTAATGGAGCTGGCTGACCTCAGGGATATTGCCAGCGGAGATACCAGCCCGTTGGCAGGTAATCAAAAAGCCCTCGGGAACCGGCGGATCTCTACGCTCATCCATAAGATGTCCGTAAAAGATCGTGTGGAAAGTATCAGGGACAGCGACGCACGCCGCAAAAGCCCCTTTCCACAACGACAGCGCCTGCAGCAGGAGCTTTTCAGGCTGCCTTTATTCCCGACAACGACCATTGGCTCCTTTCCCCAGACAGAAGAGATCAGGCAATTACGCGCCCTGCTGAAAAAAGGCAGGCTGACCCAGCAGCAATACGACGACGCCATAGGATCGGCGACCATTGAAGCCATCCGCTGGCAGGAAGAGATAGGGCTGGATGTACTGGTGCACGGGGAATTCGAGCGCAATGACATGGTGGAATATTTCGGCCAGCAGTTAGACGGTTTTCTTTTCACGCAGCATGGCTGGGTACAAAGCTACGGCAGCCGTTGTGTCAAGCCCCCCGTGATCTATGGCGATGTCAGCAGGCCAGCGGACATGACGGTTCGCTGGAGCAGTTTTGCCCAACAGCAGACCAACCGTCTGATGAAAGGTATGCTTACAGGACCCGTCACCATCCTGCAATGGTCCTTCGTACGGGATGACCAGCCCCGCTCCGTCACCACCAACCAGCTCGCCCTGGCCATCCGCGATGAGGTCCTTGCCCTGGAAGCAGCCGGTATCCGGGTGATACAGATCGATGAGCCAGCCATACGGGAAGGGCTGCCGCTGCGCAAAAAAGACTGGACTACCTATCTCGATTGGGCTGTGAAAGCCTTCCGTATCGCTGCCGGCGGCGTAAAGGACGAGACACAGATCCATACCCATATGTGCTATAGTGAATTCAACGACATTATCCGTCACATTGCCGCCATGGATGCAGACGTCATCACCATCGAGACCTCACGTTCGCAAATGGAGCTGCTGGAAGCTTTTGCCGGTTTCAAATATCCCAATGAGATCGGCCCGGGCGTGTACGACATCCATTCGCCGCGTATTCCGGGTGTGGAGGAGATGGAAGCCCTGCTGGAAAAGGCGGCGGATCTTCTTCCCGCACGCAATCTTTGGGTTAATCCCGATTGTGGGCTAAAGACCCGTAAGTGGCCCGAGACAAAACAAGCATTGATCAATATGGTCCAGGCCGCAAGGAAGATGCGGACGAAAGTTCCTGTCTGATAAAATAAGCGGGTGTAAGGCATGCCTTACACCCGCTTTCTACAATTATAAAAATTTTATTTCCCTACCGTATACTTCACCTCCTCCGTCACCCCTTTCCATTGATCCGTCCGGAAAGGCACGGCCGGCAGCCCATCTTTATTAAAAAGATTCGCCTCGCCTGCATAATCCGCCCATCCGTAACGCACCGCTACCGGCGCCGCAACGCTATCCTGCCAGACCGTCACCGTATTGCCCTCGATGGAAGCCTTAGCATAATGCCACTGATGGTCCGCCCCGGCCACTTCAAAGCCCCGCAGGTACCCATATACATCCGGCGTGCTCAGCCCTCCGCCAATATGATCAAAATGAAGGACCAACTTGCTTCCCTCGGCCTGCATGGACTGATACACCGGCCCGCTGTATTCAGGCGTTTGACCATAAATGTTATGCAATGCGATGTAAGCCAGCCGCTTCCCCACATCCTGCTTATTCTTTGGATGGATATCCGTGGCATTTCCGATATCCGTCGTCACCGCCATCCCCGTGTTGGGCAATGACAGTGTCATCATCTGCGCCTCCCGCAATTCAGCCCAGGAGCTGCCCTTCTGGCTGTTGCCATTTCCGGCATTAAAGCTTGACAGCTGCGCGAAATAAAAGGGAAAATCACCTTCCTTCCAGCGCGTGCGCCAGTCCGTGATCATCAATGGGAACCCCTTTCTATATTGGTAAGCTCTGCCCGCATTCGCCTCACCCTGGTACCAGATAGCACCCCGGATAGTATACGGTATCAACGGATTGATCATTGCATTGAACAGCAGCGTCGGAGCGCTGTTAGGGCCTATGGCCGAAGCCATTGCGATGTCGGTAACCCGGAACGACCATGCTCCCGCCAATGGCAGCTCATCCTTGCCGACAACGCATTTCAATTCACCACCATAGATGCCTCCGCCGCCTCCGGTGTCACGGACACGGATAGCGATGACATTTCTGCCGGCTTTCAGCAAACCTGGCGGTATATTATACTGACGATCGGTGACATAACTATCCGTGACGCCCACCTTCGTGCCATTGACATAAGTTTCATCCGCATCATCTATCTTCCCGACATATAGCACGGCCGCCTTGCCGGCATCAGCTTCCGGAACGTCAATGACCTTTCTGAACCAAACAATACCATCCAAAGCGTCCAGACCCACACCGGCCTCTTCCCAGGTTCCGGGCACTTTCATATGCGGCCATTTGCTGTCATCCAGGTCCGCCGATGGATACTGCGCCTCTTCTCCGGCTGCAGGTATAGAGCCTTGCAGACCAAGGACCACTTTCCCTAACGCTTCTTTCTTCTGCGCAGCAAGCACTTTAATATCGGCAGCCGGTGGCATGGACGTGATCATGCTCTTGTATTCATCACTCTGCTCAAATGCACCCTTGCTGGTCCAGGTCTCCACCATGGTGCCACCCCAGGATGAATTGATCAGCCCTATGGGAATATGCAGCTTTTGATAAATTTCCCGTGCGAAAAAATAGGCTGTGGCGCTGAAATCTCCTGCCGTCCCCGGACTACAGACCTTCCAGTCGCCGCCGGGAATATCTTCCTGGGGAACAAACGCCGTTGTATTGGGGATCTTGATATGACGAATGTCGCTGTAGTCTGCGGCAGCGATCTCCTGCTGGTAATTATTGACCTTTCCCCAGCCGGCTATCTGCATTTCCATATTCGACTGACCGCTGCAGAGCCAGACCTCTCCCACCATTACATTGCTGAAAGTCTTACCCGGACCGCTCTTTCCGGTCACCTTCAGCTCATACGGACCACCTGCGGATTCGGGATCGAGCTGTAAGGCCCAACGACCTTGCTTATCCGCTTTGACAGACCTGGTCTGACCGTGGAATGTAACAGTGATTTTTTCTCCGGCAGTCCCCCACCCCCAGACCGCAATAGGCTTATCACGCTGGAGCACCATGTTATCACCGAAAATGCGGGGAAGGCTGACCGTAGCAAAAAGAGAAATAGCAGCAAAAACGAAAAAAACAAGCAAACAGGTCTTCTTGATCATATGTAAAGCTATTAATACCCTTATTTCAATTTCATGTCCTTGATAACTCCTTCAATACGGGCATTCAGCTCTGCATGAGCTCTGTCAAAATCAGCCGCATTCGCCAGCTTGCTATGAACACTGAAATAGAATTTTATCTTGGGCTCCGTGCCGGAAGGCCGGGCCGATATTTTCGTTCCGTCCTTCAGGATGAACTGCAGCACATTTGACTCCGGCAGCCGGATAGCCCAGCTCTCTCCTGTTTGGAGGTTCTTGCCGCTCCGCAGCTGGTAATCCAGTAATTCTATCACCGGTGAACCATTGATCGTAGAAGGCGGTTGGGTTCTGTAAGCCGTCATCATATCTGCGATCTCCTTTTGGCCGTTCATTCCTTTCTTGGTAATGGAAATAAGGGACTCCTTGTAAAAGCCATACTGAACATACAGCTCTATCAGCTTGTCGTAGAGGGTATGCCCCTTGTCCTTTTCGTAAGCAGCCATCTCGCAAAGCAGGGCCACAGCGCTCACCGCATCTTTGTCCCGCAGCCGGTCGCCGATCATCAACCCATAGCTTTCCTCACCTCCAATAACATAATGCTCGGTATCCTCTTTCTCCTTAATTAACTCAGCGATATATTTAAACCCGGTAAGTACATTATAGCATTTTATATCATTGCGGCGGGCAATTTCATCGATAAGATCGGTGGTTACTATTGTCTTGACAACCATATCATTAGGCTGAGCTATACCCTTTGCCTTCCGGGCTTCGATCATGTAGTTGAAAGCCAGGACTGCCGTTTGGTTGCCATTCATCAGTACCCACTCGCCCTTCTTGTCCTTAATGCCAATACCTACCCGGTCGGCATCAGGGTCAGTGCCCAGTAAAATATCCGCGTCAATTTGCTTGGCCTTTTTCAACCCGATGCTCATGGCCTCGCTTTCCTCCGGGTTGGGATAGATAACAGTAGGGAAATTGCCGTCAGGATTGGCCTGTTCGTCCACAACGTGAACATTGCTGAACCCGAAACGCTGGAGCACTTCCGGCACCAGTTTGATGCCCGTACCGTGAATTGGCGTGTAGACTATTCGCAGATTATGCTGTTTTTCAATTACTTCGGGATAAACGGACAGGTCCCGGACCATGCTGATATAAGCTTCGTCCATGTCTTTTCCGATCATCGTGATATTGGCTTCCCCTCCTCCCCATTTCACCTCATCGACAGAGGCGATCTTCTCTACCTCTTTTATAACATTCTTGTCATGCGGTGGTACCAGCTGTCCGCCATCATCCCAATAAGCCTTATATCCATTGTATTCCTTTGGGTTATGGCTGGCCGTACAAACGACCCCGCCCTGGCAATGCAGCTGGCGGATGGTAAAGCTAAGCTCCGGCGTTGGCCGGAGAGATTGAAAGAGAAACACTTTTATTCCATTGGCAGCGAATACGTTAGCAGTAGTTTCCGCGAAGAAGCGGCTATTGTTCCGGCTGTCATGCGCAATGGCTACCCGGATCTCTGTACCAAGGAAAGATTTCTTCAGGTAATTAGCATAACCCTGCGTAGCCATTCCAACCGTGTATTTATTCATCCGGTTGGTCCCTACTCCCATAATTCCCCGGAGACCGCCGGTTCCGAATTCCAGGCTCCTGTAGAAACTTTCGGTCAGTTCTGTGGGGTTTTCCTCCTTCAACCGGAGGATCTCATCCTTAGTTGCCTGATCATAATTCCCTTTTAGCCATAAATCTGCTTTATCCTGTATTGCGGAATCCATATCGTTCGTTTTTTTTGCTGTTTGGTGAACCTCTGTTCACTAAATTATTGGTTAGGAGGGCTAATTTCGGTAAGATCGATAATATTAACAAATCTGACGAGAAAGATTCCCTGGCACTACGTTATTATTGATAGAAATACTAAATTTGTTATGTCAATCCCCTGAAATACCTCTCGAAGAAGTATAACTTCCCATTCACAATATCCGGTGAGAAAATTGCATCGTTTCTCTGTACCGTTTGATCATGATTTTAGTTTGTACACCTCTTAACCGGATATCTGGATGTCAACTTATTTGTTATTACGCGACAACAAGCAAAGCGGCCCTTATTCCTTCGATGAATTGAAGGAAAAGGGATTAAAGGCTTATGACCTTGTGTGGATCGAAGGCAGGAGCGCAGCATGGCGCTATCCCAGTGAGATAGATGAGCTGAGCGCCTTCGCACCCGTGGTGGAAGAACAACCGTTTGATCGTTTCTACAAAAAGCCTTCCCAAATTTCCAACGTCCATCCTCCCGCCAGCGAACGGATATCTTCAAACCCAATGGTCGCTGCATCCGTAATGTCCGGCGATGCATCCTCCGTTCCCGGCAAACGTATCATCTACGTCACGCTGCCTGCAGGAAAGACGACACCAGCCCCCCGCCCGCCCATCCCGGAGGCGCAGCCGATACAACGGGAAGTGGCCCCCGCAATGCATGAAAAATATTTACCGGACCCTTCCGCCGCTGCGCTGCCTGCCTTATCGGAAGATTTACCTGAGGATAAACCTTCTCATTATTTGGAAGATTGGAAAGCAGGTGTAGAAATATCACCCCGTACTTTCAAATCCCGTCGCTCGTCCCGTATCAGTCAGCCTGTTGTTGTTGTGCTGACGGTGTTGGCGCTGCTGGCGGCCGGTATCTTCATCGGTCTGTCCATTAATAAGACCTCGTTGGGGTTGGTAAAGAACAGCTCGCTGAATAACAGCCAGGACAAACCGGCGCCTGTAACCACTTCTTCAGTGCATCAACCTTCCCAGCCGCTGGCCATTAACAGTATGCCTCCCTCCACTCCGGCCAGTACTGCCGCTCCTGGTAAGGATAGTATCGTCGCATCCGCTCCATCGGCGGCCGTAATGAATAAGGTGCCTGCTCCTAAGGTAAACACTCCGGTTAAGGATAAATCCATACCCCCTGCACAAAAGAACCAGCCTGCTGTCACTATACCGAAGGACTCTTCACTTGCGGCAACACCTGCCGTACATAGAGAATCCAGTCATCGGCCGGATCTATCCGCGGAAAAAGTAGATAAAGATATCATCCGGAATAACTTATCAAATCTTGTCTCCGTCGGCGCCAGTGGCTTCACAGTGGGCACATTCGGAGGGATATCCGGCCTGCAGCTCACGGTGAGCAACCGTTCCGTCTACGCTTTGGACCTTGTTGTGGTCGAAGTGCAATATGTCCAGGCCAACAAAAAAGTATTTAAGACCGAGAACCTTTACTTTCGCGGTATAGCGCCAGGATCTGCCCTGATGCAGGAAGCTCCAAAAAGCTCCCGAGGTATAAAAGTACAGTATAAGATCACGCTCGTTAATTCAAAAGAACTGGGTTTGTCGTATTCGGCATTGTAACAAGCTCCCCGGTGCGAACCTGGTAACTATGGGTTAACGCTTATCCCTCTTCATTTGGCATAGTAGTTGAAAACAAGAAAGTCGGCCTACATCCCTGAACCCCGCCCCTGTTCAATGATACAATGTCTCGCCCATCCGGCATGAACCGTCTGGTTATGGCGACGTTAGTAGAATTTTGAACTCTTTAAATCGAACTTGTATGAAAAATGCAATGGTACAACTAGGATTAGTTGTAATAGGCATTAGTAGTGTTCACGCAGTCAAGCTATTACAAACCTCTACAATTCATGCGCGAATATCCCCTGCCACAGCTGCTGAGAAAGTTTGGGCCATTCATGGTAAGGACTCGTTGAGAATGATGAGCGATGCCGACGGACAGTATTATTTCATCACCCTCAAACCGGGCTATTGGGAACTGAGGGTCGACGCCAAAAAGCCTTATAAAGACATCATTGTCAAATCCGTTGATGTACGTCCGGGGACAGAAAAAGATATGGGGGAATTCACACTGATGCAATAATATTTGCTATTACCACAGGGACGCCATTATCTTTACGCCCTTATGCAAAAGATCCTTCTCTTCGGCGCCGGTAAATCAGCTACCTGCCTGATCCAATTCCTGGAGGCCACCGTCATCAGCCGTAACTGGCAGCTGGTGGTCGCCGAAAACAACCTGCAGCTGGCAAGCTCCAAACTGGGCAATTCACCCCGGGCAACAGCCGTACAGGTCAGCGTAGAGGACCAACAACAACGCGATGACCTGATCCGGGAAGCTAATATTGTCATTTCCCTCCTTCCACCAGCCTTGCATTTTCTCGTCGCGACTTCCTGCATTCAATGGAAAAAACACTTATTGACAGCCTCCTACCTCGATGATAAGATCAAGGCCCTGGCCCCTGCTATAAGGGACAACGGACTTCTATTTCTCTGTGAGATGGGCCTGGATCCGGGCATCGATCATATGAGCGCTATACAGCTTATTCACCACATTCAACATGCAGGAGGCAGGATCCATTCTTTTCGCTCCCACACTGGCGGCCTGGTATCGCCTGTCAGCGACAACAATCCATGGCATTATAAGATCAGCTGGAATCCCCGCAACGTCGTCCTGGCCGGGTCAGCCGGTGCAAAATACCTGGAGAACGGACAGGTGGTCACCCGCACCTATAAGGAATTATTCCGGCAGATCAATGAGGTCAAAGTAAATGGCCTTGCTCCTTTGGCATGGTATCCCAACCGGGATTCGCTCTCCTATATTCCCATATATGGAATGGAAGGGATAGATACTTTTATCCGTACCACCCTTCGTTATCCTGACTTTATCAAGGCCTGGGATCCCATCATACAGGCAGGCCTCACGGACGACAAAGATCCCATTTCCCAAACCACCATCGGACAGTGGTCAGCAGCAATTGAGCCCCTGGTCAATGAGACCAATCGCCGGCAGCTGGAATACCTGGGCCTTTTCAATGAAGCCCCCATGCCCGTTTCCGCCCGCACTTCAGCCGACGTCCTGCAATACCTCCTGGAAACCCGCCTCGCCATGGCGCCCGGCGATAAGGATATGATCGTTATGCTGCATGAATTAGCTTATACTGGCGCAGATGGACATACGGGTTCGATATCCAGCAGCCTTGTCGTCCACGGCGAAGATCATCTGCGGACCGCCATGGCAAAGACTGTAGGGCTGCCATTGGGTATTGCAGCCGTGTTGATATTGGATGGAAAGATAACGCTCACTGGACTGCATATACCTATTCTTCCGGAAATTTACACACCAGTTATGGAAGAGCTCGCCCATCAGGGCATTCACTTTAAAGAGGAACGTTCCTAATTTACCTCTATATTCAATGTATTGAGGATATGGTAATCGATATCCCTGAAATACACCGTATACTTTCCCTTTTTCAGGTACAGCACATACAATTTCTTTCCGCCGGCAATATAGGTTTGATCCGCAGGCACCAGCTGCCAGGGTTTGTTCTCGTTCTGTATCATTTCATCCTGGTAATAAGCCTGCACAAGAAATACGGCCGGCGAGCTGGGTTTTACGGTCACAGGCTGCCGGAGACCTCCCAGGCTAAGCCATGTCGGTCTTCCGTCCTGATAAGAAGTGGGAGGATGAATGACAGACAGATCATACAGATCGCCATGAATGACATTGACAGGGCTATTGTTCACCAGGGCTATGGAAGGCGCTTTCAGCGGGAATTTTTGCAGATAGGCCTGGTATAACACACGGCCATAACCGAAATTACCTTCTTCCGTCATATCCGTCTGGTCGATGGTGAGGGGATCGATACCCGACATTCTTTTAAAAGCCAGCGCCATGGGTACGAAGCCGTCCTCGCCTGTCTTCTCGCTGATGTGCGTATACCCGGCCAGCACCAGCATCCGTGATGTCGTATCTTCCTGTAAGGCCCGGTAGATATTCCCGGCCGCGATAGAGTCACGGGTAGCAGGCAGGTGTCCCGTGACCGTATCCACATATGACACCAGCCGGTAACCCATCGCCAGAGCCGCCCGCACCAGCTCTCCTGTCACAGGTTCAGCCGTATAATAGCCCGTGGACAAACGCAGACGCGACAAGTCCCGGGTGGAAGAATTATTCAGCATTTCCATCGCCAGTATATGATACCCCTCCTTGTAAAGATCTGCCAGCAAGGACAGAACAAAGGCGCTATGCTGCGGTTTATCATGCGCCTCATTGATCATCACAACCCGGCTGCGCCGCGCGGCAAAATGGATATATTTCCAGGCATCTATATGCTCCACGTCATGGATCCCCTCCACCATACGGAATACCTTACGGCGGGTGCCGTCATCAATGCTGTCATAGCTTTTCTCCAAATACTGCATCGCCGTCTGGTAATCGCCGGCAAAAGCAAAGTACTCGCTTAGCTCGCTGTAATACCCTTTATCCGTGTAGAGCTTCCTGTACTTTTCCTCATCCTTGAAAGCATGGTAGAAAGGGAATAGGTAATGGAGGTTTCCCTTGGGCATCAGCGTCAGCACATTCAGTCGCGGACTATACCCCGTCGGTATATCCCGTTTGCAATGCGCCTGCAGCTGTTCGACAGGCACCAATGTCTGGGTAAAAGCGCCATATGACGCAAAAAATAAGGCCACGGGCAGTAAGGTCTTTCTGACAAATGACATTTGGCCTGCAATATCGCCAACTCTTTGTTAGAAAAAGCCTAAATCACCCAACTTCCTGCGTAGTTCCAGCACCCCCAGGGAAGCAGGCTGCTCGATAGCCACCAGGTTGGGAATGGAGGAAGTGTAAGGTATCTTCTTATCCACAATGAACTTCGGAACCATGCTGCGTGCAAAATCCACCAGTCCGGCAGCCGGATAGACCACTAACGACGTACCAACGATGACGAAAACATCGGCCGATCGTACCAGGGGAATGGCCTCCTGGATCATGGGCACAGGCTCCTCGAACCATACGATATACGGGCGTAATTGCGCTCCGTCATCCGCCGTTTGTCCCAGCCTGATATCCTCCCTTATCTCATAGATCAGCGACTCATCCATTTCACTGCGCATCTTGAATATTTCCCCATGAAGGTGAAGCACCTTTGTGCTGCCCGCCCTTTCATGCAGATCATCGATATTCTGCGTAATAATATGTACGTCGAAATCTTTCTCCAATTCTGCCAGTCCAGTATGCGCAGCATTCGGCTCCGCCTTGCCCACATCCCTCCTGCGCATATTGTAAAAATCCAGCACCAGCTGTGGATTGGCGGCCCAGGCCCCCGGCGTGGCCACTTTCGTCACTTCGTATCCTTCCCAAAGCCCGTCGCTGTCCCGGAAAGTCCGCAGGCCGCTCTCCGCACTGATGCCGGCGCCGGTGAGGACCACCAGCTTCTTCTTTTTGTTTGCAGTTGCCATGCCCGTAAATTACACAAAACCACTTTAATTTCCTCCCTCACTTACTGCCACAGCTCCGCGCCGGGTCAACGGCCGCCGCCTCTTCCACCACATAAGCCCCAAGGCACCCGCCAGCAATAAGGGCCATAGACCGACCAATCCTACAATCAACGTGCTGACCCAAAAGCAACCGGCTTTAAAAGCATTGCTCAGCTTCTGGAGAAGAGAAGGCTCGACGTCATGCTGAACAGACTCATTCAGCACCTGGTAAAAGTTCAGGTTAATTGTACTGTAGGCTGCAGCATGCCCCAGGTAGGCGATCCTGCCCGCCGCCCCATCCATCTCCTCCTGGACCTGGTTGATCTCGTTCTGCACCTGCAGGATGTCTTTCATCGAATGCGCCTGCTTCAACAGATCCAGGTAACGTTCCCGCACCTCTTTCTTCGTTTCCAGCCTTGACTTCGTATCCACCAGCTGCATGGTCACATCTTCTGCGCTGATCTTTTTGCTCATCAGCCTGTCGCTGTCTGAAGCCAGCTGCAATACAGTCTCGTCAAAACGATCGACGGGAACCTTTATCATAATATTGTTCTCTATCTTATAGGTCGACTCGCTCTGCTCCTCCCGCGCGATATAACCTCCAACTGCCTTCACCTGTTCATGCAGCCGCAACGTGTAAGCCTTGAAATTTTTCACTTCTACATTGAGATTGCCGTTTTTGGCGATCTTCTTATCCCAATCCGGGTTAGCCGAAGGCGTCACTTGTGCCTTACCCGTTGTCCCCTGTTTATGCTGGGGAGCATCGGGATTGGGAGCATTCTGTTCGTCATTGCCCGCGGCAACAGCAGTACTGTCTGTCATGACAATAGATTTTTCAGTTCCCTGGCTGCTGAACTTTCTGTCCAGTGTATCCAAACTTTCAGCATTAGGTTGTTGAGTTGCATTGTTACAGGCAATAGCCAGTACCACCGGCAGCAACGCCGCCGGCAAGATGAATTTCATCGTCATCATAAAATTTATTTTGAGTGAGGTGAGTTACTGGAATAGATGCAGGAAAAACACCTATTACATAAATGAAAGATAGCCGGCTACAGACATTGATACCCGTAGCCGGCGAAAAGTAACCCGCAAAGAAATGTTAATGGAATAATAAAAAGATAGCTGCCCCTATTCCCCTGCCAGGCCCATGACGATCTCCCACTCATCGTCCTTGACAGTCTGCACGGACAATCGACCCAGCCGCACCAGGTCCATATTGACAAGACGCTTGTCCGCCTTCACCTGAGACAACATAACAGGCTGCTTTAGCTTCCTCTCCGCCTTGATATCGACGGCCACCCAGGCATCATCCTCCGTCGTGGGGTCCTGATAAGCTTCCTTAACGACCCTGGCAATACCAACGATCTCTGTCGCGCCCGTACTGTGATAGTATAATACTTTGTCACCTTTCTTCATGCCCCTTAAATTAATGCGGGCTGCATAGTTCCGGACACCATCCCATACCGTTTGCTTATCCTTTACCAGTTGATCCCAGCTGTAGACCTCAGGCTCCGATTTCACCAGCCAATACGCCATATCATTAATTTTTTTTCGAATGTACAACAAAAAAAAACTCGCCGGCAAATCCATACCATAACAAACCATCGTATGTATCTCTGTTGGTTACATGTAACAAGCGCTAACGAAATAATAAATTAAAAACATCATTTCTCATGAACCGTTTAAGAGATCTTGGATTAATGCTTGTTGCAGCATTGCTGGTCAATACTACATTCGCACAGTAGAAGTCAGTCAACTCAAAAGATCACACAACACTGGTAGCCGCCGTAAAAGCCGCCGGCCTGGTAGAGACATTTCCGGTAAATTAGACTCCAAAGAGCTGGCAGATCGAATCATTACCGTTAAGGACGTCTATCAAAGCAATGGCGTCATCCTCGTTATCGACACCGTATTAATGCCAAAATAGGGTATAAATAATTGGTTATCAACACCTATCCGCAAGCAGGGGTTTTTACCGAAGCAACTTTTGAAAAAAAGTTGCTTTTTTTAAATCCAAAAGTCACCGGCCTACGTATGTTTATCCGAGGCCTGGTTTTAACCCTATTTAACGCTTGCGACAGGTTGTTTTAAGGGTCAAGACCATCCGGTTACAAATGTAACTTGGGTGGTCTTATTTTTTTGTAGAGACTCGCGAAGCGAGTTCGTCCGTAACCGAGCAGGGCGAAGGTCTCAATGGTTTAGCGTCTAACTAAACCCCCAGGCCGCAGGCCTGTAAACAGACTTCAAGCAAATAAACAATCACCGATTAGCGAGCACATCCGCAATATGCATACACCGTATGTCATACCCCTTATGCTTAATATACCCCTCCAAATGCATCAGGCAGGAAAGATCCGTAGAAATTATATAATCAGCCCCCGTCTGCAGGGCATTATTTACCTTCTGGTCAGCCATAGCGACGGAAATGGACTCAAACTTGACGGCAAAGCTGCCCCCAAAGCCACAGCATGTCTCCACATCATGCATCTCCAGGAGCTCCAGCCCCTTTACCCGGGACAACAGCCGCCGGGGCTCCTCCTTTATACGGCATTCCCGCAGGGCCGCACAGGAATCATGATAGGTCGCCTTCCCTTGTAAAGTGGCCCCTACATCTTCTACTCCCAGCACATTCACCAGGAAATCGGAGAATTCAAATATCCGCTTTCCCAGGTCTTTCACCGTATTGTGCAAAGAAGAATTGTCAAATAAAGTGGAGTAGTAATTCCGTACAAAGCCGACACAGGAAGCGCTGGGCGCCACCACGTAATCATGACTGGAAAAATCCTTGAGGAACTTGGAGCAGACATCCCTGGCCTCATCCCGGAACCCGGCATTAAAGGCCGGCTGGCCACAACAGGTCTGGTTGGTATTGTACGTTACTTCGACGCCCGCCCTCTCCAGCACACTCACCATATTGAAGGCCGTCTGCGGATACAGCTGATCGACAAAACATGGTATGAATAGCTGGACTGTCAGGGCGCTGTAGGCTGTTTAAAAGTTTTGAGTAAGGAGATCATCTTCAGCGCAGTGATGGCAGCTTCTTCTCCCTTATGACCATGCTTGCCGCCAATGCGCTCATCCGCCTGCTGCTGGTTGTCGACTGTCAATACGCCGAAAATGGTAGGCACTGGCATCGACATGTTCAATTGCAATATCCCATCCGTCACTGCACGGCATACATATTCAAAATGCGGAGTATCTCCCCGGAGCACGCAGCCCAAAGCGATAAAGGCGCGCGGGCGGTCGTCCTTATATTTGTGCAATTCCCAGAATGCCTTTATCCCAAACGGGATCTCGAAGGCGCCGGGCACCGTGATCACCTCCTGTACATGCGCCCCGGCCCGCTCCAATGCGGCCCGGCACCCCTCTTCAAGGGCATCCACGATGGCGGCATTCCATTCCGTACGTACAATAACTACACAGGCATCCTTTTCCTGAAGGATGCCTGTATCGGACTGTAATAAGCTGCTCTTATTAACCTCTGCCATAAATTACTGTGTTACACCTAACCTCGCCAGATACTTATCGATCTCATTTCCCCTGGGAGTGCCGGGATATTTATCCTTGACGATCTTGTACATGGCGATGGCCTCCTGTGTCTTTCCCATGCTCTCATACAAATAACCACAACGGAAAAGATATTCAGGAGAAAAAAGCTCATCCTTCTCATAGTAGGTGCCGGCTTTCTTATATTGCTCTGCCGCGTCTTCTTTCTTGCCCTGCTCGGAATAGGCATCGCCCAACAACCCGAAAGCCCGTATCTGCAATTGTTTCACAGGTGTAGAGAAATCTTTCAGATATTTTACGGCATTGTTATAGTCGCCCAGTTTGAGGTAACAGCTGCCGGCATAAAAAGAAGAAAGGTTCGCCGCCTTTGTACCACCGTATTTCGAAATGATCTTCAGAAAACCGGGATTTACGTTGTCACCATTCAGGGCCAGCCGGGCGGAATCCATGCGGTAATATTCTTCCGCACGGAAGATGGCCTCATTGGCCTTGGCTTCCTTGGGTTCGCTGACCAGGTTCTTATAGGCAAAATAACCTGCTACGATAAGCACCAGCACCATCAGGCCATAGCTGGCTTGTTTACCCCACCGCTCCCAGAAATTCTGTAACTGATCTACTGGGTTCTTCTCCGCGTCAAGGTGCGCCGGATGTTTGATCTCTGACATTTTTTTGTTTTATTGTTCTTTTAATAGGTTCGTGCCTCAGGCTGTTTGCGAAAGGGCTAGTCTACAATAAATGGATAGTCCTTATCGACATATACATCTTTCAATACTTCTGAATCATCCGGCCACGGTGACTCTTCGGCAAATTTCACCGACTGGGTCACAGTTCCTTCTACCCGCTTATTGATGGCATCGATCTCTTCCTGCGTAGCATACTTCTTCGTGAGGATCGTGTTCAACACCATGCCGATGGGGTCCTTCGCCTTGTACTCATCCACCTCTTCCTTGGTACGGTATTTCTGCGGGTCGGAAATAGAGTGTCCTTTATAACGGTAGGTTTTGATCTCCAGCAAGGTAGGGCCATCACCCTGGCGTGCCCGCTTCACAGCCCTTGCCACCCCGTCATGCACGGCCTCAGCGCTCATACCGTCGATGGAATCGGCCGGCATCTCATAAGCATCGGCCAGCTTATAGATATCCACTACATTGGACGTCCGTTCGACGGAAGTGCCCATGGCGTAGTTGTTGTTCTCGCAAATAAATACCACCGGCAGCTTCCACAGCATAGCCAGGTTGAATGTCTCATGCAGCATACCCTGACGGGCAGCGCCATCGCCAAAGAAAGTGAGACATACATTGTCCGTACCCTTGTATTTTTCTGCAAAGGCCAGCCCCGCGCCCGTGCCGATCTGTGCGCCTACGATACCATGTCCGCCAAAGAACTTTACATCCACCCCGAAGAAGTGCATGCTTCCGCCCTTACCTTTGGCAGCACCGGTGGCCTTACCATAAAGCTCGGCCATACACGCATCCGCGCTGACCCCCTTGGATAAGGCCAACCCATGGTCACGATAGGCGGTGATAAAGGGATCATCGGGTTTGGTTGCTGTCATGCATCCCGCAGCGATAGCTTCCTGCCCTACATAGGCATGAAAAAATCCACGGATCTTGCCCTCCATTTTATATTTTTCCTCTGCCATCAGCTCAAACTGACGTATGAGCTGCATCAGCTCATACCAGTACAGATAGGTCTCTTTTGAAAACTTAGTAGCCACTTTTTGAGAATTTGAGTTTTTCGCCGCCAGGCACGGGCCAATTTTAGTCGGGGCCCCCTGCGCAAGGAACCGGCGGGGGCAAATATACGGGGGAAAAAGGAATTTTCGGCGTTATCTTGCGGCTGAAAATATTCAACTTGTTATTCCTAAGGGAGATATCGCTGGTGCAATTCAAGAACTACGAACAGTCCTCTTTCCGGTTCGGAGAAAGGATCGTAGGCATTTGCGGCAGCAATGGCGTGGGAAAGACCAATCTTCTGGATGCCATCTATTATCTCTGTTTTACCAAAAGCTATTTCACCCGCCAGGACCAGCTCAGTGTGCATAAAGGAGCTGCCGGCTTCCGCATTGAAGGGCATTTCGAAAAACAACAGCAGCCCCTGGATGTCGTTTGCATACTAAGGGAAACAGGTAAAAAGGAGCTGATCTCGGGAGGCGAGCCCTGCGAACGCTTTTCCCAGCACATCGGACGCCTGCCCTGCGTCATCATTGCCCCTGACGATGTGCAAATTATCACTGGCGGCAGTGAAGAAAGACGCCGCTTTCTGGATGCCCTCCTTTCCCAGCTGGACCCCGCCTATCTCCAGGGCCTCATTGAATATAACCGGGTGCTGCAACAACGGAACGGGTATCTTAAGTCGCTGACAGACAATAGAATACAAGATAAGGGATTGCTGGAGGTCTACGATTCCCAACTGGTTCGCCCCGGTGCCTATGTATTTGAGAAACGCCGCACCTTCCTGCAGGACCTTCTGCCCCTGGTCGGGCAATTCTACCGGCAGATAGCTGGTTCCCCGGAACCGCTTGCCTTCACTTATGACAGCCAGCTGCTCGACACCCCCTTCGCAGACCTGCTGCGCAGCTTCCATGAAAAAGACCGCTACCTCCAACGCACCAATGGCGGTATCCACAAGGACGATATTGATATTCGCTATGGTGCCCAGCCTTTCAAGTCGCTGGCTTCCCAGGGCCAGCGGAAAAGCCTGCTCTTTGCCCTCAAACTGGCTGAATACGAAATGCTCAGGCAATACAAAGGTTTCCCGCCCCTCCTGCTCCTGGATGACGTATTTGAGAAACTGGACGCTCACCGGATGCACAATCTGCTGGACAAGGTCTGTCTGCAGAATGAAGGTCAGATCTTCATCACCGATACCCACGGGGACCGTATCCGCCAGGAACTGGAAAAACTGAAGATCCCCAGCCAGATCATATCGCTGTAACTTTCCTCAAAATATTTTACATTTAGTTTTTCATGCAGCCCGAAAACCAATCGTTATGCCCCCGGACCTTGAATCATCCATCGCATTCTTGGAATCGACCAATGACCCCGTGAACGCTTATTTCTCATTCACCGTCGATGAGACGGGAGAATATGGTATTATTAAAGCCAATAAAGAAGGACTCCGCCTCTACGCCGCCGAGATGCTGAAGAAATCCCTGGAACTGGAGCAAAAACAGGATGGGCAGCCCTTGTTCTTCGGCCACCTGGAATGGGTGGTCAGCGATGCCGGATACGACCTCATTGCCGGCGTAGTCCCGCAATACCAATCCCGCGCCGAAATACTCGATTCCCGCAATACGCCCCGGGGCAAACAACATGATAAAGAGCTGGTTTCTCCCAAAGAAGAACAGCCCCGCCGCTCAGGATGCCTTTTCTCCGTCCTGCTGTGGGTAACCTGCGGCATAATTTTGCTTGCCGCACATAAAGCATTTGCTACCTTGCACCTATGGGAGAATATTCATTAGGGGAGGCATTGCGAAAATTCCTGGATAACAGCCGCCTGAAAGGCGCCGTCCAGGCGCTCAGGATAGAAGAGGTCTGGGAAGAGATCATGGGAAAGACCATCGCCCGTTATACAGACAAGATCGAGATCCACGGTCACACACTATATATCAACACTTCCGTAGCGCCGCTGCGCCAGGAGCTGCTGTATCAGAAAGACACCATCATACAAAGGGTCAATGAAGCGCTCGGCGAAAAAGTCATCAAAGAAGTCGTCATAAAATAAAGGCTATGCCCGCCGCACTCTTGGGTCCACGACTCCATACAGCACGTCAGCCAGCAGACCGATCAGGATAAAGAAGAAAGAGGACACCAGCACCGAACCCATCACCACCGGGAAATCCAGCTTGGACAAGGCATCCACCGTTACTTTACCGATCCCCTTCCACCCGAATATATACTCGACGAAAAAAGCGCCCGCCAGCAGCTCTGCAAACCACCCCGTGATCGCCGTGATGACCGGGTTCAAGGCATTACGTAATCCATGCTTCCACACCACGACGTACTTCGACAGGCCCTTCGCATAGGCCGTCCGGATATAGTCCTGATCCAGCACATCCAACAGCGATCCCCTTGTCAGCTGTGCAATGATGGCCAGGGGACGGATCCCCAATGTAACAGCCGGCAGGATCAGGTTACGAAGCTGCAGCTGTCTTCCGGCGAAAGGGTCTGTATCAAAAAGGCTGCCCGTCATGTGCAACCCGGTATGATCGCTCAGCACAAACCCAAATACATAGGCAATGACGATCCCCATAAAAAAAGATGGCGCGGAGATCCCCAGCACGCTGGTGAAGATGGCCGTGGTATCCATCCAGGTGTTCTTCTTCACCGCCGCCAGCACTCCCAGCGCCACACCTGTTACGGTCGCGATGAACATAGCGGCCAGCGCCAGCAGGATCGTCCCGGGCAGCGCCTCCATCAGCACCGTACCCACCTCCCTCTTCGTCTGGTAGCTCCGGCGCAGGTACGGCCACTTCAATCCAAGCTTCGTATCTCCGCCGATAAACCAACCCCTGAGTCCCTTCTGTGCGATCTCCTCCTTTGAATGGATCCCGATGGGGCTCACATCATCCAGGTAAAGCACGAACTGCTTCCACCGCGGCTGATCCAGGTACAGCTCCTTGCGGATATTCTCCTGGGTGGCGGCATCGGCACGCTGCCCCATCACCAGGCGGGAAGGGTCCCCGAACCCCTGGAAAAGGAAGAAAACGGCCACTACCACTCCCAGCATCACCAGCATTCCGTAAACACTCTTTTTAATGAGATATCGTATCATTGTTCGTGTAAGATCGTTGTTGCGCCAGGCAAAGCATTGATATCCGGCAAAGCCTGTCCCAGGTCCGCATAGCTCCACTTGTGAAGGATCACTCCGTTTTTCAAAAGGTACAGCGTTGGATTGGCACGCGCGGCCGTCTTGATCGCCGTCGCATCGCATTTAAAGATCGTAACATCTGAGCTGATGCCCGCCTTTGTCGTCCAGGCCGCCACATTATCATAATTGCCCGTGATAAAATATAGCGGGATTTGCTTCGCCTTTATCATGGTCAGTATGAGGCTGAACTCTTTCATCCAGGGGGTAGGGTATTCTTCCAGTTCCCTGGTGAAAAAGAAAAGCTTATAGCCCTTCTGTTCCAATATCGCCTGCGTCGTATCCGTCCCTCCCGCCGTGATCAGGTTGAAGTCCTTGATGGCAGGTTCCGCATTTCCCTTCCGGACTACTTTATCAAATCGGTTAATGAACTTGTACGTGTCGTCGAAATCTGCGGGAAAATTATTGCCGCTGATCTCCAGCCGCTTGCCGTTCTTCTCATACACCATGGTGATCACTGTGCTGTCCGGGATAGCCCCCGGAGGCGCTTTCATCTTTTCCGGCATGTCCGCGCCGGCGCGGTAAGGCAGGCAATCCACAGCCGGAAGGTGCACGAGCACATACCATTGAAAAGAAAAGGACAGCACGGTCGACAGCACCAGGATGGCGAGGCTCGCTACCTGGGAAAGCAGGGGTTTGATGCTTTTTTGAGTAAAGAAGAGGAAGAGGATCAGCACCAGCAGGATAAGGTCTTTTGTAAAAGACTGGCCCGCTGTGAGGGGGATACAGTCTCCAAAACAGCCGCATTCCCGCACCTTCCCGGATAAATAGGCGTAGCCGGTAAGGAAGGTAAAGAAAATGATCAGCAGCAGCAGCAGCCAGCTGAACAGTTTCATCCGCCAGCCCAGCAGGATGGCCACCCCCGCCACGATCTCAAAAACGATCATGACGATGGAGAAGATCAATGTAAAATTATCCAGCCAATGGAAGTTCAATACTTCAAAAAATTCCTGCATCTTATAGCTGAGGCCCAGCGGATCATTGGCTTTCACCAATCCGGAGAAAATAAACAGGATGCCCACGATGACGCGGGCAATGCTAACTAAAATTTTCATGAATATATGTTTATGGTCTATCCGCTATGCTTCCCCTCCGCGATCAATATCAATGCGAATACAGAATAATTTATAATATCGATATAGTTGGAATCGATGCCTTCGCTGATCAGCGTCTTCCCCTCGTTGACCACTATCTGCCTTATCCGCAGGATCTTCATCAGGATCAGGTCCACAAAGCTTTCCTGGCTCATATCCCGCCAGGCCTCCCCATAATCATGGTTCTTATCCAGCATGGTGCTGCGGGTCAGCGCAGCTTTTTCATCATACCATCTGGCGGCCTCTTCCGCCGGCATCTCTTCTATGGACTCCGATCCTGCGATCGACAGCTGGATCAACCCGATGATGCCATAGTTCACCATTGCCCGGAACTCTCCCGCCTTGTCCTCCTCCACCCGCTGTACCCCGGCTTCCTGTAAGGTACGGATACGCCTGGCCTTGATAAACAGCTGGTCGGCAATGGAAATGGGACGCAGCACCCTCCAGGAAGTGCCATAATCCCTGGTCTTCTTTAGAAATATATCCCTGCAAGAAAGTACGGCCGCATCATATTGCTGATTTGTGCTCTGCTCCATCATACAAATATATGGGACATATCTTAGTCATATCTTAGCATTACAAATAAAATCAACCCGCGATGTTCACCTTGAATGGCAGGGGTAAGATACTGGCGGCCGACAGGCCCCTGGTAATGGGTATCCTCAACAGCACACCCGATTCCTTTTACGGAGGCAGCCGTTTCGATGACGATGCAGCATTTTTGCAGCAGGCAGAAAAAATGCTGCAGGATGGGGCCGACATCCTCGACATCGGGGGCCAGAGCACCCGCCCCGGAGCAGCATGGGTGGGTGAAGAAGAAGAGCTGCGTCGTGTGGTTCCCCGCATTGCCCTGCTCAGCCGGCAATTTCCGGAGACCTTTCTTTCCGTGGACACCTGGTATGCGCGGGTGGCACAGGAAGCCATAGCCGCCGGCGCCTCGATGGTGAACGACGTCAGCGGAGGACTGCAGGATGCCGCCATGCTGCCTGCCATAGGCCGCCTGGGCGTTCCCTTTGTCTGCATGCACATGAAAGGTACCCCCGCTACCATGAACCAGGAGGCCGTCTACACGGACGTCACGAAAGAGGTGCTGGACTTTTTCATCAGCCGGGTAGCCGATTGCAAAGATGCCGGCATCAGGGACATCATCCTGGACCCGGGCATGGGCTTTGCCAAGACAAGGCGGCACAACCTGGCATTGCTGCATAACCTCTCCGTCTTCCGCATGCTGGGTTACCCCATCCTGTTAGGCGTTTCACGGAAATCCACCATCTATAAATTGTTAGGCATCACTCCCGAAGAAGCCCTGAATGGCACCACCGTCCTCAATACCCTTGGCCTGGTCAACGGGGCGGACATCCTGCGCGTCCATGACCCTAAGGAGGCGCGGCAGGCCATCATCCTGGCGGCGGCTTATAAAGAGGCGGCAGCCCCATGACCTTCCCCAAAAAAGATCGCGCCCAACCTTTCGGCGGACGCGACCTGCATATATAAAATTATATATTATATGCTATTTGTGCGGCTGTTGTTGTTGTGGCCGGCCCTGCTGCTGCGGCATTTGTGGCATCTGCGGCATGGCAGGTGCGTTTGACTGCTTGGGCGCATCCGTCACATCGGCAATCTCTACGTCGAAAATGAGGTTCTCGTAGGGTTTGTGACCAGGTCCGGGAGATTGGTCGTAAGCCAGGAAAGCAGGGATGTACAAGGTTCCCTTACCGCCTTTTTTGAATTTTCTCAGGCCGTCATCCCAGCCCTGTATGATCTGTGCCTGTCCCACTACGAATTTGTATGGTTCGCCGGGGCCTTTCATGTTGGATTCAAACTCTTTACCCGAAGGCAGTAATTTGCCCGTATAACGGACGGACACCTGCTTGCCTGAATCCACCTGAGGACCGTCACCGGGAGAGTTGATCACCACGTAGGTGCCTTTCTCCGTCTTTTCAGCCTTGATATTGTTCTTGGCGAGATAATCTTCCACCGCCTTTATTTCCCTTTGCTTTTCACCCGCCATCTCCTGTTCCATATCCTTTGTCTTGTCCTGCAGGGTTGGGAACACATCTAATACCCTGAACGTAATGGTCAGCTTGTCTTTCTTATGGATGAAAGGAGGCAGCTGTCCGCCAAAACGCTTCTGCAGCGTATCAGCCATCTCAACGACTACGGCGCTGTCGCCTTTGCGCAGCAACGGGAAGATCTCCGTAGGGCTATAAACAGGCCGTGCGCTGTCCACCTGGATATATACAGGCATCCCGCCTTCCGATGAATACAGAACGGAGTCACGTACTTTTTGTATAAAATGCACCTTCAGGAATTCACCTTTTTTGGCGACCTGGCTCTTCTTGTCGGTGATGATCTTATATAGCAGGCCGCTCTTTGTCTTCTTAAATTCCTGGCTTGTGCAGGATACAGCCCCCATCAGGACCAGACCGGCAAATGCATACAACGAAATTTTTTTCATGTACCTTAAATTATTGTAATTGTGATGAATTCTCTTTTACTGCCTGGATAAAACGCTGCACCGTCTGCTCCAGCGTATCGCTGCTGCGCCCGCCGGCGGCGTTGAAATGTCCCCCTCCCTCAAAATATTTACGGGCAAAAGTATTGACATCGAAATCTCCTTTGCTCCGGAAAGAACATTTGACCTCCTCGTCCCGGTCGATGATAAGGGCAGCCATCCTGATCCCCTGGATCGTTAGGGGGAAATTGACAAGCCCTTCCGTATCGCCCGTCTTGATCTCAAAACGCACCAGGTCCTTCCAGGGGATGGCGATAAGGGCCGTATTATGCTCGTAATAGATCTCCATTTTGTTCTGCAATACATACCCGAAGAACCGGAGCCGGTTTTCCAGGAAGTTATCGAAGAGGTCCTCATGGATCTTTGTATGGTTGAAACCGGTATCCTTCAGTACGCCTACCATCCGGTGCACCGATGCAGATGCAGCGGGAAACCGGAACGAGCCGGTGTCGCTCATGACGCCGGCATACAGGCAGACAGCCATATCGGTATTGATCTTATCGGTATGCCCGCTGGCTGCGATCAGGTCGTAGACCATTTCACAGGTGGAACTCTTTCCCGTATTGCTTATCCCATACGTAAAACTTTCGCTTTCCGGCTGCTGATGATGATCGATGAGGATCTTCTCACAAGTGAGCTTCCGCAATTTCGACGCCATATGCCTCGTCCGGCTCAAAACATTGAAGTCCAGGCAAAACAGCCATTCTGCCTGGTCCAGGACAGCATTTGCTTTCTCGGTGCTGAACTCATAGTCGACCACTCCGTTGCAGCCGGGCATCCATTTCAGCCAGTCCGCCCAGTTCGTAGGCGAAATGACAGTGGGGGTATGCCCCAATTGCTTCAGAAAATGAAAAAGTCCCAGCGCAGAGCCCATGGCATCGGCGTCGGGCTTCTGATGCATGGTAATCACCACCTTCCGGGGCTTCGCCAGCAATGTATATATATCTTCAATCGGCCTCATATAAAGAGGTTGCAAAGGTGCATAATTAAAATTCAAATCCCAAATAAACCAAAAACTATACCTTACCTTTGCTCCCCAAAAATCACAACGAAAATATGAGCAATCGAACTTTTACCATGATCAAACCGGACGCCTTCTCTAAGGGACACTCCGGCGCTATTCTTGACAAGATCATTAAAAGCGGCTTCCGTATCGTGGCCCTGAAGCTCACCCAGCTGTCTGCAGGCAAGGCAGGCGAATTTTATGCCGTGCACAGCCAGCGGCCTTTCTATGGAGAGCTGGTAAGTTTTATGAGCAGCGGCCCCATCATTGCGGCTATCCTGGAAAAAGATAACGCCGTAGCTGATTTCCGTAAGCTCATCGGCGCTACCGATCCCTCTAAAGCTGACGAGGGCACCATCCGTAAATTATATGCCGCTTCCGTAGGCGAGAATGCCGTCCACGGCAGTGACAGTGACGAGAATGCAAAGATCGAAGGCGACTTCTTCTTCAGCGGCCTGGAAAGGATATAAAGTTTCTGCCCTTCCTGTGCTGGTCCACCCACTGCAGGAAGGGTTAGTTTTTTACTGGCGTAAGCGTATAGCCCTGCTTCCTTAACAAGTCGATCACGCCATTTTCCCCTGGTAGATGTGCGGCTCCCACGGCGATCAGCAAGGATTTCCCGGGTAATACAGTAGTCAGGTAAGTGGCCCATTTCCGGTTGCGCCCATATAATAAAAGATCCATATAGGAGCTCATCCCGGGGTCGCCTTTCCGGCTAAGAGAATCAATACGGTCGAGGTTCTGTTCTTTGTATACGGTTGCCAGCTCCACGGTCATCTTCTTGTAATCTTCACTGCTGTCCACATAGTTTACCAGGTCTTTCGCCTGTTGCTCGTAAGGGATACTGTCGAACAGGCCCGCCTGGAACTCTACGGTCTCCAGCCCATTGATCGGCTTGTTATGCAGCTCCTTCATGATCATCAGTTCCATTCCATCCGTCGTCTTGCAACCCAGGCTTGCCTCCTCTATAAGACTGCTGACCAGCATTGGCTTGAATCGCTCCAGCATGCCGAAAGGGAGCATGGGAGGATGTTGGGTAAAATAAGCTTTCACCCGCTCGTAATCTTTGGGAGGCAGCAGATCGGATAACTTCTTGCTGTCATTCATACGCATATACTTGAGCGCGCCCAGCATCCCCGCCATATTACTGAGATCGATCTCGAAATACACTTCATCACAAAGTGCGATCACCGATCGCAGGCTGTCGCTCAGCCGCGCATCTTCTGCACACAGCACATGCATAGTCCCAAACAGATAGGAAGGTTTCGCCAAACCTTTGCCGGATATCTGCCATAGCAAAGTATTTGGGGTCTGCGAGAAGCCGAAACAGGCAGAGATCAACCCTGCCGACAGCAGGATCGACCGTTTCCATCCATGACGGGATCCGCTTTTATATAACCGAAGGCGCGACCGCTTCTTGTCCATACATCTGATCTTTGAATTTTAATGACGGGGAAGACAGGAAAGGTCCTAATCCCAGCTGTTCCCATTTTTTATCTACTGCCGCTATCGTAGCGTCATCCGCCACGATGATATTCGGCCAGTCACGCTGAAAGTTATCGAATTCCGGGGTTTTTCGGGTACCGTCCAACCCCAGACAGGCGAATATTTTTTGTGGGTCCTTTCCGGATGGCCTTTCTGTCAGCAGGTGATCCCTCCGCGGGTCCAGGTTGTTGCAGCACCTCCATAAGGCTACCGGCAGGTCTTCCGCATCCACCGTATGCTCTACATAGACCACCATTTTGATCCCTTCCATTTCTTCCAGCTGGCAAAGGGCTGTATGCAATGCGCTTATATGGCCGGGCCGCTGTTTTTCAACGCTGAGGATCAGGCAGGGGATATCCCGTTGCAGGAGGTTGAGATTAGCCTTTTTGATCTCCGGGAACTGCTCCATCAGGAGGGAGGCCGAAAGCCTGTTGTCCTTAGCGGCAGCGTGCAGATATCGCTCGTCATGCTCTTCCGCTGTTTTAGCGGTCCCATCGATACACATCTTTCCCCCAAAACCCAGTTTACTGCAGCTATGATCCAATACGTCCATGGGCCCCTGAGAAAAATAAGCATCCGTTGCCGGGTTGAAATGACGCAGAACTGCAGCCGCCAACGCAGGATAATCCTGTATAGTTGCATCCTGGTCCGCGATGACCAATATCTTATTGAACATCATTTGCCCTGCTCCCCACATGGCATTCATCACCTTCTGGGCCTGGCCTGCATAGTCTTTTTTGATCTTGGTGATGACCAGGTTATGAAATACCCCTTCCACAGGCATGTCCATGTCGATGATCTCGGGTATTAACGTCATTTTTATGGGAGCCAGAAATATCCTTTCGGTTGCCTTCCCCAGCCAGGCATCTTCCTGCGGCGGAATGCCCACGATCGTGGCAGGGTATACGGCATTCCTGCGATGGGTAATGGCCGTGATATGGAATCTGGGGTACCAGTCCGGCAGGGAATAATAGCCGGTATGATCTCCGAAAGGCCCTTCCCAGATCATTTCCTCAGTCGGATCCACATACCCTTCGATGACAAAATCCGCATCGGCGGGCACTTCGATCTCCGGTTGTGTAATACATTTCACCAATTCCACTTTTTTCTTGCGGAGGAACCCGGCCAGCATGTATTCATCCACATTCTCCGGCAGGGGCGCCGTAGCGCTGTATGCATAAGCCGGGTCTCCTCCCAGGGCTACAGCCACCGGCATCCGCTGTCCCGTCTTTTTATATTCGGAAAAATGTTTGGCGCTGACCTTATGTTTATGCCAATGCATACCCGTCAGTGTAGGCCCAAAGACCTGCATCCGGTACATACCCACGTTCCGTGCGCCGTTGTTGGGATCTTTCGTATGGATAATGGGTAAGGTGACGAAGGGACCGCCATCTTTGGGCCAGCAGGTGATGACGGGCAGTTTCCCGATATCCGGATTTTCAAGTATTACTTCCTGGCATTCGCCCCTGCCACTCTTCACTTTAGGCATCCAGCTGGCAAACTGCCCCAATTTGGGAAGGAGCTTCAATTTGTCCAGGATACTTTCCCTGGGAGCCGATAACAAACGGAACAAACCCTCTATCTCACTCGTCACGTCATCCAGGTGCTCCACTCCCAGAGCCATACACATCCTCCTTTCACTGCCATATGCATTCATCAGCACAGGGAAGTCCGTGCCCGTATTTTCAAAAAGCAACGCCTTTCCTCCATGGCCGCTCTTGCTGATCCGGTCGGTGATCTCCGCTATCTCCAGTTTCGGGTCCACATAGGTCCTGATGCGTACCAGTTCCCCTGCCCGTTCCAGGGCCTGGATAAATTCCTGCTGATTTCTATAAGCCATGCTGTTATAATTTCTCTATTCTGTTACCAAGACGAACGGCGGACCAGATGGCCCGCCGACGCAAAATTATAACAGAAACCCGTCTCCTTTTAATAAACTTTTTCGGGGCAGTCGTATACGCCCTTCCTTCGCCTGTATTCCTGGGCGCCGCGCCTGGAGTTGATACCGATAGTCACACGTATGCCTGAGATATAGTACCAGTCCTTGGTCTTATGGTTGCCTCTGATCGTGCCATCGTCGGGATAAGTCCCGCCCGTTTTTAATTCTCTGCCGCGATAGGCCATTTTTACGGCATCCGGTCCACGCGCCGCCAGCAGCGTCGCCTGGTCGACATAGGTGGTGCTCACATCATCCAGATAATCGGTGAACAGCTTGCGCAATCCTATCTCATAAGCGATGACGACATTATCCGTCACACGCATCTTTATGCCTCCACCGAATGGTATAGCTATCTGCGTCAAATTATAAGGCTTCCTGTCCGGGTAGGCCGCCAACCCCTCCCCTTCCGTGCTCAGCTGGCGCAGGTAAAGCTTATGCCCCAGGCTGTCGAAAGCAAAAGGATTGAAATGATAGAGGGCAAATCCCCCAAATGCATAGGGCGTAAAACGATGCTGGTTCAGGTCAAGTAAGTTGTATTCCAGCAGCAAATTGCCTTCATAAATACGGCTCTGAAAGCTGAGATTACGGGCTACGACATCAGGCTTACTGCCGAACGCATCCGAGGCGCCCACTTTCGCATAGCTGAGGTTCCCTAAAATGGAAAAATGAGCGCTAAGATCATATTGAAGACCTCCGCTGAAAGCAAAATGCGCTTGTTGGGTCGTGTAACCTCTGTGCTGGAGGTCACCGATGTAATTGGAAAAACCTCCTAAAATATTGACATGCCATTGGGCTTGAACCAGGACAGGACATAGCATTCCCAGCAACAAGAATTTTTTCATTCTTAGTTTAGTTTTTTGTTGATAACGACGGACGAATGGACGATAATGGCGGTTTTGCGAAAGGATGATGGGATTGCAGGGTTCTGTTTAAAACAGACTTGGTAGAATTAGACCAATGAGTATGTAGATTTTAAGAAGATGCTATATGAAACGCAAGTATTGAGCCAATTATTAAAAATTTAACAGCTAAAAAAAAGTTAAAGCGATCGGGCCTCAAAAAACGAAATTTTTTCGGCAAATCAAAGTTTTTTCTTTTACCTTTGCACCCCTGGAATCGTATTATCCTGGTGTAATTCAATAGGATAGGTTTCGGAACGAATCTCCGGTTCGTTTTCAGGATTTTTTCGGGACGTAGCGCAGCCCGGTAGCGCACTTGCATGGGGTGCAAGGGGTCGCAAGTTCGAATCTTGTCGTCCCGACGAAACAAGATCAGCATAGCCTCCGCAACGCGGAGGCTTTTGCTTTTAAGCAGGCATTCGTGCAAAATTCATGTTCACGTGTCAGTTATCCAGCCTTTTGAGCTCCTGCTTTAGTTCATCGAGTGTTAGAAGCCTCCAGTCCAGGTCAATAGAACTGCTGGTTACGACGATCTCTTTCATAGCCAGGAACGGCTTGCCATCTTCATATTTTATGGCAATGAGCAACCCTCGCTTATTTTTGGGAACCCCCGGAAATTCAAACATTTCATTGTGCTTTTCGGCCGCTATCAGGGAACGTGAATCTTTAAACAAAAGTTTACAGCTAATATTTGCTTGGACCTTAATATTTACCTTCACCGTCACCTTCCGGGAGGGATCACCCGCAAAACAATCAACATTCGTCCACCCCAGTTTTGAAGCATTGTATACATAATATTTAAAATCATCAAATGATATTCTTTTATCTAAATAGGACAGCTCGAACTTTTTGGATGTGATCTTTGCCAGCGTATCTCTTAGCTGTTCGATCGACGTAAGCTTAAAACTGTCAAGCAAGGGCTGATTTATGGCTTTCACCAGGGCATCCACATCATTTACACCATATTTTTTAAAGAGCCGCTCCAATTCCCGGCAACTTGGAATGATGGCCGCATCGATTACAGCCCTTGTCCATACGACTGTCGGGTTGGTTGACACGATGTTGGAAGAAGTATCTTTTAACCATCGTAAGTTTTTTTGGCATTGTCCGAACTCGATATTTCTCGTCCTTTGCGGCTGGCCGAATATTCCTTTTACTGCTTTTCCCACACGCCCGATCCTGCAAAGGAAAAACTTGCCTGGAAAGGGATTTGTTTCTGACATACTTTCCAAAATTGTCAGCATGACCTTCTACAAGGATGATAAAATTGCTATCGGTATTGCAACTGTCGATCAGCTTCTGTAAAAATTCAACGTCAGTTAGCCACTAAGACCAGGAAGTTTATGGGTATATAACGCACAGGAATTCGATTAGGTATAACATTATACGGACGTAATGGATACTGCGTTGCCTGATTTCTACATTTTAATGATCATAATCCATAAATTGCAATCATGAATAAAACATATTCTTTTTTCATCTTTGCCCTGCTCTCCTCTACCCTGCCTTCCTTCCATGCACACAGCCAATCGAAGGATGCCGGACTAAGAATAGTGCTCATCCGGCATGCTGAAAAACCAGCAGAAGGATATACGTTGAATTGTCAGGGGGTCAACAGGGCAAGGGAATTGCCGAACGTCCTTTATTCAAAGATCGGCCTCCCCCATGTAATATATGTCCCTTCATTTACACAAAGCGATACTACCAAACATGCAAGGATGTACCAGACCATCGTTCCATTTTCCTCCAAATACAATTTGCCGGTCAACAACAAATATAAAGTCAGTGATATCGACGGCGTTTCCCAAGCTATGCTGAAGCAAAATGGAACGGTACTCGTCGTATGGGAACACAAAGGGCTTGTCGACATTGCAAGGCAACTGGGCGTAGAAGAAAAATTACATTGGAAAGACGGCGATTTCGACAGCATCTGGATCATTACCTTCAGCAAAAAAGGAAAAGCAAGGTTAGCGGTGGACCACGAAGGACTGCATCCATCCACCGAGTGTCACTGATATAATTGAATCAGGTCAATTCCTCAGACACAAATCCGACATATAAAGAAAAATCCCGGACGATGCCGGGATTGTATGCAAATGATCACTCAATTAATGTTGTGTCTGCGCGTCATGCTTCTGTCTGCGGATAGCACGGCTGTTCCTGTTCTGCTCGCGGTTCAGCTTGCGCTTTTCGGCCGGCGTTACAACGCCATCAGCTTTAGCTTCCCGTTTATCCCTGGCCACTTTGGCCTGCCTGGCTTCCAGCCTCCTGGTCTCACGGGGCGTTAATGCCCCGCTGGCAGCACCTTGCTGGATCCGCTCCTGCTGAGCGACCTGACGCTCGGTAGTCGCGGGAGTAGCCGTTTGCGCGGATACTTTTGATATTGAACCGGATAAGATTAACACTACAGCTGAGACAAAAAGTTTCGATTTCATATTGGGGTATTTTTGGTATTGGACAATAATGGTTGTCGCTGGTTTAATAACAGAAAAATTATATTTTTATTTTACCGCATGCCATTATTCCTTCCTAAATCCCCAACAGGTCCTTCTTTTTCTTGTTATATTCTTCTTCAGTGATCAACCCCTGGTTTATTAGATTTTATTCCTTAATGAATTTTATGGTTTGCGTTTCACTATGCCTGACAAATCGGATAAAATAGATGCCGCCTGCCAGCTTGCTGATATTAATATAACCTGCGCCCGGCCGCACAGAGACATTATCCATCGATCGTCCGCTGATATCGATAACATTTAGCTGAGTCAGCTCCTTCAGACCGCTGATATACAGCTTGTCCTTTGCCGGATTGGGATAGACTGATATGGGAGCGGCAGGACCGGACTGCAGGATCACCACCTTGCTGTACTTCGATTTTCCATCCAGGTCCCGTTGCAATACCCGGTAATAATTTTTTGACTCCCCGCCGGCCCCGGCAATACAGGCGTAGCTGGTGATCTCCGATGCGCTTACCGAGCATGCATCGCTGTACAGATTGCCGTCAGTACTATGCTGCACCGTATAATCTTTTACATTCTGCTGATCAGCGACCTGCCAGGATACCCTGGCATGCTGAGGGTCTTCCCATCGGGCCTGAACGCCCAGCCAGGTGACAGGCAAGGGCACACTGCCTTTCTGAATAAAGAAATTGCTGAAGCCTTTGACGGTTAATTCAATATAATAGCCGCCGCTCACGGCCTTCCAGGAACTGGGCGCGATCATCTCTTCACCGGCTGCCGGCACATACGCAGCCGGGGCGTCGCCCGGCGTACTGGGTTGTTTGACCACCGATAAAAAACCCGGGTGCTGAATAGAAGGGTCTGCTGCCTTCAACGCGGCAAATTCCGCATCCGTAAAGAACAAGCGCAGGCTGATATTGGCCGTCCCGCCCGGATTGTTCTCCGGCCTGATGGTATAGTTCCTGTCCAGGTAGGGCACTCCGTTATAATTGCGAACAGCGGTCACGTTGGTGTATATGTCGGTCTGCACTGCGCCAAGGTTATAATCATCCAACACCTGCGCTACAGTGGAGAAAGCGCCGGTAAGACCGTTCTGCGCGTCGATGGTGCTCCATGCGTGACTGGTGCCCAGCAAGGCTACGGGATTGGCATGGGAAGATCCAAAGCCTATGGACTGGAGGGTCTTAGTAGGCGGCTGATAATCCACGATGTTAAGACTGTCCAGGTGCAGCATATAAATATTATTTCCCTGCGCGGCATAAGCATCCCTGCCATCGTCCCAGCTGATGACACCTGTTCCGTTCCGCTTGTCAAGCGTTACGAATGGCGATACAGGGTAATAATAACCATGGGCGTCCTTGCCATTGCCGATAGGCTTGCCCATTGCTCCCCAGGCCAGCTCGGTCGAATGGATAATGGGGCTCACGCGGGCGCCCCGGACCGTTTCATTGATATAAAAAAGAGCATTCCCATCAGAACCCGCGACGACGCGGGGCCAGTCATAAAAGATATTGCTGGCGCCAAAGCCCGTGCTAACCTCTTTGCCGATGACAACGCCCAGCTTGCTGCCGGAAGTGAGATTGACGGCAAAGGAATCCGCCGATGCCCGCTGTACTTCCAATTGCTGAAGCAGGACATTTCTTGCGGATGAGCCGCCAGCGGGATTACAGATGGCGGTGGCATAGATCTTATTGCCCGTCAGGGAAAGATTCCAGTCATATTCATAGCTCGAGCCAGTGTATAAAAGGGTATCCCCACCGTAATTCAGCTTATCGAGTCCGGGAGGAGGAACCTCTGTAAAGCTGCTTGGCTGATAAGGGAACACTGTAAAATAGTATGGTATGCTATCATGCTTTTCATTCAGCCGGTAATGGGCATGAGTGAACCAATTAGTAACCGTGGAAGTAGCATCAAGATACCTCCTTTCATCCGAGGCTAAAAAATCTACATTGGCATTCCCGCTCGTGGGTATGACCACTCCTTTGGGGAAACTCTGACCATAAGCAAGGTCACTGGTCCGTAAATACCCGTTGCCGTCCAGGATATAACCCGTCCCGATGATGTGGTTGGGACCATCACCACACTCGAAAATATAGGTATGGGAATGTATCCTGTAATAGGTCAGCACACTGTCCTTTGGATAAAGCAAAGTCGCAGGCGTTGCATCATTGGTGGTCACCGCACAGGCTTTTTTTACCCTCACCAGCCGGTTGTATCCCGTATACACCCGCTCGTTGCCGCCGGCATTCTCAGACAGGATCATGGTTACATTACAGCCGTTCTGGAGGTCCGGGTAAATATAAAAATCAGTGGCATAGGCCTCCCGGCCGCTGAGCGTATAAGCGCCGCATCCGCCCGGGATCAGGGACAGGTAGGCATTCGCATCCATCTGCCCGCCGCCAAAAGTTCTCATCGTGCCGTTGTCATCCTTATAGTCAAAGACGTATACATCCTGGACGCCGGACCCTGTTTTGAGAAAGCCTAGAAAGAACCCTTTATTCCCATCCGGGATCAGCTGCTGGTGGGAATAATTAAAGCTTTCAACCGAAGGCGTCGTAGCCAGGACACATCCCGCACCGGGAAATACTGCCGACCCGTCACTGCGCATGTGCTGCACGGTGACTCTCTCCCACTGGTAGGTAGCGATGCTGTCATCCAGGTAGCCTATATAAAATCCCCCGCTGCTGTCGGTGGCTGCAAAAGAGTTATTTCTGTAGTCGCCATTCGTGGAAGTATAAAAATGCCGCGTGTTCGGCCCTGTAGCGACGGGTACGCCATTAACGGCCCAGAGGGCATTTCCTGCCTTATCATATTTCTGGGCGTAAATATTCACCCGGTTGTTGTCCCGGAGATCTTCCCAGAAAACAATATACCCGCTGTCCGGGTAGCTTTTGATGCTCATGCTCTTGCTCTGCTCCCGCGCCGCCTGGCTAACAGGCATATGCAGGCTATCCTTAAAGAGATTCGTCGTATTGCTCCACTGGGCAGCAGCAGCCAATACATTTAAAACGGCAATAGTCAGTATAGAAATACTTTTCATAAAGAAGGTTTGGCTGAAGATGAAATTTATTGTTTGCAAACCTAAACTCATTTATTGTGCACGACAGACTCCAATCGCTGAACAACCGTCTTAATAGACGAGGGGACAAATAACAGGCGGGCAGGCAAATTTTAAATGCGTGATAAGCTCTCCAAAAACAGTATATTGACAGAGATTCAATGGGATACAATGAATGGGTTAAGTAAGAAATACTCCTGTATTATAGTGGATGACAATGAATTAGACCGGCTGGCCGTCGTTTCGCACGCACGGCGGGTCTCGTTTCTCCATATTGCCGGGATATTCGAGTCCCCGGCAAAGGCCCTGGAATTTGCGCAAAAGAGCCCTCCGGATATTCTTTTCCTCGATATAGATATGCCCGGCATCAACGGGCTGGACCTGCGGAAGCAGCTGGAGCAGATCCCTGCCTGTATCTTTATCACGGCTTACCCTGAATATGCCCTGGAAAGCTTCGAAGCCGCCGCTCTCGATTTTTTAGTCAAACCCCTTCGATCCGAACGCTTTGAAAAAACCATAGAAAGGTTGCAGGACTTTCTTGAGATGCGGCACAAAGCCGATTTGCTGGATTATACGCTGGGAGAAGATACCCTCTTCATTAAGGATGGCCATAATCATATCAAGCTCCAGCTCCATGATATCATTTACCTGGAAGCCCTGAAAGATTATACCGGGATCATAACGCCGCAGAAAAAATATTGCGTGCTGACCCCCCTGGGCAGCCTCCTGAAGGAAAAATCGTTCCAGTCATTTATCCGGATCCATCGCAGTTATGCCGTGCAGAAACATTTCATCCATAAAATAACGCCGAAAGAGGTAATGGTGAATAATTTGTCACTGCCCATCGGCCGGACTTATAAAGAGACCTTAGACAAACTGCTAACCTGATAAAACATGAAATACACGATCCTTATCTGCCTGGCATTCCTATGCGCGAACTTATCCGCACAGAAAAAAGGCCGGCCGCTGGTCGATTCCCTTTTGCATGAACTGCCGAAAATGAAGGAAGATTCCAATAAGGTCAGGTTTCTTGCCCTCATTGCTCAAAACTACATGCTCTTCAATCCCAACGAAGGATTCGTTTATGCCGAAAATGCCCTGCAGCTGGCAGAAAAGATCCATTGGAAAAGAGGAATTGCCAATATCCATAATAACCTGGGGCTGATGATTGGAGACACCGGCAATAACGCCCTGGCAAGGGTCCACTTTGAACAAAGCTATGCGCTGAATAAAGAGATCGACTCGAAGATCAATCAGATCAATAACCTGAATAATATAGGCCGGAGCTATAACAGGGAGTCCGATTATGCCAGGGCGATAGCATACTATTTTAAAGCCCTGACGATCGCAGAGGAAATGAAGAGCAGCGATAAGATCTCTTTGGTAGGCACGAATATTACAGCTACTTATCTCGCGCAGCGTAATTATGGCAAAGCAACCGAATATGCGGAAATGACCTTAAAGCACGGTGAACTGGCCAAATCCCCGGATAATATTGGCAAGGCCTTAGACCAGCTTGGCGTCATTAAAATGGAAACAAAAGATTCCGCTGCCGCAAAAGTATATTTTCAAAAGGCTCTGAAAGTTTACGAGGACATGGGCAACCAGGTGCAGGTGGCAGGAGTGCTGGCGAATCTGGCCGACCTGGAATATCCGGACTATCAGGAACAAATAGCTATTATGCTGAAGGCACAGGCGATCTATGATAAGATCGGCCCTGCCTATATCGGCTCGATCGGCAATATTGCTAACCTGGGACAGACTTACTACGATCTCGCCATGAAAAGCAAGCCGGCGGATAAAGCTATTAATTTAAAGAGATCGGAAGAATATTTGTTACGTGGCATAGCATTTAGCAGGCAAACTTCCAACCCGGAATACCTGGGAAAGATGAATCTCTCCCTGGCAACACTGGAAGAAGCAAGAGGCCATTACCGGGCTGCCCTGGAAAGTTATAAGACGTATTCCACGATCAACGATTCCCTGTTCTCCCAGGACAAGAAGAACGAGATCGCGGGGCTGGAAGGCAAGCATAATATCGAGGTAAAGGATAATGAGATCGCCCTTAACCAGCTGAAATTAGCCGGCCAGCGCAGAACACAGATCGGGCTGATCGCAGGCCTGCTGCTGTTGGGGATCATCGGAGGATTATTGTACTGGCAAAGCCGCAGCCGGAAAAAGACCAACACCACGCTCATGGTCCTGAACAATCAGCTGGATGAAGCCAACAAGGTTAAGGCGAAGTTCTTCGGCATCCTTAGTCATGACCTGCGTAGCCCCGTGGCCAACCTTCTTCATTTCCTGGATTTGCAAAAGAACGACCCGGACCTGTTGAACGAAGAACAGCGTGCCCGCCACCAGCAAAAGATAAGCCAGTCGGCGGAGGACCTGCTGGAGACCATGGAGTCTATGCTGCTATGGAGCAAAGAGCAAATGGAAAATTTCAAATGCCAGATAAAGAGCGTGCCGGTCGGCGACCTTTTCGGGTACCTGCAAAAATTTTTCGGCCATATCGGCAATATTACGCTTCGCTTCAGCTACGACCCCGGTATGACGGTCCTGGCGGATGAGAACTATCTGCGGATCATCATGCAGAACCTCACCTCCAATGCTATCAGGGCCTTAAAACATATGCCTGACGCCATCATCGAATGGAAAGCAAAGAACGACGGCAGTAACACCATCCTTTCTATTACGGATAATGGACCGGGGATCAGCGATGATCAGGCAAAGGCCCTTTATGATGACAGCATCACCGCGAATGTAAAAAATGGTTTTGGCCTTCACCTTGTCAGGGACCTTGCCAAAGCCATCCGCTATAAGATCTCCATTCAATCGCAGCCTGGGATGGGCACCACCTTCACTTTATCGGCTTAAATACTATATATTTTCTTTATTTTTATTTGTAAAAGGATAATTATCCCTAATTTACACTTGTTAAATAGAACGCGTATATTTAACCGGATCCCTCCCTTATAAATACTCCTGCCTCATTTTTTATTCACCTTTAATGCTTTCATCATGAAAAAAATGCTTGTCATTTGGCTCCTGATTCCATTGATCGGAATGGGCCAGACGAAAAATGTCATCAACTCGACCAGGGTATTCGCCAAGCCGGAAAAAGTCCTTGAATTTGAAAAAGCACTCGCTGCACATGCCCAAAAATATCATACGGGCGACTGGAAATGGCGGGTATGGAGCATTGAATCGGGCCCTGATGCCGGTGGATATATGATCACCGAAGGCCCTAACACCTGGGCAACCATAGATGGCCGGGGCGATCTCGGCGCTGAACATACTGCTGACTGGGGAAAAAACGTATCACCATTGACTGTCGGTCAGGGCTCCCAAAGCTATTTTGAATTCAATACCGAACTTAGCACAGTAGAGATCACCGACTATGCCGATAAGATCCTCATAAATCATATGATCGCCAAACCCGGCAGGATCGTGAACGTAACCGATTTGATAAAAAAAATAAAAAATGTATGGCAGGCCGGAAAGGAATCAGTTGCGGTATACCGGGCTGTTGCATCGGGAGATCCGGCTTTTTTGACGGTCACGCGAATGAAACAGGGATTGAAAGAAATGGATGAGAGCTTTCGCGGACCTTTAAAAGACAGGTACAATGCAGCCAACGGAGCCGGGTCATTCGACGCTTTTTTGAAAGACTACGCAGACGCAGTCGAAAGACGCTGGTCAGAACTATTGATCTATAAACCAGAATTGAGCTCGAAATAACCTTTACGGAAGGCGGATCCCTATCTGGCGGCAGCGGCACCCGCCTTCCTGACTTTCGCTACAGCCTCGGAAGCGACAGCAGTATGCACTTTGTTAAACCTGCCCTGGACATACGTAAGGATCGACGCAACAGCATGATCATCCAGGAACGCACCGTGCGCCGGCATGACACCATTGTAGGTCTTTCCATTCACCTGGATCTCCCCTTGCAGTCCGTGAAGCAAAACCCCGATCAGCCGGTCCTTATTCCCGGTGATCCAGTCGGAACCTGCCAGCGGCGGATAACGGTTGTTGTCACCTTTGCCATCCCGCTGATGACACCCGGAACAATAAGAGTTATACAGGATAAGCCCCTCCATTTCGCCTCCCTGGCCCAGATTATCCTTCACCGAATCCGGTGTTTTTATATAGGAGCGGGATTTCCGGAGCTCCATTTGCGCCAGCTGGGCCTCCCCGAACTTATTTTTGTCCGCCCTGTACATGATCCGCCATATCTTTCCTTTATTTGATTCCGAAATGTACAGCGATCCATCGGGCCCTTCGGCCAGCCCCATTGGCCTGTACACTGCATCATGCGTATTGACAACCGTATCTACGCCGGTAAAACCATCGGCAAAAACCTCCCATTTCCCGGTCGGCTTCCCATTTTCAAACGGGACAAAACATACGATATAACCGGCCTGGGGATAAGGCGAACGATCCGTAGAACCATGAAAAGCAACAAAGGCGCCATTCTTATATCGCTCAGGAAATTGCTTGCCCTGGTAAAACAACAGGTCCATTGGAGCCCAATGCCCCGGGAAAGCCATAACCGGCGTATCGAAGGCTGCCGCCCTGCCAACTATTTTCCCATCGCCGCCATAGGCCGGCTGCAGTATATTTTTCCCTTGTAACTGGTCGTAATAGGCATAAGGCCAGCCGAAATCCGCATGCTCCCTCACCTTTAACAAAGGTTCTGCAGGAAGTACAGCCGCTTGCCAGGGAGAATAAATGGCAGGATAGCGGGTATGGAAATTATCCATCCCATTCATCACGGCATAAAGACTATTGTCCATGGAGTTCCAGGCGATGCCCAATACGCTCCGGATACCCGTGGCATATTTAACACCGTCCTTTTGTGTCTGCCCTTCTTTACTGTCGCTGAATCTCCAGATCCCGGCATGTATAGCGAGATCAGGAGAAGGATCCACGCCTTTGCCGCCGGGCATCCCTGCAGGGCCTGCTGTATTCATGTCCTGCCCCCCATCGTCCGGAGCCCCAAAAGGAATATACATATTCCCCTCGTTGTCGAAAGCCAGCGGTTTCTGCGAATGCCAGTGTTTCAACAGATCCGCCTCATCATCCGTGAAGATCACTTCTGTCTTCCCTTGCGGGATCAATTCGCCCGGGGCTAATTTATTCCTCAAAACATATTTCACCGTGGAGGTATACAGATAACCATTATGAATGGACATACCGGCCGGCAGCCCGCCTTCATCTTTGTAATCGCCGAAGTAAGCTATAATATCTGCCTTGCCGTCATTGTCGACATCCCGCAGTCCGGCAGTCCCCCCTTTTCCGTGCATCACATCATTATACGATAGTTTAACATAGATATCCCCATTGCCATTCACGGTAATATGCCTTGCCCTCCCAATGCTGTCGGCGACCACCACCGCATCAAAACCTCCGGGCAGCAATAGCCCGCCATTATTCCGGTCGCCAGGTGGTAAACCTGCCCCTTCTTTGGTTTTACATTGAATATGGGTCGTCATGACGACAACAGACAAAAGGCAGACCAGGCCAATGGATCGAATCATACAGTTAAATTACATGCAAAGGGAAAATAGAACAATTTTAAAATATAAAGTATGGAGGCATGGACTAATTATTTCCTTAGGACCTGTCATAATAAATCCAGGCCGGTCTTTGGACCGGCCTGGTGCTTTAACGGTGGATCTGTGGAATGGCAGGTTGTTGTCGTATTATTTCCCAAGTCCTCTTGCAAAGGCAATGGTGTCAAAACAATCGCGGAAATGCACAACTTGTTCTTCATCATTGAATTCCCAGATCATTGACCAGATGGAAGAAAAATTCCTGCCCGTTTTACGGCCTTTTGCATTCATATACCCCGTGGCAATTACTACATGCTCGTTTTCAAGAATGTGTTCGGCAACAAACTCTTTTGACTCAACATGATCATTTAATTTTCCAAAGAAATCTTTTACATCCTTCGGGCCATGATAGATACCCGCAAATGGAACATCCGGCTGCCCCATTACCTCCCAGATCACATCTTTATTCAAAACGGACAAAATAGCAGGGATATCGCCCCTCGTGTAGGCATCATACACTTTTTGTACCTGCATGCCATAGTGCACTAAAGTTTCCATAAAAAGAACATTTTAGGTTAACAATGCGGACAATTCCAAACACAGGACGAGTGGGTAGCCGGTTAAAAGCTCATGGCGTGGCGGAAACAGGGGCGGATAGATAAGGGGGAAACCGGAATGGTGAAATGGGGATATGGCAGATAAGATAGGACAATAAAGATACGATATTCCCGGATCAAACAAATTTTTTATACGAGAGGGGCATCATGCTTTATACAGGTCTCCGTTGAGATACTTTAATCCCGAATCGACAATAATGGTAACGATCTTTTTCCCTGCGCCCATGATCCTTGCTCTTTGAATGGCAGCCCATACATTCGCACCGGAAGTGACCCCTCCGAATATCCCTTCCAGCCTCGCCAGCTGCCTTGCAGTTCTATAGGCATCCTCATCCGACACAGCCATGATCTCATCTGCCAGGTCCAGCCTGCAGATAGCCGGCACGAATCCTGATCCGATCCCCTCTAACCTATGCGACCCGGATATATCGCCCCCGGACAGCGCACGCACATGCAAGGGCTCAATGGCGATGCACCGGATGCCGGGTACCTCCTGTTTAAAAACCTCGGAATTCCCCGAAAAGCTCCCTCCGGTGCCAACGCCCATTATAAATTCATCAATGTCCTTTCCAAGAACGTCGATGACCTCTCCTGCCATGTTGTGATAGGCGCTCCTGTTATCGATGTTGTTAAACTGATCCGTCCAGAAAGTATTTGGTTCTTTGCTTAATTCCCTCGCTCTTTCAATCAGGGTATTAATGAGCTTCGCCGTTATCAATCCATTCCCGCTGGGGATAACCTCGAGGTCCGCCCCGAATGCACGCATGGTCTGAAGCTTTTCCTTAGCAAAAGCATCCGAAGATACAAAATGCGCCCGGTACCCTTTATTGGCGCATACCATCGCCAGAGAACTTCCCGTACTCCCTCCGGTGTACTCGACAACGGTCCCCCCGGGCCTGAGCTCACCCCTTCTTTCAGCCCCTTCGATCATGGCGAGCGCCATCCTGTCTTTCATGCTGCCGGTGGGATTCGCACCCTCATACTTGACATATATTTCAGCACAGCCCGGCTCTGACAATCTTTCTAATTTTATCAACGGTGTTTTTCCTATTGCACGCATATTTTTATGGTATGACTTTCAAATATACTTAAGTTTTATTGCTATCTTTACAAGGTCCGGGGACGTAACCAACCTGCTTCCCGCCAAACCTCCCTAGGCTAATCATCCACTACGACATTGCATCGAATAACCTAAACAACTGCTTTAAAAGTTAGTGCCGGCTGCGCTTTCACATAATGAGAAAGAATTGCTGCAAAGCCTCGCCGAAGGCAATGAGGCGCCCGGAGGCTGCTGCTGCAACAGCGGAGTGAGATGATAAAACAATTCATTAAGGACCATCCTGCCAGCCTGGTCAGCTTCGACGCTTTGAAAGAATACGGTGGCTTGCTGCCCGACCCTTTCCGCGTGGAGCCTGTATATGATTATTTATCGGACGTAAGATAAATGGCCGAAAGCTATTCACGAGGATGGGCTCACGGGGTGGACGCATGTCTCGGACCTTAATTTCTGGTCCAACGATGTGGCAAGGCTATACAGCATACAAAGCATACCGCAGAATTTCCTGGTGGATAAAGAAGGAAAGATCATTGCAAAAAACCTCCGCGGTGAAGAGCTGGAAGCAAAGCTCCGTGAAGTGCTGGGCGAATAGCAGCACTACATCTTTACAATAGCTATCTGTGTCGATCCGTCAGCGGTCAGGGGAATGGAAATGCCGCTATTGGTATTACTCCCCTGGATGGTCACCAGGTCGCCTGCCGTCAGCCTGATAATGGCCACCAGGTTGGCCCTGCTAAAGGGGGTTGGGTAATTACTGCTATTTGTTCCCGTGCCATAACGTATGGCTGTACCATTGACCGATATCACCGGGGACATAGCAGCATTAGATGTGCCCATGAGGGCGATCTGGATAAGATAAGTACCTGTGGAGCCAACGGTATAAGTGGTCCCATTGAAAGAGCCGATGGTAGGAGACGTTGTTGTAGTATTGAAAGTTATGGTGGCGGTGGCGACAGCTGCAATGGACTGAGCAGCAGTATTGCCGGCCGCCAGGTCGAGGGTACCGCCGCTGCCCCCGGAAGGCGTATTCCACGAACCGTCCCCCCTGAGAAAAGTAGTGGAAGATGCAGTGCCGGTGCCCAGACGGGCAGTAGGAACTATACCGGAACCAAGATTGGAAGCATTCAGACTGGTCAGGTTGACCCCGCTCGCAACAGGTAGCTGGCTGCTTGCATTCAGCTGCACGAGCTGGCTGGCGCCATTAAAGGCATTGCCCTGTAAGGTGACATTTGCATTGCCGCTGTTTTGAATAAATGTCCAGGAAGGTGAACCCGAAGTACCGCTGTTGTAATAGAACCCGGCCGTCCCATCTGTCTGGTAGACCAGCAGGCCGGTGGCGGGAGAACTGATGGCCGTCCGTTGCGCATTGGTCATCCTGGGCACCAGCAAACCCTTGCCGGAATTGGTGATATCCATGGCCGCAGAAGCATCCGGCGTGATGGTGCCCACCCCTACCTGGGCCCGGGCAAAACCTGCTAGGAGCAAAAGAAAAAGAAGTAAGCCACTTTTCATATTCGTAGGATTTTCAGTTTAATAGGGGCCAAATGTAGATAGGTTGCGCTGGAGCCGGCATGACCAACCGGGGCTCAGTTTTTTTAATTACATATATACATCCAATTAAATATAAGTATATATATGTATTTTACAAACTGGTAAAGAGCGACTTACGCCTTAGGTACCTCTTCCAGCCGATGGAACACCTTCAACCCCCTCTCCCTGGCAATTCTCACATCTTCATCCGCCCCTTTGGATGCTCCCTCCATCCGAAACACCGCATCACATTTTTCCAGCAGCCGGTGAGCCACCGGATACAATATTTCTTCATACGCCTCATCCCCGGGCTTTTTGGAGCCGGCTAGATGAAGCAAGGGCAGCGCGACCCATTCCCCGATCATGGGAATATGCCCCAGCCGGAACAAAGGCAACGCTACTGATTCCAGCCTGTTCAGATTTTCCTGCATGAGCCGGGGATCGTCATTTGTCCCGCTGCGATAGGGACCAGCAATCAGAATGAGCATGAGCTTACATTTCTCACAAAGGAAATGCTTCATGCATGAAAAGGACTTAATATAGTTTAAGAAATTATCTTTTCGCCCTGTTTGCCCTGATGGTGCTCAAAAATTCAGGGGTTATGCCGAGATAAGAAGCAATTTGCTTCTGCGTGATCTTTTCCACTATCTGAGGGTATTTGTCCAGGAAATGAATGTATCGTTCTTCTGCCGAAAGCGACAGTTTCTGTATCATCCTTAACTGCTCCCGTATATAGGCATTTTGCATGAGTACCCGGAAGAACCGTTCGAATTTCGGCACCTTCAGATAAAGCTTGTCCAGATCGTCTTTCCTTAACTGAAATATATGGCTGGGCTCAATTGCCTCAATATAAAGCATCGCAGGCTGCCTGTGGATGAAGCAAAACATATCTGTTATCCACCAATCCGGCAGGGCGAACATCACGGTTGTTTCCTTTCCCTCCTTGCTGATGTGATAAGCTCTCAAGGCGCCCGCGTTCACAAAACTGATGGTCTTACACAGCTGACCCTCTTTTAAGACAACTCCTTTTTTCGGCACATCCTCCTCCTGTAGCAGTGAAATAAATTGAGCTGCTTCTTCCTTGTCGAGGACAACATGCTTTCCAATGTTCTGCAAGATCAGGTCGTTTGTCATTGGCTGGTTATTTCATAATATCATCCGCATTTAAATATACACCAATCGTACCTTTATTATATGATCAAACCCGGGCTTTTAGGTGTTTTACTCTGCTATAATGACGCAGATATCCTCGAGGATGCCATCCGCCATTTGCTGGACAATAATCATGACCTGGTAGTTTGGGATCACGGTTCGGATGATGGGACGGCTGCCGTATTGGATAAATACCGGCCTCATCTGGCGGAACGCACGCTGATCCCCCGCTCATTCGATTTCTACCGGCTGTACCAGGCCATGTCCGAACATCTTATCACAGCTTACGCCCATCAATATGACTGGATATCATGGCCCGACCAGGACGAGATCCTCGAGGGCCCGGACAGATCGGCAAAATATGACCAGTGGATCGCAAAGGTCTGGGAAGAAGGGTATGATTACATTCAGTTCAATAATTTCAATTTTTGGTTCATGCCAGACGACGATCAAACGATCATCTCCCCGGTAGACCGTATAAGGCACTATTGCCTGTTCCCCGACTGCGCCCCCCGCATCAGAAGCTGGCGGGCTGCAAATACGAACATCAGGTTATTCAATCACAACCCCATAGATGGCAAAAAACTTCCTTACTTTTTCAATCTTCGGCATTATCCCATGCGCAGCCCTCAGCAAATGCTCCGCAGACTAAACAAAGACCGGGCAGACCTGGAAAGAGACGGCGCCAATTATCACTACAACAATATGAAGCTGGCAATGGAACAGCATAACATGCTGGTTGATCCCTCCTCTCTGCATATCGACAATGGCAGCAGCGAGCTGGATCATACCGTCACTTATAACTGGAGAAATATTTATGGTTATGGTCCTTCGAAAGGTTAATTTTTTGTCGAAAGCTTGACAATACGGGTGTTTTTCTTTTACTTTGTAATTCAAAGTACTTTTAATTTAAGACCATGTTACGCTTCAACGCCCGCTACTTCCTGCTCAGCCTCCTCCTTTTAGGGTTGGAGATCTTTATAGCAGCCTGCCTGCACGACGGCATTATCCGTCCTTATGTAGGGGATTTTCTGGTCGTGATCCTCTTATATTGCCTGGTAAAAAGCTTCTTAAATACGCCTGTCCTGGCCACAGGCCTGGCAGTGCTGCTGTTCGCTTATCTTATCGAAACGCTCCAGTATTTCAAACTGGCGGACTACCTGCATTTCCAACATCATTCATTGCCCCGTATCCTGCTGGGAGACTATTTCACCTGGACGGATATCCTTTCCTATACCCTTGGGGTCGCAACGGTCCTCATCCTTGAAAAAAGCCGGAACACGAAAACCATTTACCATGAGCAGCCTCTTTGTAAATAAAGATTCCATTGTCAGGAAGATCTGGGGCAACGCCGACACCGTGCTGCTGATCTTCGCCGGCGCCGCTGCTGAATTCCCCTTGAATAAGGCTGTTGACTGGCTCTATTTCACAGGCCGCTTGCCCGCCGATCCCCTGGGAAGGTTGTTCTCCACCGTGCAATATGCGCAGCAGATCGTTTTCTCCGGCCACGATGACGCCATCGCAGCCATCGACAGGATCACCGCCATTCACAAGGGGGTAGAGGCAAGCCGGGGTGATAAAATACCCGATGCCGCTTACCTGGACGTATTGTTCATGCTGATCGATTATTCCATCCGGTCGGAGGAATTGCTGGGCCGCAAGCTGAACAAGGCTGAAAAAATGGAGGTCTTCGACGTATTTCACCGCGTCGGATCACGAATGGGACTAAAGGGCCTCCCCCCTGACTATGAGCAATGGCTGGTCATGCGGTCAGCGTACCTGCAGTCCAACCTGGTCCGCAGCACTTTTACGCAGGACCTTTACCGGCAGTACAAACGGCACCTGGGCGCCCTTCGGTATTATATCCTTTCACAGGCGCAGGCCATGGTGGTGCCGGCAAGGGTTCGTAAGCTCCTGTCCCTCCCCTCTCTGGTAATACTATCCCCTGTCCTGCTGGCTTACAAAGCATCCAGGCTCCTGAAATTCGACAAGCTTATCAAGGCATTGCTGTTGCCGGCAGCTTATAAAGTGCAGATAGCTGGCCTGGACAGAGCCTGAATGTTTGTCCTGAATGCCCCTCCGGTTTGTCTTTTTCACGCACCGCTGATCAAAGACGATCCCCGTATGTTTACGGTACAAAATCAATCCATGCTATTACAAAACAAAAATGCCGTTATTTACGGCGGAGGCATGTCCCTCGCAGGATCAGTCGCACATGCTATGGCGCGTGAAGGAGCCAATATTTTCCTTGCGGGCCGCAATATCGCCTCCCTCCGAAAAGTTAAAGACGACATCATCCGCAGTGGCGGCAAGGCTTCCGCAGCGGAACTGGATGCCATGAATGAAAGTTCCGTCAATGAACACATGGCAACAGTATTGGCAGCAGCCGGCTCTATTGATATTGCATTCAACCTCATTGGAATTTACAACGTCCAGAACATTCCCCTCTCGGAGATGGACCTGCATGATTTCGTTCAGTCCATCACCGATGCCATGACTACCCATTTCCTGACAGCCACTGCCGCCGCCAGGATCATGATCCGGCAAAGATCCGGCGTGATCCTGTCCCTGACCGCTACACCGGGGGGGATCGCCTATCCGTTGACAGGAGGATTCGGCCCCGCCTGCTGCGCTATCGAGGGGTTTTCCCGGAACCTGGCCTCCGAGGTCGGCCCCCACGGCGTAAGGGCCGTCAACATTCGCTCCGCCGGTTCGCCGGATTCGCGGCCATTTGTAGAAGCCATCTTCAATAAGCCTGATCTGGTAAAACCCGTTCTGCAAAAAATGGAAAATGACACCATGCTGAAAAAGCTCCCCCTGATGGAAGATATTGCCAATGTAGCAGTTTTCCTTTCCTCTTCACTTGCCGCAAAAGTTACAGGGGTTACCATCGACGTGACAGTCGGTACTACCACCGGGATCGGTAGAGCAGAGATCCCATTTAAATGACCTCAGGCTCCTTCCAGAGGATAAGGTCCTTCGGCAAAGGACGCGTCATGATATCCTTTTGACCCGACCAGGCGCGCCAGGGGACTGCGGAAGTCCACGCCGGCCCGCAGACTGGAAAGGACATGATTGAAGTCATATCGCGGCGTCCATCCCAGTTCGCTGCGGGCATGGTCATTAACATACACGCGGTCGATGCCCTGGAACATTTTCCATCCCCGGCGTGCATATTCAGCCTCATAGCCTGCTATGCGGCGGCGTACGACGGCAGGTGCGTCCATACGTAACTCAGCCAGGTCCTCCCGCCTGAAAGGAGTCGTAGCGCTGATGATGTATTTACCCCATCCGATAGCCGGCGCTTTTTCCATAGCAGCCAGGTGGGCGCTGACCACATCCTCCACATCCACTCTCCTGTATAAGAATTCATTGGCCTTGGCATTTCCATCCGCATACACCTGCCGCACCTCTTTCCTGTCATCTTCCTCCGGAAAGAATCGCGATGTCCTCAACACAAGGCAAGGCAGACGATGATTACGATAGAACAAAGTACAAAGATCTTCCGCCGCGATCTTTGTCACGCCGTAAATATTCTTGGGAATGGGCACGACTTCCTCTGTGATCCAGGCAGCAGGCTCTCCACGGGAAGGGACCAGCGCATCGCCGAAAGTGCTGGTGGTGCTCGTAAATACAAAGGAGCTCACCCCTCCGGCTGCGGCCTCTTCCAGTAAGTTGAGGGTCCCCGTGATATTCGTGTCAACGAAATCCTGCTTGCTGTGGGTGCCTACATGCGGCTTGTGCAGCGTTGCCGTATGAAGAACAGCATCTGCTCCTTCCATGCAGCTTTTCACAAATGCCCGGTCGGTAATGCTTCCAACACGGCTGGTATATTGCGAATGTAGTATGTCTGCACTCACGACTTCATGAGTCGTATCCCGCAGCGTACGAACGATGGCTTCGCCGAGATGACCGGCACTGCCCGTAACTAAGATCTTCATAACCTATAAAGATAAACATCTTAACTTCACACAAAAAATGTCATGGTAGCATTCTTAGGCATGGGTCTCCTGGGATCCAACTTCGTCAGGGCAATGATCAATAAAGGATCAAAGGTCAATGTATGGAACAGGACGGCATCAAAAGCTACAGCATTGGAGCAGTATGGAGCCAATGCCTTTGCCAATGTCGCAGACGCCGTAAAAGATGCTGACACCATCCATCTCACCCTGAAAGATGACGCCACGGTCGACGAAGTGCTGGCACAAGCCGGCGCAGCCCTTAAGCCGGGCGCGACCATCATCGACCATACCACCACCTCCGTACCGGGTTCCATACAAAGGACCCAAACATGGAAAGAACGGGGATTTACCTATCTGCATGCTCCCGTATTCATGGGGCCTCAAAATGCACTGGACAGCACCGGCTATATGCTGGTCTCCGGTGATCAGACCGTCATACATCGACTACAATCCGGATTATCCAAAATGACAGGCAAGCTCATTAATTTCGGCACGGAAGAAGGAAGGGCGGCAGGTATGAAGCTCGCCGGCAACTGTTTTCTGGTGGCTTTCACCGCAGGTATCGCAGACACGCTGGCCCTGGCTAAAGCATTGGATATCCCCGTAAGCGATCTTTCCACCTTGTTTGATGCCTGGAACCCCGGGGCCATGCTGCCGGCGCGATTGAAAAGAATGACCAGCGGCAGCTACGACAAGCCATCCTGGGAATTGAACATGGCGCGGAAAGATACAGGCCTGTTCATCCAGGCAGCCCAGCAGAAAGGAGTACCGTTGGCCGTAATACCAGGCATAGCCGATGAAATGGACCGTTGGATAAAAAAAGGACATGGCAATGACGACTGGACGGTGATAGGGTCTGACGCCATCGCCCATTAAACCGGGAGGATATACCCTACCTTCACCCGCTCCATGACCACATGCGTGTAAAAATGCTTTAGATGCGGATTCCCCATCAGCCATTTTTTCGTAAAAGCTTCATACTCCTGCATGTCCCTTACATTGACGATAATGACGAAATCATAGGTGCCCGTCACATAATAACACTGCATCACCTCGCTGCATTGCTGCATGGCCGATTTGAACTTTTCCAGGGCCCTCGAATGCCCCTCTTCCAAAACGATGTCCACCACACAGGTGATGCCTAATCCTGCAACGGCAGGTGAAATGACCGAGACATCCGCCTCGATGACCTTTTCCTCCCTCAACCGGGCAAGCCTTCGCTGTACGGCAGATGAGCTTAATCCAACCTCCTCGCCCAGCTCGCCTGCAGTCCTCCGGTTGTTTTGCTGCAGCAATCGCAGCAGCCGCTTATCGAATTCATCCAGCTCAGTCATTTTTTACCCGTTTTTGCCGCCAAAAATACCTAAAAAAACCGCCTGACCACCCTCTTTGCAGGAATTGCCCGCAGGCACGAAGGTAGCTTTGTGAAAAAAAATACCATGCGGACATCATCAATTTTTTCCCCCGAAGAGATCGCTGCTTTCAGAAAAGACACGACAGGCACAGCCAATGTCATTCACCTGAATAATGCAGGCGCCGGTCTCATGCCTGACATCGTTGCCCGAACCATCCGGGAACATATTTCATTGGAATCTAACATAGGTGGGTATGAAGCCGCCGCCATGCGGGCAGCCCTCATCGGGGATTTTTATGTACAGGCCGGCAAACTGCTCAACTGCAAAGCCTCGAACATCGCCTTCACATCCAGCGCCACCGACTCCTATACCCGGGCACTCTCGTCGATCCCATTTCAGCACGGCGACGTCATTCTCACCGACAACGATGACTTTATATCCAACCAGATCCAGTTCCTCTCCTGCGGGAAAAGATTCGGCATCCGGATCGAGAGAATTAAAAATGCACCGGAAGGAGGCGTAGACCTTGACGACCTGGAACGACAGCTGGCCAAACATCAACCCCGCCTGTTGGCCATCACCCATATTCCCACCAATGCAGGCCTGGTCCAGCCGGTGAAAAGCATAGGAGATATCTATGGCCGTTATGAACAATCGCATCCCGGAAAGACCTGGTATATTCTCGACGCCTGCCAGTCGGTAGGCCAGCTGCCGCTGGACGTGAAAGAGCTGCAGTGCGATTTCCTCAGCGCCACAGCCAGAAAATTCTTAAGAGGCCCGCGCGGCACGGGCTTCCTGTATATATCCGACAAGGCCCTGCAATTTGGACTGGAACCCCTGTTCATCGATATGCGTGGCGCAGAATGGATAGAGAAAGACTGCTATCAACCAAGGGAAGACGCCATGCGCTATGAAGACTGGGAGTTTGCCTACGCTTTGGTGCTGGGCACAGGAGCAGCTATTGAATATTGCCTGGACATCGGCCCGGACAGGATCGGACGACAGGTCAGGCGCTTAGCGGACCACATGCGGCAGGAGCTGTCCTCGCTGGATAAAGTGAGAGTGCTGGACAAGGGGCCCGAACTGGGCGGTCTTGTTACTTTCACTGTCAAAGGCGCACAACCGCAATACCTGGTAAATGAATTGCTGAAAAGAAAGATCAACGTTGTCCCCAGCTACCGGAATTTTGCCATCATCGATTTTGATGAGAAAGGCGTTGAATGGGCATTGCGCGCTTCCCCGCATTACTACAACACACAGGAAGAGATACAGGAGTTCCTGTCCGCATTAAAGGACATTATCTAGTATTTCCCCTCGATAATTTTCCGTTCATACCCTTGCTTTACCACCCGGATCATGGCCAATGCCAGCTCCTGCAGCGTGCAAAAACCCGAAGGGAAAAGAGCCCTTCCCAGTGGAAATAGCCAATTGATGTATTTATATAATCTATTCGCTCTCGCCAGTCCGGGGATCGGCTTGATAAAACCTGGACGAAAGGCAAACACCTGCCGGAAAGGCAGGCGCATAAGATCATTTTCCGTCTTTCCTTTCACCCGTGCCCAACGGCTCCTCCCCTTTTCGCTGCTGTCGGTGCTGACCCCGGAAGGTTTCCTGTTGATCAGGAGTATAGCGTCTACATCCGGCCGTTGCAGGCATACATGTAATACCCCTTCGCCTACCATGCCGGTAGCGCCTGTAATAATGATCCTGATGGATGTTTGGCTCATATCATTTCACTTACAGGGAAGGTACAAAAAAACCGCTCCTTTCCGGGAGCGGTCCGTTCTATTATGAAACACCCATCAAATACTTAAAAATTATTCAGCACCGGGGACTGCGATAAATATTTTTTTGAAGGATAGTAGATGAAAAAACAGCTGCCATTCTTCACCAGGGGAATGATCTCATCGCTCACTTCGCTGGGAATGGCAGGGCAGCCAAAAGTGGTTCCCATCACTCCATATTTATGCAGGATCCGCAAGCTTACGTAAGGAGCGCCATGGATGACAATGCTGCGTTTATAAGCATTGTCATTGAACCCCTTATCGAGACCTTCAATCCGAAGGGACAAACCGTTTACACCTTGATAGGTCTTGCGGGTGATATAAAATCCCAGGCTGCTTTTGCAGGACTCTTCCTGGTTGGAGAAAGAGCTGGCATATTCTTCACCGGAATTGATCCCATGGGCCACGAAGGTTTTATAAAGTATCTTTTTATTGCGTACGTCAATGACATACATCCTTTCCTTACTGGAAGGCTGGCTGAAATCACAGATGGTCAGCAGGTCGGTCTTATGCAATTTTCCCTGTTTCAGAAGGTTGTGGTAACCCAGCCAGGCATACTCAAATGCCTTCAGGCTCAGGTTCTCGTTGTCCAGATCCATCATATCATAAATGCCAAGGGCCGTATTCATCACTAGCTTGTATTCTGCCTTCATAGCAGCCATGCGCATTACCCTCCTGGTCTCTGCTGCTTTTGCAGCAGCTGCCCCGGCCTCGGCTGCTTCCGCCTTTGCCAGCTCGGCGGCGCGTGCGCACACAGTTTTTGCAGATACACTATAATGAATGAATCTCCTGATCAGGTCGGCCGAATGATAGTTGTCACTGAATGTCCGGGTTGTAATTTCGTTCTCGCCTGCTGCCAGCACGGCAGGAGCCGTCAGGATAAACAGCATCAGCAGGATCTTGGCGGAATGATGGATGTATTTCATAAAAACGGATTTGTATATACGTTCCAATGCCTGTACCAAATCCTTTTTATCTAAAAATCAAGTATTTACAAATACCTCTCCAATACATTTAATCCCAATTCCGGAATTTTTTCTCTTTTTTAGGAGTTTCCCCTAATGTTTCTCTAAAAACCGGCCTGTCCTGAAAAGGTCCATTTTCCTAAAATGAAAACAGGGATGAAAACATCCCTGATTTACCAAACCTAACTGCCTATGAAGACTATACAAACTTAATTTCCTGCTTTTTACTACAGTCGTGTAGTTTATATACGACAAACCGCGGGAATTAGATTTCAAACATTCAATTATATTTCTATTCTCCCAGCTGCACCACAAAATTGTCGGTCTTCGGCGGCAGGCACATTTCATTGGTGCATACCTGGTAGGTCAGCGATCCGGAAACGCTGGTTTTGACATTCCCTTTTACCCTGACTACCTGGACGAAATCCACCTGGGTGGCATATTGATTGGCCTGGATGCCGGAAGCTTCATCCTTCCATTTTTCCATGGCCCCTATTTCCCTGATCTTCCCCATCAGTCCCACCAGGGGATTAGGCTTGAACCTGATCTCCGTTGGCTGGGCAACCGCATCCTCTGGCTGCTTTTGGGAATATGCATGCCATCCCGATTGCAGCTGGGCGGTTAAATGCACTTCGTAGGTCTTATCAGCCACTTTACGGGCGCTGTATTGCCAGTCGATGGGATGCAGACCCCGTTGCCCACTGGCCGTCGACAATGCAAGAACGAGAATGGAAAAAACTATAGAATGTCTCATATACAATTTTTTATGAGGAAAACATACCCCAGGGAAGCTTTGAAATTTATGGCATATAATTTTCACCCTTTATATAAACAAACACCTGAACATGAACTTCGGCCGGTTCTTCCTTCGTGTATATGCGATCTGGCAGTTTATTAGGCGCTTTTTCAGGGAAGTTTTCCTCCCGCCTTATGAATACAAGGAGATCATTAATCAATTCTTCCAGGTAGGTATCCGCTCCCTGTCCATTATTACGCTCACCGGCTTTATCACCGGGGTAGTATTTACAAAACAATCCCGTTCTTCCCTCTCGGAATTTGGTGCTGCTTCCTGGCTCCCCTCCCTGATAGCCATAGCCCTTATCCGGGCCCTGGCCCCGCTGGTGACTGCCCTGATCATTGCCGGTAAGGTTGGCTCCAATATAGGCGCGGAACTGGGGTCCATGAAGGTCACCGAACAGATCGATGCCATGGAAGTATCTTCAACCAATCCCTTTAAGTTCCTGGTAGCCAGTCGCATACTCGCCACTACTGCCATTGTGCCCGTCCTGGCCATCTACATGGGCTTCGTTGGGCTGATGGGCGCTTATCTGAATGTGCATCACAATGAGCAAACCAGTTTCACGTCTTTCTTTCAGTCTGCATTTATGAAGATCACTTTTCTGGATGTGTGGGTCCTGTTGCTGAAATCCGCTGTCTACGGTTTCACCATCGGGGTAGCAGGCTGTTTCAACGGCTACAATGCCGATCAGGGGACGGTGGGCGTTGGGCGCGCCGCGAATACGGCTGTCGTTGTATCCATGTTCCTGATCTTTATAGAGGAAATGATCATTGTCCAATTGGTTAACTATTTCAAACATGGAGGCTAATACCGTCATTTCCATCCGGGGACTGAAGAAAGCATTTGGGAACCTGCAGGTGCTCAAAGGGGTGGACCTGGACGTATACCATGGTGAGAACCTGGTGGTGCTGGGCCGGTCGGGCAGCGGCAAGTCCGTTCTCATCAAGATCATCGCAGGCCTCCTCACACCGGATGCAGGCAGCGTCAGCGTCCTGGGCAGGGATATTACCCGCCTGGATACGAAAGAATTGCAGACCCTTCGCACACGTATCGGTTTCTCTTTCCAGAACAGCGCGCTCTATGACGGCATGAACGTACGGGCCAACCTGGAATTTCCACTGGTGCGCAACAAACGCCACCTCAGCCACAGCCAGATAGACGCCGCCATCGCCAAAGTGCTGGACGACGTCGGCCTCTCACAGACCCTTTACCAGATGCCTTCCGAATTGTCGGGCGGACAGCGTAAAAGGATTGGCATTGCCCGTACGCTGATCCTGCAGCCGGAGATCATGCTCTACGACGAACCCACCGCCGGTCTCGACCCGGTCACCAGCGTGGAGATCAACGACCTCATCAACGAAGTGCAGGAGCGCTACCATACCAGCTCGGTCATCATCACCCATGATCTCACCTGCGCAAAGGCAACAGGCGACCGGCTGGTCATGCTGTCGGAAGGACAATTTCTACGGCAAGGCAGCTTCGAAGAAGTATTCGATACAGACGACCCCAGGGTCAAAAACTTTTACAATTACAATTTTATAGCAGGATCATGAGCGAACAAAACAATAAAAAACAGATGGCCGTAGGCGCCTTCATCTTTATCGGATTAGCCATCCTCGTCATCGGCATATTCACCATCGGGGGCCAGCGGAAAGCTTTCGTAAAGACCTTTCGCCTGGAAGCCGTGTTCGAAGATGCACAGGGTTTACAGGCGGGTAACAATGTATGGCTTTCAGGGATTAAGGTCGGCACGGTAAAAAAAGTGGCTTTCGATGCCGGCTCCGGGATAGAAGTGACACTCAATGTGGATAAGGTGGCGCATTCGCATATCCATAAGGATGCCACGGCACGCGTCACCACGGACGGGCTCGTGGGCAACAAGATCCTGGTCATCGACGGCGGTACGCCTTCCGCCCCTCTCATTGCAGAAGGTGATAGTCTCCGGGGACTGCACCAGGGCAGTACGGCTGAAATGATGGCAACCCTGCAGGCCAACAATGCAAACCTGCTGGAGATCACGGGCAATCTGAAGGCTATCAGTCAAAAGCTGGCAGCTGGTGAAGGTACGCTGGGACAGCTGATCAATGACCCAACCCTGGGCAATGGATTAAAGGCGTCCATCGGCAGCTTACAGGCTGCTTCGGAAGGCAGCGAAAGGATCATACGCAATTTACAGCATTACACGGCCGATCTTCGTAAGCCTGGAACACTGGCCAGTCAGCTCGTCACCGATACAACGGTCTTCTATAACCTAAAAGCCACTGTGGCAAAATTGAATGATGCTGCCAATACCGCATCCGCTTTCGCGCTGAAAATGCAAAGCACCGGAGAAGGGATCGATCGAAGTCTTAGCGACCCCACTAAGCCGATCGGCTTGCTTTTAAATGATCAGGAGACAGCAGACAACCTTCAACGCACCATTAAAAACTTACGTGTGTCAAGTAAGGAACTGGCTGACGATCTGGAAGCCGTACAGCATAGCTGGCTCCTGAGAGGTTTCTTCAAAAAAAGAGACAAATAATACAGGGGAATATTTTCTACAGGGTCACCGGAACTGGAACCACACCAGCGCTGCCGCAGATAAGGTCATCAGCACCAGCGCCAACCCACCCAATATATTCGATCCCCGCTTGTTCACCGCGGCGCCCATGATCTTTGGATTATTACAAATATGCATCACCAGCACGATCATCACAGGCGATGTCAGGCCATATAAGATCGCTGTATATAGCAGGGCCTGTATCGGACTGATGTGGAGAAAGTCCAGGCATAGCCCGGCCAACAGCGAAAACATCAGCGTCCCATAAAAGCCCGGCGCCTGGTTGAATTTCTTATCCAACCCCTGCCGCCAGTTGAAAGTCTCCGCCACGATGTAGGAAAGAGAGCCGGCCAGCACCGGAATAGCCAAAAAACCAGTCCCTATCACCCCTATCGCAAAAAGCGCATAGGCCCACTTTCCCGCCAGCGGCTCCAGCGCGCTGGCAGCCTGCTCCACTGTATCTATCTTGTGCTGTCCGGCATTGAACAGGATCGTTCCTGTCGTCAGGATGATGAAAAACATCACTATATTGGAGAATAACATTCCGGAATAAACATCCTTCTCCATTGTTTCCATGAATTTCCGGTCGATGACCACCTTTCTGCGGGAACGGGCATTCGTGAGATCCTCCGCTTCCATAGTGGCCTGCCAGAAGAACAGGTAAGGTGAGATGGTCGTGCCCAGGAGGGCAACCAGGATCTCGAAAAACCCCCTGTCCATCCGGATGGTGGGGATCACCGTATGTCTAAATACCTCTCCCCATTTCACGTGCACGAGGAATGGGATCACCAGATATAGCAGCAGCACTATGCAAAGCCATTTCAATATGCCTGCCAATCGCTGATAAGGCCAGCGAATGACGCAAAACAGGATCACCCCGGTGAAAAATATCTCGAAAGCAAACACCGGTACCGCCGGGAGCAGCATATGCGCCACAGCTCCCATTCCTTCTATATCCGCACCGATATTGAGCACGATGGCCGGAAAGCTGAACACCATCATCGCAACACCCAGTTTTTTAGGATAATGCTCACGCAGGACGCCGCTCAGTCCCTTACAGGTGACAATACCGATCCTTGCACACATCTCCTGTATGGACGCCATCAATGGGTAAGTGATCAATGCCGTCCAGAGTGTGCTCAAGCCAAATGCAGCACCCGCCTGCGAATAAGTTGCAATGCCGGATGGGTCATCATCACTGGCCCCTGTTATCATTCCCGGCCCCAATACCTTCCATGTCCTGGCAATACGAACTTTGAAACTGGTGAACTTATTCATGCGGGATGGTGAAGAATTTCTACAATATACTATTAATATCATGCCATCCCGCCTGACTTTTCCCTGGCATCTGTTTTGACCTGTCTCCCACATCGTGAATACAACCTTACAAAAGATCGGCGCATGGTATGATCCTGCCGGCAGCGACTTCATCGTCTGGGCCCCGGCATGTAAAAAAGTAGAGCTGATCCTCGGATCACAGCTACTTTCCGTCCACCCGATGTCCATGGATGACCTGGGCTACTGGAAGATCACCCTGCCTGCCGCCCCCGGTACACCTTACCGGTTCCGCCTGAACGAAGAAAACAGCTGCCCGGACCCCGCCTCCCTCCATCAACCGCAGGGCGTTCATGGGCCGTCGGTGCTTGTCAACCGCATGCACCTTTCCCCCGGAGACGAAGACTGGAAAGGCATTCCTCTCAGCAATATGATCATATATGAGCTGCATGCAGGCTGCTTTTCAAATACACACGACTTCGACGGCATCATCCGCCGATTGGACTACCTTTCGGAACTGGGCATCAACACGATCGAACTGATGCCCCTGGGGCAATGCCCGGGATATCGCAACTGGGGATATGACGGCGTAGCGCCCTTTGCCATCCAGCATTCTTATGGCGGCATCCGGGGCTTTCAGCACCTGGTGAAAGCAGCTCACGCCAAAGGAATAGCCGTGCTGGTGGATGTGGTCTATAATCACCTGGGCCCTGAAGGTAATTATCTCGCTTTCTATGGTCCCTATTTCTCCGAACGCTACCACACTCCCTGGGGCAGGCCGCTGAACTTCGATGGTCCCTGGTCCGATGGCGTACGAAACTTTTTCCTGCAGAACGCCCGCATGTGGCTGGAAGATTACCAGGTCGACGGCCTTCGCCTGGATGCCGTACACGCAATATATGATTCCAGCGCACATCATTTCATGCAGGAACTCAAAGACCTGGCCCTGGACGTTGAAACAAGGACCGGTAAGAAAAAAATACTCATAGCAGAGATCGATCTTAACGATCCCCGCTACATCAATCCCCCGGAAAAAGGAGGCTATGGCCTGGATGGACAATGGATCGATGAATTCCACCATTCCCTGCGTGCCCTGATGACAGGCGAACGCAATGCATACTATGAAGACTTTGGCGACATCACCCATCTGGAAAAAGCGTTCCGCAATACTTATGTATACAATGGCATCTATTCACAGCACCGCAAAAGGACATTCGGAGGACACGCAGACCAGAACCCCTATAGCCAGTTTGTCGTCTTTTCACAAAACCATGACCAGGTAGGCAACCGGACCATGGGCCACCGGCTGACGCATTATTTAAGTGTTGAACAGTTGAAGCTGGCCGCCGCCACTGTCCTGTTATCACCTTACGTACCCCTCCTGTTCATGGGTGAAGAATACGGAGAGAAAAATCCATTTCAGTTCTTCACTGATTTCTCGGACCCGGCCCTGATAGCAAAGGTCCGGGCAGGCCGTAAAAAGGAATTTGCCGCCTTTGCCGGAGACCTGGAACCGCCGGACCCACAGTCCGAAGAAACATTCCTCCGCAGCAACCTTTCCTGGGATTACCGGCAAGGCCAGGGAGCCTCCCTGCTGGCGTTCTACCGCCACCTGATCCACCTTCGAAAGACGCGGCCGGCCCTGCAAGGCATGTCAAGAGAGGATTTTCATCTGTATCCCGTAAAAGGGCAAACACTGTCGTTCGAAAGGAAGATCCTTAACGACCAGCTCTATGTCTGGCTCCATTTCGGTGACAGCCCCATAATCGTTGACAACCCTACCGGCCACCCCTTACGCAAAATATTCGATTCGGCAATTGAATGGCAGGCGCCGGACGAAAAAACGCACAGCGAAAATATTAAGCTACAACCTTATTCAGCGGTTATCTACGAAAAGATCACATCATGACCCCACCTATTTCGACATATCGGATCCAATTGCATGAGGAGTTTAGCTTCCATAAATTAGAAGAGATACTTCAATATTTACATGAACTGGGTATCTCCGGCATCTATGCATCCCCCATCACCCGCGCCATCAAAGGCAGCCGTCACGGATATGACGTCACCGATCCGCAGGCCATCAGCACCGAAATTGGCACCGAAGAAGAGCTGGCAAGCATATCTGCTCTTCTAAAAAAATATGAGATGACCTGGATACAAGACCTGGTACCCAACCATATGGCTTATGAGAGCAATAATCCCTGGGTAAGGGATGTCCTGGAGAAGGGGAAGGCATCGGCCTACTATACTTTCTTCGATCTCGAGCCCCGGTCTCCCATCCTGCTCGGGAATAAGATCATGGTTCCCTTCCTGGGCAGTACGCTCACCGAATGCCTGCAGAAAAAAGAGATCCGGCTGGATTTCACAGATGAAAAATTTGTTCTCCGCTATTACCAGCAGGAATACCCGGTAGCCATTTCTTCTTATAAATGGATCTGTACCGTCCGCCCTGGATGCCCTACTTCCCTGTTGAAAGCGATCGATGCGTTGGAGCAGGAGCCTTGTCACCATGCCGGCGATCCGAATCCGGCGGCAGCTTTCCCTTCACCGGCTGATCCGCCTGTGAACTTCGATGAGGGTTCGCTCGCATTTATCCATGCGCAGGTAGTCTTTTTTAACGAGCATGCTTCCCTGCTGAAAGAGCTGATAGATATCCAGCACTACGTGCTGACCCATGCCCACCTGGCAGCTTCCGTTATTAATTACCGGCGCTTTTTCACGGTCAATAGCCTTATCTGTCTGCGCATGGAAGATGAGCATGTCTTTAACACGTATCACCGGGAGGTCCGCTGCTGGTATGATAAAGGATATATACAGGGACTTCGTTTAGATCATATCGACGGGCTTGCCGCACCGGGGCAATATATACGCCGGCTGCGACAGACATTCGGCAATGACTGTTACATCGTCGCGGAAAAGATCCTGGCGGCAGATGAGCCGCTTCCCGATGACTGGCAGCTCCAGGGAACCACTGGCTATGAGTTCCTTGCCGCCACCGGCGCCCTCTTCACAGATCCCGACGGGTTTCGCCGGATAAAAAGCTTCTACCGGGAGCACATCGTCCCGGACATGCCGGAATACGCCACGCTGGTGTTTGAAAAAAAACACCACTTCCTCCGCACTTACATGGGCGGTGAACTGGATAACCTGGTGCTGCGCGCCGGCGTCTCCGACGCAGACAAAGACAGGTTCAGGAACGCCCTTGCCCTCTTCATGTCTTCTTTTCCTGTTTACCGGCTTTATCCCGAACCCGGCGGAGATCCCGCCTTACCCGATATTGCCGGCCCTCTCGCGGCCGTCCCGGAAGAAGACCGGCTCCTGCTGCAAACGGCGCTTACCGACGGCAGCTTCCTGACCCGCCTCATGCAATTCACCGGCCCTTTGGCGGCCAAGGGTATTGAAGACACCGTATTTTATGTATACAATCCGCTCATCGCCCGGAATGAAGTAGGAGACTCACCCGCTGTAACAGGCCTGAGTGCAGCAGCCTTCCACCAAAAGATGATCATCCGTCAAAAGACATGGCCCCACGCCATGAACGCAGGCACCACCCATGATACGAAAAGAGGAGAAGACAGCCGTATCCGGCTTTGCTGGCTCAGCTCCATACCTGACGAATGGATCGCGGCCGTCACCAAATGGCATGGGATCAACAGGCCCGACATTCAGTTCAATGACGAATATTTTATTTATCAATCCCTGTTGGGTGGCATTCCGCCGGACCTGGTCATTTCAGATGTTTTCCGGCAACGCTTTCATGACATGCTTACCAAGGCCTTGCGGGAAGCTAAGACAGTCACCAGCTGGGATGCGCCGGACGAGCCTTATGAAAAAAAATGCCATGCTTTCGTGGATGCCATCCTGGATACGGAATCACCCTTCATGGAAGACTTTATTCCCTTTGCCTATAGATGTATACATGAGAGCGCCCCCTTTGCGATCGCTCAACTTTTACTGAAGCTGACCGCCCCCGGCGTACCTGATATCTACCAGGGCGCCGAATGCTGGGACCTGAGCTTCGTTGACCCCGACAACCGCCGTCCGGTGGACTATGACCTGCGCCGTCAAATGCTGAAGGACATCCGGGAAAATGAAAAGGAAGGAAGCCCGCCTGTCCTCGATTACGTCAACGCCCATCAAGCCAGCGGAGCAGCTAAGCTTTACACCATCTATAGAACGCTGGCGTATCGCAACCGCCATCGTGCCGTCTTCGAAGCGGGCGCTTACATGCCCGTTGATATAGCTGGCGCCCACCTTGCCTGCATCCGCCGTCATGAGCAGGATTGGGCGCTGATCATCGTTCCGCTGATCCGGATGACAGCACTTCGTGAGGACAACCTGTCTGTCCTGCTCCCGGATGATGCGCCTGCCGCCTGGACGGATATATTCACAGGCGCCACTTTTCAAACTTCCGGCATCCGTCTCGATCTCGGCAGCCTCCTGGAGAAATATCCCGTGGCAATGCTTACGGGTAGCAATACATGATTCATTATCTTTATAGTCTATGCCGCAATTAGCCATCGTTCGTCATGGACAATCCGTCTGGAACCTGGAGAATCGATTCACCGGAGAAGTGGATGTAGACCTCACTCCCCTGGGTCGCCAGGAAGCAATTGCCGCCGGCAAAAAGCTGGCGCATATCCCGTTCTCACGTTGCTTTACCTCCATTCTGAAAAGGGCGATAGAAACACTCGACCTTATTTTAGGGCAGATCCATGCGAAGGAGTTGCCGGTGATCCGCAGCAAAGCGCTCGATGAACGCAACTACGGCGAGCTGCAGGGACTGGACAAGGCCGCGACAGCAAAAAAATATGGTGACGAGCAGGTGGCGCTCTGGCGCCGAAGCTATTCCGTTCGCCCTCCTGGCGGGGAAAGTTTGAAAGACACCGCCGCCCGTGTCATACCCTACTATACAAAAGAGATCGAGACTTATCTGAAAAAAGGAGAGCATATATTGATCGTCGCGCATGGCAATAGCCTTCGCGCCCTGATGATGCACCTGGAACACATCGGGGAAGATACCATCGCCACTGTGGACCTGCCCACAGGTACCCCCAGGCTATATACTTTCGACGGACAGCTGATGCTGCAAAATGTCGTCTATTTGTGACCTTCCGTCAGCACGACAAATTCCTGCTCCAGTGTCGGCGAATGCTCATAAATATCTTTGATGAATGCAAGCCCCCTGGAAGCATACCAGGGCATAAAATTCTCGATCCGCTCCTGCAGCCCATTGCCAGGGAATAATGCAGACCGTAAAGCGTGGATCTGCCGCTGCCGGTCACCGAATTTTCTTTTCTCCGCCTTCAGCAATTTCTTCTCCAGCTCATTCAATGGATGCAATGCCTTTGCCTGCAGCGCCTCTACATGCTGCACGAGCGTGGGGTCTACGGAGCGGGCACGGTCTTTCAGCGCATCATAATACCGTTCCGCTTCGACAATCTCCTTTTCCATGCTCACCTTTTGCTGCGCCTCCCGCTTCACCAGCTCATTCAGCAGGGCCTCCTCCGAATGAAAAAGGTCCTTTATCTCCAGGCCCGCATTGGCAGCCCGCCCGGCCCACAGCGTTTCCACCAGCAAAAAAGAGTTCCGCAGGATCAGCATGGGGAATGGTCTTCCATAATGATGAAAGAGGGCTTTCAGCTCCAGCCAGTAAGCCGTTTCTCCACCGCCTCCGATAAACGCGATGTTAGGCAGGATGGTCTCCTGGTAAAGTCCCCGCAGGATCACATTCGGACTGAACCGTTCCGGTCTGCGGTGCAGCTCCTCCCGCATCGCTTCCGGCGAAAACGTGAGATCCGACTCGTGCACCTTGAAAATATCACCCACCCGCTCGATCCTTCCCCGTAAATCCCCTTCCAGATAGAAAAGGTTAATGGGACGGGGATTGGCCTGCACCTTATATTGGGCAGGCAGACGTTCGATGGTCTCCTCTACGATCTTACAGGGCGTCTGCTGAAACAGGTCGTCTTCAAAAACAGGGATCATCAGCCGCTTAAGGCTGGCCCTGTCCGGAATAAGCACCACCAGCCCGTACCCCGCAAAAAGCCAGTGCAGGAGCCGGAAAGTGGCTGTTTGGATATCAGGGCTTTTCAGATAGCATTCCTTTACTTTCTCCATCAGCTCGCTCCCATATGCCTGAACCGAGAGCTCCCCTTCCACCCTGTTCAGTATCTGTTCCAGGCCCTTTGTATTCATCCGTCCCACGGCTCCCTTCTGCTTCGTACCCCACTCAAGCTTTTCTCCATTGAGATAAATGCTGCCCAGCTCCTCCAGGTCGGCATCCTCGCTGCCCATGTAAAAGACGGGCACGAAATGTACATCGGGCCATTCCCGTTTCAACTGGTCCGCCAGCCTGATAATGTGGATGATCTTATAGAGGAAGTATAGAGGGCCCGTAAAGATGGCGGGCTGATGGGCCGTAACCACGGTGAAAGTATTTTCTTCCAGCAGCCGGTCAATATTTGCCGTCACCAACGGCGACGCCTCCACAGCCTGGTATTGCTCCCTCAGAGCCTCTACCAGCGTTTTTCTGTCTACCGGCGCTTTCTTTCGCGCCTCCAGCGAAGCCCTCATGCCTTCCATATGCACAGGATGCTGATAAAAAGGGGACAGCGCAGCCGCTCCGTCCAGATAATCGGTAATGATCTTTGAAAAATAGCCTGTCTGCTGGTATGGCAAATGATGCGGGTTCCACTCCATAAAAGTAAAAATAGGGATATCAGGCGAATTCCTGGTTACCGGACACCTCAACAGACAAGTGACTGGTTTGTTTACAACACCTGAAAACCATACGCATACGGATCATCTTCGGGATCAATGGTAATGGTATTGTATCCATATACCTTTGCCCAACCCTCAATGCTGGGTACGATCGCCGGCTTGCCCGCAACCGTCGTGACCTTCTCAACACGCCCCGTAAAAGTGCTGCCAATGATACTTTCATGAATAAAACGGTCCCCTTCCTTCAATTTACCCTTGGCATACCACTGGGCCATCCGCGCCGATGTGCCTGTCCCGCAGGGACTGCGGTCGATCGCCTTGTCCCCGTAAAATACGGCATTACGCGCCGTAGCCCCCGGATCAATGGTCGCTCCGGCCCACAAAATATGTGTGCAGCTATGAATGGTAGGATTTTCCGGATGCACGAACTGGTTAGCTTCATTGATCCGTTTGCGCATGACTCTGCTCCAGCTAATCAATTGATCAGCAGTATAATGCTCCAGTCCTTTAAAATTTTGCTGGAGATCAACTATGGCATAAAAGTTCCCCCCATATGATACATCCACCCGCAATGTTCCGAGATCGGGGCATTCCACAGCCACATTTTCCGCCGCCAGATAAGCGGGGACATTCGTCAGCTTGACAGATCTCACTTTACTCCCCTCCTGCTTGTATTCGATCAGGACCAATCCCGCAGGCGCTTCCATCCGGACGAACCCTGGCTGCCTGGGTTGGATAAGCCCTTCTTCCAGCGCAATGGTGATCGTCCCGATAGTGCCATGCCCGCACATGGGCAGACAGCCGCTGGTCTCTATGAACAGCACAGCCACATCGTTCAGCGGATCATGAGGGGGATAAAGGATGCTGCCGCTCATCATATCATGCCCCCGGGGCTCGAACATCAATCCTTTACGGATCCAGTCATACTCCCTTAAAAAATGCTGGCGCTTCTCGCTCATATTCCGGCCCTCCAATACAGGGCCTCCACCGGCCACCAGCCGCACAGGGTTACCGCACGTATGTGCATCGATGCAGAAAAAAGTCTTCTTCATGTAAGTCTGATAAAAAGTTGGGTTAGGCCAGCGCTCCGTCGCTCAGCCGGTCATTCACCATTCTCAAGATGCCCAGCGGATTGGCATTCTTCAACGCATCCGGCAGCAAATTATCCTCCCAGTTCTGGAAGCTCAGCGGACGGACCCAACGTTTGATCCCGTCGGCTCCGACTGAGGTGAAGCGGCTGTCCGTAGTCGCAGGGAAAGGCCCTCCATGCTGCATGGACAACGCCACCCGAACGCCCGTGGGAACGCCGTTGTGGATCAGCCGTCCGCAGATGTCCTGTGCCAGGTCCACCAGCTCCGCATGCTCCTTTATATCCTTTTCAGTAGCCATCATCGTGCAGGTAAGCTGCCCCTCCAGGTGGGTGGCCACTGCCAGTAATTCTGCTTTATCGGTACAGCGGATCACAAGGGAATAAGGCCCAAACACCTCCTGGTGCAATAAAGGATTGTTGAAAAATGCCTTTGCCGTAGCCGATGCTATAGTGGGTACGCCCTGCTCCTGCTGCGGCTGCACTTCCGATACAGCCACCGTCTCTACCTCCTGCTGTTCCAGCGCCGCCTTCCGTTTCTCACCATATGCTTTGGCAATACCGGCATGCAGCATCGTTCCCGGCGCTGTTTTAGCGACGGCCGCGCCCAGTTCTTTGATAAAGACCTGCAGGTCCTCGTTATCGATGCCTGCGATCAGACCGGGGTTGGTACAGAACTGTCCCGTTCCCAGTGTGATTGAACCCGCGCAAAGTACAGCGGTATCTTTAGCCGATTGTTTTAGCTTATCAGGTAAAAGAAAGATCGGATTGATGCTTCCCATTTCTGCAAATACGGGGATCGGCGCCTTACGCTGGTTAGCCCAGTCAAATAAAGCCTTACCGCCGCCGTAAGATCCCGTAAACCCTACTGCGCGTGTATGCGGATGCGTGACCAGCGCTTTGCCCGTCTCAAAACCAGCCCCATGTACATGGGCAAATACACCTTTAGGCATACCGCATTTTTCAACAGCCCTAAAAATGGCTTTCGCCACCAGCTCCGAAGTACGGGAATGCGCAGGATGCGCTTTCACCACAACGGGACAGCCTGCCGCCAGCGCCGAAGCCGTATCTCCTCCCGCCGTCGAATAAGCGAAGGGGAAATTGCTGGCGCCAAATACGACAACAGGCCCCAACGGCACCTGCATCTTGCGGAGATCCGGATCCCCTTTCTCCGGATTAGCCGTATCGATCCTTGCTTCCAGCCAATGCCCGGCCTCACAGGCAGCCGCATAGCTGGTGAGCTGGAAGATCGTCCTTGCCCGCTCATTCTTTAGCCTTGCTTCCGGCAAATGCGTCTCTTCCATCACCGTCTGTATCAGCTCATCGCCAATGGCCTCCATTTCTGCGCCAATGGTCCGCATGAGATCGGCACGTTGCTTCAATGTGGTCTTCCGGTATTGCAGAAAAGCCTTCCAGGCATCCTGCATCACCTGATCTATTTCCTGTACAGTAGCATCTTTGAATGGCATGATAAAATTTTATTCGTTGGCAAATCTATACGTTCTGGGAGCAGCACTCATAGCATCAATTAATCACTTCTTTACAGATTTTAACTCTTCTCAGGCGGATCTACTACTTCTCCTTCCAGATCATAATCGTAAGCTTTCGTGATCTTCACGTATACAAACTCCCCAATGGGCAGTTTATCCTTGCTGTGTATGATCACCTCATTGTCCACCTCCACCGAATCGAATTCTGTCCGGCCCAGCCATCTGCCGGCCTCTTTCTTATCAATGAGCGTCCTGAACACCTGCCCTACCTTCTCCTGGTTCTTCTCAAACGAGATCTCCTGCTGCACTTCCATGATCTCCTCTGCCCTCCTTTGTTTCTCCGCAGCCGGAATATTATCCACCAGCCCATGAGCAGAAGTCCCTTCCTCATGGGAATAGGTGAAGATGCCGACCCTGTCAAAACGATGCTCCTGCAGAAAGCCTTTCAATTCCTCCACATCCTCCGGGGTCTCGCCGGGGAAGCCGGTGATCAGGGTCGTACGCAGGCAGATGCCGGGCACCCTGTCCCGGATGGTATGAATAAGGTCCGTCATCTCAGCCCGGGTGATCTGACGCCGCATGGCCTTCAGCATCGGATCGCTGGCATGCTGCAGCGGCATATCCAGGTATTTACAGATATTATCCCTTTCACGGATCACATCTAACACTTCCAACGGGAATTTGGAGGGGTAGGCATAGTGTAATCGTATCCATTCCAGTCCTTTTACATCCGCAAGCCTGTGTAATAATTCCGGTAACATCCGCTGTTTATAGATATCCAGCCCGTAATAGGTCAGCTCCTGTGCAATGAGCAGTATTTCCCGAACCCCCTTGCGCACCAACCCTTCCGCCTCTTTCACCAGGTCTTCGATTGGCCGGCTGATATGCCCGCCGCGCATGAGGGGAATGGCGCAAAAAGCACAGGTCCGGTTGCAGCCCTCCGATATCTTAAGATAGGCATAATGTTTAGGCGTCGCCAGCAGCCTTTCGCCCAGCAGCTCCGCCTTATAATCCGCTTCGAATTGCTTTAGCATCAGCGGCAGCTCCATCGTGCCGAACCAGGCATCCACCTCGGGGATCTCCTTTTCCAGGTCTTCCCGGTAGCGGTGGCTGAGACAACCGGTCACATAGACCTTATCCAGCTTGCCGCCTTTCTTCAGCGCCACCTGGTCCAGGATCGTATTGACGGATTCTTCCTTGGCCTTGTCGATAAACCCGCAGGTATTCACCACTACGATGTTATGATCCTTTTTGCCGCTTTCATGCACCACATCGATGTCGTTGGCCCGCAGCTGTCCGCTTAGCACCTCGCTGTCCACCATGTTCTTGCTGCAGCCCAATGTGATGATATTGACCTTGTCTTTCTTTAATGTTCTTGTCTTCATAATTGAGGGCACAAAGGTACCAACAATTGGGGTATCCTTGGTAAATTTGGAACATATGGCCACTTTCCCTCTGACCAAACTGTTCAAGGAGTTTTTTGATAGCGAAAAAGCAGGCGGCCTGATCCTGGTCGGCTGTACAGCAGCCTCCATCCTGCTGACAAACACCGGCGCCGGTGATGCCTGGCTTCACTTCTGGCACGCCCGGCTCGACTTGTCCTTTGCAGGCATCCCTCTCGACCATACCGTCGAACATTGGGTCAATGACGGTCTTATGGCTATATTTTTCCTGCTGGTAGGACTGGAGATCGAGCGGGAACTGTATATAGGCGAGCTGGCGGACTTTAAAAAAGCCCTGCTTCCCGTCCTTGCAGCCGTGGGCGGCATGCTGGTGCCGGCCGCCATTCACTTTCTTTTCAATCGGGGGACGCCGACCCAAAGCGGCTTCGGGATCCCAATGGCCACCGATATCGCCTTTGCCCTTGGCGTGCTCTCTCTCCTGGGTAATAAGGTCCCCGCCTCAGTCAAGGTCTTTCTCACCGCCCTGGCTATCATCGACGACCTGGGCGCCATCCTGATCATCGCCTTCTTTTACACAAAATCCCTTTCCCTCACCTGGCTGGCCCTTTCCATCGGCATCTTCCTGATCCTGTTGATCCTCAACAGATCGAAGGTCAATAAGCTGGTGTATTATATCATCCCGGGCATCATCATGTGGTACTGCATGATGCGGTCAGGCATTCATGCTACCCTCAGCGGGGTATTGCTGGCCTTCGCGATCCCATTCCGGAAAGCCCCCTCCGTCAACCCTTCAGCGTTCCTGCAGCATGTGCTGCATAAACCCGTGGCCTTTTTCATACTCCCCCTCTTCGCCCTGGCCAACACTGGTATCCTGCTTTCCCCCGGCTGGACTGCCAGTCTGAGCAGTTCCAATAGCCTGGGCATCATCTGCGGCCTGGTACTGGGCAAACCGGCCGGTATTCTGCTTTGCTGCTGGCTGGCTATCCGCACCGGCCTCTGCCGCCTGCCTGAAGACATGCAATGGTCCCATCTTACAGGGTTGGGCGTGCTGGCCGGCGTCGGCTTTACCATGTCCATCTTCATCGCCAACCTGGCCTTTGGCCACGCGACAACCATTCAATCCTCCAAGATCGCTGTCCTGACAGCCTCCCTTCTGGCCAGTTTCCTGGGGTTCAGCCTGATCCGGTTTTCACATATTAAAAAATGATATCATTTATAATAGGGTAAACATCCACTCATATAGGCAGAAGAATGAAACTTGGCACAGTTTTTCCATACTTTTGCACAAATCGAACAATTATGAGAAAAGCCCTATTCGTATTTTCTGTACTGGCTCTATTCGCGATCAGCAGATCTTCAGCCCAATCCATGGGCAGCGACTATCAAACAGCACTGGGCGTTAAGTTCTGGCCCGGCGCCCTCTCAATCAAACATTTTGTTCAGGACAACAGGGCCTTGGAAGGTCTCGCAAGTTTCTGGGACCATGGTTTCCGTTTCACCGGTCTGTATGAGATCCATGGAGATATCAGCGGCGCCCCCGGCCTGAAATGGTACGTAGGTCCCGGCGCCCACCTGGGTTGGTACAATGGCAACTGGCACCATGGAGACTATTACTACAGTGACGGCGGATTTTCCCTGGGTATTGACGGCGTATTGGGATTGGACTACAAGATCAATGGCGCACCTATTGCCCTCAGCCTGGATATCAATCCTTTTTTAGAATTAGCTAACCACACCTACGTTGACGTCTGGGGCGGACTGGGTGTCAGATATACCTTTTAAAAATGCAAAAGAAAAACCCGTCAGGATATTTCAGGCGGGTTTTTCCAAATTAAATAAGCTGTCCACAAATTCATGTTTGTCAAAGACCAGCAGGTCCTCCATCTTCTCTCCCACTCCAATGAACTTTACAGGGATCTTGAACTGGTTGGCGATGGCCAGCACGACCCCGCCCTTTGCAGTCCCATCCAATTTGGTAATGGCCAGGGCTGAAACATCTGTTGCAGCCGTAAATTGCCGGGCTTGTTCCAATGCATTCTGACCAGTGCTGCCGTCTAAAACGAGCAGCACTTCATGCGGCGCATCCGGCATGATCTTCTTAACTACCCTGCTGATCTTGCTGAGCTCTTCCATCAGGTAAGCTTTATTGTGAAGTCTTCCGGCCGTATCGATGATCACCACATCCGCTCCACGGGCCACCCCGCTCTGTACTGTATCAAAAGCCACCGCCCCGGGATCCGATCCCATACCCTGCTTTACGATGGGTACCCCTACCCGCTCGCTCCAGATGGTCAGCTGGTCCACTGCCGCCGCCCGGAAAGTATCCGCGGCGCCCAGCAGGACCGATTTACCCGCTTTCTTAAAATTGTAAGCCAGCTTGCCAATGGTAGTCGTCTTGCCGACCCCATTTACGCCCACTACTAAAATGACATGGGGCTTGTGGCCGGAAGGGACAGTGAAGTCCCGGTAGGACTGCTCCGGGGCATCCACCAGCATCGCTTCGATCTCTTCCTGTAATATCTTATTCAACTCGCCGGTACCGAGATATTTATCCTTCGCCACCCTCTTTTCTATCTGCCTGATGATCGCTACCGTAGTGTCAATGCCGACGTCCGCACTCACCAGGGCATCCTCCAGGTTATCCAGCACTTCCTCATCCACCGTGCTCTTCCCGGCAATCGCCTTGGTCAGTTTAGACAGGAAACCTTCCTTGGTCTTCTGCAGCCCCTGGTCTAAACTTTCTTTTTCTTTCTTGCCGAATAGCTTATCGAGAAATCCCATACGCTGATATTATGGATTAAATATACTTAACAAAACAAAAAGCCGTCCCTACCGAGAGACAGCTTTTATAGATCTTACTAAACCCGATAATTACTTTTGTGCCAGGAATTCCTTGATCTTGTCCTTGTGCACGATGGCCTCCTTAAAGGTATAAGCCCCGGATTTAGGACTGCGCACGGCGCGGATCACCTTCGTCCAGTTCTTGGCCTCGGCAGCAGCCTTGGCATCCTTGGTCTTGATAGCGGTTTTTGCAGCTTTTGCCATGATTATTTAATTTCTTTATGAACAGTTACTTTCTTTAAAATGGGATTGTACTTTTTCAGCTCCAGACGCTCCGGAGTGTTTTTCTTGTTCTTCGTGCTGATATACCGGCTGGTACCAGGCTTACCGCTGTTCTTATGCTCGGTACATTCGAGGATCACCTGGACCCTGCTGCCTTTCTTTGCCATAATGTGGACTTTTTAGAAATAATTTAAATCTTTTCGCCGTCGGCTCTCAATTGCTTTACGATTGCATACAGACCATTCTTATTGATCGTACGCAGCCCTTCCGAAGATACTTTCAAAGTGATCCACTTGTCCTCTTCGGCCAGGAAAAAGCGCTTGGTCTGCAAGTTGGGTAAGAACCTGCGTTTAGTCTTTATATTTGAGTGCGAAACGCTGTTTCCGCTTACCGGCACCTTACCCGTGATCTGACAAACTCTAGCCATGAAAACTATTTTTAGGACGGCAAAGGTCCTTAATTTTCCGCAATTAACAAAAAGAAATATCTCTTTTTTCAACGAGTTGTTCACACCGGTGGATTACCTTTCCTTGGAAAGGTCCTGACATTACCTTACAGCGAAAAAGCTACCAGATAATCCCCCATCGGCGTATGGAGCTTGGCATGTCCGCCGGCTGCAATAACGATATATTGCTTACCCCCAATGGAATAGGTCATAGGAGTAGCCTGTCCGCCGGCAGGTAGTTCATATTCCCATAGCAATGCTCCTGTCCGTTTGTCAAAAGCCCTTAAATGGCTGTCCATGGTAGCCGCTACGAACACCAGGTTACCCCCTGTAACGATCGCACCCCCGAAATTGATTGAGCCCCAGCTTTTTGCCTCCGGGTATTGCTGCAGGTCCATCATATACCCCAAAGGTACCTCCCATTTTTTCAAGCCTGTATGCAGGTCGATGGCCAGCAGGGTGCCCCAGGGCGGCCGGCTTTGCATGACAAACCCTTTTTCCGGGCCTGTTTTGAAGAGGTAGTTCCGCTTCATAATATATGGCGTACCTGCCTGCCGTCCCGTTTCTGCCCTTAGTATTTCCTCACTTTCCCTCTCTTTCTGTCCCACTTCCTCCCGGGGCAGCATCCGGATCACTGCCGGCACCCTGTTGATATTCGTGATCAGCAGTTCCTGCACAGGATCATAACACATACCCCCCCAATGGATTCCCCCGACGTTGCCTGGCGCCATAATGCTGCCCTCATAACTGGGTGGTGTAAATGGTCCCTTGTTAAGTAGTTTCCCGACCCTTCGGACTGCCACCTCTTTTTCAGCCGGAGTAGGCCCCCAGGCATCCTCGATGCTAAATCCCTGCAATCCCAGCGGCGCCGGGAGTACCGGGAAAGGCTGCGTAGGCCAGGCTTCTTCCCCGTCGACCGTAGAAGCAGGTACGGGCCGCTCTTCCACAGGAAAGAGGGACTTCCCCGTCTCCCGGTTAAGAATGAAAATATGCCCCATCTTCGTGCCCACCGCCACTGCTGGTATCTTGCGCCCGCCTTTCGTCACGGTGATCAGCATCGGCTGGGCCGCAATGTCATAATCCCAGATATCATGATGTACTACCTGGAAATACCAGGCCATTTTACCAGTGGCTGCATGCAGCGCGACAATAGAATTGGCATACAGGTTCCTGCCCTTTCGTTCCCCTCCATAATAATCCGGGCTTGGACAGGTGGTGGGAACAAAAACAAGCCCTCTCTCCGCATCCGTCGATAACACCGACCAGGCATTGGCCCCGCCTGTTCTTCCGGCATTGGGCCCTGCCCAGGTTTTGCCGGCCGTATCTCCGGGATCATGGATCGCAATAGGATCCCAGCTCCAGCGCAGGTTCCCGCTCTGCACATCATAAGCCCGGACTACACCCGGAGGATAATCCATCCGCTGGTTGTCCCCTAAGGACGATCCCACGATCACCAGGTCGCCAATGATGGCGGGAGGAGACGTCTCCGCAAGGTCTTTTCCAACCCCTTCCTTCAGATCCACGGCACCTTCGTTGCCAAAAAAAGGTATCGGCTTACCCCTCGTGGCATCAAGGGCGATCAGCCGGCCATCGAGTGTAGCTATAAAGATCTTTTGGGGCGCCGCACCCGCAGGCCAGGCGGCTACTCCTCTCGAAGCCATGTCTGAATAACCCCTGTGCAGATCGATATGCGGATCGTAGACCCATTTCTCCTTGCCGTCGGCCGCATTCACCGCCATGACACGGCTGCTGGCCGTACTAAAATACAATACGCCCCCGATCATGATCGGCGTTGCTTCAAAAGCAGCCTGCTCCATCTTGTCGGTCCCCTCGTAAGTCTTTAGCTCACCGGTGCGATAGACCCATGCCAGCTTTAACCGGCTGACATTACTTTCGTTGATCTGTTTCAGCCCGGCATAGCGCCCTCCTCCCGCATCGTGTCCGTAAAAAGGCCAGGCGGCATCCGGGGCCTGCCCCGCGCAGGATCCGCAGATCAATAGCGCAGTACATACCAGCGTCCAACATGTTTTTAATTCCATATAGATCGGTTTTATTCAAATCTAAAAAATCTCACATCCACATTCCGCTATCTTTGACAAATAGCAAGTTCGGAGTGACAAATGGGAATTACTCACTTTCATATTGGTTTTCATATGGTGTTCGTGAAATGAGGAATTTGACAACGTCAAACCGAATTCGACAATTCCATTGAAAATAATAGTGCCGTTGTCAATACTTCGTATTTCATAATAATTAATTAATTTACCATTCCCTTTTGCATTCTCTACTTTGCGCAAAATGGGTATAATGGCAGAAGTAATGAAAAGAAAAACGATAGCAAGGGACATTAGCTGGCTTTCATTCAATAACAGGGTCTTACAGGAAGCCGCCGATCCTTCGGTGCCTCTGAGGGAAAGGATACGGTTCTTAGGTATTTTCTCCAACAACATGGATGAGTTCTTCCGGGTAAGGGTAGCCACGCTGAAAAGGATGAGTGAATACAGCGGCCGCAAGACCAGGATCAATATGCACCTCGAAGTATCTCCTGATAAGATCCTGGGTGATATACAATCCATGGTCCTGGAACAAAATGAAGAGTTCGACACCATCTGGAGCGATATCCGCAAGGAAATGGAAAAGGAGAAAGTATTCCTGGTGTCCGAGGATCATCTGGACCAGACCCAGCAGCAGTTCATCCAGAATTATTTCGAGGAAGAAGTTCGCTCCAATATCATCCCCCTGATGATCGAAAGCATCCCTCAATTCCCTTACCTGAGAGATAAATCCATCTACCTGGGTGTGGTGCTATCCCGGCAGGACGGCAGCATGAAGCGCAAGTATGCATTGATAGAAGTTCCCAGCAGGGTACTGGGCCGTTTTGTCCAGCTGCCCTCGGCAACCATGGACGAGCATCACATCATCCTGCTGGAAGATATTATCCGGTACAATCTCCGGAGCATCTTTGCCTATTTCGGGTACGATACCTACAGCTCCTGGGTCTTCAAAGTGACCCGCGACGCAGAGATCGACATCGACAATGACATCTCCACCACCCTGATCCAAAAGATCGAAAAAGGATTGAAGAACCGCCGCCGGGGAAAGCCCGTTCGATTTGTATATGACAAGGAGATGGATACCCACCTGCTGGAGTACATCATGAAACGGCTGAATCTCGCCCATAAGGACAACCTGATGCCGGGCGGCCGCATCCATAATTTCCGGCACTTTATGGACTTTCCTGACGTGTTCCACAAAAAAGGCCAGCGTAAAAAACCATTCACCCATCCGCTGCTGGTAAAAACACCCCGGGTGACGGATGTGGTCCTGGACCAGGACGTAATGCTGCACTTCCCCTATCATTCCTTCAACCCCGTGATCGATATGCTCCGGGAAGCTGCCATCGACCCCAATGTCACTACCATCAAGATCACCTGCTACAGGCTGGCGGGCAACTCCAAGATCATCAATACCCTCGTCAATGCGGTCAGGAATGGCAAACATGTCACGGTCATGCTGGAGCTCCGGGCCCGCTTTGACGAAGAAGCCAACCTGGAATGGAAGGAAAGACTGGAGGACGAAGGCGTGAAGGTACTCATCGGCATTCCCAACATGAAGATCCACGCTAAGATCTGCCTGATAAAAAAACGCATCAACAATTTCACCATCCACTATGGTTTCGTCAGTACAGGCAACCTCAACGAAAAAACGGCGAAAGTCTATGGAGACCATTGCCTGCTGACGTCGGACCGGCATATCATGGCTGACGTGAACAGGATCTTCAATTACCTGGAAAAATGGAAGGAAGGCCCCGATCCGCTGAAAAGCTGCAAAACCCTGATCCCCTGCCCTACCAGCCTGCGGAGAGAGCTGATAAAGATGATCACAAGGGAGATCAGGCTGGCTAAAGAAAAAAAGCCCGCTACCATGACCTTGAAGATGAACTCGCTCTCCGACGAGGAACTGATCGACAAGCTCTACGAGGCTGCCCGGGCCGGGGTTGAAATAAAGCTCATCATCCGTGGTATATTCTGCATGTTCTCCGAGAACAGCAAGTTCATCATTCCCATAAAAGCCATCAGCATCATTGATGAATATCTCGAACATGCCAGGGTCTTTATCTTCGGCAACAATGGGAAAGAGAAAGTTTACATATCTTCGGCCGATTGGATGGTGCGCAACCTGGACCACCGGGTGGAAGCCACCTGTCCGGTGCTTGACCCCACTATCCGGCATGAATTGAACAAGATCCTGGACATCCAGCTGGCGGACAACGTCAAAGCCAGATGGCTGGACAACGAATTGCTGAACAAATACAAAAAGGACAACCCGGAGGTTAAGGTAAGATCCCAGATCGAGATCTATAATTATTTATACCATAAAGCTGTCCACGGAGAAGAAACAAAACCATCTGATATACCGCAAATACCACCCATAACTCATGCGACTGGCAGCTATTGATATCGGAAGCAACGCGGCAAGGCTGCTGATCTCTGATGTATCCATCAACAACGGAAAGACAGAATTCAATAAGATCAACCTGGTCCGTGTCCCTCTGCGCCTTGGATTCGACGTCTTTGAAAAAAAGGAGATCTCCCCGGAAAAGACCGACATGATCCTTCATACCATCAAAGCATACAAACATCTCCTGGATGCCTATGGCGTTCTTCATATTAAAGCAGCGGCCACATCCGCCATGCGTGACGCCGTCAACGCCCGGGCGATCATCGCCCGCGTCCAGGATGAGACTGGCATTCCTATCGAGGTCATCAGCGGCGGCAACGAGGCGGCACTGATCTATGAGAACCACATCGCGGAAAATATGGACAAGGACCACGCCTATCTTTATATCGATGTAGGCGGAGGCAGCACCGAACTGACTTTTTTTGCAGGCAATAAGCTGGTCTTTTCCGCGTCATTCAACATCGGCACCATCCGGCTGCTGAAAGGCCAGGTCGCCGACTCCCAATGGGATAATATGAAAGACTTCATCAAAAAAGAGACGAAGGACTTTCCAAACAATATGATCGCCATCGGCTCGGGAGGAAATATCAACAAAGTATTCTCCCTGTCTAAACGCAAAGAAGGCAAATCCCTTCACATCGATCTGCTGAAAGACTATCATAAAGAGTTCTCTAATTTTTCCCTGGCCGATCGCATGCGGCTTTACAAACTCCGGGAAGACCGGGCCGATGTCATCGTCCCCGCCCTGCAGATCTACGTCAATGTCATGCGATGGGCCAATGCACAGGAAATATATGTGCCCAAAATAGGTCTCGCGGACGGCCTTATACAGCACCTGTACGCCGACCTGAAAAAAAAGGGTATCACCTGACTAAAACTCCCTAACTTAGCCTCCCCTTAAATTATTGCCCCAATATGTCAGTACACACGGACGTCAAGAAAGTGACCACCAATACGCTGCAGAAAATGAAGCAGACAGGGGAAAAGATATCCATGATCACCGCCTATGATTATTCCTTCGCCAGGATCTTCGATGCTGCCGGCATCGACGTCATCCTGGTCGGCGACTCTGCCTCCAATGTAATGGCAGGTCACGAGACCACGCTCCCCATCACCCTCGATCAGATGATCTATCACGCATCCTCCGTGCTGCGGGCCGTCAACAGAAGCTTCGTCGTGGTAGATCTCCCCTTCGGCTCCTACCAATCCAACTCGAAAGAAGCCCTGGCTTCCGCCATTCGCATCATGAAGGAAACAGGCGCACATGCCGTCAAAATGGAAGGCGGCGAAGAGATCCTCGAATCCGTCAAAAGGATCCTGGCTGCAGGGGTTCCCGTCATGGGCCACCTGGGCCTTACTCCCCAGTCCATCTATAAATTCGGGACCTATACTGTTCGCGCTAAAGAAGAAGCCGAGGCGGAAAAACTTAAGAAGGATGCACGCATCCTTGAAGAAGCAGGCTGCTTCGGACTGGTGCTGGAAAAGATACCGGCCCTGCTGGCCAAAGAAGTTTCCGAAAGCCTGCACATTCCTGCCATCGGCATCGGAGCGGGAAAACATTGCGACGGACAAGTCCTGGTCATGCACGACCTCCTGGGCATCAATACTGAGTTCAAGCCCCGCTTCCTCCGCCGTTACCTGGACATACACGAACAAACCACAGCCGCTATCCAGCAATACATCCACGACGTAAAATCCCGGAGCTTCCCCAACGACCAGGAACAATACTGATATTCTGCCATCTCTTTCTCCAGTTATAGATAAAAGGCTGGTCAAGTAAATATTACATTTATATACATATAAATACGTTCGCTTATGACATCTTCCTAGCGCCCGCAGTCCGCATTGATTTACAGTCTAATAAAGATTTTAATCCTTCCAATACACATATTAATAAAATACATACTATTTATATTGTAGAAACAAATATTCGTTTTAGCACATTATTTTATTTAAATTACTTACATACCAAATAAACTAATATGAGAAAACAGCTTGTAACTACGATTTTATGCTTTGGTTTCCTGCTTACCCTGGCACAAAAGTCCATCACAGGAAGGATCAAAGACGCCAGGACCGGCACACCCCTCTCCAATGTTTCTGTTAAAGTAAAAGGTGCCCCTAAAGGAACTTCCACTAATAATCAGGGAGAATTCACCCTGTCCGCCAATACCGACGATATCCTGGAAATCAGCAGCATTGGTTATGCCCCCCAAACCCTCACCCTTACAGAGGGGGCCGCACCTCTTATCTTACTGGAGCCCGCCACCACCGAACTTACCCAGGTCGTCTTCGTAGGCTCCCGGGGGCTCCCCCGTTCCAAGACAGAATCCCCCGTGCCCGTGGATGTCATCAACGTCAATAATATCAGCTCCCTGACAGGAAAGCCCGACCTCATGTCCCAGTTAAACATGTCGGTCCCTTCCTTCAATTACAACAAACAGAGTGGCGGCGATGGCTCAGACGCGATAGATTTCGCCAGTCTCCGTGGGTTGGGATTCGACCAGACCCTCGTGCTGGTCAACGGCAAACGCCGTCACCTGTCGGCCTTCGTCAACCAGGTAGGCACCCGGGGCCGCGGCAATTCGGGAACTGACCTCAATGCCATTCCCGAGGCTGCTATCGATCGCATCGAGATCCTGCGGGACGGCGCCTCCGCCCAGTATGGCTCGGACGCCATTGCCGGTGTCGTCAACATCATCCTGAAAAAGGATGTCAACCATCTGAATATCAACATCGGCGGCAGCGGCTACTACGATCATAAATACAATACCCTTAACAATGTTGATCCCAGTCAATATTATAAGGGCAGCCAGATCGACGGCAAGACCCTGACAGTGGGGCTGGACTATGGGATAAAACTGGGTAATAGCGGCGGTTACCTCAATATCGGCGGCAATTTCATGGACCAGGGGAAGACCTTCCGCGCCGTCCCGGACACGAACTTCACCACCAATCCCGATGCATTACCGGTGGCTAGATGGAGAAGGGCCTTCGGCGACGGCTCCGTCCGTTCAGGAGGCGGCATGTACAACCTCGAGATCCCCCTGGCCGGCACCAGCACCAAATTCTACTCGTTCGGAGGCTATAATTATAAACATTCCAATGTATACGCATGGACCCGCAGCTGGAACTATCCTGGCCGCTCCCAGCCCTCGAAATTCCCTACAGACGGGCAGGGTAACCTGATCTTCGTACCGGGCATCATGCAGATCCTTAATTCCGGGGATGGCACCATCGGTCCGAATAACGTCTATTACAACCCTCAGGAAGATGTATACATCAAGGACCAATCCATAGCCGTAGGATTCAAAGGCACGATCGGCAACGGCTGGGACTGGGACATCAGCAACAATCTCGGGTATAACGATTTTCATTACTGGGGCAATAAGACCTTCAATGCCGCACTACCCTTGCCCTACCAGGCTACGAAGAACCGGTTTGATGACGGCGGATTCAACTTCCTGCAGAGCACGGCCAACCTGGACGTCACCAAGAATTTCAGCAGCGTGGCCAGTGGGCTTACTTTCTCCTTCGGCGCCGAATTCCGCTACGAGAAATACAAGCTCTACGCCGGGGAACCGGATTCCTATGGCGGAACAGCCTATGACGTTTACCCAAATGGCGACACCCTCTACAAGGCCACGGGTTCCGAAGGTTATCCCGGCTATCAGCCAAGCGACGCGGTGAAGGCCCATCGTACCAATGTGGGTGGCTATGTAGATCTGGCGTTGGACGTCACACCCGAATGGCTGATCGATGGCGCAGCCCGGTTCGAGAACTATTCCGATTTCGGCTTTGTCAACACGTACAAGCTTGCCACCCGCTATAAGCTGACCCGTAATTTCAACCTGCGGGGCTCCTTCAGCTCGGGATTCCGCGCACCCAGCCTGCAACAGATCAATTTCAGCAATACCAACACGAATATCATCAACGGACAACTGGTCTACGCCAAGCAGGTGCCTAATTATTCCGAAGTTTCTAAAGAGGCCGGCATCCCGGCGCTGAAACAGGAAACCTCCCTCAACGGCAGTCTGGGCTTTTCCTGGTTGCCTGTCAGGAACCTCACCGTTACCGTGGACGGGTATTGGATCAGGATCAAGAACAGGATCGTCATCTCGGGCCAGTATCAGGCCGGAGATCCGACACTAGGCACGGGCCTGAATGATCTGCTGGCCAGCCAGGGTATCCAATATGCCCAGTTCTTTGCCAACGCGGTCAATACTACCAACAAAGGCGTGGACATCGTCCTGGACTATACGAAAAGATGGGGGAGCCAGCATTTTAAGGCATTGCTGGCCGGGAATATCCAGACCATCGACATCAACAAGATCAACATCCCCAACACATTCAAAGGCTCACCCGGCGACAGCGCCAACTTCTTTTCAGTCAGGGAACAATATTTCCTGAAGGCCAGCGCGCCCAAGTCTAAATTCTCCCTTGCTTTGGAGTACGGCATTAAAAGCTTTTCAGTGGGCACGCACCTGACCTATTTCGGGCACCTGCAAACGACCGGCTTCGGCGAAACGGCAACGCCTGCCAGCAGCCACAATCCTTTCTTCCCATATGTCACTCTGGATAAGACGGGAGAGCCTGTACCAGAAATATTCGATTTCAAGGCGAAGGTCACCACCGACCTTTACGCCTCCTATAAAATCAGCAAGGCAGTGACCTGGATCATCGGTGTGGATAATGTTTTCAATGTGCATCCGAATAAGGCGATAACCCCCGGCTCGGTGAGCCTGGCCACCGGATCCAGCTCCTGGGGCGACAGCGAATCCGGCGGTCCCTTCGACGCCGTGCAAATGGGCTCTAACGGCATGAGGATGTTCTCCAGGCTGACTTTCTCCTTCTAAAACATCACTGATTTCTTCCCGAAAGGCCGAAGCATCCCGCTTCGGCCTTTATTTTGTCGAACAGGCATGTCAGAATTTATTGTTAACTTGAAGTAATCAAATAATGCTGTATGAGAAAAACAATGCTGCTTTGCCTTGTGCTAATGATTTATGGCTTTACCAATGCTCAGAATACCCTTACGGGAAAAGTGACGGATAGCAAGACAGGCAGCCCTGTGTCCGGCGCCTCGATCAAGGTAAAGCACTCAAAAACAGGCACTTCCACTGACAATAACGGTAATTTCACCCTGCAGGCCAAACAAGGGGATATCCTGGAGGTCAGCAGCATCGGTTATACCACCCAAACAGTCACCCTATCGGACGCCGCCACCGTCACCATCGTTCTGGAACCCAACTCCACTGAATTGAAAGAGATCGTTTTCGTAGGCAGCCGGGGAGCGGGAAGGGCCAAGACCGAGACGCCCGTCCCGGTCGATGTCATTAAGATCAACCAGATAGACCTGCCCACCGCCAAAATGGACCTTACGTCTGTCCTGAATATAGCAGCCCCCTCTTTCAACTACAACAAACAGACTGGCGCGGACGGCGCAGACCATATCGACCTTGGAACCCTGAGAGGTCTGGGCCCTGATCAGACCCTCGTGCTCATCAACGGAAAGAGAAGACATCAGACAGCCTTTGTCGGCCTGTTCGGTACCCGCGGCAGAGGCAGCTCCGGGGTAGACCTCAACGCCTTCCCCGAAGCATCCGTCGACAGGATAGAGATCCTGCGGGACGGCGCTTCCGCCCAATATGGCTCCGATGCCATCGCGGGCGTCATCAATATCATCCTTAAGAAAGACCCCGGCCACCTGAGTGTCAACGCAGGCTGGAGCGGCTACTACGACCATAAATTCAATTCGAGGAAATTCAACGCCGGCAACCAATACTATTCCGGCAGCGTCATCGATGGCAATACCTTTACCCTCGCGCTCAACGACGGCATCGCACTCGGCAAAAAAGGTGGATTCATTAACATAGGGGCCGACTTGCTCCTCCAGGGAAAAACTTATCGCCAGGCCGATACTGCCAACTGGCAGACCGACAAGAATGCACTGCCTTATATCAACAGCGGCCGCAGGGCCTTTGGAGACGGGTCCCTCAAAACAGGCGGCATCATGTATAATATGGAGCTGCCTGCCGGCGGTGCAACATTCTATTCCTTCGGCGGATATAATTACAAGGCGTCCGACGCATACGCCTATTCCCGTAACTTCAGCGGCAAACCCGAACGCTTTCCCGTAGACAATAATGCCGATCTTCTGTTCGTGCCCGGCATCATGCGGAGAACAAATGACGGGGAGACCTACTATAACCCTCATATACAAACGCATATCCAGGACGCTTCCCTTGCCCTGGGCATCAAAGGAATGACAGGGAATGCCTGGACCTGGGACCTGAGCAATACCCTGGGAAGAAATGATTTCCATTACTACGGCGACAAGACTTTTAATGCTTCCAGCATCGGTAAGACCACCCCTACTCATTTTGATGACGGCGGCTTCAACTTTCTGCAGAACACCCTCAACCTGGACTTCGGAAAATCTTTCAAAACCGTGGCCAGCGGCCTCAACCTGGGGCTGGGTGCCGAGTTCCGGTACGAAAGATATGCCATCTATAAAGGGGAATTCGGCTCTTACGGAGCGTATGACTCGACCGAACGCGTGTACAACAATCTCTCCGAGGACTCTTTACGCGCTCCCGCTGCCGGCGCTCAGGGTTTTCCCGGCTTCAGCCCGGCCGATGTGAAGACCGCCCATCGCACCAACCTGGGATTATATGCAGACGCTGAATTGAATATCACCAAAGCCTGGCTCGTGGACGGCGCCGTCCGGTTTGAACATTATTCCGATTTCGGCTCCGTTGCCACCGTTAAGCTGGCCACCCGCTATAAGCTGCTGGAGAACCTGAGTATCCGCGGCTCCATCAGTACAGGCTACCGGGCTCCCTCCCTGCAGCAGATCAATTTCAGCAATACCCTTACTTCTTTCAGTGGCGGCGCCCTGGTGCAAAGCCGTATCGCAGACAATAATGACCCTATCACCCGTGCTGCAGGCATCCCTAAGCTAAAGGAAGAGACCTCGGTCAATGCCAGCGCCGGTTTTAGCTGGAAGGCGGCAAAAGGGCTCACTTTTACAGTGGATGGCTACTGGGTTAAAATGAAGAACAGGGTCGTGCTCTCCGGCCTTTTCAGCAAGGAAGATGCTACCCTGCCCGCTTCCTTTACTTCGCAGTTCCCATCAGACGTATCTACCGTGCAATTCTTTTCCAATGCGGTTAATACAACCAATAAAGGCATCGATATCATCGCCGATTACACTGCCCGCTGGGAAAAGAACAGCTTCCATGTCCTGCTGGCCGGCAATCTCCAAAAAATGACCATCGACGAGATCCATGTCCCCGCAGCGCTCAACGGGACTCCGCTCAACCAGAAGACATTTTATAGCGACAGGGAAAAAGCGTTCCTGCTGGCTTCGGCGCCCAACCACAAATTCGCGCTTAGCCTGGATTACAATTTCGATAAGTTCGGCTTTGGCACCCATTTCACTTATTACGGCAAGATCAAGCTGATGGGCTTTGGCGATGCCACTGACGACAATCCAAACCAGACAGGGATCAATCCCATGGTGCCCAGCGATGCGGACGACAAAGTGCTGGTACCGGAAGTGTTTAACTTCAGCGGTAAGACAGTCACGGATATCTACGCTTCTTACAAGCTCTGCAAACATGCAACTGTCTTCATCGGGGCGGACAACCTATTCAATGTTCATCCCGACCTGGGCGTAAATCCCCTGGCAAAAGGATGGGCTGGCGACAATGAATCCGGCGGGCCCTGGGACAGCGTCCAGATGGGCTTCAACGGTTTGCGCCTGTTTGGTAAGCTTGCTTTGACCTTCTAACCTTCAACGGAACGGCCCGCCAGGGCCGTTCCTCCATTCACCGGTGTAATTCCTCCATTCATCTATATTATTTCTTCTCTACCATCCACGGCCCATAGATTTGAGGTGGATATGGAGAAAAGGATTGTACAGATCATCATTCACATCGCGGCCTGGGTCTGCTTTCTCATGGTGCCATTTGTATTCTACCCAAGGCCCCGGGAAATTTCTTTTTTTACGGAAAGATATTTCCTCGTCTCTTTCATTATCACCAATAGCCTGCTGATCGCCTTCTATTATCTCAATACGTTCTTTTTCATTCCCAAATGGCTGGATCAAAAAAAATTCCTTACCTATGGACTGATCATACTGGTACTGCTCATTTTCTTTGGCTGCCTTCCCCGTATCTACCATTATTTTTTTAGCAGCTGGCAAACGCCTCCGCCAGGCCTTCGGCCGCCCGGCAGGCCCCGCAATTTCCAGCAGCCGCTGCTCCAACCCGGCAATATTGCCGTATTCCTGCTCATTTTCGTATTCAGCACTGGCATTAAAGTGATCAACCAGTGGCTCCGGTCCGAGCAGCGCAACAAAGAGATCGCCAACGAAAAGGTCAATGCAGAGCTTTCCTTCCTGAAAGCACAGATCAATCCTCATTTCCTGTTCAATACGCTTAATAATATCTATGCACTGGCCTCCGCACAGTCTGAAAAGACCGCCCCTGCCGTCATGAAGCTTTCCAGCATCATGCGCTATGTGCTGACGGAAGCCCGCAATGACCTGGTCCCGCTGGAAAAGGAGATCCAGTTCACCACGCATTACATCGAATTGCAGAAGATGCGCCTTACCGATAAGTCCAGCATCGCATTCAACGTAAAAGGCGATCCGCTGGGCAGACAGGTCGCCCCGCTCCTGCTGCTGCCTTTTGTGGAAAACGCTTTTAAATACGGCGTCAGCACCAGGGAGATCTCCCCCATCTGCATATTATTGGAAATAAAGAAAGATTCGATGTATTTTAGTGTAACGAATCATAAGCATATCAATACCTTGCTTAGGATGGCAGACAATACGGGTATTGGTATCCAAAATACCCGGCGCAGACTGGATCTGCTCTATCCGGATAAATATGATCTTACCATTGACGACGGACCGGTTGAATTTACTGTTCATCTAAACATTCAGGTATAATGCTGACATGTATAGCCATCGACGACGAGCCCCTTGCGCTGGAGGTATTGAAGAAATACATCGCAAAAATTTATTTCCTCGACCTGAAAGGTGTTTTCACAGACCCTTTCGAAGCACAAAAAGTGATGGATACCGCCCCGGTGGATATCCTCTTCCTGGATATTCAAATGCCGGACATCAATGGGATTGAATTCTCCCGTATCATCAATAAGAAGAACACCGCTGTCGTATTCACCACTGCCTTCAGTGAATATGCCGTGGAAGGATTTAACGTGGATGCCATCGATTATCTGCTTAAGCCCATTGAATACGATCGCTTCCTCAAAGCCGTATATAAAGCCAAGGAATACGTCGACTATCTCACCAGCCAGGAACTGCAGGAAGGATATATCTTCGTCAAGTCCGATTACCAGATGGTAAAGGTCAACCTCAAAGAGATTCTCTACATCGAAGGACTCGACGATTACATCAAGATCTACCTCCCCGGAAGGTCCATTCTCACCCTGATGACGCTGAAGACCATCGCGCTGAAACTGCCGGCCCGGGAATTCATCCGCGCCCATCGCTCCTATATCGTGCCCATCAGCAGGATCGAACACATCAGCAAAAGCAAGATCAGGATCGGGGACAAAGACATCCCTATCGGGGTAAGCTATAGCGAAAGTTTCTTCGCCGCGATGGAAAACAAACTCAACTAATTGATCCTCACGTATCGTGTTCCCAAAAGGGGACACAACCCTTATTTCAAAATTTACGTATTGATAAATGCCGGCCTGGTAGAAGCCGGCAAAAAGGACCAGTTTTTTCATAGTAGATTTTAAGTTAAGGTTGAGGCCACCGGTTAGTGGTTAGTTTTCCCTAAATTGCTTGCGTTTTGCATAAAACGCAAGCAATTTTAATTATGGACTTCCTCAAAGACTTAAAGATCAGTGCAGATAACACCGGAACCTCCACCGGTGCCCGATGGATAGCTGCCAAAACGCCTTCCCTCACCTCCGTTTCTCCGGTGGATGGCAAGACCATCGCCAATGTCACTACCACAGATAAAGAAAGCTATGATACCGTGGTGCGCACCGCGGAGGCAGCCTTCCTGGAATGGCGCACCTGGCCTGCGCCCCGCAGAGGTGAAGTAGTTCGTCAGATAGGTGAAGCGCTCCGGCATTACAAAACGCCCCTGGGTAAGCTGGTCTCCTATGAAATGGGCAAAAGCCTGCAGGAAGGATATGGCGAAGTGCAGGAAATGATCGATATATGTGATTTCGCCGTCGGCCTGTCCCGCCAATTGCATGGTTTGACCATGCATAGCGAAAGGCCTGCCCACAGAATGTACGAACAATGGCATCCGCTCGGCCTGGTTGGTATTATCTCCGCCTTTAACTTCCCCGTAGCCGTCTGGAGCTGGAATAGTATGCTGGCCTGGATCTGTGGCGACGTGTGCATCTGGAAGCCATCTGAAAAAACCCCGCTCTGCGCTCTGGCCTGCCAGCACATCGTAGCGGACGTCTTTGCCCGCAACAATGTGCCTGAGGGCGTAAGCAATCTTATCACAGGCGCCCGGGACACGGGCGAATGGCTGGCCGCTGATGAAAGGATCGCATTGGTATCCGCCACGGGTTCCACTCGCATGGGCAAAGCGGTAGGCGCTGTCGTAGCTGCACGGCTGGGCCGGACCCTGCTGGAACTGGGAGGCAACAACGCCATCATCATTTCTCAGGATGCAGACCTGAACATTGCCATCCCGGGCGCCGTATTCGGCGCCGTGGGCACAGCGGGCCAGCGCTGCACCACCACCCGGCGACTCATTATTCACGAAAGCATTTACGACAGGGTAAAAGAAAAGCTGGCTACTGTCTACCAGCAATTACGCATCGGCGATCCCCTGGATGAAAAAAATCATGTTGGTCCCCTCATCGACAAAGATGCCGTCCAAAATTATCTCGGAGCCATCGAAGCCTGCAAAAAGGAAGGCGGCCGCTTCCTCATAGAAGGCGCCGTTCTCCGGGGCCAGGGTTTTGACAGCGGCTGTTATGTCCGGCCCTGCATTGCAGAAGCCGAACCTGACTATAACATTGTCCGGCACGAAACCTTTGCCCCCATCCTCTACCTGCTGAAATACAGGATCCTTGATGAAGCCATCGCCATCCAGAACGGAGTGCCGCAAGGCCTTTCCTCCTCCATTATGACCCTCAATCTGCGGGAAGCCGAACAGTTCCTTTCGGCAGGCGGCAGCGACTGCGGGATCGCCAATGTCAACATCGGTACTTCCGGCGCCGAGATCGGCGGCGCCTTCGGAGGAGAAAAAGAGACTGGCGGCGGCAGGGAGAGCGGCAGTGACGCCTGGAGAGCCTATATGCGCCGTCAGACCAATACCATCAACTATTCCACCCAACTGCCACTGGCACAAGGGATAAAGTTTGATATTTAAAGGGACGAACCCTCTGTAGGCAATAGCAATTCAAATAATAATTCATTCATTTGGACGTTATTGCCTACAGATCACCCATAAACTATGATGAATTCCGGTACCAAAGCCTCTGCTGCATATAAGAAACTTATACTCCTGCTGGCCCTGGCGCTTATCGGATCCATCCATTCCAGGGCCCAGGTGAGATTAGGTATCCTTGGAGGCCTCCACAGCGCTAAAGTACTGGAAAAGAATAATATACCTGGATGGGACACCACCATAAAAAAATTCCAGTCGTCGAGATCCGGTTTTCAGCTGGGCTTTATTTTAGAAGTCCCCCTTGGACATAAAGGCTTTTTTTTCCAGCCCGCCATTACTTACACTTCAAAAGGTAAAAAATTCACAAAGAACAACGATTCAGCCACCAGCTACCTGGAAGATACCATCTACACCCGGCAGAACCTGAATATTAATTACATCGACGTTCCCCTGAACTTTACCTATAAGTTCTATCTCTCGGCAAGTCATAAGAACAGCTTTTTCCTCAGTGCCGGCCCCCAGATCAGCTTTTTCTACAGCGGCAAAACGACCAATGAAACCCTCAGGCACACCGGGACCAAATATACCAACGAGTCCACCCCGGTCACTGTGGGCAAGGGTATCAATACCTATAAGACCGTGGACCTGGGCATAAACGGCCGGGCAGGCTTCGAGCTGGGAAGCATTATGCTCAGCGCTTATTTCAGCCAGGGTCTGACCAGCTTTTATAATGCATCATACGATGGCTCCTTTCACCATCAGCTGGCGGGTGTCTCACTGGGTATATGGCTGACATCTACCAGCAGCCCTGTGCCTCCAAAAAAGAAGATCCCCAAAGACAGCGATAATGACGGCACACCGGATGACCAGGATTACTGCCCCCTGATGGCCGGGCCGGCCAGATCACGCGGCTGCCCCATCCCCGATGCGGACCGTGACGGTATAGATGACGAACATGATTCCTGCAGGAACATCCAGGGCCTGGCACGCTACAATGGCTGCCCGATCCCTGATACGGACCACGACGGCGTCAATGACGAAGAGGATAAATGCCCCGACAAACCCGGCCTGGCCCGGTACAACGGATGCCCCATTCCCGACAGGGACGGCGACAGCGTCAATGACGAGGAAGATAAATGCCCGGATACGCCCGGAGCGAAGGAAAACCAGGGCTGCCCCATGATCAAAAAAGAAGTAAGGGAGAAGATCAATTACATCGCCCGTAATATCCTGTTCACCTCGGCCAGCGATCGCCTTACCGATAGCTCCTACCTGGCGCTGAATACCCTGGCTGCGCTGATGAAGGATCATCCGGAATGGCACCTTACCATCGAAGGACATACAGATAACAGTGGAAACCCAAGGGCCAACCAGCTCCTTTCTCAGAACAGAGCCAGCGCAGTCCGAGATTACCTGGTGAAAAAAGGAATCCCGGAAAGCCATCTGACTGCAGCCGGACTGGGACAGGAACAGCCGATCGGAGATAATAACTCCGCCGCCGGCCGGGCTGCCAACCGACGCGTGGAGCTGAAGCTAAGCCAGGAAAACCAGTAAAATCCGCCGGCACCAATTTTAACAAGTCTATAAGGCCATCCATGTAATTTTTTACATGTGATGGCCTATGTTTTATTATTTTACATGATAGTCAAAAAAACTACATACACACATGAAGCTAAGTTCTAAGGGGTTAATGGGGCTGCTCCTGCTGGGAGCCTTTCCGCTAACGATGTTTGCACAAGGAAATTCAGTAAAGACAGAGCTGCCAAAAGGCTGGCACCTCCTGGATAAGGACCAGGACGGCTATTATGGCATCAGCATAGACAAAGCCTATGAATTCGCCAGGACCAAAAAATTGAAAAGCAAACAGATCCTGGTGGCTGTCATCGATTCCGGCGTCGATACACTGCAGGAGGACCTGAAGAATATTATCTGGACAAATCCCAAAGAGATCCCGGGCAATGGTATCGACGACGATCACAACGGCTATATAGATGATGTCCATGGCTGGAATTTCATCGGGGGCAAGGACGGTCATAATGTGAAGGACGACGCACAGGAAGAAGCCAGGGTATATTACCAATTCAAGCAGCAATTTGATGTGCAGCAGCTCGATTCCAGCAAGTGGAACCAGGATGACAGGGACAATTACCATATGTGGGTAAAGGCGCGCAAGACCGTAATGGGTGACGGCATTGAGAGCGGAGTAGACCTGATGATGCTTCACCGCGTGCTCTCAGCCTGTGTAAAAAGCGATAGCATCCTTCAACAGGCGATGGGAAAAGCAGAATATACAGGAAATGACCTGGATACTTTCCAGACAGCGAACCCGGAAACAAGAAGCGCAAAGTCCGTGTTCCTCTATCCTTTCAAGGCCAATAAGATCATGGATATGACCAACAAGGCCTTCCTCAACGAGTTCAGTGAACAGGTTGACCAGGAAGAGAAAAAAGCTTCCGCCAAAAAAACACCCCCCAGGGACTACCGCAAAGAAATTGTAAAAGACAATGAGGAGGATATAAACGACCGCTACTACGGCAACAATGACGTAATGGCCGAGGACCCTATGCACGGCACGCACGTTTCAGGCATCATCGGCGCAGAAAGAGGCAATGGTAAAGGCATGGATGGCGTGGCAGATAATGTCCGCATCATGATGATCCGTGCCGTTCCCAATGGGGACGAACATGACAAGGACATTGCCCTGGCCATCCGTTATGCGGTGGACAATGGCGCCCGGGTCATCAATATGAGCTTTGGTAAAAATCTCTCCCCCGAAAAGAAATGGGTGGATTCGGCCGTCAGATATGCAGAAAGCAAAGGGGTCTTATTGATCCATGCAGCCGGCAATGACAATGCAGACGTAGATACCGCCGATAACTTTCCCAGTCCCAATATCCTGCATTCCGACTACACCGCCTCCAACTGGATCACCGTAGGAGCCAGCAGCGACCCGCTGGCTGAGCCAGGTTTTAAAAGCTACACCGCCTCCTTTTCCAATTATGGCAAGCAGGAAGTCGACGTATTCGCCCCTGGCACGCGTATCTATTCCACCCTGCCCGGGGGAAAGAACTATGGCAACCTCCAGGGCACCAGTATGGCAGCTCCGGTCGTCACCGGCCTGGCAGCCTTCATCCTGGAATACTATCCGGGCCTAAGCCCCCAGCAGGTGAAATACTGCATAGAACATTCTGCAGTGCCTCCCCCTGTCAAGGTCAAAAAACCGGGGTCCGAGGACGAAATGGTCAGCCTTTCCGACATCAGCCGCTCAGGTGGTATTATCAATGCCTATGAGGCCATAAAGCTGGCAGCTACCCTCTCGGCAACGGATGCACATCGCAACGATAAAATGCAAAGGTCCACGCTAAGCAACAAAAAAGACTAAAAGAGAAAGCCGGGCCATCTCATTAGATTCGCCCGGCTTTCTTTATTTTTACCCCAAAAAAGCATGCTTCCCCGTTCAGAGATCATACCGGCCGAGTTCTACCAGCCTTATCTTGACCTGGTAAAAGAAGAGGATATTCAAAAGGCTTTGGAAAAAAATACCCGGCAGTTCCGGAAGTTCCTGAAAAAGATCCCCCGTAAAAAAATAGATTATGCCTATGCCGAAGGCAAATGGACCATCCGGGAAATGTTACAGCATATCATAGATGCCGAAAGAGTCTTCGCTTACAGAGCCGTGACCTTTTCCCGTCTGGATGCCAACCCGCTGCCCGGCTTTGACGAAAATACATGGGCTGCCAATTCCGGGGCTTCGGAACGCAGCTGGAATGACCTGCAGGAGGAGTGGTCAGCGATCCGAAAAGCCACCATACTGCTGTATGATTCTCTTACAGACCATCAGCTGGGCTTCAGAGGACAGGCCAATGGTCGCCCGCTCAATGCCTTTACCATCGGCTATATTATCCCCGGGCACGTAGCCCATCATATGCGGATCCTGAAAGAAAGATATCTATAAAAAAACCCCGGGCAATCGCCCGGGGTTTTTCGTTTTTACTTGTTGTACACCAGATTTTTTTGTGTGATCATATCGTCGAGGACGTTTACCGCTTCTCCCAGGTAAATGTCATTCCGCTTGTCTTTCAGCCATGCCTGGAAACGAGTGCCCTTATCCTTGTCATTATCATATTTATGGACATCCTGGGGCAGCGCCGTAACATTCAGTTCATTCCCGCCCGCCAGCTTGCTCAGCGCATCGATCTGCTTGATCGTAGACTTGATCTGCTTTTGCTCTTCCCTGTACTTTTGCAGGCTCAACGGAAACACCTTGTCATTCTCCTTGCTGAGCCATTCCGCATCTGCACGGATCAGGTTGAAAGCGGAATTGTTCTTCATCCGCTCGTTGCTCATGCCTTTGATGACATTCAGGTCATAAGCATATTTCCAGGGGGTATAGTCCGCTTTCTGGATCTCATCCCAGGGCAACGCATCGGGATTATCCCTCTCACGTATCTTGGAAAACTCATACAGATCGGGAAGTACGATGTCCGAAGCAACACCCCGCAGCTGCGTGGAGCCGCCGCTAATCCTGTAAAACTTCTGCAGCGTAAGCTTCAGTGTGCCCAGTTCGCTGTTGGCCTCCATAAAGCCCATGGTCTTGTCCAGGCCGATATTACGCTGCACCGTACCCTTTCCGTAAGTGGACGTGCTGCCGATGATCACACCTCTGTGATAATCCTGTATGGCTGCCGCAAAGATCTCGGAAGCGCTGGCGCTCAATTCATTTACCATTACGGCAAAAGGTCCGTCATACAGCACGTTCTTATCATGGTCAGGCAGGATCTGTGGCTTGCCATCCCTGTCTTTCACCTGGACGATAGGCCCCTGTTCAACAAACAGGCCCGCCATCTGCACAACATCATATAAGGAACCACCTCCATTGAAGCGCAGGTCAAGCACGATGCCATCCACCTTCTGCTCTTTCAGCTTCATAACTTCCCTCGCTACGTCTATCGAACAGCGATTCCCCTTGGGATTGTCAAAATCCGCATAGAACTCAGGGAGATAGATATATCCGATCTTCCCTTTGGAGGAGTTGACGATTGCGCTCCGGGCAAAGGTCAGTTCATCCTGCACGATCTCATCCCGGATGAGAGAAATGATCTTTGTCGAACCATCTGTCTTCTTCAGAGTCAGCCGCACTTCCGTACCCTTGGTGCCCCGGATCAGCTTTACCGCATCCTCCACCTGGAACCCGGTGAGGTCTACAGGCTCCTGCCCCCCTTGTGCGACCTTCGTAATGATATCGCCCACCGTCACCTGGCCGGACTTCCAGGCAGGACTGCCCGTCACCAGGGTTGTTATCTTGATATTGCCATCCTCTTCCCGCAGAGAGGCGCCTATGCCGAAGAAATGCCCGCTCATCTGCTCGTCAAAATACCTTTTCTCCACCGGCGGAAAATAATCGGTATGAGGATCCATTGACTGTACAATGGTCTGTACAAACATGTTGAAACGGTCATCGTCATTAACTTTCACTTTCAGGCGATCGTAAAAACGGTCCATTACTTTCAATGCCTTCGCCCGGGCCTCTTTTTCCAGGTCCTCATTGCTGCGGGCCACAAAGCCGGGCTTGTTCTTGCTGGCCTCCTGCTGGTCCAGCAGGTCGGAATACCTTTCCAGCGTCAGGTATTTCAGGCGTTTGCGCCAGGATTCCTTTCTTTCGGCTTCATTCTTCGGGAAGGCTGCCTTATCATAGTTCTGATCGACAGAGTCGTTGACATTGAAATCAAACGGCCTGGAGAGAATATCCTTGTACAGCAGCTCGGTTTCCGTCAGGCGCTTCCTGTACACCTCGCTTACAGAAGGCACGAACTGGATAGGGGCCTTCCCCTGGATCTCGTCGTCAATGCGCGTCTCGTATTTGGCACGCAGGGTCTCCACGTCAGATGCCAGCAGGACATTCTTCTCCACATCCACATCCGCCAGGTACTTTGTAAACACCTCTTTGGAGAACTTATCATCCAGCTGTTTGGGGCTATAATGTATCTGTTCGAGCATTTCCCCTACATTTTTCAGGATCTTTTCGTATTTGGTGGGAGGGTTCTCCCCTATTCCTAAGGTCCTGAACGCGACGAATATACCCGCTCCAAGAATCAATAGAACAATCGGCAAGTTTCTTTTACTAAACATATACATAATCACTTTTTGCATAACTAATCAAATGTAACGATTATCTCAATGGTATGTTGTCGTCAAAACCCATTATTAACATCCGTTTTGTCATAAATTCCATGAGCGGAAAGCGCCCGGGCCAGCCGTTTCCCCATCCTAAGTCAGTTTTCATGCCAAACCTTTTAACCACCCTTTCCATAATTTCCCGCGGTTTCGAAAAAGTTTGTTTTGGAGGAATTTCAAATTGACTTAAATTTGCGTCCGGTTCAACGGGAATCATCCCCGATACGGTGGTTGTAGCTCAGTTGGTTAGAGCATCAGATTGTGGTTCTGAGGGTCGTGGGTTCGAGCCCCATCATCCACCCGAAGCTCCTCGCAAAACGAGGAGCTTTTTTATTAAAAAAGCGATCAATATGACGACTATCAGCTGGTGGCTGTATACCATTCCCTTTATATCCGCCTTCATACACTGGCTCACGATCTGGATGGCGCTGAAGCTGCTTTTTCACCCCCGCCAGCCCAAAAAGATACTGGGATTTACTCTTCACGGCGTCTTCCCCAAACGCCAGCAGCAGATAGCTGAAAGCCTGGGAAGGATCGTCGGCCAGGAGCTCCTCTCCTACCAGGACATCGAACAGACGATCGCAAACCCCGCCAACGTTCAGAAAATGCTGCCCCTGGTGGAAGAGCACATCGACAATTTTCTCCGCAATAAATTGAAGGAAAGCATGCCCATGATCGCCATGTTCATCGGCGACAAGACCATCAGCCAGTTAAAAGGCGTCTTCATGAAAGAGCTGGAAGACCTCTTTCCCATCATTATGAAAAACTATGTATCACACCTGAAAAATGATCTCGACCTCGAAAAGATCGTGGTGGATAAGATCTCCAACTTCTCTTCCGACAGACTGGAGACCATGCTCAATCAAATACTCACCAAAGAATTCCGTTTCGTAGAGGTCATCGGCGCCGTCCTGGGTTTCCTCATCGGGGTAGTGCAGATCATGCTGACCTTCCTGATGCGCTAGCCCTACTATGGCCGTTTTGAGACCGCTCGTATAGAATGAATGCATTTCATCCTGTTTTTAGCTCAATTTTGCCTCCAAATTGATGTTAAGCTCATGGGAAAGATCTGGTTAATGTTTATGGTAATGGTAGCAGCCCTGGCCGTTAAGGCGCAGGTGCCGGATATGGGAGGAAGTGGCAGGCAGCGCGGAGGCTTTGGCAATGGCCAGGCCGCCAATATCGGGCATTTTTATGGCCGGGTAGTCGATGCAAAGTCGGATAAGGGATTGGATGGGGTCTCCATCCAGCTTATACAAAGTAAGTTCGACACCGTCACCCGCAAAAGACGTGATACGGTGATCTCCGGCATGATCACAGGCCGCAAAGGGAACTTCAGCCTCGAAAACCTTCCCCTCTTCGGCAACTTCCGCCTTAAGATCACCGCCATCGGCTATGGCACCTACGAGCAAAAAGTGGCATTCGAAATGAAGATGGGGGCCGGCGGCCGCGGAGATATGCAGCAAGCGCTCAACGCCGTGGATAAAGACCTGGGAAACATCAGGCTCACCGAAGATGCCCAAACCCTGGGACAGGTGACCGTAACGGCGTCCAAACCCCTGATCCAAATGGGGGTCGATCGCAAAATTTACAACGTGGAAAAGGACATCTCTGCGCAAGGCGGCACAGGCGTGGATGTCATGAAGAACGTACCTTCGGTACAGGTAGACATAGACGGGAATGTCACTCTGCGTAACAGCTCACCCACCATCTTCGTAGATGGACGGCCCACTACGCTCACCCTGGACCAGATCCCCGCCGATGCTATTCAAAGCGTAGAGATCATCACCAACCCCGGTGCAAAATATGACGCCTCCGGCGGCACAGCCGGCATCCTTAATATCGTCCTCAAAAAGAACCGTAAGGCAGGCTATAATGGTAATGTACGTGCTGGCATCGACCAGCGGGGCCGCTTCAACCTCGGAGGCGATATCAACGTCAAGCAAGGTAAGATCAACGTATTTGTCAATGCCAACTATGGTCAGCGCAAATCCATCTCGCCCGGCACAACCGACCGGTACACTTTTTCCAAAGAACCTCAGGACAGCCTGCATCAATATGACTACAATGTCAACAAAGGCTATTTTGCCTTCGGCCGTTTTGGCCTCGACTACCTGATGGACAACCGCAATACCCTCTCTGTTTCCGGCAACCTTGTCCACGGTCATTTCAATCCCAATACCACCAGCGAGCTCGATGTGGATACCCTCTTCCCTTCCGGCACCGCCTATTCCTTTACCCGCCGCGTATCCAACTCTTCCGGGAATTTCAGGAACCATGGCGCCATGCTAAGCTATAAACATACCTTTCCCAAAGCCGGGGAAGAGCTGACGGCCGACGCCAACTATGGCAAGGGCAGTAATGACAATCTTAATTTTGTCAACTCCGATATTTACCCCGTAAAAGGACAATCCCAGTTTTATACGTACAACCAGCGGCAGACGGGCAACGGGGATAATGAATTCATCACGGCTCAGACGGATTACGTCAAGCCGCTGGGCGAAAAGTCCAAGTTCGAAACAGGCGCCCGCGTCGCGATCCGAAATATCACCAGCCTGAATAACATCGATATCTTTGGCGAGGATGGGAACTATCACAATCAACCCCTCCTCTCTTCTCATTACAAATACCGCGACCGTGTATACGCAGCCTATGTGACCTATAGCAACGCCATCAAGGATTTTACTTACCAGCTGGGATTGAGGGGCGAACGCTCTGATTACAAAGGCGCGCAAACCTATGCCGTAAAAAATCAGGGGGGCGGCCTGGTCGACACCGTTGGTAATTTCAGCAATAAATTCCCCATCAGCCTCTTCCCCAGCGTATTCCTAACTCAAAAACTCGGCGGGGACCAGGACCTTTCACTGAACTATACCCGCCGCATCGACAGGCCCAGCTTTTTCCAGCTATTCCCTTTCACGGATTATTCCGACTCGCTTAACCTCAGCAGAGGAAATCCGAACCTGCAGCCGCAGTTCACCAACTCCCTGGAGCTCGCTTACCAGAAAACCTACGCTGGTAATAATACATTCCTCGCCTCCGTCTATTATAAATATACCACTAACCTGATCACCCGCTATCAATTTCCGGGTGTCAACCCCGTCAATGATTCGGCCGTCTTCATCAATACGTTTATCAATGCTAAATCCTCCTTCGTCAGTGGACTGGAGCTGATCAGCCGCAACACCATCACCAAATGGTGGGATGTGACGGGCAATATAAATATTTTCACGTCAAAGATAAACGTGATAGATACCGGCTCAATCGCCATTCCCACCGTAGGGCAGACCTGGAGCTGGTTTGGTAAGATCAACAACACTTTCAAGCTGCCTAAGAACTTTACGCTCCAGCTGACGGGCGACTTTACTTCAAAGACCGTTTTGCCGCCCGGCGGCAGCGCCAGCACAGGTGGCGGAGGCGGTGGTGGCGGCAGAGGCTTTGGGCAGACGGTCAGCGGCAGCGCCCAGGGATATTCCAAACCCACGGGCGGTGTGGACGCAGCGCTGAAATATGAGTTCCTTAAGAACAAGGCAGCCTCCCTTACCCTCAGTGTCAACGATATCTTCCGTTCAAGGGTATATGACGTGTACACCACTTCCGTGTCCTTTACCCAGGAAGCCTTCCGCCGCCGGGACCCGCAGTTCTTCCGGCTGCAGTTCAACTGGCGGTTCGGCAAATTCGACATGAGCCTCTTCAAACGCAAGAATATGAAAGGCGAAATGGAAAGCATCCAGGGCGGCCTGCAGGGAGCACAACAATAAAACGTACCTTAACGGGCCGGCAAAAACCGGCCCGTTGTATATGTATACATTCCTATCCCTGGGCGATTCCTATACCATTGGCGAAGGGGTGCAGCTCGCCGCAACATATCCCTACCAGGCCATACAGCTGCTGCGTGAGCAGGGGCATCTTTTTGCGGCGCCTGAGATCATTGCGCGCACCGGCTGGACCACCGATGAGCTGGACAATGCCATCGCAGCCACCCGCCTTCTGCCTGCGTATGATTTTGTCTCGCTGCTGATCGGAGTGAATAATCAATACCGGGGTCGTACCTGCGAAGAATATACGGAACAGTTCCAATCCCTCCTGCTGCAGGCCATCGGTTTCACGGGCGGTCGGGCCGGCAGGGTAATCGTTCTCTCCATCCCGGACTGGGGCGTCTCCCCTTTTGCAGCAGACCGTGACAGGAACGCTATCGCCCGCCAGATCGATGCATTCAATGCCGCCGCGGGGCGCATAGCCCGGCAGCATCAGGCTCCTTTCATCGATATCACCACGCACGCCAGGATACAAGAACAGCCTTTTGCTGCCGATGGCCTCCATCCCGCAGGTGAACAATATCGTTTTTGGGCCCAAGAGCTAGTAGCGCAAATTACCCAACAGCTCCCCGGTCACTAAATATTCAGTATATACTATTGAGCCCGTCCGTGTTCAGGAAAACGACATCCGGCGCCTTTACATACACACTCCTGTAGCGGAACTGGATTCCCGTGTCCAGAAAGATCTTGAACGATTGGTTCTGCTCGGTCTTACGGGGAAACCAGGCCATCCGGAACTCGATCGTATTAAAGACGAGGTTCTCATTACGCGCCCTGATGCCGGCGCCCAGGCCGTGGTAAAGAGAGGATCGGTCAAAGAACGACCGGCGCTCCGGGGTCAGCAGAGAAACATCTCCGAAAGCAAAAGGGGCAAACTTAAACCCGAACAGCTTGTAATTGATAAAAAAGCTCGTTTCCGAATGAAGGGTCACCCGCTGAGATCCAATCACCGAATCCCCGCTGAAATATCGCAGACCAAACGGATTGTTCAACGTCAGCGCATCAATGCCTATCCGGTTGAATTGCCGGGTATAGCTGAAGTTGATGTATTGCCGTACCTTCAGCCGGCGGAATAAGAACAACGGACTGTAATAGCTGGCCCCGATCAATCCGCTGGCATCCTCTATTCGTCCATACCGCATAAACCCGCCGCTCCGGAAAAAATACTGGATAAAGCCCCCTCTTTTTGTCACTACATAGCTGTTGGCGTCCACTCCGCTGTAGAACCTTTTCAGGTCCGTCTGCCCGAACTGGCGGTAATACCCCGTCGTCAAAGCCACGTTATATCCTGATGGAACGTCCTCCGTCGTACCAAAACCATAGATATAGTTGGTCTTATAGAAGTCCTGCCGGAAAAAAGTGAACTGCGACAATACGGCCTCCCGGTCGTTGAAGCGGAAATTGAACTGATCGGCTATCTGGTATGGCACATCCGTAAAATGGTTCTTAAAATACCGGAGACTGACGAATTTACGGTCGCGGACTGAAGTATTGGAAAGGAACCGGTTGTTACCCAGGTTCCACCCAAGCCATATATCGTGGGTCCAATACCGGTACTTAAAGAATAAACTATCCGGCCGCTGGTACCGGTTGATGGACTCAAAAGTGCCCAGGTTGATCCCTCCGGCCAGGTGCGCGTAAGGCGCATACAGGGGCCGCTCCAACCGCAGGAACCAGGCTTCCTCATCCGGCGTACCATCTTTCAGGTTGGAGTTGATCTGCGTGTAAGACGCCGAAACGTTTACAAAACGGTACATATTGATCTTGCTATACAGCAGCTGGTACCCAAAGCTGGGGTGCCTGGTCTGTTCCAAAATGACGCCCCCCTGGATCTTCTGTCCCATGCCCAAAAAGTTCGATTCGCTGATATTGCCACGGATGCTGGTGGGCCCAACCCCCAGACTGCTCAGCTCCCCTCCAATGCTGAAAAGATCCTTTACCACCACTACCAGGTCCACGGAATCCTGGTCGTCCGGAAGATAGTTCACCAGGATACGCGCATCCTGTACATAGTTTAAACTCCGGAAAAGACGTTCATTATCAGCCACTTTAAAGGCATTCAGCGGAGTGCGTTCTTTTATGAACAGGGAGTTACGGATCACCCAGTCCCTGGTTTTCCGGTGCGCCTGGTTCAACAGCTTGGTGCCGAAATACTGCAGGCGTTTGGAAGTATCCGTAAAAGTCTGCTCGAATCCATAGGTCCTGATGATGATATGCCTGATGATCTTCCCCTCATAAGGCAGAAAGGGACTTTCACTCTTGGTATTCAGCGCGGATGCCAGCTGGGTTGAATCCACCTGCCCCGCAATGATGGGCTTGATATTCGTATCCACCCCACCGCCACGGCTAATGGCATTACGAAAGAACTGGAAAATGTTATTATTCATCAGCCGGTTGCCCTTGCGAACGCTGTCGACCGCGTGGTGATGCGCCCGCCGGGAGCTGTCTGCCGGAGGATGCCCTTTTTGGGTAGTGTCCGTCACCTGGCAAAAACAGTTGAGACAAACCAAGCAGCTACCCAATACAGCAACAAATCGTATCATGACAGTCTTCTCAAGCACTAATTTGGGGTCGTCGTTTAGTAATCATATAGAGGTCCAATATAAGGTATAATAGCTTCAAATCTGCGGATCATCTTCCTTTCGGTTTCAATTTCTTTTATTTATCCGTACGTATTTGTTACGGTATTGTTATAAAGTCTTGTTTGCTGATACTTAACACGCTGCATCGGGGCGTGGTATCGTTTTTGAATAATAATAAATGAAAGCTCAGTTCAAAAACATTCATAGAACGATCGGCCGGAGTCACACGCTACCGACCCCAAAAAACCTTTAGACAGATGACAACAAAATCATTGGCCAGCTGGCCAGCCCATTTGCCGGAAAAAGCCCTGACAGCTTACAATCCCGGAAAATCCCAACGACAAAAACAAGGCGTTGTCAAATTGATGCCACCCGTCTCCCCCCCGAACGAAAAAACAATAAGGGAACTCAATGAACTGGCATCCCGGCGTCCTTTCTGTGCGTTCCGCAAAGTCCGCCGGCACGACATGCTGTAGTGCGCTGCCCTGTAGAAAAAATTCCCTGTTATAAAGGATCATTTTCTACAGATCAGAAAGCTGCCGTTCTAGGAAATTGACTTTATCTTCTCTACGAACTGATTTAGGAAGGAAAGTTTAAAGACCTCCTTATCGGCATCAGGAGCATCGAAGTTCAAGAACAGGATGCTCCCATCTTTAGCAATGGTCATGAGGAACTGCCCTTTTTTGAAAATATCATAAACTACAAGGTCTCCATGGTCCTTTTCAGTTAATTGAAATTCTTCAGACATGCCTTGAAGCTGCATTTTGATTGACTGCGTCATTAGATTTTCCATATAACTCTTTTTATTGTTATGATATAAAAATTCACGCCATACCCTCTACACTCAATCTTGCTATTATGGAAAAGTTATTCCTTGACGAACTACGGGAAATATATGGAGCGGAAACTCGCCAGACTGTAGTTCTCCCCCTGCTGAAAAAAGCAGCCACTTGCCTGCAGCTGCAAAATATGCTGGCCAACCACCTGGGTACAACCCGTGAGCAGATCAGTCGTCTGGAAGAAGTCTTCAGGATGCTGGGAAAAGATCCCGGAACAAGCCAATCGGAGGCGGTGCTGGGAATTATCCGTAAGGCGGAAACGGTGATTGAGACGAGCGAAAAAGGTTCAGCCACCCGCGATGCGGGGCTGGTGGCAGCTGTGCAGAAACTGAAGCACTATGAGATCTCTTCGTATGGAAGTCTGGCGCAATGGTGCCGGACGCTGGGCTACGATGACATCCTCGATCTATTGGAAGAGACCCTGCTTGAGGAAAAAGAGGCAGAAGACCTGCTTACCACCCTGGCCGAGAATTACATCGATACAGCATTATAATACATCCTCTTCCCGGAAATCATAACGTTCCCTGATGCGACGCGTGATTGTTTCCAGGGACGTCCGGGACGGGATATTATCCTGTCCCTTTTCCCATTGGTCCAACTCTTCCTGGATATGTTTCTTTTGAAGGGCGCCCAGCTTCTTTGTCAGCTCCTCGGTCATTTCCTTCTTCTGCTGATAGATCCCTTTCTTTTTATCCTGCATCAGCTCTTTTTCCCTGCGCATCTGATCCTCCTCATCGGCCATCTGCAGCAATTCTGCTCTTGCCAGCGCCAGGTCGTAAGGTCCTGTGCTCATGATCAGCTTGGACAGGATAGGCCCGGTCTCAATGAGAATGATCAGCAGTGAAATGAGGAGGTTGGCCCAGAATACGCTACCCTCCTTGCCGGACAGGTCGGAGAGCGCTTTGTTCTTTTCAAGGAACCCTACATCGGCCGTCACCTGCGCCTCATAACCCCGGTTCTTAAGCTCCTTCGCAGCATGCACCCCGGCGATAATGCTATCCTGATAATGGATAGCCCCCTGTATTTGCCCCAGCTCCGGACTTGCCTGCCGCAATGCCGTCTCATACGCCTCCTGTTTCAGCCGGGTCAGCTTATCAATGCCTCGTTGCTGCGAGCCCCCCGTGCCATCGGCTTCCTGCACATAGGCCTGCTGAAGCCGGTGGAGCGTGTCCTCCAGGGAAGTTTTACGGGTCATCAGCCTCTCCCGTTCCTGCTGCGCCGTGGCCAGCGTGTGCTGGTTCTCCAGGGTCAGCAGGCTGTCATTGAGCAGGATCTTCTTATGCCTGTTCTCAGTCACCTGCACGTCGATCTCTTTCTCAAATATCTTCAACTCCAGCGGCCGGGCAATGGTGAACCCGATCAGCAGCGCCAGTGCAAGCCGGGGCGCCGCCATCCACAGCTGCTTATTCCGGGATACCCCGTATTTCCGCATGGTGGCGACGAGGAACCGGTCGAAGTTGAAGATCACCAGGCCCCAGATGATGGCGAAGACGACGGCCCAGACTGGCTCGTTGAATACGCTATAGATTGCGTAGCCTGCCGACAGCGCCGCCAGGACAAAGGTCGCCAGGATAACGCCGCCCAGACCGGCGTACTTGGTCTGCTCGCTCGGGCAGTCTTTCAGCAGGTCCTGGTAAGCGCCGGCACACCACCAGAGGAAATGAGATTCCCTTGGCTTTTTTTTCTTTTCCCCCAGCCCGCTAAAGGAATCATAGGTCAAAAGACTTTCATTGCGATAGCGTCCGTTGCCGCTCTGCCCGTTGGTATTATCGGTTGATGCCATAAATTGTCTGTTATAGGTCAATACACTGTTACCACCCATTGGGTGCTTCCATCAGCCCGCCCGCTGCGGTGTGGGCATACCCGTGCGGACGCGTTACCGCCGACGGGCTTTATACCTTGAAATTGAAGTGGGAACAAAGCAAAGAACGGGAATTCCCGGGAGAAATTGCAAAGGAAATGCTAAAGCGGTGATAGGCCCTCATAGATTGCCCTCGCAAACTCCACCGCATGATCTCCATCCCCATGTATACAAACCGTCTCCGCCACAATATCAATCTCCTCACCAGTCACCGCCACCACTTTCCCCTCCTCCACCATTCGCCTCACCTGCGCCAAAGACACCGCGGCATCCTCGATCATCGCGCCCGGCATCGTACGTGGTGTAAGACTTCCATCCGCCTGGTAAGTCCTGTCCGCAAACACTTCACTGACAAAGACCAGTCCATGCCGGTCGGCTGCCGCCCGCATCGCACTGCCGCTGAGTCCATATAATAGTAAAGAAGGATCGAATTCCCGGATGGCCCGGCAGATGAGCGCGCTCACTTCAAAGTCCCGGGCTGCCCTGTTGTACAAAGCCCCGTGCGGTTTCACATGATGAAGACGTGAGCCGAACTCGTCGCAGATAGCCTGGAGGATGATCAGCTGGTCGACAACAAGACCAACGATCTCTTCCATACTGACCCCTTTCCCCAGCATATCCACCCTGCCGAAATTGGCGCGATCAGGATAGGAAGGATGCGCACCGATCGCTGCATGATGCCGCAGGGCCATCTCCACGGTCCTGCGCATGGTGTCGGCATCCCCGGCATGATAACCGCAGGAAATGTTGGCTGAGCTGATATAGGGAAATATAGCTTCATCCGTCTCCATTCCCTCCCCCATGTCACAGTTGAGGTCGATCAGCATACCAGCTCGTTTAAATGATCCAGGCAGGCCCGCTGAAGGATATGCAGTTCCTTTTGCTGTGCCGTCAGCAGCGTTTCAGCGGCATTCATGTCTATCCGCTTGAATTGAATGGCATCGCAGGGCCTCAGCTGGGCCAGCTTGGGCAGGTGTGCCGAAATAACATGCGCAATGCGGGGATAGCCTCCTGTGGTCTGATGATCCGCCATTAGAACGATCAGCTGACCATCGGGGAGTAACTGAACGGTCCCAAAGCTGACCGCAGACGACACCATCTCGACAGGATGTTCCATCACCATCGGGCCGCCTTTCAGCTGATACCCCATCCGGTCGGAGGAAGGATGTATGAGGAAATTGTTCTGGATGAAATTCTCTTGTGACGCAGGGGAAAGTCCATCCCATTCGCGGCCCGGTATAAAGCCAACCTCATGAGGCCAGCGATAGATCTTTTCTGTATTCACGCGCCAGGGCAACGCCTCGAAATTGCTTTCGTCTTTCAGCAAACCCGCAAAGTAAATGGTGTTCTCCTTAAACGGCAGCTCATCCCCTTTTCTCAGGGGTTGTCCATGCCAGCCTCCTATCCCGGCCTTGAGGTTCGTACTATAGCTGTTCAGCCATTTTTCTCCGCAATAACCCCCATGCACACTGAGATAACAACGGGCCCCCTCCACCAATGAGGAGAATTGAAGCACCGTATTCCTCCTGACCACCACCGGCTGCCAGCGGGGGATCAGCTCATCATTCACCGTCGCGGAAAAATTCGCACCCGTGATGGCGATCAGCGTATTCTGCTCGAAAAGGATCTGCGGACCGGGGAAATGGATCTCCATAACTGCCTCATCACAGCAATTGCCTACCAGCAGATTTGCCACCTGCGCCGCATAACGGTCCATGGCGCCACCGGGATTGATACCCCAGCTGCCATAGCCATTCCTGCCGAGATCTTGTAACGTGTCGAGTAAACCTGGCTTAATAATAGACAAAGACATGATAAATGTTTAGCGTCCGATGTAAGTTGTTACGTTAGGGGCGGGTACGAAGGGGCAGGATAAACATACACAGGATAAAAACAAGTGAACTAAGCTACTGATTTCATCTACCTCACCGGTGATCGATTATTTTAAAAGATATACTATCAGAGACACAATGAACGGAACTCCTCCTTACTGATGGGATAGAACTGTACGCTGTCGCCAATGGCTAATTTTATGGGAGGCGATGCGGCACGATCGAATAATTTTATGGGCGTACGACCAATGATCTGCCATCCGCCAGGGCTGTTCACAGGGTAGATCCCTGTCTGATTGCCAGCAATTCCCACACCACCGGCCCTGACAGGCGCCGGCCGTTGTTTCCTTCCTGTCTCCAGCCGGGCGTCCACCTTTCCAAGGTACGGAAAGCCGGGTAGAAAGCCAATCATATAAACACGATATATTATTGAGCAATGTAGTTGAACAATGTCTTCGTTGGTCATGTTTTTAAGCCTGCTCAGCTCCTCCAGGTCAGGCCCTTCCATTCCGCCATAACACACAGGTATCCGTATAAGCTCACCTGATAAAGCCGGAGGGTCTAAAAGCACAGCGGCGCTCCATGCCTCCTCCAGCAATACTTTTATGTAGGTATATACGCCGTTCCGGCAGGCCGGTTGCCTCCGCACCACGACCGGATCATAAAAGATACTCACCGAGCTATAGGCGACAATAATATCTTTCATGCCGGGAAAAGCATGGGCCTTCAACCATTCCTGGATGTCCAAAGCCTTTCTATTCAGCTGTTCATCAATGAGATGACCCAGTTCCAGGGTAATGGCGCAATCCCCAAGGGGAAATATAGCAAATGGTTTGTCCAAGGTTGCTCCGATACCCGCTCAAATTAGAGTTTTTTGGCCAGCCTCCTCTCCGTTACATTCATAAACTTATAACCTTTCTGCACCAACCGGTATAATTTATTGTTATACAACTAAAAATAGGTTATAATTTTTCTATTTATGTCCCCTTTCCTCAGGTACTAATTTTTTAATTTGACGGTTATACTGTAAACTTGCACGCGGACATAGAGTATCCCGGTGAGCGGGCAATCCTATTTTAAACCACTTTAATGAACACATGGCTAAGAATTTATTGATTGTGGAGTCTCCGGCGAAGGCCAAGACCATCGAGAAGATACTGGGTGAAGATTTTGAGGTAAAGAGCTGCTACGGTCATATTCGCGACCTGGAGAAAGGCGATATGGGCATTGATATAAAGAATAATTATAAACCTCGCTATATTGTCCCGGAAGACAAGGAAAAAGTCGTAAAAGAGCTTAAAAGCCTCGCCAAAAAATCTGGTGAAGTATGGCTCGCAACGGACGAGGACCGTGAAGGGGAAGCCATCAGCTGGCACCTGTGCGAAGTACTGGGCCTGGACCCGCTGACCACAAAACGCATTGTTTTTCATGAGATCACAAAGCCGGCCATCCAGTCGGCTGTCACAAAGCCCCGCACCGTGGACATGAACCTGGTGAATGCCCAGCAGGCCCGTCGTATCCTGGATAGGATCGTAGGCTTCGAGCTGAGCCCGGTGCTCTGGCGTAAGATGAGCATGAAGAACAACCTGAGCGCGGGCCGTGTTCAGAGCGTCGCGGTACGGATCATCGCCGAAAGAGAACGGGAGATCAATGCTTTTCTCCCCGTTAGTTCCTTTAAGATAGAAGCCCTTTTCACAGCCAAAGATGTTTCCGGCAAACAGGTGACCTTTTCGGCCGAAGGCAAGAAACAAGCTTCGGTGGAAAATGCGGAAGCCTTCCTCACTGGCTGTAAAGGCGCCGACTACACGGTAACGGACATACAGGTCAAGCCGGGTAAAAAGACACCTGCCGCACCTTTTACTACCTCTACCCTCCAGCAGGAAGCCAGCCGCAAACTGGGTTATGGCGTCAGCCGCACCATGCTCCTGGCCCAAAAGTTGTACGAGAGCGGTAAGATCACCTACATGCGTACCGACAGCGTCAGCCTGAGCGAAACGGCGATGGACGCCATCAGCACCCAGATCAGCAGCCAATACGGTGATAAATACAGGCAGTCCCGCAAATTCAAGAATAAGAATGAATCCGCCCAGGAAGCGCACGAGGCCATCCGCCCTACGTATATGGATGCCATGACCGTGGAAGATGCCGACTGCCGGCGCTTGTACGAGCTTATCTGGAAAAGGACAATGGCCAGCCAGATGGCGGACGCCGAGCTGGAAAAGACCATCGCCAAAATACAGATCTCCACCAATAAAGAAGAGCTGACCGCCAGCGGCGAAGTCCTGAAATTCGACGGTTTCCTGAAAGTGTACATGGAAGACAGGGACGAGGATGAGATCTCCGAAGAAGACGGCCAGGAAGGCATGCTGCCTCCTCTTGCCGTGCAGCAGCAACTGCCGCTGAAGGAAATGCGGGCCGTCGAACGTTTCACCCGCCCGCTGCCGAGATATACGGAAGCTTCCCTGGTCAAAAAGCTGGAAGAACTGGGCATCGGACGTCCTTCCACCTATGCACCCACCATCTCCACCATCCTGAAAAGAGGTTATGTGGAAAAGCGTGATAAAGAAGGCGTAAAGAGGGATTACAGGATCCTCATGCTGAAGAATAACAATGTGGAGAAACTGGTCGAACAGGAGAACACCGGCGCGGAAAAATCCAAATTATTCCCCACCGATCTCGGCCTGGTGGTCACGGACTTCCTCAAACAATATTTCGACGACATCATGGATTACAACTTTACGGCCCGCATCGAGGAAGAATTCGATGAGGTTGCCCAGGGTAAGATCCTATGGAATAAAATGATCGACGACTTCTACAACCCTTTCAAAAAGGATGTGGATAATACCATCGAAAATGCCGAAAGGATCAAGGGTGAAAGAGAGTTAGGCATCGAGCCTGCCAGCGGCAAAAAAGTCATCGCCCGGATGGGCCGTTATGGCCCCATGGTCCAGATCGGGGACGTCAATGACGAAGAAAAACCAAGGTTCGCCAAGCTGAAGAATACCCAAAGCATCGAGACCATCAGCTATGATGAAGCCATGGAGCTTTTCCGCCTGCCCCGCAACCTGGGCCAGTTCGAAGGCTCCGACGTAGTGGTCAACATCGGACGCTTCGGCCCCTACATCGCACACGATAAGAAATTCTACTCCCTGGGGAAGGAATATGACCCCTATAGCATCACTTTCGATGAAGCCGCTCCGATCGTCGTGGAAAAAAGGGCCGCCAAAGAGCAGCGTACCATTAAGATCTTCGAAAAAGAAAAGATCCAGCTGCTGCGTGGTCCCTATGGTCCCTATATCAAGCAGGGGCTCCGCAACTACAAGCTGCCCAAGGAAAAGCAGGAGACAGCTGCGGACCTGAGCATCGAAGAGGTCAAAGCCATCATCGAAGATGTGAAGGCTAACCCTCCGAAACGCGTACCCCGCAAGAAAAAAAGCTCCTGATAGCCCTGCCCCGGCATCACAATTTTATCAGAAGGATCGTCGTTATCCATAGGACACCCCTTACCCGCACAGCCCATCCGGAGTGTAGTAATAAACACTTATCACGTGCTTGTGGATAAGAATTTTATCAAAGTTTTACAAACTTCCCCGATATTGATTCCGTATTTCAGGGAAGAACCATCTACATGCAAGAAAACAAAGAAATAAAGGCTCTTTTTCACCTGATCGATGACCCGGATCAGGAGGTGTTTGACTCTGTGAGCAGCCGTATTGTCAGCTATGGAAGGGGCATTATCCCTAACCTGGAGAATCTCTGGGAAAATACCATCAGCGGAGAAGTGCAGGAGCGGATCGAACTCCTCATTCACAAGCTGCATTACCACGATCTCACGGAAGATTTCATCCATTGGAAGAACAGTAGCTACCAGGATCTGCTCACGGCTGCCTTGCTGGTGTCCAAGTTCCAGTATCCCGACCTTGTGACGACTCCCGTACTGCAGGAAGTGGAAAAATTACGCCGTAATATCTGGCTGGAGCTGAACAGCTATCTCACTCCCCTGGAACAGGTGAATGTGCTTACGAGCATCCTGTATAATTATTATGGATTAAAAGGTACGGAAGTAGCCTACCAGCAGCCTGAAGAATTTCTCATCAACAAGCTGATCGAGACGAAGAGAGGCAATTCCATCGCCAATGGGATCCTTTACCTGTTGCTCAGCGAATTATTGGATATCCCCGTAAAAGCGATCAATATCCCCCGCCAGTTCGTGCTGGCCTATATCAAGCCTACGTACGATGAGAATCCCGAGAGGCTTAGCGCACAGCAGCGCATCGAGTTTTTCATCGACCCCATGAGCGGACAGGTGTTCTCTCATAAGGACGTGGACAGCTATTTCAAACGGGTATCAGTCCCGCCGGTGGCGTCCTATTTCAAACCCCTGTCGCACAATCGCATCATCCAGACAACCCTGGAGGAGTTCAGCAAGTGCTTCGAAGACGAGCGCAACGCATATAAACAAAAAGAACTGTTGGAGCTCGCTAAGCTCCTGAATGAATAAAAAAAACCGGCATCTGCCGGTTTTTTTCTGAGTATTATACGGGTAACTTCCACCCTTCCCGGTATTCACGCTTCACAAACTGGTTGGCCGGGTCGAAATTCGTGATCTTCATATTCTGTGCATCCCACAACAGTTTCTTCCTCCCGGGGAAACCATTCTTGCCTTCCCTGATATTCCAGCTGCGTAACGCCAGGTTACCCATCAGGATCGTCTCCGTCAGCGGACCCGCATATTCGAATGGTGAGCTCACCTGGTTCTTTCCATACCCTGCGATACAGGCATTCACCCACTGCACATAGTGCCCTTCGGGTACACGTGCCAGTGTCTGCGGCACATTCACCTCTTTCGTCCTGGAGGTAGGCAGCAAGGTTGCTTTACTACCATACGTACCGCACATGATCTTACCCTTTGTTCCCGTGATGATCGCGCCGCCGCCGTCATCCCCGCCCATCATCTCGTCGGGCCCCAGCTCGGCAGGACGGTCAGGACGCAGATTGCCGTCCATCCAATGAAGGTCCACATCCGGTTTGCCGTTCTTACCCGGAAATTTCATTTTTACAGAACTTGCAGGAGGACAGCTTTCAGGATAATAAGCAGGCGTCCACATCTGCTCGTAAACGTCCACGACGCTGCATTCCACTTCGGAGGGATAGCCCAGCCCCACTGTCTTGAACGCAGGATCGATCAGGTGGCATCCCATATCTCCCAGAGCGCCTGTCCCGAATGCCCAAAATCCCCTCCAGTTGAATGGTACATATTCCTTATGGTAGTCTTCCATTTGTGCCGGTCCCAGCCACAGGTCCCAATTGAGCTCTGCCGGAGGGGCATCCGTGCTTTTCGGCCTGCCAAAACCCTGCGGCCACACGGGACGGTTAGTCCATACATGGATGGCCACTGCATCTCCGATGATCCCCGCATTATACCACTCCTGCATCTGCCGCACTCCATCGCTGGAAGAGCCCTGGTTGCCCATCTGGGTCACCACCTTATAGCGCTTCGCCGCTTCCGTAAGCATGCGGGCCTCATAAATATCATGCGTCAATGGCTTCTGCACATAGACATGTTTTCCCAGAGACATAGCCGTTAGCGCCGCGATCGCATGGGTATTGTCGGGCGTAGAGACAGACACGGCATCAATGCTCTTATGCTCTTTCTCCAGCATCTCCCGGAAATCCTTATAGTACTTCGCCTTCGTATACTTTTTGACGGAGTTTGCAGCCTGGCGGTCATCCACATCGCAAAGCGCTACTACATCGACCTTCCCGCTGCCAAAAAAATTCTTCAGATCGTCACCGCCCTTGCCACCGGCGCCAACGGCGGCAATGGCCAGCCGGTCGCTGGGAGCAATAAAACCTCTTCCCAGTACGTGACGGGGAACGATAAAAAATCCGGTGGCTGCAAGCGATGCATCCCGTAGGAATTCACGCCTGGAATGCTGGTTTTTGAGTTTGTCAGTCATAGAAAAAATTTGCTAAGCTAATCGGTTTAAAAATTTATCCGGTAATTTACGTCAAAGACATCGGACAGAATATAAAAACGAATTAAAAAACACTAAGAAACACTGCTAAAATTGCAAAACAATGGAGACCATTCAATGGAGTGATTTCGAAAAGATCGATATGCGGGTAGGTACCATCATAGACGTCCGGGAGTTCCCCCAGGCCCGCAGACCCGCCTGGCAGCTGACCATCGATTTTGGAGAGCTGGGAATAAAAAGGTCGTCGGCACAAGTCACAGATCTATATGATCCTCAACAACTCTCGGGCCGGCAGGTTGTGGCCGTAGTCAATTTCCCTCCCAAACAGATAGCAAATTTTTTTAGTGAATGTCTCGTGCTGGGTGTGTATACTGACAAAAAAGAAGTAGTTTTATTAGGGCCTGAACGGCACGTGCACAACGGCTGGAAAGTAGGCTGACAAAACCCCTTACAATGGCAACGACGCTGGAGGTCACATCCACCTGGTATAAGTCACCCCTGGGCCTTCTCCGGATAGGCGGAACAGACGCTTATATCAGCGAGATCAGCTTCGTGGACAATCTGGACAGGGCCATCGATGGTCCCGGGGAACTGCAGGGCCCCGTTCCCCCCATGATCATACAATGCATTGAACAGCTGATCCAATATTTCCAGGGACAAAGAAGAGTGTTTGATTTTCCTGTCTACCAGGAAGGAACGGTCTTTCAGGAAAAGGTCTGGAACGAGTTGACGGCTATCCCTTTCGGTAAGACCCTCAGCTACCTGGAAATGGCCCGCCGGTTGGGCGACCCAAAATGCATTCGCGCCGCCGCATCCGCCAATGGAAGGAACAATATCGCCATCGTCGTCCCCTGCCACCGGGTCATTGGCTCTAAAAGAGACCTGGTGGGCTATGCAGGCGGGCTCTGGCGGAAAAAGTGGCTGCTGGATCACGAAACAAGGATCCATTACGGCGTTCAGACCCTCTTCTGACCTAATTCGTCAGCTGGTTGGCGTACCGCCGCAGCTGTACCTCAGCCGATTTCGCGGCAAAGCTTACATTGATCAGGATATACCCCGCATTCTCGAAACTTTGCTGCGCATTCTTTACGTCCACGATCGTGGCCTGCCTCAGCTGAAACCGCTGTAATACCAGGTTCAACAACTTTTGTGAAAGATCGTAATTAACCTTGGCTGTCTGCAGCTGTTTGAGGTTGTTATTATAAGCCTGCCAGTTCTTGACAGCATTGGATGTATAGCTCAACACCAGCGTATCCCGCGTCAGCTGTGCATTTTTAACGTTCATACCCGCTATGCGCTCCTGGCGCTTGTAGATTCCTCCGTTGAAGATCGGCACATTGAGCGAAACGCCCGCATAAGGTCCATAATTGAGGTTCAACAGGGAGAAGCCCTCGGAGTTCTTCGTCCGGTTGTAATTATATCCGGCATTCACATATAAGGAAGGATAACGCAGGGCGCCGGTTTCCCGCTCGATATCTTTGTTGATGGTGATCTGTTCATCCGCCGCCAGTACATCCGGATTGGCCGACTGCACGGCATTCAGAATAGTGGCCAATTGAATGCTGCTGTCGACAACGATCGTATCCTCCACACTGATGGCCGAGTCGGGATTCAGCGTCAGCAAAGTGAGCAGGTCCGTCTTGCCCTGATCTACCACAAGCTGCTGGGCCTGCAGGTTCTGTACCTGCGTATTCAGGTCCACCTGGGACTGGAACAGGTCCGCATTGTTCGCTACCCCCACATTCTGCTGCGCTTTTACGATGTCCAGCCGCTGCTGGGAAGCATCGATGGACCTTTGCAGGGTCCTGGCATAGCTCTGCTGCCGCACGATGTCGTAATATTTCAGCATGACATTGTTGATCAGCACCAACGCCCGGGAGCTCAGCTGCTGCCGTGTCTGTGCCTCGATGGAACCCAGTCTGTTTTTCGCCGTGGCGATACGTCCTCCATTGTACAGCAGCATGCTGCTGTTGACCGAGGCGGACAGGCTGTTCGAAAAGGCATTATTGCTGGATTTGTTATTGGCCGGGTTGGCATACTGCTGCTTAAGGCTGGTGGCCTGCTCCTGGTCCGTAGCGGTAGCGCTGACGACAGGAAGTCCGCCGGCATAGCCATAGTCATTGGCAATGCCCGCAATGGTAACATTGTTCTTAGCCAGCTGGATCCCCAGGTTGTTCTTCAGCGCTATCTGGACGGCATCCGGAAGGGTGAGCTGGGAAGTCTGCGCGCACAGCCGGACCACCGGTATGATCCCGGCAAATAGTAACAGGACTATACGGAATGCTGCTGCCTTCATACAAATGTTGATCATAGTTTTTTTGTTGGTCATTCTCTAATCAGTGACCTCTGTCAAATGCGCTTTATGTTTACCGGATACATATGTATATACGGCCGGGATAACGAACAGGGTCAATATCAGCGAGAACATGATCCCCCCTACTACCACGATCCCAAGGGGAATGCGGCTGGTAGCCGCAGCGCCCAGGCTAAGGGCGATGGGCAGGGCGCCAAGCGACGTGGCCAGACTGGTCATCAGGATGGGACGCAGCCGCTGTGAAGCGGCTTCTACCACCGCATCCATCCGGGGCATGCCGTGTTCCCTTTTCTGGTTAGTGAATTCCACGATGAGGATCCCGTTCTTCGTCACCAGCCCGATCAGCATGATCATCCCGATCTCAGAGAAGATGTTCAGGGTCTGGTGAAAGAGCCACAGGCTGAGCAAAGCGCCTGCAAGGGCCAGCGGCACCGTCAGCATAATGGTGAATGGATCTATAAAGCTTTCGAACTGTGCCGACAGCACCAGGTAGATCAGCGCCAGCGCCAGGCCAAAGGCAAACAGGATATTGGATGAGCTCTCGGCATAGTCACGGGAAGAACCTGACAAGGCCGTCTGGAAGCTGGGATCCAGATGCAGCTGCTTGTTGGCAATGGCTTGCATCGCCTCGATCCCATCCCCGATGGTCTTGCCTTCCGCCAGCGACGCAGAGATCGTAGCGGCTTTGTAACGGTTGAAATGGAAGAGCGTGGAGGGATTACTGTTATTCTCGATACGGATCACCGCATCAAGCGGGATATTGTCCCCGTATTTGTTGCGAACATACACTTTGCTGACATCGGCAGGCTTGTTCCTGTCGTCCCTTTCCACCTGCGCAATGACATAATACTGATAGCCGTTCATGATGAAATAGGCCAGCCGGCCTCCGCTGAAGGCGGCCTGCATAGCGGAGATGACATCATTGGTGGACAGTCCCAGGTCCTTGATCTTCATCCGGTCCACACTGATCTGCAGCTCAGGCTTGTTGAATTTCAGGTTCACATCCACATTCGAGAAAGTAGGGTCCTTGCGGGCCGCATCCAGGAAAGCAGGGATCATTTTCTTCAGCTTCTCCATATCCTGGTTCTGCAGGACGAACTGCACAGGCAGACTGGTCTTGCTGCCGGACCCTACGGCAATCGTCTGCTCCTGGATGGCGAAAACCCTGGCGTCGTTAAATCGGGAGAGCTTTCGCTGCAGGTCGGATGCGATGGTATTCTGGCTCCGGTGACGCTCATCGGGCTGCACCAGGCCTATACGGGGCTGGGAAGTATTGATCGAACCCTGGCCCGGCGTACGGGCAAAGACGAAATCCCGTTCCGGAATAGAGTCATAAAGGTAATTGGCGATCTGGTCGGTGACCTTCTGCGTATAGCTATAGCTGGCCCCTTCCGGTAAAGTGACAGAGAACCGTATGCTGCTGCGATCTTCCAGCGGTGCGATCTCGCTTTGCATGCTTCCCAGGATCATCCAGATCATGACGCCGCAAACGACAATGATCACCCATGCCATCCACCGTACTTTCATAAAACTTTTCAGCAGGCGTAAATAACCATTTTCCATGCCGGCGAAAAAGGGCTCGGTCTTATTATAGAACCACCCATGTCCGGACTTGCTGCTCGTCAGGTATACGTTAAGCACAGGGGTGATGGTCAGCGATACAAAGGAGGAAATGAGCACGGCTGCGGCCAGCACCACACCGAACTCACGGAACAGGCGCCCCACGAAGCCCTGGAGAAAGACTACGGGCATGAACACTACAGCCAATGTCAATGAGGTGCTGATGACGGCAAAAAATATTTCCTTACTCCCTTCCAGCGCTGCCTTATGAATGGGAAAGCCCTGCTCCAGCTTGCGGAATATGTTTTCTGTCACTACGATGCCATCGTCCACCACCAGGCCCGTAGCCAGCACGATACCCAATAACGTCAGGATATTGATCGTAAAGCCCGCGACGTACATAATAAAAAAGGTGGCGATCAGCGAGATGGGAATATCGATCAGGGGACGCAAGGCGATCAGCCAGCTGCGGAAGAAGAAAAAGATCACCAATACCACCAGCGAAAACGCGATCACCAGGGTCTCCTTCACCTCGGACAGGGATTGTCGGATGATCTTGGTATTATCTATCAGTACGTTCAGCTCGATGTCGGACTTGTTGGAACTTTTCAGCTCATCCATCCGCTTGTAGAACTCATCGGCGATGGCGATATTATTCGCCCCCGGCTGAGGCACGATGGCCAATCCTACGGCATTTACCCCATTGTACTTCCAGCTCTGCTCCTCATTCTGAGGTCCCAGCTCTACGCGGGCCACGTCGCTCATACGAACGATTCCCGAACTATCCTCCCGGAGAATGACGTCCCTGAAATCCTTTTCCGAGGTCAGCCGGCCCAGGGTCTTAATGGTCAGTTCCGTATTATTGCCATAGATCTTGCCGGGAGGCAGCTCCACATTCTCGGTGCTCATAGCCGTGGAGATATCGTTGTAGGCAATGCCATAGGCATTCATCTTGTCCTGGTTCAGCCAGATACGCATGGAATAGCTCTTGTCCCCAAAGACATTGACGGAGCTCACCTGGTTAATGGTCTGCAGCTGCTGCTGCAATACATTGTCCGCATAATCACTCAGCTCCATCAGGCTCTTGGTCCGGCTTTGCACAGCCAGGATAAGGATGAAATCGCTGTTCGCGTCGGCCTTCGTGACCACTGGCGGGGCATCGATGTCCAAAGGCAGGCCCCTCTGGGCCTGGCCCACCTTATCCCGCACATCGCTGGCGGCCGCCTCCAGGTCAACTCCAAGGTTGAATTCCACCGTGATATAGCTGCTCCCCAGGCTGCTGTTGGAAGAAATGGTCCGGATGCCGGGAATTCCGTTGATCTGCTTTTCCAGGGGCTCCGTGATCTGACTTTCTATAATGTCCGGGTTTGCACCCGTATAGTTGGTGTTTACCGTAATAATAGGAGGATCGATGGCAGGATAATCCCTTACGGCCAGAAAATTATAGCCTACGACGCCAAACAGGATGATCATCAGGTTCATCACCGTCGCCAGCACCGGCCGTTTGAGAGATAATTCAGAAATATTCATACTTCAGGTATACTAGATATGAGATATGCTTATTGATTGGCATCCGTCAATTTTTCCAGGTTCTTCACGCTGCGCACATGCAGCGGAGATTTGGGCCGGGCAAAAAGCACACCGGTGACAACCACCGTATCGCCGGGACTCACTCCCTTGGTGATCTCCACATTATTGGCTTCACGGACACCGGTCTGGACGTTGACAAACTGGGCTTTGCCGCCCTTTACCAGGATCAGCTGGTTGTTCTTGTCCTCAGGAATGATGCAATTGGTAGGCACCATGACGGCCTGCTTGTCCGCGCCGGCATCGACATATACCTTGACAAAGGCGCCGGGATGCCCCTTCCCTTCCTGCAGGATCGCCCTTACTTTCAGGTTGCGGCTGGTCTGGCTGATCTGCGGCTCGGTGGCGATGATCAGCCCTTTGCGATGGGTCTTGCTGGCCGCGTCAATCTCTACCTCCACCAGCGAACCTTTTTTAATAACGGAGCTATACTGTTCGGGCAGGGTGAAATCCACTTTGATCTTGTCCAGCTGCTGGACGGTGGCGATGATATTGGCAGGGGTGACATAGGCGCCGGGGCTCACCTGGCGAAGTCCCACGACGCCGCTGAATGGAGCGCGGATAATGGTCTTATCGATCTGGGCCTGTGTATAGGCTATGTCCGCCTTGGTGCTGTTGACATTATTGAGCGCCAGGTCATAATCCGCCTGGTTGATCCCCTGGATGTCCAGCAGCTTCTGGTCCCGCTCCAATGTCTTTTGATACAGGTCCAGCTGCACCTTTGATTTTTCGAGGGTAGCCTGCAGGTCCGCATCGTTGATCCGGGCGATAATGGTGCCTTTTTGCACCTGGGCCCCTTCGGGAACATTAAGGTAGGTAATGCGGCCGCTGATCTCGGGATGCAATTCCACATATTCATTCGCCACCACCGTCCCATTGGCCTCTACCGTATTCTCGACGCTCCGGGAACTGGCGACAATGACATCCACAATGACGGGCTGGTTGCCCTGGCTCCTGGGGGTCTTTGCAGCATCTGCCTTCTCTCTGCAGGCTGAAAAGGTCAATGGAAGGGAAAATGCCAGACATAGGAACGGTGCAGAAAACGTATTACTAATCTGAGCTGCTTTGTGTAGTAGCCGGGCCATATTAACGAATATATTGAAAGGGCCAAATATAAACAGTTTTGAATTCGACTAAATTCTTATGCCTGGGTATTTCTATGAATGGTAATAAGTGGAGCTATCGCAGGAAGACGGGATCATTTTCAGGGAGTTACAACCCCTGGTCATTAACAAATGGTTTAAAAACAGATTAAGATGGGATTAAAATATCGGGCTTTACCCTGTCAAAATAGTAGAATGGTAATTTTTTCAATTACAGCAAGCAAAAAGCTACTTTTTTTGAGGAAAGGATGAACGTTTTATATGGTCGGTAAATTTCCGGTAGATCGGGGCTCTATTATTGCCTTTCAGGCATGGATGCATGGGACAGTTCCTTACCTTCCTGTTTTCGTTCCAGGGGCGGCAGGTCTGTGTTGGAGGGAGTGGATGCGGTGGATGGAACAGCGGTGGGCGGACAATTCGTTTTTATTGCGGCGGGGAGCGGGATAGTGCCGGTGTTGCGGATGGAGACCTTTACGCTACGGGTGATGGGGTTTGAGGAAGCGCGGAGAAAGATATTAAAGAGGGATTGGTGCTGACCTGTATGGGAAATGCGGAGACGGAAGTGGAGCTGGACCTTACGGCTCGATAAAGGCGTACCTCGTCTTGCTCTCGATCCTTGCAAGCCGGATGCGATTTATGCGGGACACCGTGTTGAAGAAAACTTTCAGCATCAAATAGATATTCTTAAATTGCAAAAGGGCAAGACTGACAAGCATATTGGTCAATAATTGCAACAGGAGTGCTGCTGCCACTCTGAAAAAAGGGGAATTGATATTTTTAAGCTGCTTTAATTTTTCCAGGCGCATCTTATATGCCGGAGGATAGGACGAAAGCGCATTTTGCAGCCCTCTGTCATGATATATCCTCACTCCGGGACAAACGCCTATCTTCATTTTAAAATATCTGACCCTGTTGACATAGTCATCGTCTTCCCCATAGTGAAAGAACAGCGGATCGAAGCCACCGACAGTCTCGATACATTTTTTTGAGATCAGCCAGGCGGCAGCGTTAACAAAATGACATGGGTAAATGCAGGCAGGTTTTCCGACATAAAGGTCCGAGACAAGCGCCGTGGCGACATATCCTGCAAAATGGTTATCCAGCGCAGTTCCTCTACCGTTGAGATGCATCGGACTCAGGATACCATAGGCCGGGTATAGAACAGATATCTCCACCAATTTCCTGATCGAATGCTCTTCAACATAGACATCCTGGTTCAAAAGAAATACATAATCGGCATTTTCTGTAACTGCCATTTGCAACCCTATATTGTTGGCCCGGCCGAACCCATAATTGCGATCCAGCTTAATAAGCTTGATCTGTCTGTATCTTTCCTCTATGATCTTAACGGTCGTATCCTTTGAGTCATTATCTATCACGATGATATTCCTCTCGTCTATATTTTTCTTCAACCTGTTCAGGCAATTCTCAATATAGGTCGATCCATTGTACGTGACTATGATCGCCAGCACCCGAATATCTTTCGCCATAACGTCGATCGATTTTATTACTTGGCTATCCGCTTTACCGGATGGTAAAGCTTATCAATCTCGTTACCCGGTGTATCCCACACCGGCCTGAACCGCATCGTCCCCTCGTTCAGAATGCCTTTGGCGTCCTGGCAGCTACTGGTATAGAACTTCTTATCAGTACCGGCCGCAATAAAATCCCCCTCCCCGCCAAAATCCAGTATCTTATATCCATTATGATACAACAAGGTCGGAAGCAGCACTTCATGGTGTCCTTTCCATGAATCCAGCAAAGAATGATGAACAAAATGCAAGGCCCTTCGGGATATTCTGTATATAGGATTGAAGGATCTTAGTCGCATGTCAACAGGTATGGACCTTGACCGGTGCACCAGGGAACTCCACCATACCCATTCCGGCTCGTGTGCAAAATTTCGGATGTGGCAACTTATAAAATCATGCTCATACTTATTGAAATAATCAAATAGATATTTCCACTCCCCGGTGAATCGCACATCATCCTCAATCACCCAATAATGATCATATCCCGGAAATTTCAAAAAGAATTGCAGGAGAGGGAAGTGATTACTACCCGGGATGATGTCCATAGCTATGGGCATATAATTGAGACTTAGCAGGCTTTTGTAAGTGAACAGGAAGGGATCAAGCTCTTTCATCCGTGGGGTGAGGGCCTCCTGTTTTAAATGGAACAGCATACAGGCTCTGTCCGGAGACATCACCGCTTCCCGCAGTTCCATGAATGCCTTCAATACGGCATCAGACTCCTTATCGGTCAGGAACAGGAATGCCGACTTCTTCCGGTACACCTGGAGCATATCGTTAGATTTATGTTATTAATTCACCTGTATAGCCCTGCTGTAATCGAAGTTCTTAAACACACTGGCCCGGCCGAACACCCCATTATTAACGGTGATCTTCCTCATTCTCTGGTTTTGGATCATGATCATCCTGTTGTGATAGTCCATCTCGAAATAAGCTATTTTACTAAGCAGGTCTATGTTTGTTATATGATAAAGAAAGGTCTCTTTGTCACTACTTTGAAGAACAGTTCTGTCATCGCAAACTTTCTTAAAAAAGACCTGTCCGGTCTTATATGCCTTATCGAACAATTGTATACGGGATGGCTCCTCCCGCCAATAGCCTTCCGCCCAAAAGAAACCTTCTATCTCATATTGAAACAACGGGGTTCCTGTTGCAGCAGCATCCCTATTTGCATTATTGATGACCGTTCCGGATCTGAACGACCTATCATTGTGCAAGAGATAAAGGCCGGACCTGGGCTCATCAATGGGATCGGGAGAACTGGCATAAACCGCATGGATCTTTGAAAGCAGCTTATCCGGATCATACCTTTCATTATCCCCATGTTGGATTGCGGTTATAAAGCCGCTGCTTTTAATATCCTTTCTTTCAAGACCGGCGAGCATCAGACGCCGGATAAGATCAATGTCTTCCCATCCATAAACAGCCATCCTCTCATCAAACCCTCCAACATTTAAAAAATCATTTTTCTTGATACATATTGCTCCGGCTGTCCCCGGATCGAACCCTTTACCCAGGTCGGGGCAGAGAAATGCATCCTTATGCTCCTGGAAAAAACGGTTTATATAGCCGGCAAAATCCGGTCCCACGAAATTGTCGCAGCTTAGATTGCAAACAACAGTTCCGTTTGCCAGTTTAAAGACCAGGTTTTTGGAGTGACTGTGACTAAATACGGCTGGATCAAATGTTTTATAATAAACCACCTTACCCTGTCCTATATATTCGCCCAGCTCTTCTTTTGCCCATGGCTCGAGGTCGTCAGCCGAATTATAATCAAGCAGGACTATTTCCAGCTCCGGATAGTCCAGGTTGTTTAAAATATTTTTTAAGATCGTCTTTTTAAGATGATAGGCCCTGTTCATACAGGCGACGCAAAACGAGATCTTACAGGCAGGCAGGTTAGACATACGCACAATTTTTATTTAACGTTTCGGATCATACCCTCAAAGAGCCATCATACCCCGGCCTGCAAAAATCGAAATACGAATGCAAAAGAAATCGCGCATACAATTCCGACCTTCTCAGGTCCCTCAATAACTCCAGGCATTTCAGCTCCAGGTCGCCGAACAGATCATGAAAGCTTTCGGATATTATATCTCCATCGATATCAACAGTAGTTGTGCCCGCAAGGCCCTCAGGGGTAAGTCTCCTGACAGAGATGATCTTTTTATCGGCATCTTTTTTAAAACACCTGAGCACTTTCCATACTATTTCGTTATCCCTGGTGATATCCCATTTCAACAAATTCCGGTGAATGAAAAGGATACGACCGCTGCAATCATGTTGAACCATGGATACGCCAAAGAAGGAGTCCTCATTGCCGGTGAGATAACCGCATTGTCCGACAGCCGTGTCGATCATATAATAAGGCGTGTGAAGGGCTTTCCACGCAAATCTAAACGTGTCTTTATCGCCCAGCAACATTTCATAATAGTACTTGCTATTCAAATTAAAATACAAACAAAGGTGCAGTTCCTTCCAGCATTTCTCCTTATTGATCAGGATCTGCCCGCTCTCCTGCTCAATAGAATCATGATCCTCCGAGCCCACTATCTCCCAAATCGGGTTATCCTTCGCCGTCGTCCAAAAGTCCGGCCAGAATATGGCCCCATGATCCTGGTATTCAGTACTGTCAAACAGGTAGGAAGGGTCTTTGGTGCTGTTATTATCCGCATCGAGATACAAAACTTCTTTAAATGCGCTGTTGATGATCGCAAACGGCTTCAATGCATACCCCTGTGGTTCTCCCCCCGCATGGTCCCTGGCATTTTTACATATTACATTCAATTCCCGGAAGGCACCGATCGCCTCGTCGCTCAATTCATTTCCTGTGTACCATACCTCGATCGGCAAATTACACCCCTGTCTCCTCAGTGTATTGATGTTGATCCATGCGCATGTGAAATATCTTATCCCTCCGGCACAGACCACAATTCCTCTTCCTTTAAAGCCGTCCGGATAGGGCGGTATTTGCAGCACAAAGTCCTGCCAGTCCTTTTTTAGTTTTTGCATCATCCATGTATTCGGCTTAAAGCTCACTGTCCTTACACCGTCTTCGGAGACCCATGAATTTCCTAATTTGGAAGAAGCTGACCCCATTTTATGATCCCCCTGGTTTGTATTAAATCGATCAATATTTTAGATCCATATTCGCTGCAGGGCAATGGATCATTGATATCCCTTTGATCCTTACTCAGATCATGAAGAACAAGCAGCTCTTTTTTGCCAGACCGTTCCTTTAATATCAGGCAGCTTACCAGTGGCGAATTCCCCCACCATGTATTGGCATTCAGTTCGTTTGCCGTATATCTGCCGGTATAGGTAACGATCAGGGGTACTTCTCCGGCATTCATCCCCGAAGAAACGTAATAATTATATATGCTTGATGCGCAATGCATCAGACCTGTACAGGGACCAAATATCAATTTCGTATAGCTCGACCCAAGAAGTCTCAGGTCTTCCCTGAGGGAAAGATGTTCTGAAAAGATGATTTTCTGGAAAAAAGCATCCCCGAGGAACGACCTGTAGAAATCCGTTTTCCCTATTTGTCGCTCATTAAAGATGAGCACTTTGCATTTGTGATGTGTCAACAGGAACGTCAGGAGCTCATGAAATACATTTATCCTGATCATTTTATCTCTCCTGCTGGAAGAATCTATGATAATAAATAACAGTTCGTCCTTCTCCAGCCCCCTGGCCGCCAGCCATTGATCCGCCCAGGTCCGCTCTTCGCCGGTGATATATATCTCCCCCGTCTGTGGACCGGACAAAAATTCATTCAGTTCCGTATGCTCCGTCAGGACATAATTAGTATTCTCCACAGGCAATGGTCTTAACAGCAGCCTGGAGAAGGATATCAGCATAGGTCCGTCCCCCGGGGACAGGTCCGGATATCTCCCGGCCAGGTAATCCCGGAAGCGGCTTTCATCATAAGCTGCCAGAAAAAGAACATCATAATTATTAAAGTCGATGTTATCCCAGCTCAGGTTCGAAATAGATCTTATATATGGGTTATGAGTAAGCAACCCATCGCAATATTTCAGGTTGGCCTGATCGGTGACGTTCAGATCGATCGCTGCATTTTTAAAATACGCTTTCAAAAACCTGATCCTGCTGGTCCTTATACAGGTATCTCCCAGGTAGGTCATTTTCTCTTCATATAATATAAGGATCGATCCTACGGCATCCCTTTCCATTTTTTTATTTTCGTGCATTATATAAAACAGGGTTTAAACTTAGGTCGTTATACATTTTCATCTGTCTGTAAACCTTCATTCTTTTTTTCCCTTGTGCGATGTCATGGAACAGTTCGTTGATGCTGACGGAGAGCGTCCTGTGCTGATCGCTCAAAACTTCCAGTTTCTGACAACATCTTTTTGTATGTTCCTCTGAAGCATCGTGTCTCCTTGTCTCTCCCTCCATGTGATATATTTTCAAAGCCAGAATAGACAGCCGGTCGAGCGCCCATGCCGGGCTTTCCGTATTTACCCTGGCGTTCTCGAATACATTCACATTATCGAAAGATGCCGCTATCAGCGAATCCAATACTTCTACAATATCGGTCCTGGCCTGGTTAAGACTGTCAATTGTATGCTTTATCCGTAAGGCGTGACCTGGCTCGATCTCCCGCGCACGGATCTCATCTTCCAGATGCCATTGTACCGTGTCGATCCAGCATTTCCGGTAGAACAGATGTTCGGTGGTACCGGAAGGATAAGGATTGGAGATTTCCATATCAGGAAGATCATGCACATGATAATCCAGGATGCATCTTGTATAGATCGAATATGTTCTTTGGCTGATATTGTGCAGGTCGGTAAAAAAATCGCTGCGCTGGATCTTTTGGAGGGCTTCCATTTCAATCGGTCGATTATCTGTTCGTTAAAAGATAAGGATACCCGGAGGTAGTCAGCTTTATCCGGACGCTATTCACCTCATAGAAATCCGTACTTATATTACATTGACGGAAAATTTCTCTCATCGTCTGGTCCGGGTCCACAGCGCTGAAGATCCTTCTGGCTGTAATGTCCTCTACGCTGTTCTCCGCCGGATATTTGACCAACCTCTCGCTGAGCTTATAATCTCCTTCACCATTTAGAATATAATTGCGCAGGGGAAATGAGCTTTTCCGGAACCTGGTTTCCAGGAAATCGTTACACACCTGCTGTTCGGTCCTTCTTTCAAAATCAGTATCGTTTCGCTGGAAATAGAACCATAGCATGGGAGAATTATAGAACATCAGCAAATTGGATATTTGCCAGCGTCTGACATCGGGTAATGAATTATAGCGGTCACGCAGGTATTCGCTCTTGAATTTCATATTCCAGGTAAATGCATTACTGGCAACATCGAACTGATTGGGACAATGGAGAAGGAAATCCAGGTTGCAGTCACTCATTAATTTATTCAGCGATTCGATAGTATAACTATATTCGACCGGCTGTATTAAATTGTCGACCATTTGCGCTTCAGGCAATTTGGCATGCGATCTGATAAAATCACCCATCAGGCTGTTATACTGGAAATCAGATAGAAGATGCTTGATCAGTGAAAGCTCCAGTTCAAGGTCAAAAGATTTACTTGAATCGTAAAAGTTTCTGATGGCTTTCTGGCAGGCTGTTGTGGGAAGCCGGTGGTAATAGTTGTATACCATAAATTCGAGAATTCCGTTTGGCTTTAACGCTTTTGATATCCTCTTCAAGGTGGATTCGGGCCTGGCGTTATGATGGACAACTCCTGTACATATAACGTAATCGAACTCTTCTTCGTAAGTAATGTCGTTTAAGCTCTTTTCTTCGAGGCTCAGGTTGGTGACGCCTATCTTTTTTGCATTGCTCCTGCAGGTATTCAGCGAATGGGTGGATATGTCTGTACCGAAAACTTGGGCTTGCGGGAATTTCAGTGCTGTCAGCAGCGCCTGGTTGGTGCCGCAGCCGGCGACCCATATTTTACACTTTCCAGATACCCGGTCATGGTTCCAGTAGCCGATGTCCTGGTTTACGAATTGAAGTGCTATATCCGGAGGATATGCAGGGATTACGCTGGGTGGCCATGGGTAGTTATATCTCCCATAAAATTTCTTGTTTATCTGATCGACCTCTTTATCGGATTCCAACAATGTAAGGTTGAAGACATCTGAATGGCTCATACTTATTAGTGTTTAAATAGTAAAAGGTTCCTCGCTGCCGGTGGCAGGAAGAACAGAGTGATTAAATAATGATTATGGAACTGCGGTACCTTCTATATAATTATTCCGCCCTTAAACTTTTCACCGGGCTGGTAGTGGCGGCTTTGATGGCCTGGAAACTGATGGTTAAAAAGGCGATAAGCAGTGATATTGATGTCGTGAAGATAAATACCGTCCAGCTGATGTTTGCACGATAGGCAAAGTTTTGCAACCACCTGTTTACGAAAAACCAGCCGATGGGAGACCCTATCAGGGCGGCGATGGTGACAAGTTTCAAAAACTCCTTGGAAAGGAGGGCCACAATACTGCCTTCGCTGGCCCCAAGGACCTTCCGGATCCCGATCTCCTTTGTCCGTTGCTCTGCGCTGAAAGCAGCCAGGCCAAAAAGACCCAGACATGAAATAACAATTGCAATAGCCGTAGAATATCCCACGATTGCCGCAAGACGGTTATCCGCATCATAATGCTTTTGGAACTGGTCGTCCAGGAAAGAGAATTCGAAAGGCTCTTTCGGATTGTACTTTTGCCAGGCCGACCGTATGGATGCGATCGTGGCATCCAGATGCGTCGATTTGATATGCGCCGTGATATAATTGTAAATAGGTTCGCTATTGACCAAAAAACCGATGGGACCAATGGGAATGTGCAGGTCTTCAAAATGGAAATCTTTTACCACACCGACTATCTTATAACTTCTGCCGACATTGCTGCTGAAATATATCTTTTTTCCGATGCAGGTGGAAGGAGCATACCCAAATTGACGCACAGCTTCTTCATTGAGGACAATGCCATCGATACTGTCTGCGGGAAATTCATTTGAAAAAAGATGTCCCGATACGGCTTTGACCTGTAACGTTTTTAAAAAGTCGAAATCCCCGATGTTGATATTCAACATACGGTTGTCGGTGGTGTCCTTACCTTCCGCATTATAACGTCCGCTAAAGGTCGTCGTGCCAGGATAAAAAAAGCTGGCGCCAACGGACAACACATCCGGGTTCATTCCCAGCTCGGCTTTCAGGGGCGTATAGATCTTCCGGGCGTTTTCGCTGCGGAGAGGAAGTATCAGCTGCTGGTCTTTATTAAAGCCCAGGTCTGCATTACGCAGGAACTGCATCTGACGTGAAATAACCACCGCGGCCATGATCAGGATGATGGATATACAGAACTGGAAGATCACCAGCCCTTTTCGCAAGGAGACAACCGCCAGCGAATTGGATATTTTACCTTTCAGGACCTTCACCGGTTTAAAGGAGGATAGATAAAAAGCCGGGTAGCTGCCTGCGAGCAGGCCGGTGAAAATAGCCAGAAAAAGGAATATGGCTCCGAGCCCGACTGCCTGATTGGTGGATAGTATGATATGCTTGCCGGCCAGATGGTTAAATGATGGCAGCAGGAGAATGGTGAGACCAAGTGCGATCACAAAAGCGATGAATGTCATCAATAAAGACTCTCCCAGGAATTGCCAGATCAAAGAGGATCGCTCGGCGCCAAGTGTTTTGCGAACGCCCACTTCCGCGGACCGCTTGGCCGACCGGGCTGTTGCCAGGTTCATAAAATTGATGCAGGCTATCAGCAGTGTGAACAGCGCTATGGAAGCCAGGATATACAGGTAGGTCAAACTCCCTCCGGGGGTAACATCACCGTACGCCATGTCGGCGTGTAAATGAATGTCCTTTACCTTGATCAAAAAACGCTTTCTGTAAGACCCCGACGCCTTCAGGTCTTTCCCTTCATGCCTCTCGACAAAAGCCGGTAACAGGCGTTCGACCCTGGCGGCGTCGGTTCCCTGCCTCAGCAGCACATAAGTAATAAAAAAACCATTGGAAGCCATATTCTTTTGCGTCCGCATCAGGTTGCCGACATGGCCCCCATACATGGATATGAAGAACCTTCCGTCAATATGGGAAGGTTTGTCTATCGGATCGAACACACCCGTGACAGTGTAATCATAGTCACCGTTAAAGCTACTGCTGACATGAACGGTCTTGTTCAGGGCGGACTCTCCCCCGAATAATTTATCGGCAATATCCTTTGACAGCACAATAGAGTATGGTCCGTTGATCGCATTTGCTGCGTTGCCTTCCACAAAATTGTATTTGAAAAGCCGGAAGAAGCCGGAGTCGGCCATAAAGCCCTTTTCTTCATTGAAAGTCCGAATATCGCCTCCCGGGGCGAAATATTGTATCAGCGTCTTATCTTCATGTAACAAAGGACATATTCGCGCTGTGGCCTCTACGTCGGGGAATTCAGATTTGAAAAGGGCCGCCACCGGGTGAGAAGTGCTTGGATAGCGCGTTTCCTTGCCTTGTTCCATCTCTATGTCACCTATCTGGTAAAGTCTGTCGATATTCGGGTGGTAATTGTCATAAGAACTCTCGTGCCAGATATACAGAGTAAGAAGCATACAGCACGTCAATCCGACTGTCAGACCAAAGATGTTGATAAAGGAAAATACTTTGTTCTTTTGGAGATTACGCCAGGCAATCTTGAGGTAATTTTTAATCATAGCTAAGGAATTGAAGCATCTGCAGCCAAGATAATACCACTTTGATAATACACTAAAAATCAAATAATTACAACCCGTCTTCTTTAACAACTGTCCGGTTTTGATACAGTCTGTGTTCGCTATTTTTTCAGGACAAAAGCCTGTTCTCACTCCTGAAGACCATTGACCTTCCGGTGAAAAGGGCCAGTCCGGTCAACACCCCCCCAATGACACCGGAAAGAAGAAGGACAACGATCCTGGGAACAGTAAATAAAAGTCCGATCCTGGACATGATGGCGCCATTAAAGGTCAGGTCAAAATACAAGTTGGCTCCAAACCAGATTATAAACCCGCACAGAAACCCCATCGCAAAAGTTGAAACCTTCCATTTCCATATAGTAATTACTATGCCAAGTATCACCACCGGGATGATAAAAGTCCACCAGGGCAAACTACCAGGTATTCTGGTAAGTAATATGAGGACAAATAGAAGACCCATCGTTTTTATATTATCTATATTTCTTTTCATATCATTATTATTTTAATATCCAACTGTTCTTTGCCTGCGCCGCTGCTTCGTCTTTCGAGATAAAAAATGTCAATGGATAATAGTTCCCTTTGTTCCAATCTTTGACAAAGTCGTCATAATACCGGCTTCCGATATTGCCGGACTGACCACCGGGATACACGCCGAATGCTTTGGGTCTGTCGCCAAGCTCAACGATCATGCGCCAGGACGGGCCCCAGTTGCTGGAGACGGCATTGATCGCCTGCGATTGCCCGGCGGAGGGGATGTCTACACTGCTGAATGCTTTGATGTTTGTCAAATGCATAAGATTGACCTTGTGAAGAGAACCCCATTTTAACATCCCCTGCCCCTTCATTTTATTATACTCCTTACCGGCTGTAACAAACGCCTCATAGACGATGTCCCCGGCATCTTCCTTCCCGGATGTGCTTTGCACATCGAAATATTCATTATGAGGATCTCTTTGTATGAGGTCAAGTAACACGTAGTCGTCCGGCATTCTTGTAGAGAATGACAGCAGTTTGATCTCATCCCACGTATAATCCCTGATATTCCTCCACCACAGCTCGAAGAATTCGGCATTTTTATCCTCCAGATCATATGTACCTTTCCAGGAGCGCAAGACGGTCAGCATTTCTTTCTGCTCCTTCGTCAACCGGGCGATATCCAGGTTCCCTATCAGTACCGGAAGAGCCTCGGCTGAAAAAGAGCTCGTATTATCCAATTGCATTGACTCCATCTTCTTTATGTCAAACTCATTCCCCTGTGCAAGCATTTCCCTGATACGGTTAGCCCTGGTCTCACTATAATATCCGTTGTAATAATACGGGTAGCTCGCGTTGGTGGGATGCTGGTTGGCCGATAGTACAAAATTATCGGACGGGTTGAGGACATGTGGCAGGCTGTCTTCCGGAATATATTTTGTATAAATGTGATCGCTCCGTGTACCGTCTAAAATGAATTTCCCTTCCCCAGCCCATTTAATAGCCATATTTCCCTGATGGTCAACAGCAATAGTATTATCCCTGCAGGCAAAAGTGAAATTCTGGATCGGGCAGGAATAATATTTTATCGCCTGTTTATATTCATCGTAATTTGAGGCCCTGTTCAATTTTATAAAAGCCAAAAACTCATTGGAAGGGTTGTGCAATTCCCATTTTAAGGCATAGTTCTTCATCTCCGGACGACGACCCGGAAAGCTTCTATCAAAAACCACCGGCCCCTGGACAGAATGATAGACAGTATCATAGAAGGACACCTGGCCTTTCCTTTTTATCTCCTCGATCGAGGATTCCAGGTCCACCCATTTTTCATCGAGCTCATATTTCCTGTAATCTCCGGTGATCTTCAATTTATACCAGTCTTTTACATCATCCGCCCCGTTGGTGATCCCCCAGGCGATGTCCTTGTTGAATCCGATAATGATGGAAGGGGTCCCCGGTATGGAAACGCCATACACATTTACATCAGGCGCCGACAATTGCATTTCCAACCAAATAGACGGGAGAGAGAGGTTCAGATGAGGATCGCTGCATAAAATAGGGAATCCTGACCGGGTCTTTTTTCCCGAAACGGCCCAGCTGTTACTTCCCAGCTTGGGGTTATAAGTGTTGTCCGGGACAATGGAGCCCGAAAAAAGGAAGGAATTATTGAGATAATCCGGCTTTTTAGCATAGGCCAGGGCCGGATTGAGGCTTTTTGCGGCCTCATTCATGACAGGTGTAATATGCGCATGAAAGTCAGGGTAAAGCTTATTAAAATCACCTTCGCCCAATGTCAACATCAGGTTGGACATGCTATAATCCTCTTCATACCCTGATAAAGTGTTGGCCATATATTTCATCAGCAGGACACTCTTCAGGCTCGACCAGGGTTCCGGCCGGTAATCCAGCAGCTTGTACTCAAATGGGATCGTCCTGTCACTCAGCTGGTCGATATAAGCATTCACCCCTCTCGAATAAGCAGCAAGCACAGCAGCCGTCGTAGGGTCCTTCTCCATCATCTCCAAAGACGCTTTTGCAGACGCCAGAATACCTATTCTCCGCTGATTCCGGTCGTAATCCAGAAACCCTTCACTAAATATCTCCGACAGCCGGCCAGCAGAAGCATAGCTCAGAAAATCCATCTGCCACAGCCGGAAATAAGCCGCCATATAACCTTGTGCGAAATAAAGGCTCTCCGTGTTCCTGGCAAAAATATGCGGGACATGCCGGCTGTCGAAAAACACGTCCACCGGGTCGGCAAGCCCCGTTTTATCGACGACACGTAATGTGCTGCTGAAATCCTGCTCCTTCTCGTTCTGTACTGCGCCTATGAAAGGGTCCAGCAATTTTCCCAGAGGAGGGACATTGAACATTTGCGATGACAAAGCATACGTAAGGCTTACCAGCGCGATCAGGGGGAATAAAAAGGTTATATTTATTTTTTTCATTTTCCATTTTCATTTAGTAGCCGGCAGGCGCCAATTGTGTTTCATATTCGTATAACAGTTCTTTTTCTCCGTACAGCCTTTCGGCGATCATTCCACGGCTGATACATTCGGAGACCAGCATATTGGATTGAACAATGGGTTTCGACTCTTCCGTATACCTTACAGTGCTGATAAACTCCAGCCACGGCTCCTGCCCCATCGCATAGACATAGGCCTCCCTGGGATTGAATATGTTCACCAGGTTCATCCCTTTCTCGAAATCCGAGCCGGCCAGCCTTCTCGACTGATCTTTATCCCGTGCCAGATCCTCTGTCAGCAGCGGTCCATACAGCCAGGTGAGCGGCGCTCCGTCACATTCCATTCCCAGGAAAAGCACATCGACATCCCCCAGGAGCCGGTGGACATGGTCATACAGCCGCGCCTCCAGTATCCTGGAATCAGCTACAAAAAGGAAAGAGAACCCGCCGAAAGCAATGTGATAGCATGTTTTGGCTTTTACATTGAGATCGCTATGTTCGCCGGTGAAAGGCACCCCTGTGATAACGCAATCCTCGAATCTTATTTCTTCCATTTCATCAATCTCTATGACATTATTGAATCCCGCATGGTTAAATGCCAGTTTCAGATTAGGGTCCTGCAATGCCCCGCTGGTAGTCCGGGGAACGATGATATTCTTTACCTTATGCCGTAATGGCAACAGGGTCTCGAACAGGATATGGTCCTGGTGATTGTGGGTGATCAGGACATAATCAATACTATCCGGAAGATCTATGTCGGAAAAATGCGCCACACTGGATTCATATCCATAATAGCTGATCAGCGGATCTACCAGGATACTTACATCTTTTGTCTCGATAAGGATGCACGCATGGCCGAAATAACGCATCCTGACCTTTGAACCTTCATACTTCCTGTATGCCGGGTGTTCCTTCAGCGTGAAGAAAGAATTGAACAACTCTCTGTCTGCATCTTTGACGCCAAGCATGTCGGCCACCTCATCGATCGATCCTGCCTCTCTCTTCATCCTGCTCAATGCGTCTATACCCGGATGATCAAAAGGAATATTTAAATGCAGCACATTGGGCTCGTCCAGGCGGGGTGTGCTCAAACAGAAAGGCCGTTCATCATTACCGGTGATCCACAATGCTACGCTTTGTGTTGACTTTATATAAAACTCACTTTTGTACAAAAGGGACTCGAAAACCCGGAAGGAGGGATGATTATTGAGGTCATACACCAGCTCCACATACCCCTTCAGGATATCAGGTACTTTTTCATACAGCGTCTCCAGGGAAAACCCTTTTGCATATGCCTTGAGCATTTTATCAAGATCGGCTATTGCATCTGCAAATTCGATCAATCCGGCCTGGGACGTCATCGTCTCTTCCCTCAGGCGCTTGATATCTTCCACTCTCGATCCTTTATAATCCATAAATGGCCCTCCCAGCATTTTCGGGTTAAGAACAGCCGCCGCATGTATTTGCCAGGACTGTATATAAGAATTCATGATCTTTAAATGCCTACCCTTTACGTTCATGGCGGCGGTAGCCGGTGAGATAAGGTGCGCCCAGGCGTACCATCTCCCAATTAATGGTTCAATGACCAGATTGGGTTTGAGATAGAATGCATTCTTGCTCATAAAATGATCTTTTATTGTTTAGGCTTGTTTAATTGATATGACAAACGGGTTACTGCATCGTAGTTATATTTAATAATATGAGCGACCCTGCCCGCATGTTTATGAATGAAGAAGTGATCGCCTTCCAATATCTCATATCTATACTGGGATTGCGTGTATCTTCCCCAATTCGCGATCTCCTCAACATTTTCCTCCTGGTCTCCCATCATGGCAAATAAAGGAGCGGCGATAGCCGGTTCGTCCTTTATATCGTTCCTTTCAGCAATTTCAAAGTCGGCTCTCAAAATGGGCTCAAACAGTTCGAACAGCTCATTGTCTTCAAAGAATTCTTTAGGGATCCCCCCCAACCTTTTTAGCTCCCCGATAAACTCTTCCCGTTCGAGCATATGCCTGTTCTTACCTTCCCGGATGCCGGGCCCGGCATTACCGCTCACAAAAAGATACGCAGGTGGTCTTCCCGCCTCTTCCAGCATGCTTGAAACCCTCAATCCAAGATAGGCCCCCATACTATGTCCGTAGATCAAAAAATCAGGACTGTTCAGCTGCCTTACCACCTGATCATAGAGATCGAGGGCAGCCAGGTCGAAATCCCTCAACAGATCTTCTCCCATACGCCTGCCTCTGCCCGGCAGCTCCAGCGAAATCACTTCAAAATCCTTCAGATAAGCAGCCATGAACTGGAAAGAATAACTGTTCCCTCCGGCAAAATGCAATAAAAATAATTGGGCTTTTTTCATCTGTTCTATATGCTTGGCACGTAGGCGCCTTTTATATAAATATCCTCTTCGATCAGCTCGCCGTACTCCATTTTATACACCCTGTCGGCGCAGTTATAATATTTATCATCATGTGTAATAGCGATGATGGTAACATCTTCCTCCTTCAGGAGAGGAATGATCTCCGTATAGAATTTCTTCCTGAAATACGGGTCCTGATCAGCAGCCCATTCATCCATGACAAGTACAGGCTTCTCTTCCAAAAGAGCGGCGACAAGCGCCAGCCGTTTACGCTGACCCGTGGAAAGATCAGTCGTCGAGAACTTCTTATTCTCTATTACTATTTTCTCTTCCAATTCAAATAGGCGCAGATAGTAATTCAACTTCTCGGTATTTACATGATCTATTGCCAGAAGCTCCGAGAACAGATAGAAGTCACTGAAAACTACTGAAAAAAGGGTCCTGTACTCGGGGTAATTCTCATTGGTGACAAGGGAGCCGTTCAATATGACCTCTCCCCCGGACGGAGTGCACAAACCCAGTAAAGAATGTATAAATGTCGTTTTCCCGCTGCCATTACCCCCGTAAATAAATACGGTATCCCCCTTCTTGACATCGAAATTGACCGGACCTATACTAAAAGATTTATCTTCTTCTCCATAAGAATATTCCAGACCCCTTACCTCTATTCGGTCAAATTCCGTCTTGGTAATATATTTCTCCGGTATCGGATTGCTGTAGTTGGCTTCCTCCAGCTCTTTTTTTAAGTTCATCAGGTTGTTGGCGGCAATTTGTGCCCTCATAAGTCCCGGGAGCAATACCATCACCGATTCAATGGCGCCCAGCAAATACAGCAATGTAAAAACGAAGCTGACAATATCCGATGACCTCACGTTGAGCTTGATACTAAAAATTAACAGCACGGACGCAATAAGAAGGTAAGATAGCACCTGCCCTATCACCTGGTTGCTCACAAACCCTGTAAACGCCTTGACACTATTATCAAAGGAGTCCGAGGCTATTGAGCAAATATTTCTCTGGTAGATATTCCGTCCGATCCTGGGCTCTATTGAAATTTCCTTAAACCCTTCCATAATATCACTGAAACTATCATGGAACCTGTTCTCTAATTTTCGGTAGGTTTCAAATCCCCGCCTGGTCCTGGAAGAGCTGATGTGATAGACGGTCGCTCCCATTAGTGCGATACCCAGCGTAATGCAGAACAACACGAACGAAATAGTACACAGATATACCAGACAGGCAACGCCCAGTATCAGGGATGTAAAAAAAGAAATAATATTCAGCGATGCATCTGTCAGCTGGTATGTGTCGTTGAAAATAGCCGTCCTCACCTGTGTCTTTCTGGTTGACAGCTGGTGATAATTCGCATTGAGCACCGATAACAAGACCTGCTTTCTCAGATCCCAGGAAATATTCTGTGACAAATTGATGATTGCCAATGACAAAGTTCGTCTAATCCAGATAAAGAAGAGAATGGTCAGCACAAAGATGACAATATACTCCTTGCTGATACTTTTAAAATTCCCCGCAATAATGAGACTGATGACCCTGGTGACCAATGTAATGAATGAAAAGCTGAACAGGCCGGAAAGGAGCCCCAGGAATATATATTTCAACAGTCTTCCCCTACCGATCATAGGCAGTACGATCTTCAATATACGTTTCATATCTAATTTTATTTCTTCATTTATTAATTACCAGTTGGCTTACCGTAAATTATTTCTCTTACAACAGACAGATAAAGTCCTTTTATCTCACCGGCGAGATCCTGGCCGAATACAGAGCGCCTGAGCGAAAATCTGAGCCCGATAAAACGCCTGAACTCCAGGACTTCAAGTACCGAGGCCGAATTATGATCCTCTCCATCCACCCCATTTTCAAAGTTTGCCCCGTCAAATGCAGACTCCCTTAAAAATTCGAAGTTTAGAAAATTGAAATAGAAAAGCTTATCCGAGTAGGACTTGAAATATCGCAGCTCGGGAAGCTCATCCTGTAATCTCCTGAAGGGATAAGCCCCAAACTCCAGGTCATCCAGGAAATTACGCTGAACCTCTTTCAAATATTCCGTCAGGGTCTTTCCCTTGTCGATAAGGCTTCTTATAAATAAATGATTTACAAAATAACCTACCAGGCAACTGACGTCCATCCTGCCGAAATGCATGGAATGCCTTCCGGAAACAGCGGTAATAATGGTTATGTCGGCCCTGCCGGATATCCTGCTCAGCAAAAGCTTCAACGCTCCAAGCAGGATAACGTTAACTGTCAGATTGTTCTCCTTTGCAAACTTGTAGATGTCACCATAGAGATCTCCATCTATCTTACCCAGTACCAGGCTGCCGGGCTGATCTTCGCCGGGGATTTGTGGAGTTGCACCTATCTGTATCGCCGGGTTAAACCCTTTTAATTTTTTGGACCAGTATTCCTTGTGCTTCAACCCTTCCGGCGAGCCTGTAAAAGCCCTTTGCCACCTCGAAAAGTCCGTGTATTGAAAAAGTAAAGGCTTCAATTCCGGCTCTTTTCCCAGGGAAAAGGCAGAATATAATTGCATGAACTCATCCTGCAGTATCCCCGCCGAATAACCGTCCGAGACGGCATGATCCATCGAGAAGAGAACACAGTAATTTCCGTTTCTTATTTTATACAACCTTATGTCGAACAAAGGCGCTTTGAACAGATCGAAATTCCGGCGTCTTTCCTGCACAAGGATCGCATTCATTTCATCTGCCCCTTCAACATCGATGGCATCTCCTATTTCAAAATGCAGATCCTGCAATGGCAGAACATGCTGCATCAATCTTCCATTAATATACGCGAACTCCGTCCTCAGGATCTCATGGCGCCCGATCATAATGCCGGCAGCCTGTCTGAACAATTCCATATCCAGGTATTCATATTCCCTGGCTGCCACAATAGTCGATTTGCTGCCACCTTCCTCAGGAATAAAAATGAGCTGGTTGTATACCACATCGCTTATAAGGTCATTCCCCGGATCGCCCCTGTCCTCCTCGCTCACCGTATGGTCTGTAGTCTTTACCTGCCGGGCCAGTTCTTCTATTGCAGGATACTGCATGATATCCCGTATGCGTATGGAATAGCCTTTCTTTTTCAAAAGAGATACAACATGGACCATTTTGAACGAATCCCCTCCCTCCATAAAGAAATTATCCCTGATCCCTATCCTCCCTTTTTTTAACACCTCCTCGAAGACTGCCGCCAGCTGACGCTGCATCTCATTCTCCGGCGCGATATATTCTATACCGGATCCCATTCCTGCTCCGATTGGGTCTGGCAGCTTCTTCCTGTCGATTTTGCCGCCTGTTGTCAGGGGAAATACTTCCAGCTGGACATACAGGCCGGGCACCATGTATGCCGGCAAAGACTTCTCCAGATGGGACCTCAGATCTGCTGTCTTCAGAGCGCTCCTGGCTGTCAAATAGACAGCCAGTTCCGTTTCACCATAATGATTTGTCCTGGCGGTCACGACAGCCGCATCGACTGCCGGGTGGTCCCGCAATACACTTTCTATTTCTCCCAGTTCTATCCGGTGACCGCGGACCTTCACCTGATCGTCCTTCCGGCCAATGAACTCAATATTCCCATCCGGAAGCCATCTTCCCAGATCTCCCGTCCTGTATATCCTTGTCCCTGGCCTGAAAGGGTTATGCACGAACTTCCCGGCCGTCAGCTCAGGCCGGTTGAGATAGCCGCGCGCCAACCCATCCCCGCCAATGCAGATCTCTCCTATTACACCGACAGGCGATGGATAACCGCCATTTACTATATATACCTGGGTATTTGCAATAGGGCGGCCAATAGGCAAGGTTTGATGAGGATCGCACCGGCCATATAAAAACTCTATCGATGTTACTGTCGTTTCGGTGGGACCATATTCATTATAAAATAAGTGATATTTCGCCCACTCTTCTGCAAGTGCTTTTGAACATCTGTCCCCGCCGGCTATCACCCGTCGCAGATGTTCATACTTCCCTGCCCTGAGCTTTTCCAGGACACCCGGGACCATATGGATATGGGTGATCCCGTTGATTTCAATAAACTGTTCCAGCTTATCAGGTGACAGCTGGATATCTTTACCGACCAGCGTCAGGCGGGCCCCGCTGGTGATCGCTATAAAGATCTGTTCAACCGAGGCATCAAACGAAGTACTTGAAAAAAGCAGGACATTCTCATTGCTGTCTATCTTAAATTCATTTTTTTGTGAAATGATCAGGTTTACCGCCGAATGATGTTCGATCATCACTCCTTTCGGTTTACCGGTAGAGCCCGAAGTATAGATCACATATGCCAGATCATCCGGACCAGAGGCGGCAACGGGATTTTCAGGGGAATACCGAGTCTGCTCTTCAGCAAACCCTGCCAGCCATTCTTCGTCTATCACTGTTGCGCACCCGCTGTCTTCAAGCATATGATCAATACGTTCCCGGGGATATTCCACATCCACCGGCACATAAGCTCCGCCGCTTTTCAGAATGCCGAGTATAGCTATGATCAGTTTTTCCGACCTTTCCAGCAATACGCCCACCAGATCACCGGGTTTGATGGCATAATTCTCCCTTAAATAGTGGGCTGCCCGGTTCGACTGCGCATTCAATTCGCGGTATGTAAGTGGTATTCCCTGGAATACCAATGCTACCCTTTCAGGCGTCCTGGCCGCCTGTTCTTCAAACAGACCTGCCAGTGTTCTATCCTTCGGATATGTCGCCGCCGTATTGTTGAAAGTCTCCAGCACCAGCCGCTTTTCTTCCGCGTTCAGGTAATCCAGCTCTTCCACCGGTATGTCGGGATCTTCCAGGACAGCATCCAGCAGCTGTTCAAAGTGGTCTGCCATCCGGCCAATGGTACTGTGATCGTAGATGTCGCTGTTGTATTCCAGATGACAGGACAATCCTTGCCGGGATGCTTCGAAAGTAAACGTCAGATCGAACTTGCTCATCCCAACAGCGGCCCCTTCATACCCGCGGATCTTTACCTTCTCTTCGTAACCGTTGTCCTCCTCCACGCTATCCTGCTCCTGCATCATCACCATTACATCAAACAAAGCGCTCCGGCTCATGTCCCTTTGCAGGTCCAATGCACTCACCAGCTCATCAAAAGGATAGGCCTGGTGCTCATATGCTTCTACAGTCACTTGTTTGACGTTCGACAGCAGCTTCCGATAGCTGTCCTTTCCCGAAAAGCGGGTACGTAAGGCCAGCGTATTCAAATACGGACCGATCTGCCCTTCCAGATCGGAATGTTCCCTGCCAGCCATCGGACTGCCGATAATAATATCATCCTGTTGTGTATACCGGTACAGGAAAGCCTTCACCACGGCCAGTAAGCCCATGAACAAAGTTCCACCCTGCTCCTGGCTAAAAGTCTTTAACCCTTTATATTGCCGGGCATCAAAGGCTCTGTTGATCCTTCCACCCCGGTAGGTCTTAACTGCCGGCCGGGGTCTGTCCCCCGCAAGCGCCAGTACTGGCAGTTCACCCGACAGCTGTTGCAGCCAGTAGTTGCGGTGCTCGTTCAGTTCCGTGCCGTCCAATTGTGCATGTTGCCAGGTTGAATAATCCTTATATTGTATGCGCAGGGAAGGTAACCGATGATCCCCCCCCTGTATGTATGAATAGTAAAACAATAAGAACTCCCTGATCAGAATATCCATCGACCAGCCATCGCTGATGATATGATGCATGACATAGGTCAATACCCATTTTGTATCAGATAGCTGGTACACGCCTGCCCTCAATAAGGGCCCTGCGGAAAGATCGAAGGGCTTGTCCATGTCTTCCTGAACGATGTTGCGGATCATTTCCTCCTGCCCTATATCCTGCCGCAAATCCAGGCAGGTCACGACAAACCCGATCTCTTCAGGCGACTGGATAAACTGCCTGACCGCCCCCTGGTCATCAGCTTTGAAAATGGTCCTTAATATTTCATGCCTGGCTATCAGCATGTCAAAAGAATATTTCAATGCGTCAAGATCCATGTCCCCTTCAAATACATATACCCCGGGCATGTTATAGGCGATGTTGCCTTCTTCAAACTGACTCAATACCCACAATCGCCGCTGAGACGCTGATAACGGGTAATGCGGCTGAAGACTGGCCACTGGTATCTCCGAATAAGCGCCCTTATGTGCTTTTATGATCAATTGAGCCTGCTCTTCCAATGTCGTTCTTAAAAACAGGTCTTTCAATCCTATTTTAACATCGAACTCTTTGTGGATCCGGCCTGCGAGCCGGGTAGCCTTCAGGCTATGCCCGCCCAAATCAAAAAAACTATCTTTCACACCTATCTTTTCCCTGCCTAATATCTCCTGCCACATCGATACCAGCTTCTCTTCCGTAGTATTGGCCGGGGCCACATACCCGGGGCCGGAGTGCATGCTCGTTCCCTCCAGGACCGGCAACCTCTTTCTATCGATCTTTCCATTGGGTGTCAAAGGGAGGCTCGCCAGCTCTTCAAAATGAACAGGTATCATATAACGCGGCAAAGTCCTTTCCATATGAGCCCTTATGTCCGCCAGGTTCAGGTCTGACGGCTGCCGGCCCACCAGGTATGCCACCAACTCCTTCCCCCCGGCAGGATCGTCTTTCGCGATCACCGCCACCGACGCTATACCCGGACAGGTTTGCAATACAGATTCTATTTCCCCCAATTCTATCCGGTAACCCCTGATTTTGACCTGGTCGTCTTTCCGGCCGGCAAGCTCTATATTACCATCCGGCAACCACCGTCCCAGGTCACCTGTTCTATACATCCGCTCGCCCGCTTTAAAAGGATTATCCACAAATCGCTCTGCCGTCAGTTCTGGCCTGTCCAGATATCCGCGGGCTAAGCCGGCGCCACTTATACATATCTCCCCGATGACGCCAATGGGCAGCATATGCCGGCTTTCATCCAGTATATACACTTGTGTATTGGCCACAGGCCGGCCAATAAGAATAAGCCCCTTCTCTCTTATCCGGTATACTGTACTATAAGTTGTATATTCGGTAGGTCCATATAAGTTCCTTACCTCAATCTTGTCACAGTCGATCTCTTCAATATATCCAGGAGGGATAGGCTCTCCTGCCATATTCAGGACCTTCACACTTCTCAGATCCACCTTTCCTTTCAGCAGCATCCCTATAACACTGGGTACCGTATTGAGCAATATTTTTTCTGACGTGTTCAAATATTCGGGGATCGCCAGGGCATTTGTCAGTATCCTGACCTTCTTGCCCGCGCAAAGGGTATAGAAGATCTCAAAAACCGACAGATCAAAACAGATGGAGGTGGCCGCAAACACAACATCAAAATCCGAATCCCGGAATTCATGTTTACACCAATAAATAAATGACACCGTATTCCTGTGATCGATCATCACTCCTTTAGGCCGCCCGGTCGATCCGGATGTATAGATGACATAGGCGGTATCGCCGGGTTTACCGGCGGCTACCTGACCACCGGCCCCGTAATTCAATTCTACCGGGAGGAAATTTTGTATTACGACCTCATCCAGCACTAATGTACACCTGGTGTCCGCAATGATAAGATCAGTCCTCTCCTCAGGATATTCCAGATCGATAGGTACGTAGGCACCTCCTGCTTTCAACACTCCAAGCATAGCAACGACCATCCATTCATTACGTTCCATTTTGACGGCTATCAGATCGCCCGCCCGAACCCCGTAGACTTTCTGCAAATGATCACCCAACCGGGCAGACCTTTCACTCAGCATCCTGTAAGTCAGCGATGTTTCCCCAAACACAAGCGCTACTGCATCCGGCGTCCTGTCGACCTGTTCTTCGAACAGATCGACGATCGTTCTGTCTGTAGGATAATCAAGATCGGTATTGTTAAATTCCGACAGCAGGCTGTGCTTTTCCCCGGCGGGAATGCAGTCGACCTTATTAAGGGCCTCTTCCGGAAGGTTCACCATATATTTCAATATGGCGTAGTATAGGTCACCTATCCTTCCGGCTGAGAGCCGCGACCTCAGCCTTTTGGTCATACCAAACTTCATCAGGTAAGCGCCCCCCGTCAGGTCTATTGTAAAATCAAGGATCGTATTCCCCCGCAAGTTGCCCACCACCCCCATTGAAGGCGATGAATTTTCCTTTGTAGCCGAAGCATCCCCGATCATTGAATCGTATGCGTGAAAATCGATATAATTGAACAGCACATCGAAAAAGGGACTTCCGGAGATCGACCCTGTGTGGTACATCTGAGATATCTCCATTACGCTCAAGAGCTCTTTATCTTTTAAGCTTATCAGCTTGTCATGCACCTGATGTATCCAGCCGGCACATGACAGATTTTCATCGGCTATCATCCTCAATGGGATGGTGTTCAGGAAACAGCCTAGCATCTTATCACTATCTTCACAATTGGGCCGGGTATTCGCTACAAACCCTGTTAGTACCTCACTGTCATTATTCAATATTTTCAGCATGTATAAATATGCCGCTAATGAGATCGCTTTAACGGTCGTATTCAGGAGGACCGCTCTTTTCTCCAGCTTTTTAAATGAAGCCTGGTCTAAAAAAGCCGAATATTGTACAGGACATTCTTCTTCCGTAAACAGCTCCAGCCGGCTGTATCCCAGTAACTCTTTTCGCCAAAAATTTTTTACGTCCCCGTCTTTTTTATCAATTTCATGTTGAATGATAAAATCTTTATAGCTGGATCTTAATGGATCAGGTCTGTATGATGGATCTTCTCCCAGTCTCAGATATAAATTATTCAGCTCTGTCTTGAATAATGCATCGCTCCAGCCGTCTATAATGGAATGGTGGCTTTGGAAAAAGAACAGTATCCTGTCTTCTCCCAGATTGAATACATTCATCCTCCACAAAGGAGCCTTGGTAAAGTCGAAAGGAGCCTTTAGTTCATTCCTGGCCAACTCTTCCACTTCCCTCTTCTGATCGTCCCTGGTCAGATGAGATATATCCTTATAAGGGACATCGATGTCTGTTTTTTTATGAACGATCTGTACTTCGACCTCATAATCGCTCAGATTAAAGCTCGTTCTTAAAATTGGATGCTTCTCTGCCAGTAACGCCAATGCAGTCCTGAACCGTTGGATATCAAATCCCTCAAACGTTCTTTGGTTTGCCACCTGATCATGATATACGCCTTGTTCACTTATCAGGGATTCAAATACCATCCCCTTCTCGATATCGCTCATCGGGTATATATCCTCTATGTTGTCCCTGTCCTCCATCACCGCCAGCACCCGCTCCTTCAACATCTCTATCT
>Ga0068860_100000065_pt1 | contig 186634 bp, 184 predicted proteins | sample KBSSwiS32_FD_66597 | JGI IMG/M metagenome (GOLD analysis project Ga0068860, IMG submission 66597) | Switchgrass rhizosphere microbial communities from Kellogg Biological Station, Michigan, USA - KBS Switchgrass S3-2 | ecosystem: Host-associated > Plants > Roots > Rhizosphere > Soil ... | reverse complement strand
CCGACGGCGGCTGGAGCACCAGCATGAACGCCCGCACCGAATGCGAATGGGCCCCACCACCAGAGCTGGACACCGGCCAGCACCGCATCAACTACTACCACCGCCCCGACCGACTCACCCGCCCACCCGACGACGACGTCATCGCCGTCGAAGCTGCGCCGCTTCACCCCGACAGTGGCTGCACGGGCGACCCTTCGGATCCCTGGGCACCCGTAGCGCCGAGCGAACCACCGACCGAAGGCCAATCCCCCGAGCCTGAACCGCTGGACCCCTGGGCCGACAGCCAGACCACCACCACAGATGAACCCGAGCCGCCACAACCGTCCCGCTACGCCGAGTGCCGCCAACCCGAACCATCCGACCCCTGGGCAGACCTCACCCCCACCCAGCCGCAATTCCACGGCGATAACCATCCGGCGAACCCGCACCGCACGAGCCGGTCCCCGACGCCGTCCACCCGGAACGATGCAACCCGTGGGGAGATGACGTCACCCCTGACGAGCCCGGTGGACCATCACCCCCGGACGGCGAAGTCGTATAGCCACCAGCGCAGCGCGGCTCGGCTAGCCCTCGGCAGCCAATTGCCCACAGGCAGCAGCGATTTCACGCCCACGCGTGTCCCGCACCGTGCAGGAGACCCCGCGCTCCCGAACCCGCTTCACGAACTCCCGCTCGGCAGGCTTGGGACTGGCATCCCACTTGCTCCCGGGCGTCGGGTTGAGCGGAATGAGGTTGACGTGCACCAACGGCCCGAGGGCTCCATGGAGGCGCTTGCCCAAGAGATCGGCACGCCACGGCTGGTCGTTGACGTCGCGGATCAATGCATATTCGACGGAGACTCGTCGACCTGTCACGTCCGCGTAATACCTTGCCGCATCGAGTGCTTCGCCGACATTCCATCGATTGTTGACGGGAACCAAGGTGTCGCGCAGCTCGTCGTCGGGCGCATGCAACGACAACGCCAGGGTGACGCCCAGACCCTCGTCGGCGAGCTTCCGAATCGCGGGCGCCAGGCCGACCGTCGATACGGTGACCGACCGCGCGGAGATCCCGAAGCCCTGCGGCGCGGGAGCGATGATTCGGCGGACCGCGGCGAGCACACGGTTGTAGTTGGCGAGCGGCTCACCCATGCCCATGAAGACGATGTTGGACAACCTGTTGTCGTGCTCGTCGCGCATGGTCGACGCCGCAGCCCGAACCTGCTCGAGAATCTCTGCGGTGGAGAGGTTTCGGGTCAACCCGCCCTGGCCCGTCGCGCAGAATGGACATGCCATGCCGCAGCCCGCCTGCGAGGAGATGCACACGGTGTTCCGCTGCGGGTAGCGCATCAACACCGATTCGAACGTCGTGCCGTCGGCCGCACGCCAGAGCGTCTTGCGCGTTTCGCCCGCATCGCATTCGATCTGACGCAGAGGATCGATCAGGGTGGGGAACAAGGCGTCGGCTACCTGATCGCGCACCGCCGCAGGGAGATCCGTCATCTGGTGCGGGTCGGCGATGAGCCTGCCGTAGTACTGGTTGGCAAGCTGCTTGGCCCGGAAGGCGGGTAGGCCCAACTCCGTGACTGCGGCAACGCGGCCCGCCTCATCGAGGTCGGCCAGATGCCGCTGTGGCATTCCCCGACGCGGAGCTTCGAATACGAGTTCCTGCTTCATGATTCGACCTCAGGCCTGCTCGGCGAGGACATCGCGAACCGCTTGGTCGACAGCGTCGAGGATTGCGCCGTCCACACCGGCCCTGCCCCGCACGAACACCGAAGCGCGGCTCGTCGGAGGTAGACCCTCGGCCAAGCACAGCCCGTCGGGTAGCTTGCCGATCATCGGCAGCAGGGCAACACCGAGCCCAGACCTCACCGCCGCGTAGAGGCCCGACAGATCCGAACTCTCGGCCGCGATGCGGTACGGCACGCCAATCCTGTCGAGCGCGGAGTAAGTGGGTTCGCGCAACGTGCACGGCTCCGAGAACATCACCACCGGAAGGGGTCCGCTCGCGGGGACGGAGAAGCTGCGCGCCGAAACCCATTTCAGCGAGACGACACCCGACGCATTGGCTGGGTCGAGGCCCGATCCGTCGAGCATCACCGCCAAGTCGACCGTGCCGTGTTCGATCGCGTCGGCCAGCATCACGTTGCGATCAAGCTTGAACCTAAGCCGCCAATCGGGCAGCCGCTCCCCCAGCGCACCCGTCAGCCCTGGCAGCATGACGTCGGCCCCGTGCTCTGTCGCACCGACGACCAGAACGCGTTCCTCGACGGCGCCGAGATCGTCGAGGGCGAAGTCATGGGCGGCCAGGATGGCTCTGGCGTGTGCGAGTACTCGATAGCCAAGTTCGGTGAACGCGACGCCGCGACCCGACTTCTCGACGACGGGCCCGCCGACGACCGCCTCAACGCGTCGGACGTGTTGGCTCACTGCGGACTGAGTCATGTGGAGAACGGTCGCCGCACGGTGAAATCCGCCACAATCCGAGACCGCGACGACGCTCCTCAGCGGTGCGATGTCGAGTACGGCAGCCATGACGCCAACATACTCTGATTAGCAAAACGGATCAAAGCGCTGGGCCGATGCAAGATATTCCACTAACGACGCCCTGATTGATAATGAATCACGATCGGTGACGATCGCCAATAATCGTTGGACGGGTCGCGATGGCGTCGACACCATGGACCCATGACGCCGACCCGGATGCCAGCCAGAACTGCGTCTGCGGTCGCCTTCTTCTACGCGCTGGGCTACCCCATCGGCAACATGGCTGTGCAGGCGATGACGCCGATGGCCATCCTCGTCGTCAGGTTCGGTGTCGCCTCGATCATCCTGGGTACCTGGGCGCTCGTCGTCCGGGCGGCATGGCCGACGGGGCGCAAGCTGGGCCACGTCGCAATCACGGGTCTGCTCATGCAGGCCGTCCAGTTCTGCGCGCTCTACCTCGCCATTCAGCACGGGGCGCCTGCAGTGCTGTGCGCGGTCGTCGTGGCGATGAATCCCGTCGCAACCGCCCTGCTCGCGGCGGCGTTCTTGCGCAATCCGCTGACGCTGCGTCGCATCGTCGCGCTCGGTCTCGGGGTCGCCGCGGTTCTGGCGGCATGTGCCAGCAGGCTGATCGCCGAGAAGGGCTTCGATCCAGCGGTGCTGTTGCTCTTGGTCGCGCTGCTCGGTCTGGCGACGGGCGGGGTCTACCAGCAGCGCTTCTGCGCCGACGTCGACTTCCGCGTGTCCACCGCCGTGCAGAACGGCGTCGCATTCATCCCCGCGCTCATCCTGACGCTGACGACGCCGTTCGCGATCCACGATGCGCCACGGGCGGTCCTCGCGGTGGCAGGGGTCGTGCTACTCAACGCGACGCTGGGGTTGTCGCTGTACGTGCGGGCCATCAACCTGCACGGTGCGGCTGCCGTTTCCATGCTCTTCTGCGTCATTCCCGCGATCGCCGGAGTGCTGTCCTGGCTGATGCTCGACCAGCGGGTGGACGTCGGCGTCGGGATCGGGTTGGCGCTCGGGGCGGCGGCTTGCTGGCTGAACGCGTCAGGCCAGCAACGTCAGAACGATCCAAGTGGCGACCGCCGAGGGCAACACGGAGTCGAGTCGGTCCATGATCCCGCCATGGCCCGGTAGCAGCGTCCCCATGTCCTTGATGCCGAGATCGCGCTTGACCTGAGACTCGATGAGGTCGCCAAGGGTCCCCGTGATTACCAGCATCAACCCCAGCGGGACACCGACCCACGCCGGCTTGTCCAGCAGGAACGTCACCGCAAGTACGGACGCCGCGGTTCCGCAGATCAGAGAACCGGCGAATCCCTCCCACGACTTCTTTGGGCTGATCGCCGGAACCATGGGGTGCTTGCCGAACAAGACGCCTGCCGTGTAACCACCGATGTCGGAGAACACCACGCCGAGCATCAGACAGAACACTCGACCCGATCCGTCCTGCGGGTAGATCAAGAGCGTGCCGAAAGCACCGAACAGCGGAATCCACGCGGCGAGGAAGACCGTGACGGTGACGTCGCGCAGATAGTTGACCGGTGCGTTCTTCAAGCCGCCCGAGAGCAGTCGCCAGATCATGCAGACGACGACGGTGCCGCCAAAGGCGCCCAGGGCACCGGCCGTCCCGTAGGGCCAGGTAAGCCAGATCATGGCCTGGCCGCCGACTAGCAGCGGCACGACGGGTATCGCATAGCCCGCCTCGCGCAAGCGCCGATTCACCTCGTACGTGGCGACCGCCATGGCTACCGCGACGACGGGAATCCACCAGAACCGCGCGAACACCAGGATCGCGATGACGCCGAAGCCGAGGAAGGCACCGACCGCGATGGCGGCAGGCAAATCGCGACCGGCGCGCGATCTCTTCGGCTCCCCTGGGGATGGATCTGCCCCGTCGGAGGGAACTGTGTCGGTGTCAGCCACGGAAGTCGGTCGCTGAGGCCTAGACCTCCAGCAGCTCGCCTTCTTTGTGCTTGACCAGCTCGTCGATCTGCGTGGTGTAGGTCTGGGTGGTCTTGTCCAGGTCCTTCTCTGCGCGGCCGACTTCGTCCTCACCCGCCTCGCCGTCCTTCTTGATGCGGGAGAGCTCTTCCATGGCCTTGCGGCGGATGTTGCGGACCGTCACCTTCGCGTCTTCGCCCTTGCCCTTGGCCTGCTTGACCAGGTCCCGTCGACGCTCCTCGGTCAATTGGGGAACCGATATGCGAATCAAGGAGCCGTCGTTGCTCGGGTTCACGCCGAGATCGGAGTGGCGGATGGCGTCCTCGATCGCCTTGAGCTGTGACTGCTCGTAGGGCTTGATGACGACGAGCCGCGCCTCGGGGACGTTGATGCTGGCCAGCTGGGTGATCGGTGTCGTCGACCCGTAGTAGTCGATGACGATGCGCGAGAACATGCCAGGGTTGGCTCGGCCGGTTCGGATGGACGCCATGTCATCCCGTGCCACGGACACGGCCTTCTCCATCTTCTCCTCGGCGTCGAAGAGGGTTTCCTCGATCACTGCGCTGACCCCATGTTCTTCCTCACGTCCGCGGCTTTCCGTCGATCCCGTTCACCCTCACGGCTGTCCGTCAGTGGTGACCAGTGTTCCGATCTTCTCACCTGCGATGGCGCGCGCGATATTGCCGTCGGTGAGCAGATTGAACACCAGGATGGGCATGCGGTTGTCCATGCAAAGGCTGAATGCGGTGGCGTCGGCCACTTGCAGGCCACGGTCGATGACCTCGCGATGAGTGATTGCGGTCAATAGCTCGGCATCCGGATTGGTCCTGGGATCGTCGGTGTAGACGCCGTCGACGGCCTTGGCCATCAGCACGACCTCGGCGCCGATCTCCAAGGCGCGCTGCGCGGCCGTGGTGTCGGTGGAGAAGTAGGGCAATCCCATGCCTGCACCGAAGATGACGACCCGCCCCTTCTCGAGGTGCCGACGCGCACGCAGCGGAATGTAGGGTTCGGCCACCTGGCCCATGGTGATGGCGGTCTGCACGCGTGTGTCGATGCCTTGCTTCTGCAGGAAGTCCTGCAGCGCAAGGCTGTTCATCACCGTGCCGAGCATCCCCATGTAGTCCGACCGGGTGCGCTCCATGCCTCGCTGCTGCAGCTGCGCGCCTCGGAAGAAGTTGCCACCGCCGATGACGACCGCCACCTGAGCGCCGCTTCTCACGACCTCGGCGATCTGGCGCGCCACTAGCGCGACGACGTCTGGGTCGAGGCCGACTTGCCCGCCGCCGAACATCTCTCCGCCGAGCTTCAGCACCACGCGCGAATACATCGGCCGGATCACAGTCGCATCCGACATCAGACTCCTTCGGGTTGGCGACTCCAATCCTGCCTCATGGCGGGATGGCCGAACACGAAGGGGTAGGTGCGTTGCTCAGCCGAGGTGAGCAGACAGCAGCCAGGCCGGAATCGACATGCGGCCGTTGCCCTCGTCCTTGATGACGCCTCCGGCGAACTGGGCCAAGCCCGTGAAGTTCTCGGCGACGTTGGCGTGGATGCGGGCAGGCCGGACATCGTCGATGACCCAGTACTTGCCAACCACGTCACGCAACTCCTCCTCGGTGACGGGGTTGGCCGGGCCCACCGGCATCGTCGTCCTGTCGAAGACGAGCACGAAGTAGGACGCGCCTGGCGCAGCCGCTCGCACGATCGACTTCTGGTATCCGTCGCGAAGTTCGACGGGCATCGAGTGAAACAGGGTCGAGTCCACGATCGTCCCGAACCGGCCGTCGTAGCCGCCGAAGTCGCTGATGTCGGCGACGTCGAAGGTGGCATTGGTCAGCCCCCGCTTCGCTGCTTCGGCGCGCGCGAGTTCGATCGCGGTCGCGGATTGGTCGAGGCCGACGGTGGTGAAACCCTGCTCCGCGAGGGCCAGCGCGGTCGCCGCCTCGCCGCAACCGGCGTCGAGTACGTCACCGTGGAACTTGCCCGCGGCGATCAATGCGGCGATCTCGGGTTGTGGCTCGCCGATGCTCCACGGCGGCTTGGTGCCAAGACCAATCTGCTCGGCCTCGCCACGGTATGCGGAATCGAACATCTGATCCGAAGGTCTAGTCATGCCATTCGGTATATCAACCTAGTTGATATGTGTCAAGATTGTTGACATGACCGTTGGCGCCGACCAGCCGCTTGGCTATCTGCTGAACCGCGTAGCGGTCGCGCTGCGCACCGAACTGACCACGGCGGTACTGGAGCCGTTCGATCTGACCTTCCCGCAATACATCTGCATGCGGATGCTGTTCCACGCGCCAGGCAAGTCGAACGCCGACCTCGCCCGTGAGCACAACGTGTCGCCGCAGGCGATGAACATGGTCGTACGCGGACTGCAAGATCGGGGGTTGGTGGCCCGGCCTACGACGGTGTCGTCAGGGCGTTCCCTGCCCACCCAGTTGACCAGGGAAGGCGTCGCTCTCCTCAAGCGCACCGACCCGGGCCTGCACGAGGCAGAACAGCGTGTCCTCGCCCCGCTGTCAGAGCAGGATCAGCGAAGCTTGCGACGAATCCTGGCCGAGCTCGGCTAGACCTTGCAAGAGGTGTAGACGAATCCCGGCCTACGACTCGAGCGCCCGTTCCGCCACGGGACTGCCGGCATGGTGCGCAGCGTGGCACGCCTTCGGCGGTGATGGCGGGATGTCGAGCGCCGGATTGCCGTCGAAGAAGCCGATCGGCTTGAGATGGAATCCGGTGTACGCGCACGGCATCACTGGCCAGTCCTCTGGGCGAACCACGTGGTGCGCTCCCAGGGTGTACCAGAGCACCACGTCGGTGTCCTCCAGCGGTGCGTCGTCAGCGACGAACTCCGGCAGCCCCTGCGCATCGGCGGACTGATACATGTAGTCGCCGGCCGCGAACTTCTCGGCTGGGTCGTACTTGGTCACCCAGAGGTTGTGCTGCACGAACCGCGCCCTGTCGTAGATGTAGGAGCCCTCCTGCACCATCACCGGCACGATCTCCTTGGGCACCAACTTGTAGGCCACCGGGCTGCCGAGCTCGTTGCACTTGGACGGATTGGTGACCTTCCAATACCTTCCAGTCTTCCAGTCCCAGTCCCGAGCGCCCTCGGCCTCAGAGGCCACCAGGGTGTCGCGCGTGATCCAGGCGTTGTTGTGCGGATTCATCTCGGGATCGGGTTCGGGAATCGAATCCACTTCGTACACACTGTTTCCCGCGCCGTCGACACTCATGTCCAGCCGGAAGTTGAAGAAGTGCTGATGGTTCGGCCCGTAGATGCCAGGTGCCACCAGCTTGCCCCACCGGGGCACCTCGCCGTCGGCGACGGCACCGGTGGTGAGCACGCCGGACAACTTCACCTCCACCTCGATGGAGGCGTCGTTGTACAGGTACCAGAAGAAGCCGTACTCGTAGTTTCCCACCGTGCAGATCATCGAGATGACGAGACGCCTCGAGCGTCGGACCTCGACCTCTCCGGTGCGGAAGTCGGTGTGCTTCCACGAGATTCCGTAGTCTTCCTCGTGCATGCAGATGGCATTGGGAATCGTCACCGGGTTGCCGTCGGAGTCGTTGACCGTAGCGTCGAAGTACTTGATCTCGCCAAGGCAGTCACAGCCGAGCGTCAGTGGGTTGGCCGAGAATCCCATGCCGACCTCACCCATGTCGAACACGTTCTTGTTCCAGTGGGTAGGCGCGGTATCGCCATAGGGCACAACCATTTCCGACAGCGACGCACGGTAGACGATGGGGCGCGTCACGCCGCGGTCCGTGTAGGTGATCTCGTTGAGGACAATGCCCTCGCGAGGGTTGAAGCCAAGGCGCAGCGACCATTTCTGCCACGTCACGTGCCAGCCGTCGACCGTGAAGCTCGGGCCCTCGGGCTGGGTGATCTCGATCGGCTTGACGTCGGAACGAAACTCCGTGAACGCGGGACGGTTGTTCTCGTCGAACATGAACTTTGGGTCGTAGTTGCCTGCCGTCGGGGGCAGCGGGACGACGCCGTGGTCCTCGACGTCGAGCACCTCCATCTTGTCGAGATCGAAGGTGACGATGACGCCTTCGACCGGACGCGCGTAGCCGTGCTCGGACGGCGCCGCCCGCATGAACGTCAGCGGGCGACAGATGAGCGCCGAGTTGTCGTAGTGGTCCTGGGCGCCGTAATAGCCTGCGGGCCAGGGGTCGATCATCGCGAGGCTGAAGTCGGTGATGCCGCGCTTGACCATCGCCTCCTGCCACCGCGGATCCTCACGGACCTTCTCCTCCACGCCCGTCATGTGCTCGACGAGATACGAGGGGAAACGACCGGGAATCGACTTCCACGAGTCGATCACCCGTGCGCCGAGGTCGACGACCGCCTCGTGAACCAGCTTCGCCGCGGCGTCGTACATCGTGACGAACGCACACCGTGCAACGTCGGCAGCCCCTTCGAACGTCAGCTCGGCGTTCTTCTCGGGCTCCGCCAGTTGGATCATCACGAACTTCAGTGTCGGCGTGCTGTATTCCGATTCCTTGATGATGGTGGCAGCCGAGGAGATCTCAGCCCCCGAAAGCGGATCCAGCGGATATTGGGTGCGGTCGTTGGTGGCGTCCGCATGCAGCGTTGTGCTGTCCAGCGTCATGTAAACCGTCTCCTCAGGAGTCTGATTTGTTGAGGTCGAGCACCGCCAGGTGCGCAAGGGCATCCTCGGCGGACGTCTTGTGCGCTGCGCGGCGACCGAAGTAGTAGACGACCGCGCCAAGCACGATCATGATCAGCGAGATGCTGGACACCCACTGCATCCACTCGCCGTCGCCGACACCTGAACTCGCCAGCCATGACTTCGCGAACGAGTAGTAGATGCCGCCGATGGTGCCCAGCGTGCCAACGATGACCGTGATCCACACGCCGACCGTGCCGCCGGGAATCCGCCAGAACGTCTCGGCGGCGTACCTATCGGCGTACTTCTTGCGAGCGATGATGACCGGGAACAGGAAGAAGAACCCGGAGATCAGCCACAGCGTCGACAGTGCACCCTGTAGGAAGATCGTCACGTTCGCCATGCTGGCCTGCGAGTACAGACCAACCAGGAGCAGTGATGCGAGCACACCCTGAATGAGGATGGCGGTCACTGGATTTCGCGTGCGCGGATTGAGGTGAGTGAAGATCCTAGGCAGGTGGCGTTCGAGACCCGAGACGAAGATGAGTCGTGAGTAGGTCACCTGGTAGCTCATCAGCGCCACGAAGATGATGACCGACAGCACGACGGCACCCGCCTCCATGACGCCCGCGGGTGCGGCCTTCTCGAGCATCCCGATGACGCCGGTGACCGGGTTGATGTCAGCCGACGGCAGCACCATCATCGTGCCAAGCGTCGTCAGCAGGTAGATGACCACTAGCGCGATGGAGCCCAACACCACCATCTTCGGGCCGCTCTTGCGCACCGACAGGAACTCGGCACCCATGTTGTAGGGCGTCTCCACTCCGAGCAGGTACAGCAGCACGGTGCCGTACAGGAAGCCCGCCCCTGCGAAGTCCGGGACCGTTGCCGCATGCAGGTCGAACGGCGTGCCCGACCCGTTGCGCGCCGCGTAGACGACCCCCGAGATGAAGATCACCGCCGTCAGGACGCCGTACACCACGAACACGACGTTCATCACCCGTTGGTTGGCCGCCAACTTGGCGAGCGCCAAACCCACTACGCCCCAGAGGATCAGCACCTGGAGGATGATGCTCACGGTCACGCCGAGTTCCGCGTGGAACGCCAGCAGCATGAACTGCACGATGATGGCAGGCGAGGACGCCGCGTTGAGGACCACTGGAATCCAGGACAGGTAGCCACCAACGAAGCCCCACGTCTCACCCATCGTGCGAGTGGCCCAGATGTAGACCCCGCCTTCACCCGGCCACAGGTTGCCGAGTTCTGCGACGGCCATGCCCGCAGGCACCAGGAACGTGAGGATGCCAAGCACCCACATGGGAATCGCGGTCCAACCGCCTGACGCCATCACCGAGGAACCGGTGATCCAGCAGATGATGAAGACGTACGTGGCCGTGAGGCCGAACGTGGTCATCACCTTGGGCAGGACTTGTTCGGGGACCAACTCGGTGGCCATGAGTTTGTCGCGACCGGAAGTCCCGGTCGCCTCGAGTTCTGCAGTCATTTCGCATCTCCCAGATATCTTGTACGGCAGGGATATTCAGTTGACGATCTGCCCGTCCTTCATCCGGACGACACGGCTCGCCTCCTCGGCGACCGTGGGATCATGGGTGCTGGCGACGACGGTGACGCCCAGGGTTGAACACAGGTCGCGCAACATGCGCACGACCGTCTCCCCAGTCTTGTGGTCCAGGTTGGCCGTCGGCTCGTCGGCGAGGACCAAGGTCGGGTTGCTGATCAGTGACCGCGCGATCGCGGTGCGCTGCTGCTCGCCGCCGGACATCTTGGTGGGTTGGTGGTTGATGCGATGGCTCAAGCCGACGAGTTCGAGCAACTCGGTCGCGCGCTTGCGCAATGCCTTCCGGTCATAGGGTTCGAACATCAACGGAAGTTCGACGTTCTCCACGGCGGACAAGAACGGAATCAGGTTGTAACTCTGAAAGATGAAGCCGATGCTGTCGTGTCGCAACGCGGCGAACTGGCTCTCGGTGAGCTTGCCGGTGTCCTTGCCACCTACCTTCACCGTGCCCTTGGTCGGCCGGTCGAGGCCACCAAGCATGTTCAGCAGGGTCGACTTGCCGCTGCCGCTCGGTCCCATCAGGCAGACGAATTCGCCTGGCATTACTTGCAATTCAACGGCAACCAGCGCCTTGACGACCTCGTCGCCGAGCTTGTGCAGCTTCCACACGTCCGAAACCTCGATGACGGGTGCCTTGCCGGTGACCTCCGGATCCGCGGCGAGGTCGGCTTCATCACTCGTTGTGGTCACGTCAGCCTCCATTGTTGAGTGAGCGGATCGGTGGACGCGACGCTGCGTTCCACGTGGGCACGATGCTGGTCGCCAACGCGGCGACGATGCTGACGACGATCGCGGTGCCGGTCCCCACCAGCAGGCCCGAGGTGGCCACGCCCGTCGGGGCCAATCCCAGGGCGTTGAGCGCGATGCCGCCGATCACGGCAAGCGCAACGCCGACGAGCGAACCCAGTACGGCCGCGACGACGGGTTCGACCAGTAGCGCCGCGACGACTGGCTTGCGTGGAATTCCGTTGGCGCTCAACACACCAAGCTCGCGAGTGCGGTGCGCAACGGTTCTCGTGGTCGCCACCGCCACCTCGACGACACCGACGAGCAGCACCGTGACGGCGATCAGCAAGACGGCGCGGCCGATCTCGTCAGCGTGGCCCAGAATCGCCGACTGGTCCCGGATGCCGTCCGTCATGCCGAACACCAGCACTACCAGGAACGCGCCCGTTGCAGTCGTCACGATCGGCAGGACCATCTCGCCGATCCGACGGCGAGCCGAGAGCCAACCGTAGGCAAGTCCTTTGGCCAACATGTCCTTATCGGTCCCCTAACAGGTCGACGGGCCGCTGTTGCAACAGTCGGTGCACTGGAACCAGAGCGCCGACGATGGCCATCGCCGGGATGAAAGCCGCAACCATCGCGGCCGCTTGGAGCCACGCCGTCGGCGTCGCGATGCTCGGAATCACAAGCGCCACCGCGGCTCCGCCGCCCAGCACCCCAACGACGTAGGCGGTGACGAAGACGATCCCCGACTCGACGAGGAAGAAGTAGAGAACCTCGTCGGCCAGGCCGATGCTCGACATGATGCCGAACTCGCGCTTGCGTTCGGCGACGGCCGCCAAGAACGACGACAGCGCGATGATGAAGCCGAGCACCAGCCCGATCATGGAGATGAGCCCTAGAGTCCCGCTCGTCACCTTGCCCGAGAACAGTGCCGAGAAGGCTTGATCGAAGGTGAGCGGACCCGACACCGCCACGGTGTCGTAGATGAGGCCGGTGCCGCCAGGGTCTGGCGAGACTGCGGGATCGGACGTATGGGGCAGGCCGACGGCGGCGCCCAACGTCTGACCAAGGATTCGACTCTTCTCCTCGCCTGCGGGGGCGAAGACGGTCCACCAGCCATTCTCGCCAACCAGCGATTGCGCCAGGTCCGAGGAAACCACCAGCGACTGCCCGGTACCGGAGATGGCGACCGTCAGGCCGTGCCCGTCGACGACGATCCGGTCCCCCTCGTGCAGCGCGAGCCGGGCCGCAAGTCCGGATCCCAAAGTTGCTTGTCCGCTTGGTGTCTCGTCGGTGCCGCGTAGCGATACCGGCGTACCGTTGAGCACGGTGGTGCCCGACAACGTTCGGGTGCCCGTCCAACCCGGAGGAAGCGTCAGTGCGGGTGCGGGACCACCTGCAACGAGCGCCTGCACGTCCGGGTCGTAGTGGACGCCTGCGCCGGGAACCACCCACAACTGCGCACCCCCGACCACGTCGGTCACCGAGTCGGCGCCGGTTATCGCAAAACTCGACGAGATGGTACGCACGATGACGACACATGCGATCGCCAGCGCGATGCCGAGCACCGAGAGCACGAATCGTTCTGGCCTACGCCGAATGTTGGCCAGCGCGAACCGGACGAGGTACCCGAAGGTATTCCCGGAGTTTTGGGCGATCGACGGCGATCCGAGTGCTGTGGTCGCAGGGGACTCCACAGCCAGAATGTTGGGATCGTCGTGTTTCGCCCGTGGCCACGGCCGGTGTCGGACAGGTTAACTCGGGGGTGGTGCGTTACGGCATCGTGTCACGTGGGCTACGGATTTCGTTGTTGATCTTCGCGCGAATTCCGCCCTACCGTTCGACCGACAGGTGAACGATACCGAAACGTCAACGGTGCGAACCGATTACCCCCGCACACGTCGCAGGGGCCGCCACGCTTGAATTCGAGGTGCCCATTCGAGGGCTCGCCAACGCGAGTTTTCAGTTCGAGACCTTCGACCACGGCTTGGCCTCCTCTAGCTCGAAGGCAAGTTCGAGGAGCCGAGCCTCCCGCCCCCGCGTCGCCGCCAGCATCATTCCGACCGGCATCCCCGACGCAGAGACCGCCAGCGGCAGGGAGATCGCCGGGTCGCCGGTCGCGTTCTGTAGCGGGCTGAACGCCGCCCAATCGATGAGGCGGTACATGGTCTGCTCGAAATCCGCCATGGGATCGAGGTAGCCCACCAGTGGCGTTTCATGGGCCACCGTCGGCATCAGAACCGCATCGTAGGTGCGCCCAAGTCTGGCGGTGTACCTCCCGGAGGCGGCGAGGCGAGCGATGGCGAGTGGCAGCCGGTGAAGCCTGCGACCGCAGTAGTGCACCAACCCGTGGGTCATGTTGTCCAACCTGCCCGGATCGAAGCTCGGGCCGAAGCTGCGTCGGCCGCCCTTCACGATCGCGTAGGCGAGGAAGGACCAATACATCAGGAAGTCGTCGAGGAAGGAGTCGGGCATGGGGTTGTCGATCTCCTCGACACGATGGCCCAGCCGCTCGAGAAGCTCACCCGTCTGCAGCGTCAGCGCGCGGTACTCTGGGCTGGCTTCTCTACCGATTGACTTGGTGCACAACGCAATGCGTAGCCGTTGCTTGCCAGGGCCGGTGACGTCACCGATGCGCGGCAACTTGGGATTGTGGTGCACGCGCTCCATTTCACGAAGGAACGCCGCCGTGTCGCGAACCGAGCGGGTGACGACGCCGTCGGCGACGATGCGGACGGGCATCTGGCGGAAGACTGCTTCCAACGGCATCCGGCCCCTGGTCGGCTTGAGGCCGACTAGACCGTTGCAGGCAGCGGGGATCCGAATCGAACCCCCACCGTCGTTCGCGTGAGCGATCGGCACGACGCCTGCTGCCACGAAGGCGGCCGAACCCGAGGAGGACGCGGCAGCGGTGTAGTCGGTGTTCCACGGGTTCCGCACGGGACCGAGGCGGGGATGCTCGGCAGCGCCACTAAAGCCGAACTCCGACAGCTGTGTCTTGCCAAGGGGAATCATCCCGGTCGACAGATAGTCGCGAGCCAATGCGCCGTTGGCTCTGGCGGGCATCGGGTCCCACGCGTCGGTTCCCGACATCGTGGGCATGCCCTCGACGTCCACGTTGTCCTTGACGAACGTCGGGACGCCATGAAAGTAGCCCCCGTAGGGCCTCGACGCGTACGCACGCGACAGCGCACGATCGAACGCCTCGTAGGCGAGCCCGTTGAGCTCCGGGTTGACCTTCTGGGTGCGGGCGATGGCCGCTTCGACGAGCTCGGGGACCGACACCTCGCCCGCGGCCAGTGCCTCGACGACACCGACGGCGTCGAGATCACCAAGGGCATCGTCGGTGTATGCGGATACGGACGTCACGATCCGACGGTACCAACACGTACCGGGCGGTCGGGTTGCCCCCACGCGTTCGGGCATGCGGACGCACGAAGGCCCCGCACCTCCGGTCACCGGGCGTGCGGGGCCTTCGCGTGTGTCTGGAGCCTTGCGGCCTTAGGCCTGACCGACCTCGAACCGGACGAACCGGGTCACGGTCACGCCTGCTTCGTCGAGCAGAGCCTTGACGGACTTCTTGCTGTCGGACACCGACGGTTGATCCAGCAGCACGACGTCCTTGTAGTAGCCGGTGAGTCGACCCTCGATGATCTTCGGCAGAGCCTGTTCGGGTTTGCCCTCTTCGCGAGCGGTCTCCTCGGCGATGCGACGCTCGTTGGCGACGATGTCCGCAGGAACCTCGTCGCGCGTCAGATACTTGGCCTTCAGCGCAGCGATCTGCAGGGCCACGGCGTGCGCCGCTGACTTGTCGTCACCCGTGTACTCGACGAGCACGCCAACCGCGGGAGGCAGGTCGGCCGCACGCTTGTGCAGGTAGGCCTCGACCGTGCCGTCGAAGTAGGCGGCGCGACGCAGCTCGAGCTTCTCGCCGATCTTCGCCGACATGTCCGCGATGGCTTGCTCGACGGTCGTGTCGCCCGCCTTGGCTGCCTTGAGCGCGTCGACGTCGGTCGCCTTCGATGCGGCAGCCGCTGTGACGACCAGGTCGGCGAGCGCCTGAAACTCGGCGTTCTTGGCGACGAAGTCGGTCTCGGAGTTCAGCTCGATCAGCGCGCCGTCCTTGGCGACGACGAGGCCCTCGGCAGTCGCACGCTCGGCGCGCTTGCCGACGTCCTTGGCGCCCTTGATACGCAGCAGCTCGACGGCCTTGTCGAAGTCGCCGTCAGCATCGACCAGCGCGTTCTTCGAGTCGAGCATTCCGGCGCCGGTCAAGTCGCGAAGGCGCTTGACGTCGGCAGCGGTGTAGTTCGGCATGTCAGCCTTTCTAGGAAGGGTCGGCAGTCGCGTCGGCGGATACGGGCGCGGACTCCGGAGCAGACAAGGTCGCACCGGCCAGCTGCTCCTGCTCCCACTCGGGGAGCGGCTCGGCCTCCTCGGCTTCCGCCTTGTCGCCGGCACCTGCGTTGCCACGTGCCTGCAGGCCTTCGGCGACGGCGGACGCGATCACCTTGGTGAGCAGCGCCGCCGACCGGATGGCGTCGTCATTGCCCGGGATCGGGTAGTTGACGACGTCGGGATCGCAATTGGTGTCGAGGATCGCGATGACCGGGATGCCCAGCTTGATGGCCTCGGATACGGCCAGGTGTTCCTTGTTGGTGTCGACGACCCAGATGGCCGACGGGACCTTGGCCATGTCCCTAATACCACCTAGGGACCGCTCCAATTTGTTCTTCTCGCGGGTCAGCATCAAGATTTCCTTCTTGGTGCGACCTTCGAAGCCTCCGGTCTGCTCCATGGCTTCCAGCTCCTTCATCCGCTGGAGCCGCTTGTGCACCGTGGAGAAGTTGGTGAGCATGCCACCGAGCCAACGCTGGTTCACGTACGGCATGCCGACGCGGGTCGCCTCTTCGGCGATCGACTCCTGAGCCTGCTTCTTGGTGCCGACGAACATGACCGAACCACCGTGGGCGACCGTCTCCTTGACGAATTCGTACGCCTGGTCGATGTAGGTCAGCGTCTGCTGCAGATCGATGATGTAGATGCCGTTGCGGTCGGTGAAGATGAACCGCTTCATCTTGGGGTTCCAGCGCCGGGTCTGATGCCCGAAGTGGGTGCCGCTGTCAAGCAGCTGCTTCATTGTTACGACAGCCATGTTTGGCCCATATTCCTTTGTGTAGGTTGTCGTCCGGCGTCGGGTGACGGCCGAACCCTGGCGACTGCGGCTGTGCCGGACCCGGCCTCTCGTCGAGGTCGGGACCTCCCGGCATGCGGATGCGACCCTAAGAGATCGGGGCCGCGGTGCAGACGCGCGAAGTCAATCCGCTGGTGCGGATTGCGGAACCGAGTTTACACAGTTCAGCGCCCTGCCCAAAACGCTCACCATCCACACTGGCCGGTTCATCCACAGGTGGGGCCGGTACCCCTACCCATCCAGTAGACGCTCCGCTGAACTGGGCGGATGAGATTCGTCGCCGTCTTGGTCGCCATCGGAGCCCTTCTGGCCCCGCCCGCATACGCTAGCGACGGCCGCTTGGATTGGCCGCTACGCCCCCGACCTGCGGTCCTACGGACGTTCGACGCACCCAATCCGAACTGGAAACGTGGACACAGGGGCGTCGACCTTTCGGGCTCGGCTGGAGAGGTGGTCTACGCGGCCGCCGCAGGCACCGTGGTGTTCGCAGGCGACCTCGCCGGGCGCCCCGTCGTGTCGATCGCCCACCCCGGCGGTCTGCACACCAGCTACGAACCCGTCAAGGTGGTCGTGCGGGCGGGCCAATTGGTCGACGCGGGTACCGCGCTTGGCGTGTTGGAGCCGGGCCATCCCGGCTGCGGTGCCTCGGCATGCTTGCACTGGGGGGCAATGTGGGGGCCTGCGGCAAGGGCCGACTACGTCGATCCAATTGGCCTGGTGGTGACGACGCCGATTCGACTAGAGCCTCTAAACGGTTAGGCCCTCGGGTGCGCCTGATCGTGAACCGCACGCAACCGCGCGACGGTGACGTGCGTGTAGAGCTGTGTCGTGGCCAGTGTCGAGTGGCCGAGCAGTTCCTGGACGACCCGAAGATCAGCGCCACCCTCCAGCAGATGCGTCGCAGCGCTGTGACGAAGGCCGTGCGGGCCGATGTCTGGGGCACCGTCGACCGCTGCCATGGTTTGGTGCACGACGGTGCGCGCCTGCCGCGGGTCTAGTCGCCCCCCGCGCGAGCCCAGCAGAAGAGCCCGACCGGAGTTCGTGGTCGCCAGCGCTGGCCTGCCGACGTCCAGCCACCCCGCGAGGGCACGACTGGCGGGCTCCCCGAAGGGCACGGTGCGTTGTTTGTTGCCCTTGCCGAGCACTCGCGCAAGGCGGCGGCCGGCATCGACGTCGTCGATGTCAAGGCCGCACAACTCGCTGACTCGTATTCCCGTTGCGTAGAGCATCTCCACGATCAGGCGATCCCGCAGTGCCAGTGGATCACCTTGCTCCGCACCGGAATTCGCGGCATCCATGGCGTCGATTGCCTGGTCCTGCCGAAGCACCGCTGGCAGGGTTCTGCGAGCCTTTGGCGCGCGCAGCCGGACTGCTGGATCGTCGTCGATCAGACCGTTTCGCAATGCCCATGCGGTGAACGTCTTCACCGCGGACGTGCGCCGCGACAACGTCGTTCGCGCTGCACCCGCCGTGGCCTGACCCGCGAGCCATGCGCGCAGGATCGGCAGTGTGAGCCCCCGCAACTTCGCCTCCGGCGCTCGCTGCTCCAGGAACGCAAAGAGCGACCGAAGATCGCCGACGTAAGCACGGCGAGTGTGCTCGGACCGCCCGCGTTGCAGCGTCAGGTACTCCTCGAACTCCTCGAGAATTGCCTCACCGTGCGCGTCCACTCCCCTACCGTCCCAGACACTTCCTCGCTCAACGCATAGGCGGCGACCCGTGTCGGCGAACGCTCGCCGGCCAATCTCGTAAACTTCGTCTTGGGGAGGGCGACGTGACGATACCTGGGTGGTATCCGGATCCGGCGGGGTCTGGACAGATGCGGTACTGGAGTGGTTACGCGTGGACGGACGCGCGGTACAAACCCTCGCGAGGTCTGCCGGTCGCGTGGGCACCCGTGGTCATGGCCCTAATCGGACTGGTCGTGATCGCCATCTTCGCCATCCCATCGGACCCGAACCGAGCACCCACGTGTGACGGCAAGACGATGGGCCCCGGCGACCGCTGCGTTTTCGCCAACAACCCGAGCAGAAACTTCACCTACGAGGAGAAGCTCAGGGAGCAGGCCGACATCGCTGCACATCCATGGCCTTTCATCGGCTTTGGCATCGCATTGTTCGTCGTCGGTTTGATCCTCGCCGGGGTGTCGTTCTACAACCGGCGACGGGCTGCCCACACGTGACGAACGTCAGGGACTGCAGCTAGCCGCGACCGTCGTCTGCTCGATCCGAACGACGCCGTCGGTTCCTATCTCGACGTCGATCGAGCCCTTTGGTCCGGCCCACCGCCAATCGAGCATCCCGGTCTTCGGATCGGTGTGTTCGCCGCACCAGGTTGCGCCCTTGAAGTCCCGACCGATCGGAACCTGCGGCTTGATCGCCGACACCGCGTCCTGCTGTGAGCCCGGCGTCTGCCAGATCTCTACGCCGTCGGAATGGCTGGAGATGGTGGTACCGGGAGGCAGAGTGAGGTCGATCACGGTCGAGACGACCTTCCGAGCCGAAGTGGTTGCGGCTGCGGATGTCTCGGCAGACCCCGCGTCGTTGGACGAACATCCGGAGAGCAGGCACGCCAGTGCGGCGGCGGCAGCGACGACGGTCCTCACGAGACGCGGCGCAATGCGTCGAGGGTCAAGTCCTTTAGCGAGGCGTACCCGTCGATGCCCATGATCAGGTCGGCCTCCGCGAGCAATGATCTCAGCACGTGCACGACGCCGTCGGTTCCGCCGAGAGCCATCCCATAGGCATACGGCCGACCGATGCCCACCGCCGTCGCCCCCAACGCGAGGGCCTTGACGATGTCTGCGCCACTTCGGATTCCGGAGTCGAACAGCACAGGCACACCGCCCGCGGCGTCGACGACGCCCGGCAGGGCGTCGATCGCGGGGAGGCCGCCGTTGGCTTGGCGACCGCCGTGATTGGAGCAGTAGATTCCGTCGACGCCGCCGTCGATCGCGCGGCGAGCGTCGTCGGGATGTTGGATGCCCTTCACCAGGAGCGGCAGCTTCGTCAGCGATCGGAGCCAGGGCAGGTCGGCCCACGACAGCGAATTGCCGAACACCGATATCCACTTCAGGGTCGCCCCCTGCGGGTTCTCCTCGGGCGTCTGCGCCAACCCCGCACGAAAGACGGGATCGCTGGTGTAGTTCGACAAGCACTTGCCCCGCAGCTGAGGGAAGTTGGACGTCGTCAGATCGCGGGGTCGCCAACCAGGCACCCAGGTATCCAGCGTGACGACGATGCCCTTGTAGCCAGCGGCTTCGGCCCGGCTGACCAGACTCGCGGCCAGGTCGCGGTCGGTCGGCGTGTACAGCTGAAAGAAGCCCGGCGTATCACCGAACTCGGCGGCGACGTCCTCTAGTGGATCCTCGGTCAGCGTGGAGACGAACATTGGCACGCCGGTGCGTGCGGCGGCCTTGGCCGCGGCCAGGTCGCCGTGGCCGTCCTGCGCACAGATGCCCATGACGCCGATCGGCGCCATGAACACCGGTGACGGTAGTTTCATGCCGAACAGGTCGACGGTCAGATCGCGTTCCTTGGCGGCGACGAACATCCGCGGCATAAGGCCCCAACGTTCGAATGCGGTCACGTTGACCTGCTGCGTGCGTTCGTCGCCAGCGCCGCCAGCGACGTACGACCACACGGATGGCGGCATCGCGGCCTGCGCCCTTGCCTCCAATTCGGCAAACACCATCGGCAGTTTGGGCAGAATGCCGGACAGGCCCTGGAGGTAGATCTCGAGTTGGTAGTCGCCGAATGCCATGTTGCTAGCGTGCCAGGTCAGGCCGAGAGCTACGCCCGATTCGACGCTTCGGCGGTCGCGAGCTCGGCCTTCCACTGGCGGAAGGTCTCCTCCGTACGGCCGCGACGCCAGTACCCGGAAATCGATGCCCACTTCGCATCGACGCCGCGCTCCTTTCGGACGTAGGGGCGCAGATTGTGCATGACAGCCTGCGCCTCGCCGTGGATGAAGACCTGAACCTGACCCGGAAGCCATTGCGCCTCTTTGACTTCCGCGACGAGCGGTGCATTGTCGCCAGCCTTGTCCTCCGGCACCAGGTCCGCGCGACCGCCGCGGTAGATCCATCGGACTTCCACGCCGTCGGGCGCGGTGAGAGGGATTTCGTCGTCAGGTCCGCTGACTTCGATGAAGGCCTTACCAATTGCATTGGCGGGCAACGATTCCAGCGCCGCACTCAGAGCAGGCAGCCCAGCTTCGTCGCCCGCCAAGAGGTGCCAGTCGGCGGCGGGGTCTGGTGCGTACGCGCCGCTGGGTCCCATGAGGTACGCAGGTTGTCCCGGCTCGACCGACGCCGCCCACGGCCCTGCCACTCCTTGCTCGCCGTGTACGACGAAGTCGATGGAGATCTCACGACGCTCGACGTCGACATGCCTGACGGTATATGTCCGCACGACTGGCTGACGCTCGTCGGGCAACTCCTTGAAGCTGTCCAGCGTCAGCGGACGTGCAAGCGCCGCGACGTCGACGTCTTGCGCGACGATGACCATCTTGACGTAGGCGTCCGTGTACTCGTTGGGCGAGAAAGTGTCGAACCCGCTCCCACCGAGGACCACCCGGATCATGTGCGGAGTCAACTGCTCGCTGCGGATCACCTCGAACGTGTGGACCGGACGTCCTGCCACTAACGACTCACCAGCTTCCCGAATTCAATTGGTTTGCCTGACCGACTATACGAGCGGGCGTTGCCCAGCGGCGGCCTACGTCATCGTCGCGCAAGCTTCCACCGGCCGTCCTGCCTGCTCACGAGGCCGGCCAGCTCCAGCATCGCCAACGGGCCCATCACCTGTCTGGGCGGCACGCCTGCAGCCACCGCGATCTCGTCCGTGGTCCGCGTACCTCGCGCGGGCAGCGCGTCGTAAACACGCAACTCGGTCTCGGCGAGACCGTCCAGCGGTGACGCCGGACGGCCAGGCTCCAGCGCCAACTCTCCCATCCTGCCGACCAACTCGACGAGCTCTTCGGCGCGTGTGATCACCTGCGAGTTGGCCCGAAGCAGTGCGTGACACCCGGCCGATGCCGACGAGGTCACCGGTCCAGGCACCGCACCGACAGGTCGCCCGAGCGCCTTCGCCCACGCCGCGGTGTTGGCCGCCCCGCTTCGTAGCCCGGCCTCCACGACGACGGTGGCTCCGGTCATCGCGGCGACCAAACGGTTGCGCGTCAGGAATCGATGTCGAGCGGGCCGGGTGCCTGGCGGATACTCCGTCACGACGAGGCCCTGCTCCTGCACGCGGCGCAGCATCGCGGTGTGGCCGGCCGGATAGGGCACGTCGATCCCGCCCGCGAGGACCGCGACGGTCACGCCGTCGGCCGCAAGGGCCGCTCGGTGCGCAGCGCCGTCGATCCCGTACGCGCCGCCGGAGACCACCGCCACGTCCCGCTCCACCAAGCCGGTCGCGAGGTCGGCCGCGACGTGCTCGCCGTACGCCGTAGCCGCCCGGGTTCCGACGATCGCGCAGGCGCGCTCGGCGACGTCGCTCAGACGCTCAGGGCCGACCGCCCACAACACTGCAGGCGGATGAGCCTGCGGGCGCTTGGTTCGGTCCACCCCGGCGAACGCCGCGAAGGACAGCCCTGGCCACTCGGCGTCCGCTGCGGTGATCAGTCGACCGCCCAGCTCGTCAAGGATGTCCAAGTCCCTTGCCGAACAATCGATTTCACGCCTGGCCGCCGTCCAATGCGAGAAGTCGTCTCCGCCGTTGCCGCTCCTGATCTTGTTGGCCGCCTCGACCGGGCCCACCTGCCGAGCCAGATCTGCGACGTCGAGGCAGGGCGGTTCCGCTACTCGAGACAGATACGCCCATGCGCGACGCACGTCGTCACTCATCGCGCGTCCCCCGCCCGTCGGTAGCTCAGCGCGGTCGTCACGTCCTCTAGATCCGGCGACGAGCGGCCCGCGAGATCCGCGAGCGACCACGCGACCGCGTGAACGACAAACTAGCGAAACTGAGAGGCCCGTCCATGACAACCACCATCACTACCGATAGCGGGCAAGTCCCGCTTCCTCCCGGCGCCAGTTTCGGCGACGACTGGGCCGGGGGCGACGAGCCGTATCGCGTCATCTTCGGCGTCGACCGCACCATCACCGACACCGCGGTCTGCGTCTATTCAGCGGTCGTGCAACTTGCCGACGGCTCGATCGACCAGGGAACCGTCGCCGGGCCGAGCGTCAACATCTCCAACAATCGGACCGACGGGCCGCAGCTGAACGTCGACCAGGCGCGCGAACTCGCTCAGGCACTTCTCGCTGCTGCCGACGAGATCGACGGGTGGGTGACGCGATGACCACTTATGCACCCGATCAGTTCGATGTTCCCGCCACACACGTCGCGAAGTACAGGGGCGTGCCCAGCAGCGCTGAAATCCTCGCTGCGATGGATCCTGAAGGCCCGGCGTCATCGTGGGCTAAAATGACCGACCTGGTCAAGGTCTCTTGCGGCGAGACCGAAATCAACGTCAAGCGGCACGACTACCTAGACGGGCCCTCCGCCTTGGGTGTGACCGTCTCGTCGCCCGAGGCTGACGAGGGTCGCTCGATGTTCTTCGGTGACGACGACCCGATGGTCAACTGGCGGCGGCTCATTGAGTTGGCCAACGCGGCCACCCTCGCCGCGCAACAGATCCTCGCCATCATGAGTACTGGCCTCGACGAGGCTCAGGTGGCGCGATGACCACTTCCCGCGAACTCGACCGTCTCCATCATCAGCTCGCGGATCGCTTCGACGAACACCCGCCCAAGGAGTGGTCTCCGGCACTGGTCAGTGCTCTGATTGCGTTGTTCGACCTTCACTTCGCTGAAGGCGGCTCGAACAAGGCTCCGGTGCTTGAGCTGGTGAAGCGATGACCTACGATTCATTGGAGAGCCTTCTGGCGCGCGATGCGAGGAGGGAACTACACGCCGCCCTCGGCCAGATCGCGTTCAGCGACTTAACACTTCGCGAGGCCTACGGGATCCTGGCCATCGTCGCGCCAGTCGTCGAACGGATGGCAGCGAAAACTGCCCCGACCGCTCCGGTAGTCAAGCTCAGCGTGATCCGCAAAGCCGCCAAGTCCGTGCCGGTGAAGCAATGACGGAACGAACCGGCGTAGCTTCACGTCCTACCTAGAGGTTGGCGTATTTACGCCACCTGTTCGGCCCGTCACCAATCCCCCCAGGTGGCGGGCCGAACCATTTCCGAGGAGGGTCGGGGATGCCGCACCTGTGTACCGTCGCTGCGCAGACGGCAATAGCTGATTGGGGATTTTGGCGAGCGAGCGACATCTGCGCGGATTTCAGGGGGACACTCAATGAATGACAAGCCGAACCATAAAGTTCTCGATGGAGCTAGCGAATGTGCGACACGGTGGCCTTGTCGCCGCCCAGGCGGCCGCTAGAGAACAGGCAGCTGATCATCTGCAGCCTGGCGAATGGCTAGACCGCCTACTGGAGATACATGGTTCTGCACTGTCGCCTCCCAACGATCACATCATGCGCTGGGACATCGAATACCTCGCTAACAGCGACACCTAGAGGCTTCTAACCCTGTTCACGGCCAACGCTTGAACACTCCGCGGTCACTCACCGCATAACACGCTGCTGCCTGCCGCCTGCGACGCACGATGGCGTAGATCTTGCTCTGGTTGGTGTGGAGACGGCGCACCATTTCTTCGATGTCGAGGTGTTGATTATCGAGAAAGAACATGGGTGCGCGATGCCGCTCAACAGGTGCTCGTTCAGTCGGGTTGCCGACGATCCGGCCGTCCTTGTGGAGCGGTATCCAGCCGCGCTGCAGACCGTATTCCATCCACTCCGGGTCCTCGACCTCTTGAGCGTCGTTTGGGAAGTGGTCAACGATCCGGTGTATCGACCAACCCAGGTCGACCAGCCTGGCCGCAGTATTCTTCCCTAAACCACGATCGAAGAAGAATTCAGGCGACGGCGAGCGCGGCGCGGCAGATCGCTTCGACATCATCCACCGTCAGTCCGTACTCGTCGGCAACCACCGCCATCGATTCGCCAGCGGAATAAAGATCTATGACTGCACTTACTGGCACGCGGCTCTTCTCGACGATGGGGACACCCCATCCGAAGCGCGGATCGATGACTACGGGGGCGACGCCGTACTTCGGTAGGCGAAGCTGACTTGCGTATCCAGTCGCCTCGGTTCCGGTAGCGTCAAAAGTGATGTACCGCAGGTAATCCGTGATGACCTCGCGAATTGGAGCCTGCCGATCCCCAGCCCGCGATAGTTCCCCGTCAACGTGCTCGATGAAGAGGTCGATGCCGTCGGTCGCAATCTTCTTTGTGGCGAGCGCGTACTCGGTGTTGAACTCCTCGCGAACGTCGTCGACCACGTTTCGGATCTGTCGCTTCGTGAGGCGCAGATCGCGCAACGCCCGAAGTACGTACGCCTCCACTAAGGCAACAAACGGAACCGATGCCGCGCCGCGCCGTTCAGGGGGAATCTGGTGGACTAGTTGCGGCCCTTTCTCTACCGGCCGTAGCCAAGAGTAGACCGTTGGCTGCGGAATCCTGAGATACGTCGCTACTTCCCGGGGCGTGAATAGCGGGTCCGTGAAGATGTCAACCATCGCGATCCACCTCCCTCGGCTGGGTGCTATCCCTGCCTAACGATGCTGATTCTTACAGAGACCCACGACTCAAGTCCCGAATTCGGCTTCTAGCTGCTTAGTCACGGAATCCTCGCGGTGTGCCCGGTACGACTTCATCCGACAAGCGTCTCCAGCGCCGCGATGAGTTCGACGAGGTTGTCGAGGCTGTCGAAAACGTTTCCGCCGGAGACGGTGAAAGGCGTCAAGGCTTCTTCGCATCCAGTACCTTCTGCACCACTTCATTCAGCTGGCATTGGCTCTCGTACTGTCCCTCGTACGGGACGGCGGACGCAGGCTCGTCTTTTACCAGCTTAATCGCGTTGGTTCGAGCCGACACGCAATCGATTTGCTCATGCTTGAAGAATGCCATCGCTCCGGTGCCGAGTACACCTGTCGCCGTGATCAATGCGATGAGGACAGCACTGACATCAAGGCGCCTCTTCGATGGCTGTTGCTCGGCGTTGACGAGATTCACAGTCAGTTCCGCCGCGATCGGGATCACAGGCACCAAATTTGATGACCCGTGTCGCGACGAAAGGCGGCGGAATGGCGCTAGCAGCCTCGATTGCCTTTGGCCTGCCGGACCGTCAATGCTGCCCGTCAAAGTATCGGACTCTCGTTCGCTTAGTTCTGAGGCAGCTGGATTAGAAGATCGTCGATACCGTGCTTAATGAACGATTGCCGTGCGCGGGCGAGGTACGGAGCGTACTCAGCCGATGAGTATGCAGAGTGGATATACTTCGCCTCCGCAACGACCGCTTCGCCTATTGCCCGCATCCGTTTCTCGTAGTCCTTCCTCTGAAGAAAGATTCCGAGTATCGCGGGCACCGCAATGAGTGCCGAAAAGGCCAGGGATGAAAAGATTGCTGCACACAACGCAACGATCAGCGCCAACGCATACAAGATGAACGGTAGCCAGCTACGCCGTGGCTGGACTAGCGGTGGCGGAGCGGCGGTGGGGTCCTTCGACATCACATTCCCCTCCTCTGGATCGGCGACTGCGTATTTATTGGCAATCTGCTTGAAGTAAGCGTGATCTGCGTTGCCGGTCGCCTTAAATCGCTGCCCCCGGATACTGTCGCCAATTCGGGGATCGAGTGTGATTGTGCCCCGGTCATTCGGCATCGGCGCCGCCTTCCGCCATGCCCAAATGCACGCCGAGAATGCCGTATAGCTCTCGCGCCTTGGCGCGAGTCAGATAAAAGGCACCCTGAACCTTTATTGGCATTCCGGCACTTTCTGGCCTCTCCATTCCCATCCGCTGTTGTTCCGGCGTTATCCACACCGGGGGCACGACTTGGCCCAACACCAAGAAGGTTCCATCGGTGGGCACGCTTCCGTCGTTCAGCACAAGGAAGTGCGTTGCGGGCACTGCATCTTTGATCGCATCCTCGGGCCAAATTAGCGTGAGGCTGAATTGCTCGCCCTGCGTGACATTCGTGGGCGGGCCTGACATGGCGGTCATCGGCACATAGTGCCAGACGAGCCCATACGAGGCAGTGCACTTGGGCTAGTCCACGTCGTCGGTCGTCTCGGACGAACACCAAACTCATCGGCTAGTCCGGTGGTGATGGTGTCGTTGGCGTGCACCAGAACGGTGCTCGCTTCGAGGAGCCATTGCGGCGCCCGATCCCGCGGCACACCACGACCGCCGACCACACCGCCCCGACCGACCCGCAGTTCCGGAGGGTAGCAGGGCTTCCCCACCCCCTAGACCTGCGTGATGTGGTGAGTCGGACCAGATCATAGTCCGTCTCCGTCTTGTTGGGCTTTGGTGATGATGTCGACGGCCCACTGCACCATCGCGTCGTGGTCGCGGCCGTACAGCTCGCTAAGGGCACCGACCAAGTGGGTGAGGAGGCAGTCGATGAGGCCGAGCACGGCGTCGTCGTCGCCGACGAGTTCGTTGAGGACTCGGTTCGCCTGATCTTTGTCGGCGTTGAGTAGGGCGAGGACGAGCCGGCCGACTCGGTCGTTGTCGGCTGGTCCGATGGCCGGAATCCCGATTTCAGCCATCAGCGGAACGGCCTACCTTCGTTTTGCATGATGGCGAGGTTCAACTGCTTGTTCTGCTGCTGGATGGCCGCATCGGTGTCGGTGGCGAACATGTTCCCGATCGCCACGAGCGGAGCGCCGTTCTGGCCGGGCGCCAAGTCCTGCCCGTCCGCACCGTTGAGGGGGACGACGTTGATCGCCGCGTTCGGGAACAACTCAGGTTGTTGAGGGCCTGGAGCAGCTCCCGCGGCGTCACCGTGTTGGGTGGTGTTCGGGTCGACGGGATTGGCCGGACCCTGCGTCTTGTCCGCGCCCCCGGACATCAGGTCAGTCAGAGACTTCGTGATCAGGTCCGAGGGGACGAAGCCTGAGAAGTCCTTGCCCCGGTTCCCGGCGTTGAATGGGGAGAGGATTTGGTGGACCGCGTCGACGCCGATGCCGAGCTCGTCGAAACCCCATGTGACGCCGCGTTTGGCGGCGTTGGCGCCAAGGCCTATTGCCGCAGAGGCAAGCGCGCCGCCCGCTTGCCCGCCCGCGCCGAACGATCCTGCGGTGGCGGCCAATCCGACTGCGGTGGCTGCTGCGGAGGCGGCTTGGTCGATGAGGCCGTTGATCACCTCGCCACCGATGTCGATGAGCTTCGATACCCCCGACGTTCCCGCTTCCTGCGTATTGCCCGCCCCGGCCGGGATGGCGCCGGAGGTGCGCATGTCCTGCAGTTGGGAGCCTGTGAGGACGTGCTCGTCCTGGCCGGTGTTGTTGCGCGCCAACGTCAAACCAGGCGGCAACTTCCCCCCAGAGTCGTAGGTTCCCTGCTGCAGCCACGGCGGCAACGGAATCGACTCGCTTTGACGGGTGTGAACGTGGTTGGTATGCGCGCCCCAGTCGTTGGCGTAGTAGTCGTTCCCCACCGGGTGACCACCAGCGATACCCGTACGCGAGCCGGTGGCGGGGTTCTGCCAGATCACCTGCTCCAGGTCTTGCGGGATCGACGCCAGATAGTCGGCGAACCGTTGCAGGTTCTCCGGCGACCCCGTCCAGTCGATTCCGCGGTTCAGGTCAAGGGGATTCGGCGCGAACCCGGCCTCTTGGCGGTTCGTGTCTTGATGCCCGGGGTAGGTGGAGGGTTTCACTCCGAACGCTGCCCCGAGTTGGTTCACCCAGTCGGGGAAAGCCACCCCGCCGCCGCCGTATCCGCCGCTGTTCGCATTCGCCGGTAGCCCATACGGGACGCGCGCGGGGAGCGGTGTTGAGAATCCTGCTGGGGCGACTTGCGGGCCGAAGAAGCCTCTTACCGGGTCGCCGCCTGGCTGCTGACCACCCCGAGGGAACAGGAAGTTGGGATCCAAGGCGCTCGTGGGGCCGACTCCGCGCCGTGCGGCAGAACCACCCGGCGCGGGACCCGCCAGTCCTGGGTCGGAGAAGAGTCCGGGGATGGTTTGGACGACATTGCCGTCTTTGTCGATGACTGGGACGCGGCCATCGTTGCCGATGTTCGGAGAGCCGTTCGGGAATGGAAGATCGTTGTTTACGGCCGGGTTCTGCTGCCCGATCATGTACATCAACCATGTCGGTACCGCGACCTTCGCCAACGCGGCGGTGATCCCACCAGCGCCCAGCGCGGCTGCCGCGGGGAGGTCCGTCGACAGCATCCCCTTGATCGCCTTGAGGCTGGAGGTGAGGGACACAACCCCTTCGATGGTCTTCCACGCCGCGAACGCGATGACGACGTCGCCGACGGAGACGCCCATCTTGTCGAGGAAGTCCAGTACCCCCTTGACCGCGTCCACAACGGTTTTCGCGGCGTCACGCATCTGGTAGAAGAACTGCTTGATCTGCTCCTGATGCCCGGATACCCACGTGTTGGCCTTGTCGAGCTGATCGGTCAACGCCTTCACGGCTTCCTTCGGCCCCGCCAGCGCATCCGTCTGAGACCCGCCAAAGATCGAGGCCAGGAAGCTCGCCCCCAGCCGCGCAACCGCAGCTTGAGCGTTATCCACCGCGCCGGAGAACGACTCACCCATGTTCAACGCCGCGCCACCGATGTGCTTCTGAATCGCGTCCTCGAAGTGCGCGGCGTCAACCTCACCGTCCTGCACCATCTTCGACAACGCGGCAGCGGTGACGCCGTACTCCTCCTGCAACCACGAAAAGATCGGCAGACCACGATCCGACAACTGGTTCAGGTCGTCGGTGAATGCCTTGTTCGATGTTTGGATCTTGTTGAAGATCGCACCCATGTCCTCGAAGCTGGTCCCCGCCACTGCAGCAGCATCCCCAACCTCCGAGAGGTATTTCGTCAACTGCTCGCCAGGCTTGATCCCCGCAGCCACCGCACTCGCCGCCGCCGTAGCGGCGTCAGCCATCGAGAACGCGGTGCCCTTCACCGACTTTTGCGCCGAATCCATGATCAACGTCACTTCATCAGCACTGTGCCCCAACGCCCTCAGCTTGAACTGCGCCTGATCCAACGTCTCCAAACGCTGGAAACCCTTCGTCAGGGTGTACCCCAATGCCCCAACTGCACTAGCGGCGAGAGTCGCCGCACCCGCAATACCCACCTTGATGCCGGCGCCGACACCCTTCCCGACCACCAGGCCGAACCGCTCACCCAACTGCGAAGCACGCGACGTCGGAAGATCCACCGCCTTGCCGAGATCGTGGGACCTCAAGGCTTTCTCGACACCCGACCCCAGATTGTGGCCGATCTGGTTACCCGCCTGGGTGGCGTCCCTGCCAACACCGTTGAGGGCGTCCTTGACGTCCTTCGCGAGCTGATCTGTGCGGCCTCCAATTGACACATACGCCGTGCCAATTTCAATCGCCATGTGTCACAACCCTTCTCGTTGCATCCAGGTCGTAGTTGCCGAACGCACTCATCGGCCACCCCCGACGGCCTTCGTCAAACGCGTCTGCGCTATTTCAAGGCGTTTCGCCTGCGGCCCAAAGTCATTGAAAAACCCGTCCTCCTCCAGCCACCGCAGAAACTCCTCGTTGTCGGGGAACGCCATCGAGTCATCGGGACTCACCAGAGCACGAGCCGGCCGACACGGAACGCGGCGCCCATCGCTACCAAACCCCATGCGAATCCGGGGGATCGACTGCTGAACGCCCGTAGGAAGATCGCACACCGCCACATTCACCGCCACCCCAGCCCGAACCGCATCCAAAGCGTGTTGATATGGATACGGATGCGGCAACAACTCACCAGTCAGGTAATGCCGAGGCTTCGGTAACGCGTCCCAGCCCGCAAAGCTCTCCTCAACCGCCCGCGCGATCGCCCCGTACAGGCCGCCCGTGCCGATGACGACCTCTTTTCGCCTCGCGACCCGCGCCATCAGGTACGCACGCTCTTCAACCGCGGCGTCCCCCACCGCTCACGTGAGGCCTTCTGATGCCGCGCAGACACCGCGGGCTCCAACCCTGGATTCACCTTCGCCAGAAGATCCACCACCTGACGGTCCAACGCCCGCATCTCCGCCGACAGCTTCACCAGCACGCTGGGCCGCTTCTCCCCGGCCACCTCGGCATCAAACACCGCATGGAGCACCTCTGCCCGATCGGCGGCCGCGCACGCCCCATCCAAGGCGACCAGTTCGGCCTCGGACCACTCCAGCGGAGCATCGTCGGACTGGCCAAGCTCCTCCGACGCCTGTTTCAGCACCTCGTCCATATCCGCACGAAGCCGCTGACCAGCCGAAACGCTCTCTGGAGACACTAGTTAGCCCACCTCCGGGAAAATCCCGGTTGCATGCGCGGACAGGCGGACGCTATGCCTACCGTGGGCCGTTGGGGGCCTCTGGGGGTCCCTCCCCGGGTGGTAAAGCTGTCGTCCATGGCGTGCCCTCCTTTCGGTGTTCGTCTGATGTTGGCGTGGCCCGCCCGGCGTTGGGGTCATCCAGCCCCCTGGGCCGGGTGGGACCACTCGCGGGTCGGCTGCCGCGTCGCTCGGGCGCCGCTGCCCACGGTCTTACGTTGCGCCCGTGGCGGCTAGTTCGTCGATGGCCCAGTCGTTGTATCCGGCAAGCTCTTGAGGTGCCCGGATCGTGAACATCAGACTGTCTGCGACGTCGGTGTTTCGCCCACTGGGGAGCTGCGCGAGTTGGTCGAGGGCCGCGGCGGTTTCAGCGGTTGCGTGTTGACGGAAGTCGTCGACGAGGTTGGTCCAGCCCTTGAGGATCGCCACTTGTGCGATTGCCTTCGCCATGTACTCGTCGCCGGCTGAGTGTGCCTGTCGCATGGCGAAGGTTGCCTGTTCCTCCGTGCCGAGCGCGGCTGCGCGGTCTCGGGAGTCACGCAGTACCAACAAGTCTGTCGGGCTTGAGTTGCTGCCGACACCGAATAGACGACGCTCAAGCTCCGTCTTGCGGGAGGTGCGTTCCTTGGATACCTTCCGCTTCAGAGTGTCGGCCTTGTCGCGGGCGGCCTTGGTGGCGATCGCCATCTTCTCCCGGCGACCGCTGTCTGAGAGTGCGCGGTCGCGACGGATGCTCTCCACGGTGCTGTTGAGATTGCGCCTGATGGCGTCTATTTCGGCTTTGTCGGCGGGGTGTAGGTGTGTGGGTGACATGTGCGTTCTCCTCCTAGTTAGGCCGTGAGTCTTGCGGCGATGTTCAGTTGTGCGGGGTTGATGAGCCATGAGCCGCCGTGGCGTTCGGCGGGTAGTCGGCCGGTGGCGATACGTTTGCGGATGCACCGGTCGGTCACTCCGATAGCTTTCGCCGCTTCAGTTGTTGTCATCAATTTTGGTTGTTTGCGTTGTCCTACAACATGTTCGGTTCCGTTTCCGGAACGGTGGGCGTCCGCGGCGAAGTGCAACGCCATGAGCACCTCGTAGGCCTCATCGTCGTGACCGCGCAGGAGTATTCGGCGGTCAGCGGTGACGCCGGCCTTTGCTTCGAGGTACGCGGCGACACGGGGTGGCACGACAACGGAGCCATCGGGAGTCATCCGGTCGGCAATGCGTTGCTCCCAAGACGCCGCGACGTTGCGCGGCTCAGTCATCACGGCTCCTAGTAGGCGTCGTCCGGGTCGGCGGTCCACCCATCTGGGCGCGGAATGGCTTCGGGGAAACCATGTTCAGTCAGGACCGCGCGTACGAGGTCGACGGGGCAGCTGCCGAGATATCCGCCAGCTACATAGGCCGGCTTCCACTCCGGGTCGGCATACTGCTTGTGACGGTGGGGCGGATCAACGACTGCGGTGGCCAGCACGACGGGACTGTCGTCCCAGGGATCCCCGTATTGGGTGAGCAAACTGCCGTCAGGAGCGGCGAGTTGCCGCACCGTCTCGGTGACCGTGGACTCGAAATACAAGATGCCGGGGCACGTCTCAGTCACAAAGAGGTCGCGGTTCAGAGTCCTGTCATAGCTCCAAATTCGGACGTTGCACCAACCTGCCGGTAGGGACTCGATCCCCGCGAGTGTCCAGGATCCGTACGGGATCCGCTTGGCGTGGACGGGGTGAAGGGGTGGATCGTCGTCGACGCTGTAGACAGAAGTCGCCCAAGGGTCAGGATCCATTTGCGGGGCTAGCACTTCGGCGTTCTGGTGGCAGAGCACGTGGTCCCACCCCGGTCCGTGTCCAGGGCGGTGCCGACGCAGACGGAGGTCATGGTGCGCGGACTGACGCGACACCGGTTTGTCGCAGACGGAACAGGTCCACTACTTCGAGTTGGTGTGCATGTTCACGCCTTCCTGATTGGCGCCTGCCGCCATTCGTTGAATTTGCGGATCGCTTCGCAGAGCTGCACGACGTCGTGGTAGTTGAGGTCGTAGGGGCCGATCTCCAGGACGACGCCGCATACCGGGTTGTGCGAGATACGCAGCGGGAGTGTGCAGCAGCCGTCGATCTCGTCGATGCTCGCTACGAGCGGATCAAGCTCGTCGTCGAGGATCGTGCGGAGGTCGTCAGTCCGCGGGGCATCGAGGATGATCGGGATATCAGGGTTGGTGGTCATTGTGTTCTCCGTTCGGGGTGGGGGTGGCGAGTTGCTCGGCAACGGCTTGCTGGCGGTCGACGAATCTGCATTCACTGCACTTGCCGGTTTGATTTCCGGTCAGGAGCTCAGTGCCGCAGCCAGTGCAGGTATCCCCAGTCGTGTCAACACTTTCGGCTTGGCGCGACTGCATTTTTGGCCCAGTCGCGCCATCGTGTTTCTGCTGGTCATCGCCAGTTGCGCCAGTCGCGCCAAGATTTTGAGTGCTGGGGGTAGTGGCGCCACCGGGCAGCGACCACCAAGTGACCCTCGGGAAGCCCCGGCTGTCGACGTGAACCTTGAGCTTGGAAACCGCGCGCTGCAAGGTTCGTTCGCGAATGCCAGCCTTGCCCGCGGCGGCCTTGACCGTCTTCGACGATGCGGCTCCCTGCTCGGTCAAATAGTCCTCAAGCCATGCCTCGGCTTCCGTCGAAGCACCTTGTTGCTCGTCGCCATCGACGACCGCGAGCAGGCTGTGCGCGGTGTGCTCGGTCTTGCCCTCCCACTGCACCCGTGCCACCCCGGCCTGGCCGGCATCGACGAGGCGGTAGGCCAACGACTCTGGTCGGGCACCGAGATTCGATTTCACCGAGGCCAGGACCCGACGGTCCGGGTCGTCGGGATCGGCTGCGACGAGCATCCCGGCACGGGCGGCACCGACGATCCCGATGGAGCCGCCGCCGCGATACATCGGATCGCCACCCTTGGCCTTGTTCAGGTGGCGCAGCAATAGGATGGTGCACCCGGTCTTGTCGCCGACGGCAGCGAGGCGTGACATCACGTTGCGGACGTCTTGATCGCGATGGCTGTCGGTACCTGCCGGGAGGTACGCCATGATCACGTCGACCACCAAAAGGCGGGCGTCTGTCTGCACGATCGCTTCCTCCAAAGCCACGATGTCCGCCAGCGTCGGTGGGCGCAGGAGCCGCTCCCCGTTCTCGCCGATGATCGGGACGCCCTCGATCGCATGCACCTTCGTCACGTCGGCACCGGCCGCATCGAGGCGAGGCCGCACGGTGTCGGCGAGTCCGTCCTCGGCAGACATCAGCAGCACGGACCCCGGATATTCACAGCAGGATCCGTCGGCCCACTGCCCGCCCGTGGTGATCACCGCGGCGAACTCGTCGGACAACGTCGACTTGCCGAGCCCAGGATCGCCATCGAGAGTGACCGGCTTTCCGCGCGGCAGCCAGCCCGGCCACAACCACGTCACCCGCTCGGGCTTCACATCGGAGAGCCGGGTCAGTTCCACGAACTGTTCACGGCCGTGAACAGTTTCGCCATCGTCCTGGGCGCTCACAGCTCGTCCTCCCAACCGTTGGCGATACGGTGTAGAACTTCACGTTCGCTGTCCTCGGCGATCTTTGTGATCCGCAAGGCCTCTGGATCGACCCACCACTCGATCGCACTCCGGACCAGGCTCCGCAAGATGGTCGACGGGATTGCGTCGACTTCGACGGACTCCCCCTCGAAACTGCGTGCGCGGGTGTCCGAGGCCTTCGTCGGACGGGTCGCCAGCCCGTACTCAAGGATCTGGGCGGGCGTGACCGCGATCCGCTCGAAATGAAACTCGACGTCGGGCGCAAACCCGGCGAGCTTGCGCTTCGTGTCCTCCCACGCGCCCACCCCGGACGGGTCGTGATCACCGAGTTGGTAGATCACCGCGGGCTTGCGTTCGGCGATGATCTCCTGCGCGGTCTGCCAAAGGAACGACTCCGACGGGTACCCGCGGGCCACCATCAGCGGCACGTCGAACTCGGACGTGACCGGGTAGACGACGGATCTGATGGCGTCTTTCTCCGACCAGATCTCGACGTGGACGTTCTGGTCGCCCCAGAGTGCACGGCGGTAAGCCATCGCCGTGTTCGCCAGCGCCGCATCGACTCCCGACCACGTCGTGGGCTTGATCCGCCAGCGGGTGCCGTCGCTAATCCAGCCGTAGGGAAGATCTCCTGCGCGGCGCATCAGTAGGACGCGGTTCTGCACCTGCCGATAGCCGGGCTCGCTCTTGGGCACCAGGCCCTGCGACATGATCCTGTAGAAGACGCCGCGGATCGTGCACGGCTGCTCCGCCGCAACCACGGCGTAGATGGCTTCTTCGAGCTCTTCGACCTCAGCCTTGGACCGACGACTTCGTCTTGCGGTGCTAGTCCCATAAGACATGGCTAGGCCTCCCCATGGGAGCGCCGATAGGACTCGCTGGCCAGATCGCGTCGACCTCGACGCCACATTCCCTGGCAGGCATCCCTTTTGAAGATTCCTGGAAAGCCCAAGTCATCGAGGAGTTCGGCGGCGAAGATCGCCGCGTCGTCCATCTTGTCGGAGACAGGCTCGTCGAAGCACCTGCACGGCCACGGATCTGAGCAACCGCAGTCCAGGACGGGGAGCCGTCGCGCGGCATCACGACGACGTCGCAGCTGAGCGTTACACTGGGTTGCATTGGTGTGGTTGGGTGAGGGCCGGTTCTGTGGTGGGGCCGGCCTTTCGCTTTCGCTCACCCCGCAGCACCTGCCCGGAGTAAAGCCGCGATGCGGTCGCGCTGCTCGTCGGTGAGTGGCGGTGCTTCTGCAACCACCTTTTCGATGTAGTCCGCGATCTTGGCCTCAGCCAGCTCGCGTTTACTTTCAACGATCTTCGATTGGTCGTCGGGATGGTAGCGGCACGTGATGCCGTATTTATTACGCGCAGCGATTGCACGGGAAGGCATTTGGGATTCCTCCGGGCAGAGAGAATTCGCCCGGCTTTTCGGCGGGGCCTGCCCGTGGAGTTCAGAGCGTCCACGAAACCGCTCGCGTTACATGCTACCTAGCTAGTAGCGACAGATCGAGGACCCGGCTCGGCGTGGCGGCGATCCACCTGCGCAAGGCGTCTTCGCGCATCGGCTTGTCCAAGCCGCAGCCCGGACACCGCCAGCGCCACGTTCCGTTCGTCCCTCGATGACCGTCGGCTTGGACGACGGTCTTGCTGTGTAGATGGCCAGTCACAGTTTCGTCGTCGACCGTTGCTTCAACCCTGCCGGTGAGTTTGGTGGGTGCCTGTCGTGTACGAACTTCTGAAATTGCGCCGTCAGACGCGATCAGGTCAGGAAAGGCCATCTCGCCGTGCTTCTGGATTCGACTTGTGGAGCCATCCGCATTCCGAACTACGACGCGGCCGCTGCAGATGATACGTATACGTTCCTCAGTCATCATGCCTTCCAACGGATTTCGACTGTTTCAGGACGGAAGGTGCGAGTGCCACGGCCCGGTAGGTGCAACACCGGCGTCATCAACGCCGCGATGATTCCACGCCGCTGAGCGGTCGACAACGTTTTCCACTTCGTGCGCACGTCGTCTGAAGCGACGATGGCGAGCGGGGAATTAGATCCCGCAGCGGCGATCTGCGCCTCCAACTCCCCCAGCCGATTGAGCACGCGCTCGTTCGCGGACCGGAATTGGTCACGCGTCATGGCGCCATCGGCGTAGTCGAGGGCGATGTCGTCGCGACGTCGGCGAAGAGTGTCTGCTTCGGTCATGAGCGCTGCCGCGTTGGGCAGTTTCGCCGTCCACAGTTTCACCGCGTCCGGCTGCGTCAATCGGCCGATGGTCAGTTCGGTCACGTAGTCGTCGACTGGCTCGGCTAGCCGCGACACGTGACGTCCGCTCCTACACCGGTACATCGGCTTTCGGTGAGCAGACCCTCCACGGTGAACTGTCTTGCCGCAGACCCCGCAGATCGCAAGGCTCGTCAGCAGGCCAGCACGGGCACCGTAGACCGCCGTGCGTCGAGCCGGGTCGGTGAGGACACGGACCGCTGCCCGCCAAGTAGCTTCATCGACGATCGCCGGCCACTCAGCGGCGCCGACGATGCCAAGCTCGGGATTCATACGAATGGCAGCGCGATCGTCGGCCGTGCGGTGGCGACGTAGACCAGCGGCGCGCGGGTTGGTCAGAACATCCTTCACAGATGACGCTATCCAAATGTCGCGACCTTGAGTCGTCGAGAACCCAGCAGCCGTCCACCTTCGAGCAATCTCGCGAAGCGATTCTCCCGCGAGCACATCGGCGTATCCCTGCTTAATCAAGGCCGCCTCGTCGTCACGCACGGTTACGCCGTCGATTTCAAATCCGAAGGCGCGCCGACCGCCAACCCACCGGCCTTGCTTCGCGGCCTGCGCGACCGCGGAGCGTTGTCGCGCGCTCTTCCGTTCAACCTCGCCTTGCGCTACCGACGACAGGATCCGAGCAACCAGGCGCCCACCGTCGCTCTCGGTGTCGACGCCGTCGGCGGCGGTGACGATCGCCGTATTGGTCCGCTGGCAGCGTTCGAGAACGGATTCGAGCTCGGCGAGTCGCCGCAGTAGTCGGTCCATATGTCGAGCGGCGATTACGTCGAATTCTCCGGCGTCGACCCGTCGCATCATGTCGTTGAATGCCGGCCTTGGCTTGCGGCTGAGGGCAGAAACGTCGTTGTCCACGAACTCGTCGATTACCTTCCAGCCTTGTGCTGCAACGAGTTTCGCTACATCCTCGCGTTGACGATCGATTCCGTAGCCGGTACCGTCCCGGTCTTGCGATTGTCGGAGATAGACGGCGACTCGTTTCATATCGCACATCCTATCGCGGAGTTCTGCTATCTTGGGGACCACGCGACGCGCAAGGTTCTGTCGACGCCACGGATGCTTAGGACACCGCGGTCGAGAGCAGTCTGCAACGGCTTCATGACCGACGGCTGCGGTCGAAACCTTCGCCGGAGCAGCGGTCCGGCGATCTCGGCGTTCGTCCGCACGCCGTACGGCGCCCATCGCTCCGCCGCGGCGTCACGTGCTGCGGCGACACGCTTGCGAACCGTCGCGGTGCTCTCACCCTCCCCGATGGCGAAGGCCGCAGAACGCACCGGATGCATCTGCACTTGCAAGTCGACGCGGTCGAGCAATGGGCCGGAGAGCTTGCCCAGATAGCGCCGCTTGGCGAACGCGGGACAGATGCAGTCGCGAGGATCTGCCGGGGCGCATGGGCAAGGATTGGCCGCGAGCACCAGCTGGAACCTCGCCGGATAACACGCGACGCCGTCTCGACGGGCCAATCGAATCTCGCCATCCTCCAAGGGAGTTCGCAACGCCTCGAGTGCGCTCGCCCCGATCTCGGCGCACTCGTCGAGGAACAGGACGCCGCGATGGGCGCGGCTGACGGCGCCGGGGCGCGCCATCCCCGATCCGCCGCCGACCAATGCCGCGACGGTCGAGGTGTGATGTGGCGCGATGAACGGAGGCCGGGTGATCAACGGCGACCTGCCTGAAAGCAACCCCGCCACCGAATGGATCGCGGTCACCTCCAGCGACTGCTCGGGGGTGAGTTCGGGCAAGAGCGACGGAAGGCGTTGTGCGAGCATCGTCTTCCCGACCCCAGGCGGCCCGGTCAGCATTAGGTGGTGCGCACCCGCTGCGGCGACCTCGACCGCGTACCGGGCATCGGTCTGGCCGACGACGTCGGCGAGTTCGGGCGTCGGCTTCTGCGCGCTCGCCGTCGACGCATCCGGCTCGACTCTGGGAGCCAGCCGTCCTTCGCCCTTCAGCCACGCCTGCAGTTGACCCAAGGTGGCTGCGCCGCAGACCTCGATGCCGTCGACGAGGCATGCCTCCGCAAGGTTGTCGGTCGGCACCACCACCGTCTGCCACCCCTCGCGCTTGGCTGCCAACACCGCCGGTAGCACGCCCTTCACCGGCCGGACCCGACCGTCGAGGGCCAGTTCGCCAAGGAGCACCGTCTTCTCCAGCCGCTCCCACGGTGTCTTGAGCTGCGCAGAAAGCACCGATGTCGCGAGGGCCAGGTCATAGACCGACCCCATCTTCGGCAGCGTGGCCGGGGACAGAGCGAGGGTGAGGCGGGCCTGCGGCCAATCGTTGCCGCCGTTGTGGATTGCCGCACGCACCCGGTCCCTCGACTCCTGGAGTGCGGTGTCCGGCAGGCCGACGAGGTGCACGCCTGGCAGGCCGGGACTGATGTCGGCCTCGATCTCGACGATCACACCGTCCAGCCCGCGCACGGCCACCGAATACGCCCGACCCAACGCCATCAGTCGATCCCCTGCAGGTGGCTGAGCTCTGGCTTCGGCTGCCGTCCGATCCGAATGCCGATGACGTCGATGCGGATCTGCGCCCAACTACGGTCCTGACCGGACAGCCATAGTCCTGCGAGACGACGCAGTCGACGCACCTTGGCAGGCGACACCGCCTCGGCAACGCCGCCGAACCTGTCGCTGGTGCGGGTCTTCACTTCGACGAACACCACGGTGCTGCCATCGGCGTCGGCCGCGATCACGTCCAATTCGCCGTACCTGCACCGCCAGTTGCGTTCCAGCACTTGCAGACCGAGTGAAGTCAGGTGATCGACGGCGAGTTGTTCACCGAGTGCGCCGATCTGGGCGCGAGTCCACGAATCTGTCATGTCCCCACCATGAGTCAGAGGGCAGACATGCCAGGGCGGCAATGGAAGGTTATCCACAGAGCGATGGTCGTCCACAGGGTCAGCAGAGTTCACGAGGCCGCAGACAGCGCCAGCACCCGGCGTCTTGCCTACAGCATGAACACAGGTAGTCCACTACTCATTCGCAGCTACGGCACGCCACTTACGTTGGCTCATGTCGATCCGTGCTCACGAACAAAGAAGGTGGCGCATGCCGTACTTTCCAGCCTCCCAGAGATATTCGCTACCGTGGAGGGCAATCGAGATGCGTCGCCAACGGGAAGCGCTCGCACACGCTGCAGAGGCCACGGAGGGTCTTCGATCGCCCGCCGCCCACCCGCGCAAACGGTCGGAGCTGCGTGACGATGTTCCGACAGCCTCTGCCCTCACCCAACCCGAAACCGATCCGGAAGGCTTCGGAACCCAGGGCGGAGACCCCAGACGAGGCGTGGACATCGACTTGAGCACGTGCGTGAACCGTTACGGCCCTGCGCCAGCAGCGATCGCAGCGCTGAAGTCGATCTCCCCCGCCGACGTCCTACACCACCCCTACGACGCTGCGGAGCGCCTCATCGACCTTTATCGCTGGGCCACGGGCGTCCGGGATGGCTCGTTCATCGCCGGACGCGGAGCCAGCGAGTTCATCTGGGCCATGGGGCGGGAGTTCGATCCCGCCGGCGTTCACGTGCCGCTTCCTGCCTACACGGATTACCTCAAGGCCTTTCCTGGCCGGGGGTTCAGTGTAGGCGGCGAGCAGATTCCCTCCGTGGAACAAGTCGACGCAGCGCTCGACGAGGGCGGGCTCGTCATCATCTCCAATCCGCACAATCCAACTGGCGTTCTCCTCGATCCGAAGGATCTGATGGCAACGGCTGACGCTCACCCTGCCGCGACCCTCGTCGTCGACGAGTCGTACGTCAACTTCACGGCGAATCCGATCCGATGGTCGGCCCTCGGCTGTGACGTTCCCAATCTCGTTGTGCTGCGCTCGACTTCGAAGTTCTACGGTATCGCTGCGATGCGCGCTGGGATCGCATGGTGCGCCGACCACGAACGGTTGAAGAGGCTCTTCGGCACGCAGGAGAACTGGGGCCTGTCAGGTGTAGACGTGCATGCTGCGTGTGCCGCGGTGCGGGACTTCCACTGGACGACCCACTCGCGATCCTGGATGCATGCCGACAACGCCTGGCTGGCGGAGGCGATGTCGGACGTCGAGGGTCTCGATCCACGGTGCAACACGAACGTCCACTTCCAGTACGCGTTCTGCGCACGCTCCGATGACGTCTCCGCGATCTTTCAACGCCACGGCATCGGAATTCGCGTGCTCAGCGCTGCGCACGGGGTCAAGCCCGACGCCATCCGCATCGTCGCGCCGCGCCCAAGCGAACGCGAACGCTTCGCTTCGGCCATCGCCGACGTGCGCGAGGAACTCGCGGGCGTCTCTTGAATCGAGGAGGAGCTCACTCCGAGGCCAGGCCTGCTAGCCGATGTTCGCCGACGACAGGGTTTCGTACAACGTGAGGAACTGGTTCGGCGAAATTGCCACTCCGCACTGCGCGCGCAGATCGGACAGCGGCCGCGTCATGGACCGCAATGCCAAGAATTCGCCGACATGCCCCGTGAAGTATCCCGTCAAGGCACTTCGAGCCTCGTCCGGCGACTGAGTGGCTGCCGCGGTCAGAACGTCATTGGCTCCCTGGTGCGCGTCGAGGTAGGAGCCCACTTCGGAGAAGACGGGGCCAGCAGTGGCGGCGAGTCCGCTCGCCGTGCATGGCGCCGCATTCGCCGTAGGCGCCGCCACGCCGCCGCCCAGGCCCGCGATCGCACAGGCGACGACGCCCACGGTTGCTCCGCACCGGGCGAATTTCGAAGAGAAGGTCATCGTGTCGCTCCCTGCCATCGAATCGGCAATCCTTGGGACATCAAGGAATTCGCTGTCCTGCCTCAACGTACCCAACGGCACGGCGCGTCGGCTGGAGAAAGGCGTACCCCGGCGGCAACTTCTCGAAACCCCCACGACCGACCCGTGGAAACGTCGGTGCGTACGTCCATCCGCCATGGCGAGGCCCTTGTCCCACCGGTCACCGCTGCTGCTCCTGGGGACGACGGAGATGGTGAGCTCGTCCATCCGTTGGGCACGCTGAGCCAGCCATCACCACGTTCTCGGCAGCGGACGGGAGTTCGCCAGGATCGCCGCGGCAAACGGTGATCCGGACGCGCCAACCCGGCTCTGCCGCCAGGAGGACCATCACCAACCCGCCCAGTTGGAGGTGCCGCCTTTCGCCAACCAAGGAGGGATGGGCTCGACGCGGAAGTTGGTTAGGTTATCCTCACCGAAGCGCACCGCTCGAGTCCGGTGACGCGGGAAGGAAACCCTCGATGCCTTCAGCGTGGAAGCGGATCGCCGCGTTCCTGTCGGCTGTCGTCCTCGTAGGCGGTGCAACAGCATGCTCGTCGTCGAGCGAGTCCGATGGGCTGCTGATCTACAACGCACAGCACGAATCGCTGACCAAGGAATGGATCGAGGCCTTCACGAAGGAAACCGGCATCAAGGTGACCTACCGCCAGGGCGGCGACACCGAGCTCGGCAATCAGATCATCGCCGAGAAGGGCGCGTCTCCCGCTGACGTGTTCCTCACCGAGAACTCCCCCGCGATGGCGGCCGTCGAGAAGGCAGGGCTGTTCGCCGACGTCGATCCCGCGACCATCGCACAGGTGCCCGCGCAGTTCCGCCCATCCACCGGGAAGTGGACGGGCGTCGCCGCGCGCACGACGGTGTTCGCATACAACAAGTCGAAGCTGACCGAAGCACAGCTGCCGCGCTCGATCATGGATCTGCAACAGCCGCAGTGGAAGGGTCGTTGGGGCGCGCCGCCGGTGAAGGCCGACTTCCAGGCCATCGTGGCGGCGATGCTGCAACTCACCGGTGAGCCCGCGACGGCACAGTGGCTCGCCGCAATGAAGTCGGGTGCCGAACTCTTCCAAGACAACATCGCCACCCTGCGCGCCATCAACGCGGGCCAGGTCGACGGCGGCGTCATCTACCACTACTACTGGTTCCGCGACCAGGCCAGCACCAAGGAGATCAGCGGCAACACCGCCCTTCATTACTTCAAGCACCAGGACCCTGGAGCCTTCGTCAGCATTTCGGGCGGTGGCGTGCTCGCCTCCAGCAAGAAGCAGGAGCAGGCGCAGAAGTTCCTGAAGTTCATCACCAGCAAGGCCGGCCAGGAGGTGCTGGAGAACGGCACGTCGTTCGAATACCCGGTCGCCAGTGGCGTTCCCGCCAACCCGGCACTGGTACCCCTTGTCGACCTACAAGCTCCCGTCGTCAACCCGTCAGACCTCAACGCCACGAAGGTGACCGATCTGATGACGAAGGCCGGTCTGCTTTAGGTGGTCATCGCCGAGGTGTCGCCGCGGGCGGACTTGCCCACCGACGCGGTCCCCAGACCGGGGCCCGCGTTGAGCGCGGTCGTCGGAATCCTCGTCGCCGCCACCTTCGTACCGCTCGGCTACGTCGCGTTTGCAGTGATGTCCACCGGACCCGCCAAGGTCTACGAGTTGGTCGCCAGAGGGCGAGTCGGCGAACTGCTGGCCAACACCGTTGGCCTCGTGGTGCTGACGGTGCCAATCTGCATCGTGCTCGGCGTTGGCGCCGCCTGGCTCGTCGAGCGCACCGACGTGCCGGGCCGCGGCCTTTGGCGACCCCTCTTCGTTGCGCCCCTTGCGGTTCCTGCGTTCATCAACAGCTACGCGTGGGTGAGTGTCGTTCCGTCGTTGCACGGATTCTGGGCGGGCGTTCTGGTGGCGTCGTTGTCGTACTTCCCGTTCGCGTACGTACCGGCCGCCGCGACGCTGCGCCGACTCGACCCGGCGATCGAGGAATCCGCCCGTGCCCTCGGGTCTGGATCGACCGGGGTGTTCCTCCGCGTCGTCGTGCCACAGCTGCGACTGGCGGTGCTCGGCGGAGGGCTGCTCATCGGCGTGCATCTGCTCTCCGAATACGGCGCATTTGCCATGCTGCGCTTCAGCACGTTCACCACAGCGATCTTCGAACAATTTCAATCCACGTTCAACGGAGCGGCGGGAAGCACGCTCGCCGCCATACTCGTGCTGCTGTGCCTCGTCCTACTGGTCGCGGAGGCTGCCGCGCGAGGTAAGGGTCGATTCGCGAGGATCGGTTCGGGCGCACAACGCACGCAGACACCACTTCGGCTGCACGGCATGACGATACCGTCGCTCACGGCACTCGGAGCGCTTGCCGCCCTTGCGCTTGGCGTACCGGTCTGGACGGTGGGCCGCTGGCTGTGGCTCGGCGGCAGGCAGGTCTGGACGTTCGGCGACCTCCTGCCGTCGCTGGGCCAGACAGTGGGGTTGGCCGCCGCTGCCGCGGCGCTGGCCACAGTGCTTGCCTTCCCGTTCGCGTGGGTTGCGGTGCGGTACAGCGGGTTCGTCGCGCGCGCGGTCGAAGGCACCAACTTCATCACCAGTTCGATGCCGGGAATCGTCACCGCGCTCGCCCTGGTAACCGTGGCGATCCGATTCGTTCCGCCGGTCTATCAAACCGTAGCCCTCGTGCTCACCGCCTACGTCCTGATGTTCCTCCCTCGCGCGACGGTCAACCTGCGTTCGGGATTGGCACAGGTCCCCATCGCACTCGAGGAGGCGTCCCGCTCACTAGGCGTGTCCCCGACGTCGACGTTTCTGCGAGTGACCCTGCGGCTGACGGCACCAGCCGCGGCAGCAGGTGCATCTTTGGTATTCGTCGGCGTCGCAACGGAATTGACAGCAACGTTGCTACTGGCACCTACCGGAACGAACACGTTGGCGATGCGGTTCTGGTCCTTGTCGAGTGAGCTGGACTACGCTGCCGCCGCACCATATGCGCTCCTGCTGATCCTGCTCTCCATTCCGGTCACGATGGTTCTCCTGCGACAGTCGACGAAGGCGGCCGCGCTGTGAAGCCTCCCGCTGCAGCACCCGCCCTAGAGATCGTTGGTCTCGCGAAGTCATTCGCAGGCACCGAGGTGCTCCACTCGGTCGACCTGACCTTGTCGCCAGGCAGCATCACCGCCGTCGTCGGCGCATCGGGCTGCGGCAAGACCACTCTGCTGAGGCTCGTCGCGGGCTTCGAAATCCCAGACTCCGGAACGGTTTCCATCGCCGGACGACGGGTGTCTGGGCCTGGCGAATCCGTTCCGGCACATCGCCGCGACGTCGGCTACGTCGCCCAGGACGGCGCGCTGTTCCCCCACCTGACAGTCGGCCAGAACATCGCCTACGGGTTGGCGGGCACGGCACGGAGCGCAGCCGTTCGCGCGCGGGTCGCCGAGCTTCTCAATACCGTTGCCCTCGACGACTCATACGCCGCGCGTCGGCCCCACGAGTTGTCCGGCGGCCAGCAGCAGCGAGTCGCACTGGCCAGGGCCCTCGCCCGACAACCCGTGTTGATGCTGCTCGACGAACCGTTCAGCGCGCTGGACGCCGGACTGCGCGCCTCGACGCGCAAGGCGGTCGCGAGCATGCTGGTCGAGGCCGGGGTCACCACCCTGTTGGTCACCCACGACCAGGAGGAAGCGCTGTCGATCGCGAGCCAGGTCGCCGTAATGCGAGAAGGCCGATTCACGAAAGTTGGTACACCACAACAGGTTTACCTTCAGCCAGACGACAGGTTCACCGCTGAGTTCCTCGGCGACTGCGTGCTGCTCGCCGGCACCGTCACCGGCGGGGTGGCCGAATGCGCGCTCGGCCGAATTCCCGTTCACCAGCCCGCGACCGATGGACCGGCCACGCTGATGTTGCGCCCCGAGCAACTCACCGCGACAACGGTCCCCAGCAATGGACAGCGCACGGGAATCGGCACCGTACTCGCATCGGAGTTCCGCGGGCACGACGTGCTACTGACCGTCGATCCTGGCGGAGAATCGGAGCCGATCGTCGTCAGGCAGCACAGCGTTGATCCGCCGGTCGTCAACACCACCGTTCGTCTCGACGTGATCGGCGCGGCAGTCGTGCTCGCCGAGAAGCCGCCGTCGCCATGACACACCGATTCGCCGAGCACCTCGCCGCGCACGGGGACGACGTGGCGGTTCTGACCGACGATCGCGAGCTCAGCTACGGGCAGTTGTGCGACGAAGTCGCAGGCGTTGCAGCAGAATTCGGCACGAGGCGCCGTCTGGTCATGATCGAAACGCGCAACGACCTCGCCACGCTCGTGGCCTACCTAGGCGCGCTCGCCGGAGATCACGTCGTTCTCCCGCTGCCTGCGGGCCACGACCACGACGCGATCCGCAGGATCTACCAGCCCGACGTGATCGTCACCGGCGGCGCCATCGAACACCTCCGCGACCCATCCAGGCAGCTGCATCCCGATCTGCGACTGTTGTTGTCGACGTCGGGAAGTACCGGATCGCCGAAGCTGGTTCGCCTGTCGCACGAGAACCTGACCACCAACGCCTCCGCCATCGCGCGCTATCTGGACATCAAGAAGACCGACAGGGCCGCAACGACTTTGCCGATGTCGTACTGCTACGGCCTTTCGGTGATCCACAGCCATCTGCTCACCGGTGCCGGGATCGTCCTCACCGACCACTCGGTCGTCGACGATGAATTCTGGGAGTCCTTCCGACGCCATCGCGGTACCACGTTCGCAGGGGTGCCACACACCTTCGATCTGCTCGACAGAGTCGGTTTCGAGGACATGTCGCTGCCCAGCTTGCGCTACGTCACGCAGGCGGGCGGACGGCTTCCGCCAGAGCAGGTGTGCCGCTTCTCGACAATGGGGCGAAACCGGGGCTGGGAGCTGATCGTCATGTACGGGGCGACGGAGGCCACGGCCCGAATGGCCTATCTGCCACCGGAACTGGCGCAGGAGTACCCGACGTGCATCGGGCGGCCGATCCCTGGCGGATCGTTCGTCATCGAGCCGCTCGACGGTACGAGCGACGGCTCTGGCGAACTCGTCTATCACGGACCCAACGTGATGATGGGGTACGCGAAACGGAATGGCGACCTTGCTCTTGGCAAGTCGGTCAACGCGCTGAGAACGGGTGACATCGGGCGACGACATCCGAATGGGCTTTACGAGGTGATCGGGCGAACCAGCCGGTTCGCGAAGATGTATGGCCTGCGCATCGACCTCCAGCGAGTGGAGGAGTCCTTGCGCGCAGACGGCATGACGGCCATCTGCACCGACGGCGACGGGCTCCTGCTGGTCGCCGTCGAGCGACGAAGTGGCCGCGACGTCCAACGGGCGGCTGCGGGCGCGTCGGGCCTACCTCCTTCCGCGATTCGTGTCATCGACGTCGACGAAATCCCACTGTTGGCAACGGGAAAGCCGGACTACGCCACGGTGCGCGAGCTTGCGCACCAGCCCGAAGCGCCCGATGCGCTCGACCTGTGTGGCCTGTTCGCCGACGTACTCCAAACAAGCGTTGCCGACGTCGACCTCGACCGCAGCTTCGTCGATCTCGGCGGCAACTCGCTGTCCTACGTGTCGATGTCGGTACGGCTGGAGCGTGCCCTTGGACACCTGCCGTCGGATTGGCAGCGGCTCACGGTGCGAGAGTTGCAGACAAGAGTCCGGCCGACTCGCCGGTGGTGGGGCGCGACGTTGGAGACCAGCGTCGCTCTGCGCGCGGCCGCGATCGTGCTCGTGGTCGGTTCGCATGCCGAGCTGTGGACGCTGTGGGGTGGCGCGCACATCCTGCTCGGCATCGCGGGCTATAACTTCGGCAGGTTCTGCCTGACTCCCGTGCCGCGCATCGACCGGGTGCGACATCTGCGCAACACCATCGCGTGGATCGCGGTGCCATCCCTGCTGTGGATCGTCATTGCACTGCTGGCCACGGACGACTACACGCCGACGAACCTGTTGCTGGCCAACAAGTTCCTCGGCCCAAGCGACAGTATGACGGCAGGTCGCCTCTGGTTCGTCGAGGTGATCGTCTGGATCCTGGTGGGCCTCGCCTTGGTGAGTTGGCTGCCTCTCGCCGACAGGCTGGAACGACGATGGCCGTTCGGTGTCGCCGTGGCGTTCCTCGGTATCGGTCTCGCCTTGCGCTACGACGCACTCGGCTTCGGGTTGGGCAACGCCGCGTGGTTCACCATGCTCGCCTTCTGGTTCTTCGCCGTCGGCTGGGCGGCGGCCAAGGCCTCACGGGCATGGCAGCGGTTGGGCGTAACGATCGTGTTGGCATTCAGCGTCTTCGGCTACTTCGGCAATCCACACCGCGAGGCCCTGGTGTTCGCCGGTCTGGCGTTGTTGATCTGGCTGCCTGCGATCCGCTGCCCGGCGGCCTTGACGGTGGCCGCCGGACTCGTCGCGGAGGCGTCGCTGTACGTCTATCTCACCCACTTCCAGGTGTACCCGCTGTTCGGTGAGCACACCGCGCTTGGCGTCATCGCGTCGGTGGCGGTCGGAGTCGTCCTCACTCAGCTAGTGAACCTGCTGCGCAAACGTATTCGCGATCGCCGCCCACGATCAGCTAGAGGCAGGCTCTCGGTCCGCGATGAGACCCTCCTGCGCCAGAGTGGCCGAAATCGCACCGTCGGTGCCGATCAAGCTGGCGGTCACCACCCCGCGCCCGCGAGCCGCCGCAGGCGAGCGCGACTCCAGGAGGTTCCATTCGTCGGCTCGGATGCGTCGGTGAAACCAGATCGATGAGTCGGTGGTTCCACTCCGGTGGGTGCGCGCCATCATCGAGTGACCGTGGACGGCGAGCGCCGGGTCGATCATGTACACGTCCGTGACATAGGCCGCAATCACCGTGTGCAGCAACGCGTCGTCGGGAAGTGGCACCGTCACCCTCCACCACAACCGACGGACCAACTCGCCGCTCGATGTGTCGTCATCGACGCGAACGTCGATCTCCTCCAACGGCATCGAAGGAGCTGGGCCGACTGGGCCGGTCCGCGGCAGCGAGTCCGGAGTCGGTCCACGCAGCGTGACGTGGCCGTGTTCGGGTCCGGCGAGCGGAATGGCGAATGACACGGTCGCGGTCGTGAGAAGTCGGTCGTCCTGGCGAGATTCGACTCGACGCGCGGCCGTCGTCCGTCCGTCGAATACCGGTTCGACGCCATACTGCACCGGTTCGCCTGCCTCTCCACCCCTGAGGAACTGCAGATGCATGTTGGTTGGCAGCTTCTCGCCATCGACGGTCTTGGCTGCGGCGGCCAGGCTCTGCGCCATGAACTGACCCCCGAACGAGCGCTTTCCAGCGGGACCGCTGGCCGGCCCGAGCCATGCGTTTGGACCATCGCCGGCTTGAACGTCGAGCAGTGTCTGCAAGCGGCTCACGCCACGGTCCCCGATTCGAATAGTCGCCTCAGCTCGTCCTCGGCAAGACCTAGCGCCGCCAGCACCTCCGCGGTGTGGTCGCCGAGCGCCGGCGCGGCCACGGCCCTGGGATACGTTCCGTCGATCGCCAGCGGCAGCCCTGGCGCGAGGTAGGAGCCGATGCGCGGCTGTTCCAAGGTCGTGAACAGCGGATTGTCGGTGACCTTCGCGTCGTTGACGACGTCGGCGAAGCTGCGGTACCGCTCCCAGAGGATGGACGTCGCCGACAACGCCGTCTCGACCTCGTCACCGGTATGACTGGTGAACCACAGGGTGAACAGTCCAGTGAGCGCATCTCGATGTCGGTACCGCTCCCCCTCGTCGGAGAAGTCGGCACCCAAGGTCTCGCCAAGGGCGGCAACGGCTTTGGTGGTGTCGGTCACCTCCGTCAGATCGCGGAAGTGGCGCCCGGTGAGCGCGACGATCATGAACGCGACGCCGTCGGAACTGGTGAACTGCTGGCCGTACTGCCCGAATATCGAATTGCCGATCCGCTGTCGCGGTGTGCCGTTGATCATCACCTCGGTCAGGAAGCTCAGGTTGCCCGCGGTCGCGAGCGCCACGTTCTCCAGCGGGATGCTGATCCGCTGGCCGCGACCGGTGACGTCGCGGTTGCGCACCGCCGCAACGACGGCGAGCGCGGCGTACACACCGCACGCGACGTCCCATGCGGGCAGCACGTGATTGACGGGACCGTCGAGACCGGGCGGCCCCGTGACCAAGGGAAAGCCGATTCCCGCGTTGACCGTGTAGTCGACGCCGGTGCCTCCGTCTGCGCGCCCCGAGACCTCGACGTGGATGAGGTCGGGACGCAGCTGGGTCAATGTTTCGTACGAATGCCATTGGCGCCCAGCGACATTGGTAATGAGAATCCCCGCGTCCGCGACGAGTCTCTGGATCAGCGATTGTCCGTCGGCGGATCGCACGTCGACCGCGGCGGAGCGCTTGCCCTTGTTGAGACCTGCCCAGTAGATGCTCTCACCGGCGTCCGTGACCGGCCAGCGGCGGTAGTCGGCTGCGCCCCCGACGGGATCCACGCGGATGACGTCGGCTCCGAGCTGCGCGAGCGTCATCCCCGCCAGCGGAACGGCCACGAAGCTGGAGATCTCGATGATCTGCAGTCCGGCGAGGGGCTGGGCAGCGTGCTGTCCTTCGGTCGTCGTCACCCGCTCAACATAGTCAGCCCTCGATCAGCGTTGCCTCATCGCCCGAACCATCGAGGATGACGCGGACCGTCATCTCAGATCAGTTCGATCGCATCCGCAATGGAGTCGAGCACGCGGCTGGGCCTGAACGGATACCGCTCGACGTCCTCGCGGTTCGTAGACCCAGTCAACACCAGGATGGTCTCCAGCCCGGCTTCGATGCCAGCCACGACGTCGGTGTCCATCCGGTCACCGACCATGAACGTGCTCTCCGAATGGGCCTCGATGCGATTCAGCGCACTGCGGAACATCATTGGGTTCGGCTTGCCGACGAAGTACGGCTCTCGCCCCGTCGCCTTCGTGATGAGCGCCGCCACCGATCCGGTAGCGGGCGTCGGCCCCTCGGCGGATGGTCCGGTGGCATCGGGATTGGTCGCGATGAAGCGTGCGCCCCCGCCGATCAACCGGATCGCCCTGGTAATCGCCTCGAACGAATACGTCCGCGTCTCGCCGAGCACTACGAAGTCGGGACCTGCGTCGGTCAGCGTGTACCCGACCTCGTGCAGCGCCGTCGTCAGGCCTGCCTCCCCGATCACGTATGCCGAACCTTGGGGAAGCTGGTCGTGCAGGAAGGCCGCCGTAGCCAGCGCCGAGGTCCAGATCGCGGCCTCGGGAACCTCCAGCCCGGATCGAAGCAGCCGCGCCGCGAGATCGCGAGGGGTGAAGATCGAGTTATTGGTCAGCACGAGGAAGGGACGTTGCTTCTCTGCGAGGCGCTGGAGAAACTCAGCGGCGCCGGGTAGCGCGCGCTCCTCGTGAACGAGAACGCCATCCATGTCTGTCAGCCAGCATTGCGGTGTCGAACGCACTCAGCCAGTCTTTCAAGTGCCGCTTCTGCCCGGCCGGTATTTGGCCATAGTCAGCCGGATATGAATCCTTGGTACTGGACGAACCGCAGCTTGCCCGCCTCGTCAAGTGCCCTCACTGCTTTCCTTCGCAACCGAGTTGGGCCCGGATCGGCCTTGGTCGCATCGACACCGCCCTGCCCGCGACGTCAGACGCGGCGTCGTCCCGTGAGCCGCGTGGTACCAGGAACACCATGTACTCCAAGGAGCCGGGAGCCGCATAGCTAGAATCGAAGTTCACTCGAGAGCATGGAGGTGCCGTGGGGCTTCCCGTTTCGCCCGGCGCCGAAAGCACCCGTAGGACAGAGATTCTGACGACCGCCGATGCCCTCTTCGGTTCCAAGGGCTTGCGCACGTCGCTTCAAGACATCGCCGACGCCGCAGGCATCCTGGCTGGCAGCCTCTATCACCACTTCGAGTCGAAGGAAGCGATCTTCGTCGAGTTGCTGCGGAACTACCACGCGGACCTCGACCGCGTCGGTTCTGCCGCTCAAGCGCAGCTGGACGATCTCGACCCGACGCTGATTCCCGAACGGATCGTATGGCTGGGCACGGCCATCGCCAACACCGCGGTGCGGCACCGCACGGCGCTGCAGATGTCGTTCTACGAGGCGCCGAGCGAGCACCCCGACCTGGTCGCTCTGGTCCAGCACCGCCCCACCGCCGTACAGGAGGCGATGCTTCAGACCCTGCGGGCAGGGAAGTGGAGCGGATACATCCGATCCGACGTCGATCTGCCGATACTCGCCGATCGAATGTGCCAGTCGTTCTTGCATATTGGCCTCGACGTCATCCGAAACAAGGCGAAGGCCGAGCAGGTCGCGACCGTGCTCTGCCGGATCATGCTCGACGGCGTGTCCCCGAAACCCTACGGCGACGAGGACCTCGACGCCTCCAACGCGTTCGCAGCGGCCGACGCAGTGGTGAACTCGTGGGCCGATGGGTCGGCGAGCGGGCCTGACGACAAATCGGCGCTGGTACGCGAGGTGGCACGAAAAGAGTTCGGCCGCAAGGGATACGAGCTCACCACGATTCGAGACATCGCCGCCGCCGCTGGCCTGGGAACCGGCACCGTCTACCGAGTGATCGGCTCGAAGGAAGAACTGCTGGTCTCGATCATGGAATCGTTCGGGATGACGGTGGCCGACGGTTGGATCAAGGTACTTCAATCCGATTCGACCGCCAGCGAGAAGCTCGACGCGCTGTGCTGGATCGACGTCAACGCCCTCGAGCGATTCCACGACGAATTCCGGATACAACTTGCGTGGATGCGGAATTCACCACCGGACACCCCGGATGTGGCTTATCAGTTCACCACTCGCATGCGCCAACTCAAGACGCTGCTCACCGACGGCACGCGATCCGGAGACATCAGCGTCGACGGTCCTTCGAAGGAGCTGCTGTCGCGATGCGTCCTCGACACGCTCTGGATTCCCGAGAACATCGCGAGGACGATCGGCAACCGCAAGTCCCTGCTGCTGGCCCGCGACACCGTCGTCCGTGGCGTCACCGCGGCCTGATCGGTACGGCATACGCGCGTCGAGGACGTCTGCAACCGGGATTCGCCATCGTCCAACGTGCGTCCAGGGCGAAGATCCGAGGAGACCCGAAACGCCAACACCGCACGTTCGACCTAGTCGGGCAACCGAAGCTCGGGTTTCTCGACCTCTTCGATGTTGACGTCCTTGAACGTGATCACCCGAACCTGCTTGACGAAACGGGCTGGACGGTACATGTCCCATACCCACGCATCGGCGAGTCGGAGCTCGAAGTAGACCTCGCCGTCGGCATTGCGCGGCACCAACTCGACGCTGTTCGCGAGGTAGAACCGCCGCTCGGTCTCGACGACATAGCTGAACTGCCCCACGATGTCCTTGTATTCGCGGTACAGCGAGAGCTCCATCTCGGTTTCGTACTTCTCGAGATCCTCGGCACTCATCGGCTCAGCGGTCCTTCTGTCGGTGTGGGGTTCATCTTTCCTCAGCCCAGCTCGCCGTGCTGCACGTGGTCGGATCAGGCACGACTTGCCGTGCCACCCTGCGCACGTTGATGAACGAGAACCTGTGCTCCTCGCACGGCCCGAGCTCGGCGAGGGCGGCCGTATGGGCTGGAGTGCTGTAGCCCTTGTGTTCGGCGAATCCGTAACCAGGATGTTTGGCGTCCATCGCAACCATCAGGCGATCGCGGCTCACCTTGGCCAACACACTGGCCGCGGCGATGCACGCGGCTGCGGCGTCGCCGCCGATCACCGGCAGCGACGGCATCGGTAGGCCTGGAACACGGAAGCCATCGGAGAGGACGTACCCGGGGCGGGTCGGTAACCCGGCGACGGCTCGGCGCATGCCCTCGATGTTCGCGACGTGAACGCCACGCCGGTCGACCTCCTTGGACGGGATGAAGACCACGTGGTGGGCGAGCGCGTAGCGCCTGATCAACGGGAACAACCGCTCTCGCTCGCTTTCGTTGAGTTTCTTCGAATCATCGAGCGAGGCGAGACTCTCCAACCGGTTTGGCCCAAGCACGCAGGCTGCGACGACCAACGGACCTGCGCACGCCCCGCGACCGACTTCGTCGACCCCGGCCACCGGACCGAGCCCGCCGCGGTAAAGAGCCGATTCGAGCGTGCGAAGACCAGCGGACTTACGGATCACCGATCGAGGCGGCCAAGGCGGCGGCACGTCGCAGCTCCTATGACGCGGTCTGCGGATTCACGCTGCTGACGCCACCCCATCGCGACGGCGGCCATGCGATGAAGCGCGCCTTGCCGATCACGTTGTCGACGGGGACGGTACCTGCCGTCGGGTCACCAGTGCACAAGAGTCCCTTTTGCGCATCGGCAGGCAGGCTAGTGCAATGGGCGCGCGAGTCGGCGGAATGAGTTCGGTTGTCCCCCATCACCCACAGTCGGCCGTCGGGCACCTTGACGGGTCCGAACTCATTGCCGAGACACGGATAGATGGCCGGGTCGGCGTTCATCGTGGTCGGATCGAGATAGGGCTCTGTGAGCTTGTGGCCGTCGACGGTCAGCCCCGTATCGGCACGACACTCGACGGTCTGGCCACCCACCGCGATGACGCGCTTGACGAGATCATTCTCGTCGGGCGGCACGAAGCCGACGAATGACAACGCGTTCTGCACCGTCCGGATGACCGGGTTGTCGGACCGGATCGACTTGTAGCCGATGTTCCACGACGGCGGGCCCTTGAACACGACGACGTCGCCTGGTTCGGGTGACGAGAAGTCGTAGGTGACCTTGTCGACCATGATGCGGTCGCCGACGCAGCCTGCGCACCCGTGGAGGGTGGGCTCCATCGATTCCGAGGGAATGAGGTAAGGCCGTGCGATGAACGTCAGCATGACGTAGTAGAGAACGATCGCGATGGTCAGCAGAATCGCGGCTTCGCGGAGCGCCCCACGCTTCTTCTCTGGCTTCTCCGACTCTTCCGCTTCGGCAGTCTGATCGTCGCCTCCGGCGACGGTGTCGCCAGCTTCAGCCGCGTCGTCAGCTTCCATGGTTCCGCTCACGGAATCAGCGTAGCCAGAACGGCGCCGAGGACAGCGCCGTCCAGAATGGACGTCAGCGCTTTTCCTTGATCTTCGCCTTCTTGCCACGGAGCTCGCGCAGGTAGTACAGCTTGGCGCGACGGACGTCACCGCGGGTCACGACGTCGATGTGATCGACGTTCGGGGAGTGCACGGGGAACGTGCGCTCGACACCGACGCCGTAGCTCTCCTTGCGGACGGTGAACGTCTCGCGGACGCCGCCGCCCTGGCGACGGAGCACGACACCCTTGAAGACCTGGATGCGCTCCTTGGAGCCCTCGATGACCTTGACGTGCACGTTCACGGTGTCGCCGGGGTTGAAGGCTGGGATGTCGTCGCGCAGCGACGCCTTGTCGACGAAGTCCAGCGTGTTCATTCGGTGACACTTCCTTGCTCTTGACGGCTGCAACTCAGCCGGCTATCTGGGCGTAGTGGGGGTTGGCGCACGACAGGCGGAGAGACGGTCCCCAGGATCCTGCGCGGACAACTGCTCAATTGTGCCAGATGGCGCCCGAGCGGCGAAATCGCGCCGTCACCGGGGCGGCCGATCCCGTCACGAGACGTGTCACGGCACCGTCGCGAGATGACGAACGAACACACCCGCCCTAGGGGCGCGACGAGGCCTCAGACCCGTTAGTCTTACCTGACCGATTGGGGTCAATTGGCTGAACGGCATCCGACACATCAGCACCCAACGATTCCGCCGCGGTCAATGCGAGGAGGACCATGCGAGGCCCGCAGTCCAGGCTGCTGATCGTCGCTGCAGCCGCGACCGTGGCATTGATGGTCAGTGGGTGCGAGGCCAAGGTCTACGGCACTCCGCCCTCGCCGGCGCCAGACGGTCCGCAGCTCGTCGTCGTCGCGCCGCAGGGCATTTCGGCCCCACTGCCCGAGATCCCTCCCGACGAGCCCCCCTTGGCCTTCACCGGCCTGGACGTCAGAGAGGCTCAGGCGACGGCCGACGCGGCCAAGGCCGGCGCCGACATCACCGTCGCCGTGCTCGACCGCAACACGGGCCAGCTGATCACCAACGGCAAGATCTCGCCCATCGCCATCGCGTCGGTGGTGAAGCTCTTCATCGCCGACGACCTACTCCTCCAGGTGGCGAAGGGCCAGACCCAGCTGTCGGCAGACGATCGCGAGGCGTTCGACCGGATGCTGCGACAGTCGGACGACAGCCCGGCCGAGGTGTTCTGGAATCGCAGCGGCGGCAGCGCCATCGTCAATCGGGTCGTCGCCCGCTACGGGCTGACTTCGACGAGCGCGCCTGGCAACGGCCGATGGTTCAACACCATCAGCACGGTCACGGACCTGGTCCATTACTACGACATGTTGTTGTCGGGCGCGGGTGGGTTGCCTCCCGAACAGGCGAGCATCATTCTCTCCAATCTCGCAGCTTCTGCCCCCGTAGCGCTCGACGGGATGATGCCAGGCGGTGTCTATCCGCAGCGCTTCGGCATTCCAGAAGGCCTGCCGGGTGAGCTGGTCGCCGTGAAGCAAGGCTGGATGTGCTGCATCGGCGCCGATTGGATGCACCTTTCGACTGGCGTGATCGGGCCCGATCGGCGCTACGTCATGGCGATCAGCTCGATGCAGGCCACCACCCCTGAGACGGCGCGACGGACGATCACCCAGGCCGTCGCGACGATGTTCCCGAAGGGGATCTAGCGGCCAAGCGTCTGAATCGCGCGAGCTACGAAGGAGACGGTACGAGTCGCCGTTCGATCAGGTTGGCGCCACGGGCGACGCCGCCACTGGCGCGGAAGCCGTCCGCCACCAGCCGTGCCCCTGCCGTCATCGACATGGCTTGCAACACAGCATGTTTCAGGCGCGTGCTGGTGAGCCTGCGCGCGGGTAACCGAGTGCCGCACCGGGCAACCTCGACGCGCCGAGCCACTTCGAACTGATCCCGGCCGTGCGGTACGACGCAGACGGGGACTCCCCTGGCCAGGGCCTTTTGGGTGACGCCCATCCCGCCATGGGTGATCGCACAGACGGAACGCTCCAAAATCAGGCTGTGTGGCACGAAGTCGGCGACGGTCGCATTGGCAGGCACGGTGATGTCGTCGGGCACACCGCCTGGAAAGGTGGCCACCACGTGAATCGGCTCGTCTGCAAGCGCCTGCATCGCCACGATCGGCAGAGCGTCGTCGTTCTGGGCTTCCGACGACGTCGACACCATCACGATCGGCCGCTCGATCTCGTTCAGCCAACCCGAAACGCCGTCGCGCCCGGGATCGAAATCGCAGGCACCGATGAGTTGGACCGAGTCGGGCCAATCAGGATGGAGGTACTCGAAGGGCCTGGCGGTGGCGACGAGCATCAGCGGTGCTCGCCGCAGGAAGTCGTCGGCCGTCCCCACCGCACGAGCACCCGCCTCCCGGCGAATTGCACCCAGCGACCCGAGCATGGCGCGCTCCAACACTCCGGTGATCAGTGGCCGCAGCATCTCGTCGCGCAGTCGTCCGCGCCAGCCTGGAAGCGGTTTGAGACCAGGGCCGAAGGGTGGCACGCCACGGGATCGAAGAAACGGCGTATACGGCCAAAACGCCGCCCACGGAATCTCGCAGGCATCGGCGACCGACGCTGCCCCCCAGCAGTTGGCGTCGACGATCATGGCGTCCGGTCGGTGAGATTCGACGGCCGAACGCGCATCGTCGATTTCGTACTGCGCGCGTTCGGCGAACACGCCCATCGTGATCTTCAGCGCGGCACGGCTATTCGGCGCCGTCCAGTCCGTCATGGGTACGCGCTCGATCCGAGAGTCGATCGGCTCGGCGTCGAACCCAACCGCGAGTGCCGTCGGTACCCCATCCGCCAGCGTGCGCACCGCGACGTGGTGCCCACGGCGCTGAAGTTCCATCAGGAGCGCGGTCATCGGGTAGAGGTGTCCCAGCGCTGGAGACGTATACGCCAAGATGGTTGCCATCAGCAGGGCCCACCCATTAATGGCGCGAGCATCTCCCGCAGCGCGGTTTCGGTTTGGGCCCTACTAAGACCGGCGTTGAGGCGCAGCATCTCCCACGTGCGCAGATCGCAGATGGCCGTCAATTCGGCGAGCCGACGAGCGCGGTCAGTCCGCGAGAGACCGCGTAGCGACCCGCTGAAAACCCTTGCGCACCAATTCCGGTGATACTCGGCGCCTCGTTCGGCGTTGGCCCGAATAGCTGGTGACACACCCTGTTCGGCGAGCATCTTCAACACCATGGCACCCCATTGCTCGTAATGGCCGACGAGGTTGTCCACGATGTTGTTCAGATCATCCGGCACGGCCTGGCCGCGTTGCGTGAACACTTCTGGGGCGAAGCGTTCAATCGCTGCGGCGAACACCGAATCCTTCTCGCCAAACCTGCGCAGAATCGTCTGCACCGTTACTCCTGAGCGGGCGGCTATCCGAGTCAACGTGATGTCTGCGATCGGCGTATCGGCGAACATCTCGGTGGTCGCACGCAGAATGCTCTCCGCGGTTTCGGCGGACGCGACGGCACGGTTGGTCATCCGATACGGTCGCGTGACTTTCACGTTAGTGACGTTAACACCATATTCGGCCGCCGGTAGGGCCGCGTTTCGCGCGCGCCGGTGTCTCGTCAGCTCAGCAGGTCAGGACGTCGCTCGGCAGTGCGTCGCTCGGCCTGCTCGCGTCGCCAGGCGGCGATCCTCGCGTGGTCTCCGCTCAAGAGCACGTCGGGCACGTCAAGCCCCCGCCAGCTGGGCGGCCTGGTGTAACTCGGGCCCTCCAGCAGACCCATGTTGTGCTCGGAATGCGAATCATCTTGGTGTGAAATGGGATTGCCGAGCACCTGAGGAAGCAGACGGACCACCGCCTCGATCATGACGATGGTGGCCGACTCTCCGCCGGGAAGCACGTAGTCGCCGATCGACACCTCTTCGACCCGCATCCGGGTGGCGGCGTCGTCGACGACGCGCTGGTCGATGCCCTCATAGCGGCCGCAGGCGAACACGAGGTGCTCCTCGCCGCTCCAGCGCTTTGCTGCGGCCTGATCGAAGAGTCGGCCCGCGGGGGTCGGTACGACGAGAAGTGTTCGCGGTGAACATATTTCGTCGAGCGCCGCGCCCCAGATCGGTGCGGTCATCACCATTCCGGGTCCGCCGCCGTAGGGCGAATCGTCCACGGAGCGATGGACGTCGCGCGTCCAGGCCCGCAGATCGTGAACCCCGAGGCTCACGATGCCCGCGTCAATGGCCTTGCCAGGCAACGCCTGCCGAAGCGGATCGAGGAATGCCGGGAAGATCGTGACGACGTCTATTCGCATGTCGGTGCGCGTCGCTAGACCGAGTCCAGATCCAACAGCCCGTCGGGCGGATCGATCTCGATGAGCTTGTCGGCAAGGGAGACCGCGGTGACCATCGCGGAGACGAACGGAACGAGGATCTCGGGACCGTCGCCCGCTACGGGGCGGACCGCCAGAATCTCTCCGGCTCCGGTGTGCAGGACTTCGGCCACCGTGCCGACGTCGAGGCCCGCAACGGTTCGCACCCGCAGACCCTCGAGCTGATGGTCGTAGAACTCGTCGGGGTCGTCGATCTCCGGCAGTTCGGAGGTGTCGACGAGGAACAAGCAACCGCGCAACGCATCGGCCGCGTCGCGGCTGGCGACGCCGTCGAGCCGGACGAGCAGCCGGGCGCCGTGTTCGCGCATCGACGAGACCACGTAGGTCCGTTCCGTCTTGTCGCGCGCGCGTGCACGCAACGACGTGCCTGAAGCGAAACGCTCGTACGGCTCGTCGGTGCGTACGTCGACGACGACCTCGCCCGTGACGCCGTGGGCTTTGACGACCCGTCCGACTACGAGGTCCATGACGGCTTTATTGGTCGGTATCCACCACGTCGACGCGGATACCTCGGCCACCAATGCCCGACACCAGCGTGCGCAGCGCCGTTGCGGTGCGGCCGCCACGGCCGATCACCTTGCCGAGATCGTCGGGGTGGACGTGCACCTCGACGGTGCGACCGCGACGGTTGGTCACCATGTCGACGCGAACGTCATCGGGATTGTCGACGATTCCGCGGACCAGGTGCTCCACGGCGTCGACGACGACGGTGCTCATTCGGCGGCAGCCTCGGCGGCCTCTTCGACCGCGGGGGCTTCTTCGGCGGGCTCGGTCGCTTCGGCGGAGTCAGCCTTCTTCGTGGGAGCCTTCTTCTTCTTCGGCGTCGTCGCCTCACCGGAAGGGGCGCCATCCGCGGCGGCCAGGGCCGCGTTGAACAGGTCCAGCTTGCTGGGCTTGGGCTGGGCGACCTTCAGCGTGCCCTCGGCACCGGGCAGGCCCTTGAACTTCTGCCAGTCACCGGTGATCTTCAGCAGCGCGAGCACGGGCTCCGTGGGCTGGGCGCCGACGCCGAGCCAGTACTGAGCACGATCCGAGTCGATCTCGATGAGGCTCGGGTCTTCCTTCGGGTGGTACCGGCCGATGACCTCGATGGACCGGCCATCGCGACGGTTACGTGCGTCGGCGACGGCGATGCGGTACTGGGGATTGCGGATCTTGCCGAGCCGCGTGAGCTTGATCTTGACAGCCATGTGTAACCCTTTTCCATTTGCCACGCTGCAATTCAGCGATGCGGGCGGACGTGCCCCATCCGGTTTTGCCTTACGTGTGTGACCGACGGGCAGCGCATCGAAGGAGTCGCCCGCCAGACAGCCGCCCATTGTGCCAGAACGGCTGGCTGGACCGGAAATCCCGGCCGCGTGAAGCTAGGTACCGTGTCACTCATCAACGAGACGCCGCCACCCGGGCACCCGTACGCGAGCAGGGTGCTGGTGATTGAAGACGCGGAGGCGATTCGCGTGGCGCTGCAGTCCGCACTGGGTCTGGCCGGGCACAGGGTGCTGCTGCGCGACGACGGTGATCATCTCGAAACCGACCTCCGCACCTTCAAGCCCGACCTGGTCGTTCTCGACGTGATGCTCCCGGGTCGGGACGGTTTCGTCCTGTTGGACGTGGTCAGGGCAATGATGCAGGGGGCGTGACCGTCATGGATGGACGTCGATCGATCAGTACCGCGTGCCTGCTCACCGCGGCCGTCGTCGCAGCCCTCTTGCTGTCCCCCGCCGCGGCTGCGCAGCCGCCGGGTGGCTGTGGGGAGGGCCCGTGGGGGGCTCGCATCCAAGGCGCTCCCCCCGGTTTCGACGGCGGCGACAGGGCTGGTGACTACCTGTGGCACGACGATTCGGGGTTCCACCTTCGCGTCACGCATCGCGGCGACCGACCCGACGTGTTCACGGGAACGATCGCGAGCCCGACATCAATGCGGATGGCGCCCGCCCGTCTGGAGGCCCCAGATCGCGCCGACCTCTCCCTGGATGGTCGGACGCTGTGGTTCTCGTTCACCGACTACGGACGCTTCGATGGAGTCGACTTCGTGACCGACCGCGCTGATCATCTTGACATCGGACCCTTGTTCGACGATGGAATTCCCCTACCATCTACGCGGGTATACCTGGGCGCCAACGAGATTCATCCCGAGCACGCGCCGTTCGGCGTTGCCCGTCACGAAGGGTGACGCTCAGATCATCTTGTTGAAGCCCATGACCTCGACCCGCCGGGCGATGCGCCAGCCATCCGGCGTCCGGACGTACTCGTCCTCGTACCAGATCCCGACGAGCATCACCTGCTGTTTCTCCTCGTTGAAGACCATCGGGTTGAAGCACATCGTCCGAGACTTCGCGGAGTCTCCTTCGACTCGGACGTCGAAGTTGCCGAGCAGGTGCTGGTAGGCGGGAAAGTTCGGCAACACCTCGGCGAGCCACGCCTTAACCTCGGGGAACTTGCCGACGGTTCCGCCCGTCACCGCATAGTCGATGTGCGCATCCGGGGTGAAGACCTTGTCGAGCAGGTCGAATTCCTTGGAGTCGATCGCCGTCGAGTAGTCGACCATCAACTGCTGTATCTCGAGGCGGTCGGAGATCTCTTGCAGGCTCAGCATGTTCTCGATTGAACACCCGGTCCCCGAAGTCAGGCCTGCGGCCCCTCCGATGGCGGCCAATGCTCTCCCGGCGAGACGTCTCCCGGCTCGGTGAAGTCACCGCGAGACAACGGCACCCACTGCTCGCTGGGGGCGGGCTGGTTGGACGACGGGAAGTCGCGAAGCTTGCCCGACGGTTTGGCGTCCCACGCCTCGAACGTCAGCGGAGTACGCAACCAGCTCTCCAGCAGGAGGTAGCACGCCTCCAACGAATCGAGGTGGCTTCGTTCCCAGCCGTGGCTGCCGTCCAGCCCGAATGCGACGAGTGCGGCTCGGGTGTTCGCTCCTGCCTCGATCGCGGCTGCGGCGTCGGACCGATAGAAGCGGAAGATGTCGCGAGCGTGTGCGATGCCCTGATCCTTGGCCAGCCGCAACAGGTTTCGGGTCAGGTGGTAATCGAATGGACCGTGCATGTCGGCCATCGGGATGGTGACGCCGTGCTCCAGCGAATGCTGGCCGGGCGCACACACCGCGTTGTCCACCGAGATGAGCTCCGCGACGTCGGGCGGGAGCCCGCTGCTGGCACCGTGGCCGACCTCTTCGGTGATGGTGACCATGATCGTCGTGCGGTGTGGCAGCACGACCTCGTGTTCCATGACATTGCGCGCCAACGCCAACGCCACCGCTACGCCGGCCTTGCCGTCGAGGTGCCGAGAGACGATGAAGCCGTCCTCCGTGAGCTCGGGACTGGTGATGAACGCGACGAAGTCGCCGACGTTCATCCCGAGCGCGACCAGGTCGGCGCGCGACGACACGTTGCGGTCGACACGGACCTCGACGTGCTCCCAATCGGTCGGCTGGGTGTCGATCTCGTCTCCGAATGCGTGCCCGGAAGCCTTGAGCGGCATGACGGTTCCCGTGATGAACTCGTCGCTGTCATCGGTGAAGATGCGCACTCTGGCCCCTGCGGCGAATCGCGCCGAGAATGTGCCAACCGGCACCAGCTCTAGCCTGCCGTTGTCCTTGAGCTCCCGCACCATGCACCCGATGGTGTCGGCGTGGACGACGATCGCGCGGTCGGTCGTCGCGGACGCTCCAGGGAGCAGGGCCGTCAGCGCACCGCGGCGCGTCAACGTGAACGGAACACCCAGCTCGTCGAAGATCCGGCCGATCAGCTGCATGACTGCGTCGGTCCGCCCCGAGGGACTCGGGGTTTGCAGCAACGAGAGCAGAGTGTCGACCATCCAGCTGCGGTCGGCTTCGGGCATGCGGGGAGGGAGAACTTCTGTGGTGTCGATGCCGTTGAGGGTATCGGTCATGCCTGCGGCTCCACGGGGTCGGGTTGCCAGGCCCACGGCGTCGCGGCGGTACGTGGAAACAGAAGGTCCACGAAAGCCTGTGCGGTGGGCCGGGGCTCGTGATTTGCAAGGCCGGGTCGTTCGTTGGCCTCGATGAATGCGTATTCCTCGCCAGACACGGACGGGACGATCAGGTCGATCCCCGTGACGGGGATTCCGATGGCGTCGGCTGCCTGTATGGCCACCTGAGCGAGCTTGGGGTTGAGCTCGTCCGTGACGTCCTTGATCGTTCCGCCGGTGTGCAGGTTGGCCGTTCGGCGCACCACCAGGTGCTCGTTGAGTGGGAGCACGTCGTCGAGTTCCCAACCGGCCTCGCGCACCGTGTCTTCGGTGAGGCCGTCGACCGGGATGGTCGATTCGCCGTGTGTGGCGGCAGCGCGCCTGCGGCTCTGCGCCTCGACGAGTTGTCTCACGGTGTGGTCCCCGCTGCCGACCACCTCAGGCGGTCGCCGCAGCGCGGCCGCGATGACCTTGCCGTTGATGACGACGACGCGCAGGTCCTCGCCCTCACAAAGCTCTTCGAGCAGGACGTCGGGGCAGTGTTCGGCGGCGAACTCGATGGCGCGGTCGAGTTCCTCGGGCCGGGTGACTCCCACCGTGATGCCTGCGCCCTGTTCGCCGCGGGCAGGCTTCACCACGACCGAGCCCACCTCCTCGAGGAACTCGTGGTCTTCTGCCGAGAAGGTCGCCGTGCGGCCACGCGGTACGCGAATGCCTGCCTCCGCGACGACTCGTCGTGCCACCCGCTTGTCGTCGCAGCGGCTCATGGCGACCGCGTTGGTGAGTTCGGACAGTGACTCCCTGGTGACCACGCTGGTGCCGCCGTGCGTGAGCTTGAGGTAGCCACCCTTCGCGTCGAGCACCTCCACTGCGATGCCGCGCATGATGGCCTCGTCGGCGATGATCCGGGCGTACGGATTGAGTTGCGAGAGTTCCTCTTCCGCCTTTGCCGGCGCGAAGAGCCTCTCATTGATCGCGTTCTTGCGTTTGATTCCGAGGACCGGCACTCGGACGAATCCCATCCGCTCGTACAGTGCGATCGCGCCCGCGTTGTCATGCAACACGGAGAGGTCCATCTGCGAGCGCCCACGCTGGACGAACTCGTCGATGAGCGACTTGACGAGGAGGCCGCCAACGCCTGGGCGCGAAAGCGTGGGGTCGACGGCCAAACACCAAAGGCTGGAGCCGTTCTCCACGTCGCCGAAGAGTTGGGCGTGGTCGACGCCGGTCACGGTGCCAACGATCGCGCCCGTCTGGTCATCGGTGACGACGAGGTACACCATGTGCGGCTGGGACTGGGCGTTGTCCCACATCAGGTCCACGTCCGCCGGCACCATGTGGCACTGCAGGTAGATCTGGTTGATGGCCGCGCAGTCCTCGACGGACGTCACCGATCGCACCGAGAGTCCTGGCACGGGTGCGGGCTCGAAGTCGAGCGGCCTGGTCAAGTCGATTCGATAGGTGAAGCTCGGATCGATGAAGAACTCCTGCGGATGCAGCGCGACGAAGACGTGCGGTGCGTCGAGGTACATCCCGATGTCACGGCGCCCGCTGGCCTCGGCGCGCAATGCCGTACCGAACTGGTCGGGGTCCTCGCAGGTCTGGCCGAAGACCAAACGGCCCCAACCGAGATCCTGAACGACGCCGTGTGCCTTGTCTTCGCTGCCGACGACGGCGCGTTCGGATGTCATGGTCACTTCGCTCCGTCCACGTGGCGGGAGAGCCACAGCTCTAACAGGCCGATCTGCCACAGCGGATTTCCCCGCAGCGGCGTGAGGTTGGCGTTGGGATCGGCCAGCATCGCGTCGACCGCAGCGGGTGCGAAGAGCCCTCGATCGCGCGCCGCCGCGCTGTGCAGGGCGTCCCCGACGAGGTCGAGGTAAGGGCCCGCAAGGTGTTTGAGGGCAGGGACCGGGAAGTAGCCCTTTGGCCGGTCGATGACGTCATGCGGGATGACTTGGCGCGCAGCCTCTTTCAGCACGCCTTTTCCGTCCTGTGCCGTCTTCAACTCGGGTGGACACGTCGCCGCCAACTCGACCAACTCGTGGTCGAGGAACGGGACGCGGCCCTCCAGCCCCCAGGCCATCGTCATGTTGTCGACCCGCTTGACCGGGTCGTCGACCAGCATGACGGTGGTGTCGAGGCGCAGCGCGCGGTCCGTCGCCGTCGCGGCGCCGTGATGGGCAAAGTGGTCGCGCACGTAATCTCCTGAGACGTCGGCGTCGAGCCGCCAGCGAGCCTGCAGAAGGTCGTTGCACGCGGCGTGATCGCGGTCGAAGAACGCCTTGCGGTAGCGGCCGAGCGCGTCGTCGACGTCACCATCGGCGGCGTGCGCCATCGGCGGGTACCAGTGGTAACCGGCGAAGATCTCGTCGGCGCCCTGCCCCGATTGGACGACCTTGACGTGCTTGCTGACCTCCTCGGATAGCAGGTAGAACGCCACGCAGTCGTGGCTGACCATCGGTTCGCTCATAGCGCCAATGGCCCCGGTCAGCGACGGCAGCATCCGTGCGGTGTCGATGCGGATCTGGTGGTGGTCGGTATCAAAGTGGCGTGCGATGACGTCGGAGTACTTGAACTCGTCGCCTTCCTCGCCGCCTGCGGCTTCGAAACCGATCGAAAAGGTCTGCAGACCGTGCTGTCCGGCCTCCGCGAGAAGACCGACGATGAGGCTGGAGTCCAACCCGCCGGACAATAGGGCACCGACGGGGACGTCGGCCACCAGGCGCCGTTCCACCGCGGTCCGTAGCGAAGCGAGAATCGCGTCCTGCCAATCCTTCTCAGACCAGCCAGCGCGTTCCGCCGACCGCTCGAACACTGGCTCCCAGTACGTCTTTTCGCTTCTACGGCCGTCGGGTTCGACCTGCATGATCGTGCCGGGCGCGAGCTTGTGTACCCCGCGAAGAATCGTGTGCGGCGCGGGCACGACCGAATGGAAGGTCAGGTAGTGATGCAGGGCGACGGGGTCGATCTCGGTGTCGACGCCGCCGGCTGCCACCAGCGCAGGCAGTGACGAGGCGAACCGCAACGCGCCCGTCGCACCCCCTTCGTCCACCTCGCACCAGTACAACGGCTTGATGCCGAGCCGGTCTCTGGCGAGCATGACACGGCCCGTCTCGGTTTCGGCGACGGCGAAGGCGAACATTCCCTTGAGGTGATCGACTACCCGTTCTCCCCACTCGCGGTAGCCCTTCAGGATCACCTCGGTGTCGCTGTGCGAGAAGAAGCGGTGGCCCTTGCCGAGTAGCTCCCGTCGCAGCTCCGGGTAGTTGTAAATGCATCCGTTGAAGGCGACCGTGAGACCGAGCTCCGGATCGTGCATCGGCTGGTTGCCGTTGGTGGACAGGTCGATGATGGCCAGCCGCCGGTGTCCAAGCGCGACCCTGGCGTCTGCCCACGCTCCACTGCTGTCGGGTCCGCGCGGCACCATCTCGTCGGTCATTCTGCCGACCGCTGCCAGATCTACCGGCCGACCATGGGCGATCTCCCCTGCGATGCCGCACACGGTGTCCCAACTCCTTCAATGATCTTGATGTCGGGGACATGACGCAGCGCACCATCGACGGACCCCGGCCCAGGTGTCATATCCCGCTGGCGCGGGGTTCAAACCCTGGCGGGCGGCGATCACACCGCCTGCCCGCTACGCTGATGGCCCCATGGGGAAGATTGTCACAGCGGTCTTGGCATGTCTGAGCACGCTTCTCGCCACCGTTTCGCCGATCGCATCGGCCGACGCCGACGTTCAGCAGGTGGGTTCCGTCCCGATCCCCGACGGTCCAGCGCCCGCCTGGATCGTGGCCGACATGGACAGCGGCGAAATCCTCGCGGGCCGCGACATGTACGTCACCCACCCGCCGGCAAGCACCATCAAGACTCTGCTCGCGCTAGTGGTCCTCGACGAGTTGCCTTTGGACGCCACCGTCGTCGCCAACGAGGCGGACACCAAGGTGGAGTGCAACTGCGCCGGGGTCAAGCCGGGTCGCACCTATACGACGCGCGAACTGCTCGACGGCCTGCTCCTGGTGTCGGGCAACGATGCGGCCAATACGCTCGCGCACATGCTGGGCGGCACGGACGCCGCAGTGGCCAAGATGAACGCGAAGGCCATCGAACTCGGCACCACCGGCACCCGCGCCGGATCACCGTCCGGGCTCAATGGTCCTGGTATCGACGGCTACACGACGCCGCACGATCTGGCCGTCATCTTCCGCGCGGCGCTGGCCAACCCAGTGTTCGCGCAGATCACGTCGTCGCCCACCGCAACCTTCCCCGGCGACAACGGACCGGCGACGCTGATCAACCAGGACGAGATGCTCGGCCGCTATCCGGGGATGTTGGGCGGAAAGACGGGCTTCACCGATCCTGCCCGCAAGACGTTCGTAGGCGCTGCCGAGCGGGGCGGCCACCGCCTCGTCGTCGCGATGATGTACGGCCTGATCGTGGAGGGCGGCCCGACCTACTGGGACCAGGCCACCGGCCTGCTGGACTGGGGCTTTGCGCAAGACCGCCCGCAGGGCATCGGCAAGCTCTAGACCTTGGCGCCTTTGCGAAAGATGCTGTTTCGCAATGTCTTCGATACGTGATCGGGTACGGACGGCAATCGGGACGAGTCGTCGGGTGCATAGGCTCGCTGCGTGCGGAGACTGCTGGTGGCGATGACGTTTGCCCTCGCCGCAGCGCACATGACGCCCATCGCGTCGGCGCAACCCGACATTCAACGCGCAGGAGCCATCGGAGTGCCACCCGATGGACCGGCACAGGCCTGGCTCGTCGCCGACCTCGACTCCGGGGCGGTGCTGGCCGCCAAGGACCCGAACGTTTCGCACGCACCAGCAAGCACCATCAAGCCGTTGTTGGCGATGGTCGTCCTCGACCATCTCGCGCCGAACACGTTCGCGCGTGCCAACGAGAGTCACACGCAGGTGGAGTGTTCGTGCGTCGGACTCGTGCCCGGCCAGCCCTATACGACGACGCAGCTTCTCTCGGGGCTGCTGATGGTGTCGGGCAACGACGCCGCGAACATGCTCGCCGACATGCTCGGTGGTCAACGCGTCGCGGTGGCGGCGATGAACGCCAAGGCCCAGCAGCTCGGCGCAGTGCACACCCATGCGTCGTCTCCGTCAGGGCTAGATGGACCGGGATGGGAAACCAACACCACCCCTTACGATCTCGCGTTGATCTACCGCCAAGCACTGAAGTACCCGATGATCGCTGCGATCTTCCAGGCTCAGACTGCGCCCTTTCCCGCCAAGGACGGCTCGCTCCAGCAGATCGACGCCCAGAACGAACTGCTCACCCGCTATCCTGGCGACTTCGCAGGCAAGACCGGATTTACCAATCTCGCCCGCAAGACGCTGGTGACCGCTGCGCAGCGCAACGGTCGCAGGCTGCTCGTGGTGCTGATGTATGGCACGGGCGACCTCTATCAGCAGGCCATCGGGTTGTTCGACTGGGGCTTCGGTCAGTAGCGGCGGCCCGACCGTTCAAGACGTCTACTGATGACTGCGATTTCGGCGCGCTTTCCGCTCATCAATGGGTCGAAACCGCGCCGAAATCGCTAGTGCACGCGGCCGCGCAGGATGACCAGGTCCGGCCGGTTCAGCACCGACGCTCCGGCACGGGGGTCATCGGCATAGCAGAGGAGATCGGCGGAAGCACCGTCCTCCAGTGCGGGTCTACCGAGCCACGCCCTGGCATCCCAGCACGCGGCGCCGAGTGCCGCGGTTGGGCTCATGCCGATGCGCTTGAGCGCGTCCACCTCGTCGGCGATTCGGCCATGGGCGACCATGCTGCCTGCGTCCGTTCCCGCATAGATCGGCACACCGGCGTCGTGCGCTGCAGACACTCGCTGGTCGCCGGTCGCGTACAGATCGCGCATGTGCCTGGCATACCTCGGATACTTGGCGGCGGCGTCGGCGATGCCGGGGAAGTTCTCGATGTTGATCAGCGTCGGGACGAGTGCCGTGCGGTTTTCTAGCATGAGTTTGATCGTGTCGTCGGTGATGCCGGTGCCGTGCTCGATGCAGTCGATGCCTGCGTTGATCAGGCCGGGCAGTGCATCCTCGCCGAAGACGTGCGCCGTGACGCGTGCCCCGTTGGCGTGCGCGGCGTCGATCGCTTGCTTGAGTACGTCGTCGGACCACAGCGGCGCGAGGTCGCCGATGCCACGGTCGATCCAGTCGCCGACGAGCTTGACCCAGCCGTCGCCCCAGCGAGCCTGTTCGGCAACGAACTCGGGAAGCTGCGACTCGTCCTCCATTTCGAGCGCAAACCCTGGCGAATACCGCTTCGGCCTCGCGAGATGACGCCCGGCACGGATGATGCGCGGCAGATCGGCGCGATCGTCGAGGCTGCGAGTGTCCACCGGGGAACCGGCGTCTCTGAGCAGAAGCGCTCCCGCCTCCCGTTCGGTCTCGGCCTGAGCGACGGCCTCCTCGAGGTCAGTGGCGCCGTGCTCCCCCAGGCCGACGTGACAGTGCGCGTCGACCAACCCCGGAAGGATCCATCCACCGTCGAATACGTTGTCCGCGTTCGCGATTCGCTCGGAGCGAAGCAAGCCGTCCCGAATCCACCATTCGACGGGCTCACCGTCGGGCAGACCTCGCCCACGTACGTGCAGGCCGGACGTCATGGGCCTTAGTTCTTGCCGGGGAACTTCAGCTTGGACAGGTCGAAGTCGGCCAACCCCGGCGGCAACTCGTCGAGGCCCTTCGGCATGTTGGAGAGGTCGGGGAAGCCGGCGGGTATGCCGCCCGCACCCAACGGGTTCCGTGGCGGCGTCGGCCCGCGACCGCCCTTCTTCTTACCGGCTTGCTTGTTCTTGCCCTTACCAGCCTTGCGCTGGGTCCCCTTGCGGCCGAACGGCATTCCCATCTGTCCAGCCATCGACGACATCATCTTGCGGGCATCGAAGAATCGGTCGACCAGTTGGTTGACCTCTGAGACGTTGACACCAGAGCCGTTGGCGATGCGCAGGCGGCGGGACGCGTTGATGATCTTAGGGTCGGCCCGCTCCGCTGGGGTCATACCACGGATGATCGCCTGCACCCGGTCGAGTTGGCTGTCGTCCACGGCGGCAAGCGCGTCCTTCATCTGCCCGGCGCCGGGCAGCATGCCGAGCAGATTGCCGATGGGTCCCATCTTCCGGATCATCAGCATCTGCTCTAGGAAGTCCTCCAGCGTCAGCTCACCCGAGCCGATCTTGGCAGCGGCCGCCTCCGCCTGCTGCGCGTCGAAGACCTGCTCGGCCTGTTCGATGAGGGACAGCACGTCGCCCATGCCGAGGATGCGGCTAGCCATCCGATCCGGGTGGAAGACGTCGAAGTCTTCGAGCTTCTCACCGGTGGATGCGAACAGGATCGGCACGCCGGTGATCTCGCGGACCGACAGCGCTGCGCCGCCGCGTGCGTCGCCGTCGAGCTTGGTGAGCACCACGCCAGTGAAGCCGACGCCCTCGCGGAACGCCTCGGCCGTGCTGACGGCGTCCTGTCCGATCATGGAGTCGAGGACGAACAGCACCTCGTCGGGTTCGACCGCGTCACGGATCGCACTCGCCTGGCTCATCAACTCTTCGTCGATGCCAAGGCGTCCCGCGGTGTCCACGATGACTACGTCGTAGTGCTTGGACTTTGCCTCGGCAAGGCCGGCGGCAGCGACGGCGACGGGATCTCCCGGTGGGGCGTCGTGCGAGCCTTCGGCCGTGCCGGGATGCGGCGCAAACACGGCGACGCCCGCCCGCTCACCGACGATCTTCAGCTGGTTGACGGCACCGGGCCGCTGCAGGTCACACGCCACCAGCAGCGGCGTATGTCCTTGTCCGCGAAGCCAGTTGGCCAGCTTTCCGGCAAGCGTCGTCTTGCCTGCACCTTGCAGGCCCGCCAACATGATCACCGTCGGCGGTGTCTTGGCGAACGCAACCTGGCGGGTCTGCCCTCCGAGGATCCCGACGAGCTCCTCGTTGACGATCTTGACGACCTGTTGGGCGGGGTTCAGCGCACCCGAAACCTCGGCGCCCCTCGCGCGCTCCTTGATGCGTGCGACGAAGGCACGCACCACCGCCAGGGAGACGTCCGCCTCTAGCAGGGCGAGCCGAATCTCTCGGGTGGTCGCGTCGATGTCGGCGTCGGTGAGTCGACCCTTGCCGCGGAGGCCCGCGAGCGCACCGGTCAATCGGTCGGACAGAGATTCAAACACGATGGTCAGCTTAACTGGCGAGAACGAGGCGGGACGGTGCGGGAACCGCGCTCACCGGTGGTTCGCGCCGCTGAGCGGCGGGAACATGGCCTGCGATGGGTACTGACGGGGTCCACGAGCCTAACTGGCCTCGGAAACCTTCTTCGGCGCGACGGGGGCAGGCAGCACGGCAAGCAGTTCGCGCTCCAGCTCGTGGCGCGCCGCTGCACGGTCCGCGTGTGGGTCGTCGGCGATTCCAGCGGGTACGACGAGGCCGAAGGCGTCCACGACCGACGAGCCCAGAGTGGTGACCTTGGCCCACGCGATGTCGAGGCCGCTGCGCTCGATGACCGCCGTCAGCCGGGCGAGCAGACCTGTCCTATCCGTACTGCGGATCTGCACGACGTATTCCCTTGGCGCCGTGCCCTCGAACCAGAGGATCTTCGGCGGCGGCGTGGCGGCGTTAACGGGGACGCCCGTCGGGGTCTCACCCGCCCTCGTCGTGTTCGTCGCGGCCGCATCGCGGTCACGCTGCTCTAGAGAACCCACGACGTCGAGGTCACCGTCGAGCGCAAGGATGAACTGTTGACGCAGCAGCTCGGCTGCCGGCGGCGACCCGAAGTGCGGTGACACCACGAACGTGTTGATCGCGACGCCTTCGGAAAGGTTCACCGACGCCGAGTGGACGCGCAGCGAGTTCAACGCAAGAACGCCCGCGGCCTTCGACAGCAGGCCTCTAGCATCGGGAGCGATCATCGTGACGTCGTAGACGTGCGGGCTTGCCGTCGATTCGAGCTCGACGTGGACCTTGCCCTCCGAGGCCAGCGCGAGGAAGCGCGGTTCGACCGGATCTGGTTGCGGGAGCGGCTCGCCAGCCATGACCAACCGGCAACGACGCACCAGGTCGCCGATCAGCGACGCCTTCCAATCGCCCCATACTCCCGGGCCGGTCGCTAGCGAGTCGGCCTCCGCGAGCGCGTGCAGCAGTTCGAGCAAGAGCGGGTCGCCGCCGAGCGCGTCCACGACCGCAGAGATCGTCTTCGGATCCTGCAGATCCCGCCGAGTCGCGACGTCGGGCAACAGCAGGTGGTACCGGACCATCTTGGAAAGGGTGTCGATGTCGGATGGCCACATGCCGAGCCTGGTGCCGATCTGGGTAGCCAAGTCTGCACCGATGACACTGTGGTCGCCGCCGCGACCCTTCCCGATGTCGTGGCACAACGCTCCGAGAACCAGTAGGTCTGGGCGTGCTACTCGCGTCGTGAAGGCGCTTGCCCGTGAGACGGTTTCGACGAGATGACGATCCACCGTCCAGATGTGCACCACGTCACGGGGCGGAAGATCGCGTACCGCACCCCATTCGGGAAAGAGCCTGCCCCACAGGCCGGTCCGATCGAGCGCCTCAATGGTGGCGACGGTCGCGGGTCCCGCGGCCAGCATCACCAACAGATCCTTGAGCGCCTGTCGGGGCCATGGCGTACGAAGCTCCGGGGCGGCCTCCGACAAGCGACTCAGCGTCGACGCGGATATCGGGAGGGCGGTCGTGGCCGACGCCGCCGCGACCCGAAGGATCAGCCCTGGATCACGTTCCGGTCGGGCATCCCTCGCGAGGATCACCTCGCCAGCGAACTCGATGACGCCCTCGTCGAGAGGCTTGCGGATCGGTCTGCGAAGGGCGGCAAATCCTCGCCGCGGCAACGCATTCGCGGCGGTGCGTAGTCCGGCATCGACGTAGTAGCTGATGGTCCGTGCGGCGTCGCTGAGGGTACGGGCCAAGTCGAACCGGTCGCCGATCCGCAGCGCCGCGCCGATCTCGTCGGCGTACTGCGCCTGCAGCATCTCGCGGCCGCGGTGGGAGATGCGGTGAAGCTCGGTACGCACGTTGAGCATCGCAAGGTGCGCGTCGCCGAGCGTGCCCATCGGGGATGCCAGCAGCCTGCTGGGATATACGTCGGCCAACTGGGCCATGGCCAGCGCGTTGAGCAACTGGATGTCCCGTAGTCCGCCCCGCCCGTTCTTGAGTTCGGGTTCGGCGCGGTGCGCGATCTCTCCGCTTCGCTCCCAACGGGATTGGGTGTGTTCGACGAGTTCCTCGAAACGCGACGCGATGCCAGTGCGCCACTGTCGACGAGCACCTCCAACGATTGCCGACGAGAGGTCCGCGTCACCGGCGATGTGCCGCGCGTCCAGCATGGCCAGCCCTGCCGAGATGTCCCCGCTCGCAACCTCTAGTGCCTCCTGCACGGTGCGCACGCTGTGATCGAGGGGAATGTTGGCGTCCCACAGCGGATACCAGAGCAGTTCGGCAACCTGGGTCACGACGTCGGCGGGCATTTCGTCGTGCACCAACGTCAGATCGAGGTCGGAATAGGGCAATAGCTCGCCCCTGCCAAGCCCTCCGGTGGCGACTATGGCGAATCCGCTCGTCGGGGTGATGCCGATCTCGGCAGCCTTGGTGGTCAACCAGAACTCGTGCAGGTCGAGCAGCGCGTCGCGCAGCGCAGCCGAGTCGAGGTGCTTGGATCCGCCGTTGAGCAATTGCGCTGCGGCAGCTGACAAGTCATTCGCCGGACGTGACGAACCCGCCGCCGGTGCCTCCCATCGAGAGGCGCCGGCGGCGGGATCTGGTGTCTGCTTCGTCATCTCAATCCTCTTCCCCCGGCAGTGCGGTTCGTTCTATTTGGTCTGCCGGGGGACGGATCTTCAGATCACGATGTCATCAAATGGCGTCGGTTCCCCGTTCACCCGTGCGAACCCGCACAACGGTTTCTACGGAACTCACCCACACTTTTCCGTCACCGATCTTGCCCGTTCGGGCCGCCTGGACGATGACGTCCACCACCTTGTCGACGGCAGCGTCATCCACCAGTACCTCGACCCGCACCTTCGGCACGAAGTCGACCGAGTACTCCGCACCACGGTAGACCTCGGTGTGGCCCTTCTGACGGCCGTAGCCCTGTACCTCGCTGACTGTCATCCCCAAGACGCCCGCTTGCTCGAGACCAGTCTTGACGTCTTCGAGAGTGAACGGCTTGACGATCGCAGTGATCAACTTCATTTGGTCGATTCCTTCCAATTCACTGTCAATTGTTCCCGATCACGCGAGTTCATAAGCCGTTTCCGCATGTTCGGCTTCGTCAATACCGTTGGCCTCGTCCTCTTCGTCGAGCCGCAGCCCGATCGTGAACTTGAGGAGATACGCGAGGATCGTCGTGACGATGAATGAGTAGAACAGCACTGCGAACGCGCCAACCGCCTGGCGCCACAGTTGATCTACGCCGCCGCCGTAGAACAGACCGTCAACCGCTGCGGGCGCTTCCTTGGTTGCGAAGAAGCCAATGAGCAGCGTGCCGGTCAGACCGCCGATCATGTGCACGCCGACGACGTCGAGGGAATCGTCGAAGCCGAGCTTGAACTTCAGACCGACCGCCAGTGCACAGAGGCAACCGCCAATTGCGCCAATCGCCAATGCACCAAGCACGTTCACCGACGAGCAGGACGGCGTGATCACGACCAGGCCTGCCACGATGCCCGACGCCGCGCCGAGCGTGGTGGCGTGTCCGTCACGGATCTTCTCCGTCAGCAGCCAGGCCAGCATCGCTGCGGCGGTGGCGATCGTCGTGGTGATGAAGGTGCTACCGGCAATGCCGCCGGAGTTCGTCGCGGAACCGGCGTTGAACCCGTACCAACCGAACCACAGCAGGCCCGCACCGAGCATCACGAACGGCAGGTTGTGCGGCCGCATCGGAGAGCCTGGCCAACCCTTGCGCTTGCCGAGTACCAGACACAACGCGAGACCTGCGACGCCGGAGTTGATGTGGACCGCAGTACCACCCGCGAAGTCGATTGCCTTGAGCTTGTTGGCAATCCAGCCGCCGTGCTCGCCGGTGTAGCCGTCGAAGGCGAACACCCAGTGTGCGACGGGGAAGTAGACGAAGGTCGCCCACAGGCCCGCGAACACCAGCCAGCTGCCGAACTTCAGACGATCGGCAACGGCACCCGAAACGAGGGCGACGGTGATGATCGCGAACATCAGCTGGAATGCCACGAAGACAGTCTGTGGAATCGTGCCGAAGAGTGCGATGTTCACGGCGTCGGTGGCTGCCGTGCCAGTAGCGGGATCCGCCGCGACCGCGGCGACCGCGTTTCCGCCGATGAGCCCCTTCAGACCGAAGTACTGCGTGGGGTTGCCAAACAGGTTGGACACGTCGTTGCCGAAAGCCAAGGAGTAGCCGTAGAGCACCCAGAGCACCGTCACGATGCCCATGGCGCTGATGCTCATCATGAGCATGTTGAGAACGCCCTTGGCGCGGACCATGCCGCCGTAGAAGAACGCCAGACCTGGCGTCATCAGCAGCACGAGCGCTGAGCTAGCCAGCATCCATGCCGTATCCCCTGTATCGGGGATGCCCATCACCGGAAATCCGTCCACCTGCCGATTCCTCCTTCGCCCATGCCACCGGTAGGCACCGTTGACCTAGGCCAGAACAATGCTGAGTGGTTGTTTCGCGCATGGCTCACGCGTGTTTCGCTCGTGTGAACGGATCGCGGGATTGCGTTTCCGCCGCGTTAACTGCCTCGTCAAGCCCCAGCCAGTGAGCGGAGCAGGACGGCGTTATCCGAGGAGCGCGTCGACGAAGGCGCGGGGCTCGAATGGCGCGAGATCATCCGGCCCCTCACCGAGGCCTACGAGTTTCACCGGCACGCCCAACTCTTGCTGCACGCGAAAGACGATGCCGCCCTTGGCCGTTCCGTCGAGCTTGGTCAGCACGACACCCGTGATGTCGACAACCTCGGCGAAGACGCGCGCCTGCGGAAGGCCGTTCTGGCCGATGGTGGCATCCAATACGAGCAGCACTTCGTCGACCGCCGCGCGCTTCGTGACGACGCGTTTGACCTTGCCGAGCTCGTCCATCAGACCGGTCTTGGTGTGCAGCCGGCCCGCCGTATCGATGACCACGACGTCGGCACCCGTCTCGATGCCCTTGTCGACGGCGTCGAACGCGACCGACGCCGGGTCGGCCCCCTCTGGGCCACGAACGACCTCGGCGCCAACCCGAGAAGCCCAACTCTGCAACTGGTCGGCGGCCGCCGCGCGAAACGTGTCGGCGGCACCGAGCACGACGCGGCGACCGTCGGCGACGAGCACCCTCGCCAGCTTGCCGACCGTGGTGGTCTTTCCGGTTCCGTTGACGCCGACGACGAGCAGCACGGACGGCTTGTCCGCGTGCGGCAGCGCCTTGATCGACCGGTCGAGTTCGGGCTGAAGCTGCGCGATGAGGACGTCGCGTAGCACTGCTCGGGCTTCTTCCTCGGACCGCACGCTGCTGCTCGCGATCCGCGAGCGCAGCGCGGACACCACCGCCTCGGTGACCGTCGGCCCGAGATCGGCGACCAGCAGGGTGTCCTCGATCGTCTCCCACGATTCCTCGTCGAGATCTCCGCCACCGAGCAGCCCCAACATGCTCCGGCCAAGGGTGCCTTGCGATTTCGCGAGGCGGCCCCGCAGCCGCTCCATTCGACCTTCGGCCGGTTCGATGGCTTCGAGTGCGGGCGCAGCGTCGGGTACGGGCTCCGGTTCAGCCGCCGGCTTCGGTTCAGCCGCCGGCTTCGGTTCAGCCGCCGGCTTCGGTTCAGGCTCCGGTTTCGGTTCAGCCGCCGGTTTCGGTTCAGCCGCCGGCTCGGGAAGTGCGACGTCGGAGATCGAGCGTCGCGGAGCGTCGCGCGGCACCGTGGCGTCGTCTCCGACGGCGGGCAGTCCGCTCGTGTCGACGGGCGCAGCCGGTGGCGCCTCCGGCTCGGCGGTGGTGAAGACGATCCCCGATGACGCCTTGTAGCCCCCCGACTTGTCGATGGCGACATCGGTATCGGGCCTCGACAGACTGACCCGGCGCCGCCGGTAACGCGTCAGGCCGACGACCAGCGCAACGACGACCAGTACGGCGATGAGCGCGAGCCCGATCCACAGCCCTATCCCGAGATCTGTCACCTCGACATTGTCTCAGGCCGGTGGAGGTCGATCGTCCAGCCCATCCATCTCGCCCCGTGTTCGGGCGGTCAGGAGGTTGCGGTGGCTAATTCCTGACCGCGCATCCGCTGGCTGATGACCGTGGTGATGCCATCGTCGCGCATCGTGACGCCGTATAGCGCGTCCGCGACCTCCATGGTCGGCTTCTGGTGCGTGATGACGATCAGCTGGGAGCGCTCGCGCAACTGCTCGAAGAGGCTGATCAGACGACGCAGGTTCACGTCGTCCAGCGCGGCCTCCACCTCGTCCATCACGTAGAACGGCGAAGGACGTGCGCGGAAGATCGCCACCAGCATGGCCACTGCGGTTAGTGACTTCTCGCCACCGGACAGCAGCGACAACCGCTTGATCTTCTTACCGGGCGGACGTGCCTCGACCTCGATGCCCGTCGTCAACATGTCATCGGGGTTGGTGAGGAGCAATCGTCCCTCACCGCCGGGGAACAGGGTGTCGAAGACTTGAGCGAATTCGCGTTCGACGTCGACGTAGGCCTCGGCGAAGACCTGCAGGATGCGGTCGTCGACGTCCGCGATGACGTCGAGCAGATCCTTGCGTGCGCCCTTGACGTCCTCTAGCTGAGTCGAGAGGAAGTTGTACCGTTCCTCCAATGCCGCGAACTCCTCCAGCGCCAGGGGATTCACCCTGCCGAGTTCGGCCAGCTCGCGCTCGGCCTTCTTGGCCCGTCGCTCCTGGGTCGGCCGGTCGAATGGCATCGGCGCTGGGGCGGTGACCTGTTCGCCGCGCTCCCTGGCCTGTTCGTACTCCGCCATCTCCAACTCGGTCGGAGGCAGGGGCACGTGCGGTCCGTATTCCTCCACGAGATCGGTTGCGGCCATGCCGAACTGGTCGAGGGCCGCCGCCTCTAGCTGCTCGATGCGCAGCGCCGCCTGAGCCTTGGCGACCTCGTCTCGGTGCAATGCGTCCGTGAGCGAAGTGATCCGCGCGTTGAGTTCGTTGAGTTCGGTTCGGGCCGCGGTCAGCAGCTGACCGCGTTCGCGGCGTTCCGCGGCGAGTTCGTCGCGCGTGCGTGACGCGACCGCCACGGTGGCGCTCAGCCGGTCGGCGACAAGGCGACCTGACTCGGCCACCGCCGCCGCGACCGCCGAGGCGAGCTCCCTGGCTTCCCGAGCCCGTTGAGCACGAGCCCGAGACTCTCGTTCGGCAGCAGCCGCCCTCCGCAGGGAATCCGCCTGTCCACGAACGGCATTCGCTCGTTCCTCCGCGGTTCGCACGGCCAGCCGCGCTTCGACCTCCGCCGACCTGGCGGCCTCCGCCGCGGCGACCGACTCCTGGCGATCGACTGGTTGAGCATCGAAGGTCGGCACCTGTTGAGCGTTGTGCAACCGGGCCTCTAGCTCGGTCAGCTCCTCCATGGTGGCCACGCGGCCGGTCTCCAGCTCCTCGCGTTGCCGGATCTGACGCTGCCAGTCCTCTTCCGCGGCCCTCGTTTCCAATCCGAGCCTGCCGAGCTGTTCGTACACCGACGAGATGGCCGCGTCCGACTCGTTGAGCGCGGCGAGTGCGTGCTCCGCCGCATCCTGGCGCGTCGCCTGCTCCGCGAGCGCCCCCGACAGAGCCGCAGACAACTCTCGACCCTGGCGCTCCACGGATTCGAGTTCGCTTCGCGCCCTTTCGATCTCCGATGCGATCTCCAATGTGCTCGGCTTGCGGTCGGATCCGCCGTTGACGTAGCCGGCACCCACGACGTCCCCGTCGGAGGTGACTGCCCGAAGCTCGGGACGCGCCGCGACCAAGTCCATTGCGGTCGCCAGGTCGCGAACCACCGCGACCCCGCCGAGCATCGCCACGATCGCCCCGCGCAGCCGCGACGGTGCGTCGACGACGTCGAGAGCCCACACCGCACCGTCGGGCAGCAGCGGTCCGTTGGGCGAACCGCCGTCATGTGGCCAGTCGCCAAGCATGATGGCAGCACGTCCGCCGTCGGCGTCCTTGAGTGCGCGTACTGCCGAACGCGCGGCACCGAAGTCATCTGCGGCAAGCGCGTCGGCCGCCGCCCCCAGCACGGCAGCGACTGCTACCTCGTGGCCGGGGCGAACTCGCACCAAGTTCGCCACGGCGCCGAAAAGGCCTGCGCCACCGTGGTTCTTCTGCAACCACGCCGCGCCGTCCTTGCGGTCGAGGCCCATGGACAGAGCTTCGATGCGTGCACGCAGCGACGCCACCTGCCGCTCGGCGCTGCGCTCAGCAGCCTGTAACTCTGCGACGCGTTCGTCGGCGAGTCGTAGCGCGGCGACCGTGCGGTCGTGGTGATCGTCGAGGCCCACCTCGCCAGCGTCGAGCTCGCCGACGCGACCCTGCACCGTCTCGAATTCCTCGCGTGCCTGCTGCACGCGGGTGGCCGCCTCCTCGATGCCGATGGTCAGACGGGCGACGCCTTCGTCTATCGACTCGACGCGGGTACGCATCGTGTCGACCTGGCCGGACAAGCGGGCCAGGCCCTCGCGGCGGTCGGCCTCTGCGCGTGCAGCTGCGGTGTGGGCGCGTTCCGCTTCTGCCGCAACGTATTCGCGTTCGGCTAGCTCCTCGCGGGCGAAGGCCAGACGCTCCTGCGACGCCACTAGCTCGGCGATGAGCTCTCGTTCCTTCGCTGCGATCTCGTCGGCCTCCAACTCCATCGCATCCGGATCGGCGCCCGACGACTGTTCGACGTCGCCGTCAAGGATTTGCGCTCGATCACTAGCGATGCGCACCGTCGCACTCACCCGCTCCGCAAGTGCCGAAAGCCGAAACCAGGTCTGCTGAGCCGATTCCGCTTGCCCGGTCAACCCGGAAACCGCAGCCTCGTGGGCGGCCACCTCTATCGTCGCCTCGTCGATCCGCGCAGCGATCTGGTCGTGCTCGGTGCGCAGCGACGTCTCTGCGGTGTTGGTGTCGTTGAACTCGGCTTGTCGAGTGACCAAATCGTCTGCGGCGAGCCGTAGGCGGGAGTCGCGTAGATCCGCCTGGATCGTCTGCGCGCGCCTGGCCATCTCGGCCTGACGGCCCAACGGTTTGAGCTGGCGACGCAGCTCGGTGGTGAGATCGGTGAGGCGGGCCAAGTTGGCCGACATGGCGTCGAGCTTCCGGACCGCCTTCTCCTTGCGCTTGCGGTGCTTCAGGACGCCCGCGGCCTCTTCGATGAACGCGCGGCGGTCCTCCGGGCGGGACTCGAGGATCTCGGAAAGCTTCCCCTGCCCGACGATGACGTGCATTTCGCGCCCGATGCCCGAGTCGCTGAGGAGCTCTTGGACGTCCATCAATCGGCAACTGCTGCCGTTGATTTCGTACTCGCTCGCACCGTCGCGGAACATCCGGCGGGTGATCGACACCTCGGAGTACTCGATCGGAAGCGCGTTGTCGGAATTGTCGATCGTGACAGTCACCTCGGCCCGCCCGAGCGGAGCCCGCGACGACGTGCCCGCGAAGATGACGTCTTCCATCTTGCCGCCGCGCAGCGTCTTGGCGCCTTGCTCGCCCATCACCCACGTCAGCGCGTCCACGACGTTGGACTTGCCAGAGCCATTCGGCCCGACGACGCAGGTGATGCCCGGCTCGAAGCGAAGAGTCGTGGGCGACGCGAAGGACTTGAACCCCTTCAACGTCAGACTCTTGAGGTGCACGATGGGCCACCTTACAGCCGCGTCGGGCTATCTCTCGTCAAAGCCATGGAACGGCTGACCCGCGTCGTTCCACTCCACGACGACGGTGTCGACTGCACCAGGCGTTTCTCCGCCTCGTAGCAGGTCAAGCAGCTGCTGACACGCATCCCTTGGACCCCGTGCCACCACGTGCACACGGCCGTCGGGCTTGTTGGCGGCGAAGCCGGTCAGGCCCAACTCCAACGCGCGCGACCTGGTCCACCACCGAAACCCCACGCCCTGGACCCGGCCGTGCACCCACGCCGACAGGCGGACGTCTGACTCAGCCGACATCCCTGCCTGATTCTCTTCGCGCAAGCGGCTCATCGCTACCTGATTCTCTTCGCGCAAGCGGCTCATCGCTACCTGATTCTCTTCGCGCAAGCGGCTCATCGCTACCTGATTCTCTTCGCGCAAGCGGCTCATCGACCACGGTGAGCGTCACCTCGGTCCCCGACTTCAGCGTGCGACCGACCGTGCACACCTTGTCGATCGACCGTCGCACGATCGTCAGCAGCTTGACCCGCTCCTCTTCGGAGAGTTGGGAGAGGTCGATCTCGATCTTCTCTTCGAGCAGCGGGTAGCGTTCCTGCTCTCGATCGGCCGGTCCGGACACCTTGATCGTCACCGGGTAGTCGTCGCCGAGCCTGCTGCGCAGCGGATGGTCGCTGCTCATTCCGCTGCACGCGGCGAGGGCGATCTTCAGGAGCTCGCCAGGGGTGAAGACGCCGTCGACGTCCTCGGATCCGACCAGCACCTCTGCGCCCCTCGAGCTGCGACCGGTGTATCGACGCACACCGGTGCGCTCGACCCACAGTTCCGTCATGGATGTACTCCCTTTCTCGCGATTTGTGCACCTGCAACCGCGCTCACCGCGGGTGGGCGTGCACAAATCACCTTGTAGTGGTGGTCAACGCCGTGGCCGAGGTTGGCATTTCGGGCAGTAGGTCGACGAGCGATTCATGAACTGTTCGCGTCGCATCACGGCGCCACATCGCTTGCAGGGTTCACCCTCGCGGCCGTAAGCGTCCAGCGAGCGGTCGAAGTAGCCGGACTCGCCGTTGACGTTGACGTAGAGCGAGTCGAATGACGTGCCACCTTCGCCGAGCGCGTCGCGCATGACGTCGGTGGCGTTGTCGATGATCGACGCCAGGACCGGCTTGGACAGTGCGGCCGCCAGTCGTGCCCCGTTCACCTTCGCCCGCCACAGCGCCTCGTCTGCGTATATGTTGCCGATTCCGGAGATGACGGTCTGATCCAAGAGCTGACGCTTGATCTCGGAGTGCTTGCGCCGCAACACCTTGACGACGGCATCGCGATCGAAGCGGGGATCGAGCGGGTCACGGGCGATGTGCGCGACCGGCTCGGGGAGGTCGGTCCCGTCGACTGTGACCATGTCGGTCAACATCCACCCGCCGAACGTGCGCTGGTCCACGAAGCTCATCTCTGTGCCGTCGTCGAGCACGGTGGCGATCCGCAGGTGTTCTCTCCTGGCGACGGGACCGAGCAACATTTGGCCGCTCATTCCGAGGTGGACGACGAGTGCCTCACCGTCGGAGAGCGTGAGCCACAAGAACTTTCCGCGGCGTCCTGTGCCGGTGATCTCGGCCCCAAGCAGCCGGGCCGCCAGGTCTGCGGGCCCGAGTTCGTGGCGTCGTACGGCGCGCAGATGATCCACGCGTACCGAGGTGAAGCGGCGGCCGATGACGTGCGCATCGAGCCCGCGACGCACGACCTCGACTTCGGGCAGCTCAGGCACCGGTTCGACCGGAGGGCTGCGAACTGGGATCCGCCTCGGGCATCGCCTCCAGCGCGTTGTACGCGGCCGCGGCCGCATGCTGCTCGGCTTCCTTCTTGGTGCGACCGCCTCCCGCGCCGTAGTCGACACCATCGACGACTGCCCGTGCGGTGAAGTGCTTGTCGTGCTCCGGCCCCGTCGACGTCACGACATACGACGGAACGCCAAGCCGACGAGCGGCGGCCAACTCCTGCAGGCTCGTCTTCCAATCCAGGCCTGCACCCAGGCTGGCCGCGGTGTCCAAGAGCTCACCGAACAGCCTAAGGATGACCTCGCGGGCGACCTCGTGGCCGTGCTGTACGTAAGTGGCGCCCAGTATCGATTCCAGTCCATCGGCGAGCAGGTTGGCCTTTTGCGGTCCCCCGCTGGCCAACTCGCCACGACCGAGCAGGAAGTAGGAGCCGAGCCCGTCCGGCGTGAGCTGGCGTGCAATCTGCGCCAACGCCTGCGTGTTGACGACGGCGGACTTCAGCTTCGCCAATTCCCCCTCGGCACGATCCGGGTACTTGGCGAAGATCTCGGCCGTGATGACGAGGCCGAGCACCGCGTCGCCAAGGAACTCCAGACGCTCGTTGGTGGGAAGTCCCCCGTTTTCGTATGCATAGCTGCGGTGCGTCAGCGCGACGGTCAGGAGATCGTCTGGCAAGTCCACGCCTATCGCTTGTAGCAGCGGACTGCGATCGACCGTCACCCAGACTCTCCAGCCGGCTCCGTCCCGTCAGAGTCAGGCTCCGACGTCCGCAGGGCCGCGAGCTTCGCCCAGCGGGGATCGATCTTGTCGTGACCATGGCCGGGTTCAGCCGCGGCCAGCGGTACTCCGCAGTCGGGGCAGAGTCCCTGACAGTCAGGACTGCACAGCGGTGAGAACGGCAGCGCGAGCCCTAGTGCGTCGATGATGGGCTGCTCGAGGTCGATCGAATCATCGACCACGTGACCCACCTCATCGTCCTCGGTGGTGGCCTCGGTAGCGCTGTCCGGGTAGGCGAAAAGCTCGGTGAGGTCGATGTCGACACGCCCGCTGATGGGGGTCAGGCACCGCGCGCACTCCCCGGACGTCGGAGCGGAGACGGTGCCGGTGACGAGCACGCCCTCAGAGACCGACTCGAGCCGAAGGTCGAGTTCGACCGGGGCGCTGTCGGCGATCGCGACGAGCGAGGCACCCATGTGCGTCGGGAAGGGCACGGTGCGCTGAAGCGTCAGCATCGAGCCGGGACTCCGGCCGAGTCGACGGGTGTCGATCACGAAGGGCGATTGCGACTCGCGATACGCGCCCTTCCGTGCCATGGGAGCAATCCTACGGAGACGACGTGATCAACCGCGAAGCAGATCAGCGCTGGGCGTAGTCGTGTGTCCCCGCGGCGGTGCGTAGCTGGTGGCGCCCGCGGCCGACCGAGCGCAGCGTGCCATTGAGGTAGTCCTCGAACTCGGCCAACTTGCTGTCGACGTAGATGTCACATTCACCGCGCAGACGGTCGGCTTCCGCATGCGCGGAGTCGACGAGGCGGGTGGCCTCGGCCGTCGCCGTCGCGACGATCTCGGTTTGCGACACCAGACGCTGCTGCTCCTTGATGCCCTCCTGAACCGCCTTCTCGTACGAGAGGTTGCCGTTCTCGATCAGGCGGTCTGCTTCGGTCTTCGCCCGTCCCGTGCTCGCCTCGTATTCCCGCTTGGCCGTGGCACTTAGGCGAGCTGCTTCCTCGCGCGCCTCGCCGAGCATGCGCTCGCTGTGCTGGCGTGCCTCCGCGACCATCCGGTCGGCTTGGCCCTTTGCCTCCGCCAGTAGGCGGTCCGCCTCGGCGCGAGCGTGATTGATCATCGAGTCGGCCTCGTTGGTCGCAGAGGAGACCATCGAGTCGGCGTGATCCTTGGCCTCGCGCAACATGGAATCCCGCGCGTCGAGCACGTCCTGGGCGTCATCGAGCTCGCCGGGGATGGCGTCCTTGATGTCGTCGAGAAGTTCCAGTACGTCGCCGCGAGGCACCATGCAGCCCGCCGTCATCGGGACGCCGCGGGCCTCTTCGACGATCGCGCCGAGCTCGTCGAGCGCCTCAAATACTCGGTACACGGCAGCATCCTCCAGGCCTAGTCGGTGTTGTTACTAGTGTGCCTGGTGTTACGTCTGTGACTTGGTTTGCCACGCCGGTGTGTCGGCGCCGCATTTTGGGCAACCCGCAGCACGTCGAGGCACTGACCACGTCGCCCAACGAACGCGCAGGGCGACACGGGGCGAGATGTCCCGCCTGCTCAGCGCCCCAGCTTCGCTTGCAACCGGGCGTTGACGGGCGCAGGCAGCAACTCGGAGACGTCGCCCCCGAGCGAGGCAACCTCCTTGGCAAGGGATGACGACACGAACGAATAGCGCGGCGTGGTCGCCACGAAGAAGGTGTCGACGTTCGCGATGTGCTTGTTCATCTGGGCCATCTGCAGTTCGTACTCGAAGTCGGTGCCCGTCCGCAGACCCTTCACGATGGCGGAAAGACCATGCGACTTCGCGAAGTCGACGACAAGGCCGGACCCAGTCTCGGCTCGCAGGTTTGGTAGATGCGCCGTCGATTCGAGGATCATCGCGATGCGTTCGTCAGGGGTGAAGGTGCCCGCCTTGTTGGGATTGACCAACACCGCGACGACGACGTCGTCGAACTGTGCGCAGGCGCGCTCGAACACGTCGACGTGACCGTTGGTCACCGGGTCGAACGATCCCGGAACTACCGCGCCGCTCATGGACGATGACCGTACACTTCCCGGTCAATCCCGCTGCGCCACCTCGAGTCGAGTGTCGCCATAACGACGCTCGCGCAGCGCAGTCCAACCTGGCGGCCACCGGATCGCCGCACCCGACGTCGGGCGCTCGAAGACGACGACGGTGTCCGACTCGGTCCAGCCGCGGTGGACCAGCGCACCGACGAGCTCCTCCACTTCGGCGGTCGACACGTCGTACGGCGGGTCGGCGAGTACGAGATCGACTGGTCCGCCCACGCTGCCCGCTCCACCTTCTATGACCGCGGAGGCGTCCGCGCATCGCACCACCGCGCCCGTCACCCCCAGTGTCGCGAGGTTCTCGGTGATCGTCGCGGCGGCGCGGCGGTCCGACTCGACGAAGACAACCGACGCGGCGCCCCGCGAAACCGCTTCGATCCCCAACGCTCCCGAGCCCGCGTACAGGTCGAGCACCGCGAGGCCAGACAGGTCCATCCGCGCCTCTAGCACGTTGAATAGAGATTCGCGGACCCGATCGGTCGTCGGACGGGTTCCCTTGTGCGGCACGGAGATCCGCCTGCCACCGAACGTACCGCCGATGATGCGCGTCAGGCTGAGTCCTCGGTCGCTTCGCTCTTGCCCGCGGGACGGATCACCACGAGCAGGTCACCGCCTTCGACCTGCGCGGTGGCAGATACCGCGACGCGATCGACGACGCCTGCCTTCGGTGCGGTGATGGCTGCTTCCATCTTCATGGCCTCGATGGTCCCGATGGTTTGGCCTGCAGCGATCTCATCGTCGACCGCAACGCCGACGGTGACGACGCCCGCGAACGGAGCGGCGACGTGGTCGGGGTTGGACCGGTCGGCCTTCTCTGCGGTCGGAATGTCCACGGCGACACTGAGATCGCGGACGACGATGGGCCGGAGTTGACCGTTGATGATGCACATCACGGTGCGCATGCCGCGTTCGTCCGCCTCGGAGATCGCCTCCAACCCGATGATGAGGTCGACACCCTTGTCGATCTGGATGCGGTGCTCGTCGCCGTGGCGCAACCCGTAGAAGAACTGGTTGGCACTCAGCCGCGACGTGTCGCCGTAGATCTCCCTGTGTGCCTCGAATTCCTTTGTCGGACCAGGGAACAGAAGTCGGTTCAGTGCCCGCTGGCGGTCGAGGCCCGGCTTCGCCAGCGCGGCTTCGTCGTCTGCGGTGAGTTCCTGGGTGGGCTTGGCAGGCGCGCGCCCGGCCAAGGCCTTGGTGCGCAACGGTTCGGGCCATCCTCCCGGAGGGTCGCCGAGTTCACCGCGCAAGAACCCGATCACGGAGTCGGGAATGTCGAAGCGGGCCGGGTCGGCCGCGAATTCCTCGGCGGTGGCGCCCGCGCCGACCAACGCAAGAGCGAGGTCTCCGACGACCTTGCTGGACGGCGTGACCTTCACCAGATGACCTAGCACGCGGTCCGCGCCTGCGTAGGCGTTCTCGACGTCCTCGAACCGATTGCCAAGCCCGAGCGCGATCGCCTGCTGACGCAGGTTCGACAACTGTCCACCGGGAATCTCGTGCTCGTACACCCGTCCCGTTGGCGCCGGAAGTCCAGACTCCCAGGGCGCATACACCTTTCGTAGCGCCTCCCAATACGGCTCCATGTCGCACACCGCCTGCAGCGACAGCCCGGTGTCGTACGCCGTGTGCGCGGCCGCGGCGACGATGGAGCTCAGCGCCGGCTGGCTGGTGGTTCCTGCCAGCGGCGCCGCAGCACCATCGACGGCGCTCGCGCCCGCCTGCCACGCCGCGGTATACGTCGCCAACTGCCCACCCGGGGTGTCGTGGGTGTGCACGTGCACGGGTAGATCGAACCGGCTGCGCAACGCGGTGATCAACGTGGTGGCCGCAGGCGCTCGCAGGAGCCCGGCCATGTCCTTGATCGCCAGGACGTGAGCGCCGGCATCGACGATCTGCTCCGCGAGCTTGAGATAGTAGTCGAGCGTATAGAGCGTCTCGCCAGGATCGGACAGATCGCCGGTGTAGCTCATCGCGACTTCTGCTATGGCAGAACCGGTTTCGCGCACCGCGTCGATCGCAGGCCGCATCGAGTCGACGTTGTTGAGCGCATCGAAGATCCGGTAGATGTCAATACCGGTTGCGGTTGCCTCCTCGACGAACGCCGAGGTGACCAGCTCCGGGTACGGGGTGTACCCGACGGTGTTGCGACCGCGCAGAAGCATCTGCAAACAGATGTTCGGGACCGCCTCGCGCAGCGCCGCGAGCCGCTCCCACGGATCCTCCTTCAGGAACCTCAACGCGACGTCATAGGTCGCACCGCCCCAGCATTCGATCGACAGGAGCTGCGGGGTCATCCTCGCGATGTAGGGCGCGATGACCATCAGGCCGGTGGTGCGCACCCGGGTGGCCAGAAGCGACTGGTGTGCGTCGCGAAACGTCGTGTCCGTAACACCAACGGCCGCAGACTCCTTCATCCACGTCGCGAACCCTTCCGGCCCCAACTCGAGCAACCGCTGCCTGGTGCCAGCCGGGGGCGTCGACTCGAGGTCACAGGCGGGCACCTTGTCCTGCGGATACACCCTGTCCCTGTTGCCATACGGAGAGTTGACCGTGACCTCGGCCAGATAGTTGAGCATCTTGGTACCGCGATCAGCGGGGATGTGCGCGGTCAGCAACTGCGGCCGCTCGTCGATGAACGACGTCGTGACCCGGCCCGCTCGAAAGTCGGGATCGTCGACCACGGCCTGCAGGAATGGGATGTTGGTCGAGACCCCGCGAATCCGGAACTCGGCCAACCCCCTACGGGCCCGCGTCACCGCGGTCGTGAAGTCCCGCCCGCGGGTCGTCATCTTGACCATCATCGAGTCGAAGTGAGCACCGATCTCCGCACCGAGGTTCGTGCCGCCGTCGAGTCGGATGCCTGCACCGCCCGGCGACCGGTAACCGGTGATTCGGCCGGTGTCGGGCCGAAAGCCGTTCGCCGGGTCCTCCGTGGTGATCCGGCACTGCATCGCAGCGCCGCGGATCTGCAACGCGTCCTGGCTCAGACCCAGATCTGCCAGCGTCTCCCCCGCGGCGATGCGCAACTGGCTGGCGACCAGGTCGACATCGGTGATCTCCTCGGTGACGGTGTGCTCGACCTGGATGCGCGGATTCATCTCGATGAAGACGTGGTGACCGCGCTCGTCGAGGAGGAATTCGACAGTTCCAGCGCAGCTGTAGCCGATCTTCTTGGCGAAGGCCACTGCGTCGGTGCACATCCGCTCACGCAGTTCGGGCAGCAGGTTGGGCGCTGGCGCGAGTTCGATCACCTTCTGATGTCGGCGCTGCACGCTGCAGTCGCGTTCGAACAGATGGATCACGTTGCCCTGCCCGTCGGCCAGGATCTGCACCTCGATGTGGCGCGGATTCACGACGGCCTGCTCGAGGTAGACCGTGGGATCGCCGAACGCCGACTCCGCCTCGCGGCTAGCGGCCTCGATGGCCTCGTTCAGCGCCTCGGGTTCGGCCACGCGTCGCATGCCTCGACCGCCACCACCCGAAACGGCCTTGACGAACAACGGGAATTGCATGGTGGTCGAGGCACTCAGCAGTTCTGACACCGAGGCCGACGGAGCCGACGACGTCAGCACCGGCAGGCCTGCCTCGCGGGCAGCGGCGATCGCCCTCGCCTTGTTGCCGGTCAACTCGAGCACCTCGGCGCTGGGACCGACGAACGTGATGCCTGCCTCCAGGCACGCGGACGCCAACTCCGGGTTCTCCGAGAGGAATCCGTAGCCGGGGTACACCGCATCCGCTCCCGCGTGCTTGGCAACGCGGATGATCTCCGACACCGACAGATATGCCCGCACCGGCCGACCCGTCTCGCCGATCTGATACGACTCGTCGGCCTTCAGCCGGTGCGACGAATTGCGATCCTCGTAGGCGTAGACCGCAACCGTCGAGATACCCATCTCGTAGGCGGCACGGAATGCCCGGATCGCAATCTCGCCCCGATTGGCGACCAGGAGTTTGGAAATCACGGCTACCTATTCCTCCTCGCCGACCGTTGATGTCGAGATGAGCTCGATCCCTACAGAAGCGTTGACCAGTAGTTCCAGAACCGCACGAGAATGAGCAGAATCACGGCGGTAAACCACAGCGCAACGAGTGACCAGCGCCATTGGTGCACCACTCGCGTGACGGCGTTGCCCGTCTGCGGCGCCAGCGCGATCGTCGCCACCACCACCAAGAGGGGAATCGTAACCGCCCATACGACCATGCAGTACGGGCAGAGCGCGCCGATCCGGTAGAGGCTCTGGAAGATCAGCCAATGCACGAACGCCACGCCGAGCAGGGTGCCGACCGACAGTCCTGTCCAATACCACCGTGGCAGAGCCACTTTGGCGAGCGCAAGCACCCCGGTGACCACGACGACCGTGAATGCCACGATCCCGATCAGCGGGTTGGGGAATCCGAACGCCGAAGCCTGATGGGTGACCATCACCGATCCGCACGACAGCACCGGGTTGATGCTGCAGGACGGCACGTAGGCGGGGTTGATGAGTATTTCGATCTTTTCGAGCGTCAGCGTGAACGCCGAGGCGAACCCGAGGACGCCTGCGATCAAGATCCACAGTGCGCTCGCCCTACCAACCGACACCGCCGTTTCGCCAGCGGGCGTCGACGTCGCCGTGACCTCGTCGGACACACTCACGGTCACGGCGCAGGTGCAGGTGCAGGTGCCGGCGCGGGCAGCAGTGGCGTCGGTTGCGCGGCAGGCGGTGCGGCGGCCAGGCCCGGGACGTCACCGACGATCGACTTGATCTTGGCAACCAGGGCGTCGGGGTTGGTGAACTCGTAGTCCTCGCCGTTAATCCGAACCGTGGGGGTGCCCGTGACGTTCGACGCCTTGGCCAGCCCGCTCACCATGTCGACGTAGCGCCCCTTGTTGATGCAGTCGGGCACGTCGCCGACCACGCCGGCCTGTCGTGCCGTCTCGATCAGCTGCGTGTTGGTTGGGAAAGTGGTTCCCGTCTCGCTCGGCTGCTGTGCGTAGAGCGCGGCGTGGAAGCGTCGGAACACGTCCTTGCCAGGGCTGGTGTCCGCATCCGCGACGCAGTACGCGGCCGCACCCGACCGCGACGAATAGTTGTCGTTGGCCGGTCGGTCGAGGATGGCCACCATGTTGTAGTCAACGGCCACGGCACCACTTTCGATCAACTTGCTGATCGTCGGGCCGAACCCTTGCTCGAACTTGCCGCACACCGGGCAGAGGAAGTCCTCGTACAGCGACAGCACGACCTTCGGATCGCTGCTGCCTTCCTTCTTGATCAACGAGCTCGACTCCACGCGAATCGCCTTGGTCTCGCCCGACGCCGGCTTCTTGTTGCCGGTCACGATGTACAGCATGAGGCCGACGGCGAAGAGGACCACGACGAGGGTCAGCCCGATCTGGATCACGAGGTTGCGCCTACGGTCGGCGGCCTTCAGGTCGTAGCTGGCGTTCTTCTTGGGTTTCGTGGCCACGCGACAAGGGTACCGGCGGCGCCGAGCATGCCTTTGAGCGAGGCTCGCCGAGCGAGCATGTCTCAAGTGCGGGTCAGGTGCGCCCGCAACGCCGAGGTGATTTCCGCCATCGCGGTGACGCTGCCTCCGCCAAGCGGGAAGAAGTTGATGAATCCGTGGATGAGCGACCCGAAGTGCCGGTGGTCGACGGTCACTCCCGCAGCCGCCAACGCATCGGCGTACTGGGTCCCCTCGTCGCGCAGCGGATCGAACCCGCCCGTCGCCACCAGGGCGGCGGGCAGACCCGACAAGTCGTCGGCCAACAGCGGCGACACCAGTGGGTCGGCGCTCCCGATCTTCGATCCGATCAGAAGGTTGGCGCGGAACCAGTCCATGTCCGCCTTCGTGAGGAAGTACCCGTCGGCGAACAACGTCTTCGATCTGGTGTCGCCGTCGAAGTTGGTGACCGGATAGATGAGTAATTGAAGCTCGGGAATCCGCACGCCGTCGGTGCGTGCGAGCCGCGACACCACCGTGGCGAGGTTGCCTCCCGCACTGTCGCCGCCGACGGCGACCCGCTCCGGGTCGGCCCCGAGCTCGGCGGCGTGGTCGCGCGCCCAGCGGTACGCCGCATAGCAGTCGTCGATACCCGCGGGTGCGGGGTGCTCGGGCGCCAGCCGGTAGTCGACGGAAAGGACGTGCACCCCTGCGTCGCGGCATATCAGTCGACACGCCGCGTCATGCGTTTCGAGGTCGCCGATGACGAAGCCGCCACCGTGATAGAAGACGAGCAGCGGCTCGGGTGCTTGGCAGTTGACCGGCGTGTAGTGCCTGGCAGGAATGTCACCGGCGGGCCCAGGCACCACCACGTCTTGCACACCGACCGAGATGCCGCCGTCCATCACCGCGGCCAACTTCCGCAGTTGCGTGCGGGCGGCGGGGATGTCGTTGCTGGCGACGAGTCCACTGGTGACACGGGAAGCGCGCAACGAAGCGAGCATCAGTTGCAGCGTGGTGTCCAAGGTGTTGCCGTCGACGGTCACCGATCGTCGGCCGAGCAACAGGTGCTTGACCCGATCGGAGATCCGTGGGATCGCGCGCAGTCCGACGCCGCTTGCCGCTCCGAGAAAGACCAGACGTGCACGGCTTGGACGGCCCACGGCGGGATGCGACGATGCAGGCACCACGGCGGGTGCGGCCTCGGCTGGCACACTCATCGTCATGGTTGGCCCTTCGCATCGTTCGGTGCTTCTCAACGACGGTAATTCGATCCCCGTGATCGGTTTGGGCGTTTGGCAAACACCCCCGCAGGAGACCGAGCAGGCAGTCGCCTCCGCCCTTGCCACCGGCTACCGGCACGTCGATACCGCCGCCGCCTACCGTAACGAAACCGAGGTTGGGCGGGCGCTCGCTGCCTCGGACGTCCCACGCGAGGACGTGTTCGTCGTCACGAAGTTGGCGAACTCCGATCAGGGCTACGACCAAACCATGAGGGCCTTCGACGACAGCATGACCCGGCTCGGCTTCACGGAACCGGGCGACTACCTCGATCTGTACCTCATCCACTGGCCGATGCCCGCAGTGAACACCTACGTCGATACGTTCAGGGCGTTCGTGAACCTGCGCGATCAGGGCAGAATCCGCTCGATCGGAGTTAGCAACTTCAATGCCGAACACCTCGGCATTCTGATCGACGCGACGGGCATCGTGCCCACGGTGAACCAGATCGAACTGCATCCCCTGCTTACGCAGCATGAACTGCGGGAAGTACACGGAAGGCTCGGCATCGCAACGGAGGCTTGGAGTCCGCTCGGTCAGGGCTCGCTACTGGAGAATCCGACGATTACCGCAATCGCCGACACGCACGGAAAGACCCCGGCGCAGATCTTGATTAGGTGGCACGTGCAGGTCGGTAATATCGTCATCCCCAAATCGGTGAACCCAGAACGGATTGCGAGTAACTTCGACGTGTTCGACTTCGGGCTGAGTGAGAAGGACATGGAATCCATCTCATCTCTGGAGGACGGAACCCGCCTGGGCCCTGATCCACGAACCTTCAATTCCACCGGGTAGGCAGATGAACTCGATCGCAGCGATTCCGAACGTCTCTCTCAACGACGACAACACCATGCCGGTGCTGGGCATCGGCGTCGGCGAACTCGACGACGCGCAGACCGAACACGCCGTGGCGGCCGCGTTGGAAATCGGTGTCCGGCTGATCGATACCGCAGCGGCGTACGGCAACGAGGCAGCGGTGGGCCGCGCCATCGCGGCATCGGGGATCCCGCGCGCCGAAATCTTCGTCACCACCAAACTGGCGACTCAGGACCAGGGTTTTCAGGCGGCTCAGGATGCGATCAAGGCCAGCCTCGAGCGGTTGGGCCTGGACTACGTCGACGCCTACCTCATCCATTGGCCAAGCGGCGCATCGGGCAAGTACGTGGACAGCTGGGGTGGTCTGATGAAGGCGAGGCAGGATGGCCACGTCAAGACGATCGGCGTCTCCAACTTCCACGCCGAGGAACTCTCCAACGTCATCGACCTGTCGTTCGTCGTGCCCTCGATCAACCAGATCGAGTTGCACCCGCTGCTGAACCAGGCCGAGATGCGGGCCGTCAACGCCGAGCACGGCATCGTCACCGAGGCTTACGGGCCACTCGGGGTCGGCAAGTTGCTCGACAATTCCGCGGTCACGTCCATCGCTGGCGAGTACGGCAAGACGCCGGCCCAGGTGCTGATCCGATGGAGCTTGCAGCTGGGCAACGTCGTCATTCCCCGATCGTCGTCACCCGAGCGAATCGCGGAGAACTTCGACGTGTTCGAGTTCGAACTGACCGACGAACACATGGGTGTCCTCAACGGACTCGACGACGGCACGAGGTTCCGGCCCGATCCCGAGACCTACACCGGCACGTAGTCCAGCTACGCGGAAGTATCCGCGTGCCGGTCCGCAACCCCACTCGGCGCAAGCGCATCAGCCGGTCGCGAACCCTTCTCAGTACGGTTGCGTTGACGTGAGCGCGCCAATGCGGCTCGCCACGGCGGGACATGTGACCGAATGGGCATGAGAGATGTTGATTAGTGCCATCTTTCGGCGATCATTTCGAGCGGCGGCGCGGCTCGAGCCATTGGACATCACGTGCCGACGGCGCCGAGGGCGACGCCGTCGTGATCCTCGAGTCGGGAACGGGATTGCCAGCCACGTGCATCACGGGGTGGTCGTCCGCAACAGCGGTACAGCTGTAGACGCAGTGCACCAAGACGGCACCGACGACGTTGCGCCCGACGAGAGCATCCAAATCCCGGAGGCTGGCATCCTCTGACGCTTCATTCACCTCGGCCAGCACCTCGGCCAGGGTCGGCACCGACACGGTGAGCATGGCGCCGCAGCCTCGTGGGCACAGCAGCCTCAGACCACGCGTCTCGTCACTCATGCTGCGGCCTCCTGGTGTTCCTTCGGAGCTGTTGCCAAATAGCATCTTTCAGGTGCATGCACATCGGTTCGAGCTCGCTCCCCGCAACGATGGCACGAGATTTGGCGACAGTCGTTCCCGCTGGCGCCCGCGTCGGATACCTGCTACCTGTAATCTTTCGAGCTCGCACCGAGACGCCCGAGTAGTCGGGCAAGTGATCACGTCAAGCAGACGTGTAACCAATTCCCGGCAATGGCACAGCAATTCGGAATCACGCTGCCGAGGTCTCATCGAGCAGGTTTCCAGCTAGCCACCATTGACACCTCTTGATCACGCGCTTCACTGGAAGTATGACTTCGAGCAGCGATCGATCGACAACGCCCGTGGCCATACCAACGCGGCACCAATGACGAAGGGATCGCCATGACACTGATCGCTCTCGAGGAACACATGGTTCCGGCCGATCTCGTCAACGAGGTGTGGCCCGACCCGACGGGGTCCGAGTCGCTCACCGCGAAACTGGCAGATGTCGACGAGCATCGGCTGCCTGCCATGGATGAGGCAGGCATCGACATGCAGGTCCTTTCGGTCGTTGCCCCGGGAGCTCAGCAGATTCCGGCCGAGCGCGCCATCGACCTCAGTCGGAAGATCAACGACCGCTGTGCCGAAATCGTTGGGGCGCACCCACTCCGGTTCAGTGCGTTGGCAACCCTGCCCACCCAGGACCCGGATGCCGCGATCGTGGAAGCCAATCGGGCGATCACCGATCTGGGCTTCTGCGGCGTGGTCATCAACGGGCACACCCAAGGTCGCTTCCTGGATGCACCCGAGTTCGACGAATTACTCACAGCCATCGAGGAACTGGACGTTCCGATCTATCTACACCCGACCTACCCCCCGCCGCAGGTCGCCGACGTGTACTTCGCAGGCGTGCCCGAATCGACCGGAGGAGCCTTGGCCACCGCCGCTTGGGGCTGGCACGCCGAAACCGGTCTGCACGTTCTCCGACTCGCGGCGACCGGCGCGCTAGCCCGGATTTTTCGCGGAATGTTGTGAGTTCAGGGGTGTAGATACGCGAAAGTGCCTGTCCTGCAAGGGATAATCGGACTTGTCTAAGGTTCGGATCATTCCAGCGGAAAGGCACCTCGCAGGTGAAGAATATCGCGGTCGCCCCACGGGTGAAAGTGTCGGCCGACGGGCTGGGTGTGGTGTCGCATGCTGGGATGGGCATGCTGCGCGAACTCGCCGATCTGACAGGGTTGTCGTCGCAGGTCACGGCGGTGTTGGCAGACACCTACAAGGGTCAGTGGGTGTATGCGCCCGGCGACGTGTTCGCCGATCTGGCCGCCGCGGTCGCCGACGGTGCGGACTGCATCGACGGCGTCGGCCAGGTGTGCGGCGACCGCGAGCACGTGTTCGGGGCGAAGGCGTCCACGACCACGATGTGGCGGCTGATCGACGAGAAGATCGACGCCGAACACCTGCCCGGGATTCGCGCTGCCCGTGGCGCCGCCCGAGCTGCGGCGTGGTCGGCGGGAGCGGCCCCGAGCGTCGGGCAGTGGCTGCACATCGACATCGACGCCACCCTGGTCATCGATCACTCCGACAACAAGCACGGCGCTGCACCGACCTGGAAGAAGACGTTCGGTCTGCATCCGCTGCTGGCGTTCCTGGACCGCCCCGACATCGCCGGCGGGGAGGCGCTGGCCGGGCTGCTGCGCACGGGCAACGCCGGCTCCAACACCGCCTCCGACCACGTCATCGTCCTGGAGCAGGCGCTGGCATCGCTGCCCGCGGATCGTCGCCCCGACCCGAGTCGTGCCGACGATCCGGACCGACCGAAGGTGCTGGTGCGCAGCGATACCGCCGGAGCCACTCACAGGTTCGCCGACGCCTGCCGCAAGCAAGGGGTGGGGTTCTCCTTCGGCTATCCCGTCGACATCCGGGTGCAGGACGCGGTGGACACCCTGACCCTCGGGCAGTGCTGGTATCCGGCGATCGACACCGCTGGCGGCATCCGCGACGGCGCGTGGGTCGCCGAGGCCACCGACCTGGTCAACCTGAGTAGCTGGCCGACCGGGACGAGGCTGATCCTGCGCAGGGAACGTCCGCATCCGGGTGCGCAGTTGCGGTTCACCGACGCCGACGGGATGCGGGTCACCGCGTTCATCACCGACACCGGCCATGGTGTCGTCGCCGGCCAGGTCGCCGGCCTGGAGTTGCGGCATCGCCAGCACGCCCGCGTCGAGGACCGCATTCGCGAACTCAAGGCCACCGGACTGCGCAACCTGCCCTGTCACGGCTTCTGGGCCAATGCCGCCTGGCTGGAGATCGTGCTGGCCGCCACCGACCTGGTCACCTGGACCCGCCTGCTCGGATTCGCCGACCATCCCGAGCTGGCCCGAGCCGAGATCGCCACCTTCCGCTACCGCGTCCTGCACGTCGCAGCCCGCATCACCCGCAGCGCCCGCCGAACCCGGCTACGCATCGACGCCACCTGGCGGTGGGCCGTGATCATCGCCACCGCCTGGCAGAGGATCCGCACCGCCTTCGGCTGACCGCCCACCAGACGGACCGACCGACCAGGAAGGATCAAACTGGCACTGGGAAAGCCCGCCCAACCCGGCGACACGGGACGCACCGTTGCGCCACTGCGCGAAACCGACAACCCAGCAACACAATTCATCATCGGAACGGCACCAGCATCAACTTCGACGAAAAATCGAGGCTAGGCCGACATCCCAAGCTGCAGATCGTCGTCGGACACATGGGTGAGAACCTGCCGTTCTCCCTGATGCGCGCAGACTCGGTGCTCTCCAAGGCCAACCCCGACAGCCCATCCGTAGCGCAGACCATCCGCGAACAGGTGCACATCACCATCTGTGGCTACACCACCACTCCGCCGCTGCTGTGCGCCCTGCAGGTGTTCGGCGCTGACCACATCATGTTCGCCAGCGACTACCCCTTCGGCGACATGCTTGCGCACGCGACGTTCCTGTCCGACGCCCCGATCAGCCCGGTTGACCGAGACAAGATCGCCTACCGCAACGCCCAACGCCTCTTCCGGCTCTGAAGGTGCAGGCCTGCCAGCCATCTGCGGGGTTGGCGGCCTGGGCACGTTGAGGTTTCTAAGGTCTCACCGCGAGCAGCGCGGGCGTGCCCCCCGGACACGTGGAGGTCATTTCGTCGATCAGCGAGCGTGCCTCGCCGGCGGGCGCAATGGCAATCGTTCTGGTGAATGCGTCAAGCCGGGTGAGGGTCCAGAGCAACAGAGCCAACACCGGTGCCGGCGCGTGGCTGACGATGGCGATGGGTGCGGGAGTGATGGAGTTACCGAGGTGGTGCACCAGCGCAAATCCTTCTTTCATGGCGCGTGCCAACCTGACCGCTTCTGCCCGTGAGATACCGGTCCCACGTCCGAGCGCGGTGCTGCCGGCGATAACCATCGGCACCATCGCCACGGCATGGCTGCGCAACCAGCTCTGCATGTCCGAATGCACTGTGGCGGGAATGCCCGCGTCGGTAAAAACCCTGGCCCAGAAAGGATCTGAAACCGTCGTCAGCTGTCCTCGGCGAAGGATCGTCGACGACAACCTGCCATCGTGCAGACCCGCGCCGATCGCTGGAAAGCCGAATGCAAAGCGTTGCGCGCCGACGGCGTCGCGCAGCCGGTCAAGCGATCGGAAGGTGTTGAACATGAACATCACGGACGTGGCTGCGCTGACGCTCAGCGCAGGCAGCAACACGTCAACCTGCGACGCCAGGACCGTGACCAGAACCAGATCCCACTGCGTTGTCGTATCCAATTCGCCACTGACGTCGACGGCCGCGCGTTCGCCTTCGACGGTGATGATCGCCCCAGCGTGGCGCAGCTGATCGAGTCGAGTACCACGCCCGATGACCGTCACATCGTGACCGGCCTCGGACAGCTGAAAAGCGAACGTACTACCGATACCGCCCGGCCCGACTATCGCGATCTGCACCTCCTCATCCATACCAGCACACGGACGGGCGTTGTCGTCGCAGGACGCGGCACGACGACTCGCCGCCACTCGATCCGTTTGTCCGATGAGGACTGGGCCGGGCCACGAGGGGGTGAGTCATCACATCTAGCCGCATTGCCATTGACCCGGCGATTGGGACGGCGTTGCAGTCGCATTCGGTCTTACCGCTAGCAGGAAGACCGAATGGGTGTCTGCAGTGACGACAACGATCCGGCGGCGCTCGACACTGGCGGTAGCCGAGCACGGCAATTCCTCAACCAAAGGGAATCATCATGAGAAGCACCAAGTACGTCGCACCGGTCTTGGCCGCCGCCGCAATCGCCGGGACGATCGGCCTCGCGCCAGTCGCCATCGCCGATCCCGGTGCGGGGCCTGCCCCACACCAGAACGTCGGTGCCACGACGGCACCTGCACCTGCACCGTTCGAGACTGGGCCCGATCCCCTAGTGCCGACTGGTGGCGATCCCTACGTCCCAGACTTCCCTGGCACGGATCGCGCCTTTTGAGCACGAGCGCCGGTGCGCGGGAGGGCGCAGCCTCCGACCCCCCGCCACCACCGCGGCGGCCGTCGTCGTTCGATCAGCCGCCGAACAACAGGTACAGGCCGACGAAGGCGTAACCGACCATCACGAGCATCATCGGCACCTGGCCGCTGATTCGATGGCCCTTCGGAAGTAATCGCAGCGCGCGGTCGTGTGCTGCGACGACGGCCACGATCTGACCCACGACGAGACAGGCCACCTTGCCGCTCCACAGCACCCAGGGATGCTGAGACAACCAGTAGTTGGCATCCCCGATGTGCAATCCGAGCAGATCCCAGTCTCGACCGAGCGGGTCGGCCAGGAGGATGACGGTGTCTTGGCCCTGCTCGACGAGATACGCGAGGTGGTGGGCAAGGAGGTATCCCACGATGATCGGGATCAGCACGTGCGCCAGTTGGCCTGGAAGTCTGCGGCGCTGCTCCTGGTCGACCCCGCCCGTCGCCCGCGCCGACGCCCAAAACGTCACCGCGACAACAACGATGAACAGCAACAGGCCGACCGTGCGCAGAAGGGTAGCGCCGACCGAATCGGAGACGAATGGGACGTGCGCCGCGTGGTCGTACACGAAGTCTTCGACGCGCGTTATCGCCGAGAACATGTCGAAGGCGGCCGAGCCGAGCAGAATCGCGAGGACGGCGACCGTCCCAGGACGAATCGGCATTGATGGCAGATGGTCGAGCGGATTGCCGACGGCGATTCGGCCGTTGGCACGGTTGCGGCGAAATGGTGAAAGCCGCGACACCGCGACGCTGTAAACCTCGAACGGGTCTGCCCACGCGAACCACCGCTGCCCGAACAACATCGCGCCTGTCAACATCACGACGACGTAGCACAGTAACCAGAGTTCGATCGTCGTCAGCGTCCCGAGATTGGGGCTCGCCAACTGCAGCCACGCCAACACGAGCAAACCGACGGCCGCTGGCCAGTACCCGCACCACGGCGGATAGCGCAGCCAGCCGTTGTGGGGATTGATCAGTCGAAACACGGTTCGCACGGGCGAGATCGCCCGCCACACCGGGCCGAAGGCGAGCGAAGTGACGAGCAGCCCTGCCCAGAGCAAGACGTCGAAGACGCCTGGCAAGGGATTGCGGCCGTCCTGCCGCCCGAATACCGCGGCGACGGCGACCCACACCGTGAACAGCAGCGTCAAAACCGCTGCAGCCCAACGGCTGACGCGCGCGTCGACGGCGCGTGTCACCCACTCGGGCAGCTCGCGACCCGGCCGCGCTGGGTCGAAGCGAGGTTGCTTGCACGTCAACGCGACGATGGCAAAGGTCAACGCGGGAGCTCACACTCCGGCGATCAGCACGATGGTGGGCGAGATCGGCAGATCTACGGACTCGACGTCGTGGGCCAATACGGCGATGCCCGCCGTCATGCCCGAGCCTCCCGCGTCACGACGTCGGGCAACTCGCCGCTGCATCGCGCAGCACCGCGGCGGACGGTGCGTCGACCGGTAGGCCGTAACCTCGAAGCACGGCGGCGAACTGCACGGCGTATTGGCACCAGAAGGCGTGGTTGGGCGGCATCCACGTCGCGGGCTGGCCGTCCCCCTTGTCCTGATTCGCCTGCCCGGCGACGGCGAGCAGGTTGGCCGGGTCGTTGGCGAAGCGGATCCGCATGTCGTCTGACCAGTCCCTGGCGCCGAGATCCCAAGCCAGCGCCAACGGAACGATGTGGTCGATCTGCACGGCCGCACCGATCTGATTGCCGCGGGCAAAGACGATGACGGCATTCGTGTAAGGATCGTGCAGGAGGCCCGTGGCAACGGCTGTCGGGCATCGCTTGGTCGAGGTGTACGTCTTGTCCAGCAAGTCGCGATTCAGGATGTCGTTGCGGGTGTCGCACTGGTTGTGACCGCCAGGTGCGGAGTTGTCGTCCGTCCAGGCTTCACCGAAAGCCGCTCTGCGGTAGTCGTATCCGCGAACTCGGTTGGGGATCTCCGGTATCCCGGCAAGGATGTCGGTTCCGGAGGAAACCGTGGGTGCGTCGGCAAGGGCGACGAAGCGATCGGCGTCCCTGTTGGACGTCACCTGAACGGCGACGACCACCGCGAGTACGACGGCGACGACCAGCCACCCCAGCCTTCTCACGCCTTGTCCAGGTATTCGATCTGCTCGGTGTCCGTGAACGGGGCTGCCAGGACTGCGATTCCACTGCGCCGCATCGCGTGTGGGTCCTCGGCGAAGAGCGAAGTCGCAAATTCACGGGCGGCTTCGATGATGTCGCGGTGGTGCGCCAGCGAGAGCAGCCGCAACGTGATCGGCCTGCCGGATTGGTTGACGCCCAGCACGTCTCCCTCCTGGCGCTCTTCGAGGTCGAGGTCGGCGAGCACGAAACCGTCCTGTGTTCCCGCAACCGCCTTCAAACGCTCGCCTGCCTTCGAGAGCTCCGGAAGGTTCGTCGCCAGTAGGCACAGGCTTGGGTGCTCGCCGCGGCCGATGCGGCCCCGCAATTGGTGAAGTTGGCTGATGCCGAATCGGTCGGCGTCCATCACGAACATGACGGTGGCGTTCGGGACGTCAACTCCGACCTCGATCACGGTCGTGCAGACCAACACGTCGATGTCCCCAGCACGGAAGGCCGCCATCGCCGCGTCCTTCTCTTCGGCGGACAGTCGGCCGTGCATCAGACCGAGTCTCAACTGCGACAACGGGCCTTGGCGCAGGTACTCGAAGAGTTCGACGACGCTGGCCGCCGGTTGCGCACCCGCCGCTCCGGCCTTGTCCGGCTCGTCGATGCGAGACGCGACGACGTAGGCCTGCCTGCCCGCCTCGACCTCCTCGACGATGCGCTGCCAGGCGCGGGTCAGCCACTGCGGCTTGTCCTTCATGAAGATGGCGTTGGTGGTGATTGGCTGTCTGCCGCGAGGCAGTTCGCGCAGCGTCGAGGTCTCTAGATCGCCGTAAACGGTCAGGGCCACGGTACGTGGGATCGGCGTCGCGGTCATCACCAGGGTGTGCGGCGTAACCCCACCAATGGCCTTGGCGCGCAATCGGTCCCGCTGATCTACGCCGAAGCGATGTTGTTCGTCGACCACGACCATGCCGAGCCGATGAAACTCGACCACGTCTTGCAGCAGCGCGTGCGTGCCGATGACCAACCCGGCTGCACCGCTTGCGATCTCCTCGCGCGCATCGCGTTTCTGCTGCGCCGACATCGATCCGGTGAGCAGCGCGATCCGGGTGCCGTCCTCGTCGCCGCCGAGCTGTCCGGCCATGGCGAGCGGTCCGAGCACGTCTCGGATGGATCGGTCGTGTTGGGCGGCAAGCACTTCGGTGGGGGCCAGCAGTGCACACTGGAAGCCGGCGTCAACCATTTGCAACATCGCCACGACGGAGACGATGGTCTTTCCCGAGCCGACCTCGCCCTGCAGCATACGATGCATCGGACGGCTCGAAGCGAGTTCGGTCGACAAGACGTCGAGCACCTCCTGCTGACCCGCCGTCAGCTCGAATGGCAACTGCTGCAACAAGCCAGCCCTCAGGCCGTCTTCCCGTGGTGGCGCGGGCGGGCCCGTCTCCCCCAACTCACTGTTCCGGCGCTCCAGCAGAGCGCATTGCAATCCGACGGCCTCGTCGAAGGTGAGCCGGTGCCGCGCGCGGTCTCGATCCACTACCCGTTCGGCAAGGTGGATCGCGCGCAGCGCCTCGTCCTCGCTCATCAAACCCCATTGCTGGACAATCGATTCCGGTAGCGGATCGTCGATCGGATCGAGCACGGCAAGAACCTGGCGGACACACGCGAACACGTCCCAGCTCTGCACCTTGGCGGTCGCGGCGTAGATCGGGAAGAAGTCCCGCTCGAACGCCGCGAGGAAGTCCCCGTCGTCGGCGCCCTCGGCGATCTTGGCGAGCTCCTTGCTGCCCTTGCCCTTGCCTGGCCCGTCGATCACCAGGAAGGCGGGATGAGTGAGCTGCATGACTTGACGGAAGTACGACACCTCGCCCGACAGCATCACCTTGGCACCCTCGGGCAGCTGCTTGACCAAGTACTCGGCGTTGAAGAACGTGGCAGTCACCTTGGGCCGTCTGTTCCCGAGGGTGACGACGGCGTACGAGCGCCGCCGCTTGCCCGGCTGCGGTTTCATCGGTCTCACGACGACGTCGGTGATGGTGTCGACGAAGGTGACGTGCTGGCCTTCCTCTAGGTCGAGATCCTCGCCCTCCCCACGCACGGTGATGCCGTCGCTGTACTTGCGTGGATAGTGCCGCAGCAGGTCGTCGACCGTGCGCATCCCAAAGTGTTCCTCTAGCTGCTTGGCCGATTTCGCCCCAATGACCCGGTCGAGCCGATCAGAAAGCGTGACCACCGCTACTCGACTCCAATCAGCAGCGCGTCTCCCCCATGACCGGTGTGGTAGGTCACCAGCTCGGTCCCGAGGTGTTCGCGATGCACGTGTGCCTGCAGTGCGTCGCCGACGCTCACGTCGACGCCGGCGCCGGTCAGGACGGTGACCAGCTCACCGCCGGACGACAGCAGGAGGTCGATGAGACCCGCACCCGCGGCAGTCAGGCTGTTACCGACGATCAGCACCTCGTCCCCGGCGATGCCGAGGCCGTCACCCGGTCTGCAGGTTCCCGCCCAGGTCAACGCCTCCTCCTCTGCCACTCGGACGGAGCCGTGACGGGCGCAGGCAGCAGCGCGCGCCATGGTGTACCCGTCGTCGACCGCCTGACGGCCTGGATCGTGGACGGCAAGCGCGGCCAAGCCTTGCACCATGGACCCCGTCGGCACGGGAACGACGTCGACGCCCCATCCGATCGCGGCAGTGCATCCCGCTACGAGTTCCTCGGCGGCTACGTATCCGTTGGGGAGCAGCATGAGCTGCGCGGCGCCAGCATCGACGATCGCCCTCAACAGATGATGCGCGCGAACCGGCCCGTCGCCCGCGGGCCGCAGGACGCGGGCGCCCTCACCCGTGAACAACGCCTCTGCACCGTCGCCGTCAACGACGGCAAGGACCGCCCGGTCACGGGTCCACCCTCCTGGCGAGCGCACGGCGGATCCCATCAACGACGTCACCTGGATACGGCTCGGCACTCCTAGGTCCAGCGCCGCCTCGATGGCACCACCCGCATCGTCGGCGTGAACGTGAACCGAATACCGACCGCCCTCACCGGATGCCGCGATCGCGACCGAATCACCGAGCTTGTCCAGCCGATCGCGCAACGTCTCGACGCTCACGTGGTCGCAACCGTCGAGGAGGTACATCACCTCGAACTGCGGCGGCGCAGCCACGGGGGCATCGGCGGCGGCGACGACCGTTGCCGCCAGACGGGCCGCCTCGTAGGCCTGCCGATCGGGCACGTTTCCGCTCAGCGTCTCGGTGATCGCGTCGAGGAGCACCACGAGCCCGCGACCACCGGCGTCGACCACGCCGGCATCGGCGAGCACCTCTAGCTGTTGAGTGGTCTTCTCCAACGCGACGACGGCCGCCTCGGCTGCGGCCTGCACGACGGCGGCCACGTCGGCGCCGTCGGCCGCGGCATCCTCGGCGGCACCGGCCGCGGCCTGCAACACCGACACGATGGTCCCTGGGACGGTCTCGCCGACGGAGGCCACGACCAACGCGACGGCGTGGCGCAACGCGGCACCGAACACGACGCCGTCGACGTCGGACAGCACGCCGTCCCTCTGGTCGGCTGCCTCGGCGGTCACGTCGGCCAGTCCGCGAAGGATCTGCGACAGGATGACACCGGAGTTCCCCCGCGCCCCCTGTAGTGCGCCATCGGCGAGCGCAGCGGCCACGACGGTGACGTCAGTGACGTCATCACCGGCAGAGTCGGCGCACGCGGCTGCAGAACGCATCGTGAACAGCATGTTCGTGCCCGTGTCGGCGTCAGCGACGGGGAAGACGTTGAGCCCGTTGATCTCGTTCGCGTGCGTGATGAGGCCACGTACCGCCGTGTGGGACCATTCGCGGAGGGCTGTCGCATCCAGCCGACGACCCGACATCCCACCTCCCCGTTTTCCATTGATCACGCGAGCCTGACGTGCGCGCCAGCCTAGCCATCGAGCCTGACATCGCCCCCTTTGTGAACACCATTTTGGCGATACCTCACACGGCCGGTATCCTGGTCAGGTTGTCGGGTCACCGCGCGCCGGTCGCGGCGCATGACCTGAGCCCCCAAGTACTGGATCAAGGAGTTCTACATGGCTGCGGTGTGCGATATCTGCGGGAAGGGCCCTGGCTTCGGCAAGTCGGTGTCACACTCCCATCGCCGGACCAGCCGTCGCTGGGATCCGAACATTCAGACGGTGCGCGCCGTCGATCGTCCAGGTGGCAACAAGAAGCGCGTCAACGTGTGCACGTCGTGCATCAAGGCCGGCAAGGTCTCGCGCGGCTAAGTAGCGCCTGCGCTACCGGCTACCCGGTGCATCGCAGAGTGCACGGTTGTTGACCGTCTTACTCGACGTTTGCGTGCCGACAACCGTACTTTTGGTGCGGATTTCTAGGGCAGCCGCCAGTCGATCGCCTCGGCACCCACCTGCTCGAGCAGTTGGTTCGCCCTGCTGAATGGGCGCGAGCCGAAGAACCCACGCGACGCCGACAACGGCGACGGATGCACCGATTCGATCGTCATGCACCGCTCGCCGGTCAGCATCGGCTTCAGGGTCGCCGCGTCGCGGCCCCACAACACCGCTACCAGTGGTTCTGGCCGAGCGACCAACGCAGCAATCGCGCACTCCGTAACCGCTTCCCAGCCCTTGCCTCGGTGTGACGCCGGCGTGCCGGGTTCCACCGTCAGCACTCTGTTCAGCATCATCACGCCGCGTTCCGCCCACGGCGTCAGGTCACCCGTGGTGGGCATCGGGTGCCCGAGGTCGGAGGCGTACTCGGTGAAGATGTTGGCCAGGCTGCGCGGCAGCGGGCGAACGTCTGGAGCCACCGAGAAACTCAGCCCCATCGCATGACCCGGCGTCGGATAGGGATCCTGGCCGACGATGAGCACGCGCACGCTCGAGAACGGAAACGTGAAGGCACGCAACACGTTCTGACCGGCGGGCAGGTAGCCTCGGCCCGCTGCGATCTCGGCTCGCAGGAACTCCCCCATCGCAGACACGCGTTCCGCGACTGGGGCAAGGGCGGCAGCCCAGCCCGGCTCGACGAGTTCGGCGAGGGGTCGGGGTGCCACGGGACACCAACCTAGTGACCTTGGCGCGCAATTCGCGTTAGATACGTAAAGAGTCGCGCGACGAGTTCGTCACGCGTTCGCGTTATACCGCCGATTGTGGTCGAGGGGATGCAGATGAGCGGTTGCGGGTGCGCGTCGGGCAACGAGCCGCGAGCCTCCTTCGAGATGATCTCGCGCAGGGCGGCGCTAGTGGCGGGATCGGCCACCGTCGGCGCAGCGGTCCTCGGCAGCGCAGCCTGCAGTACGGCGCAGGCCCCACAGCCGAAAGAGTCGCCAGAGTCGCCGCCCGCACTGCCCACGAACGCCTTGATCACCGTCGGGGTCGCCGCTGGTCCACCACCGACCCCCAACAGGTACGGCATCTGTTCGACCCTCAAGATCGGCAGCGACCTCTACGTGATCGACTGCGGCCTGGGCTCGTTGAACGGGTTCACCAACGCAGGCCTGCAATTCGGCGACATCAAGAAGATGTTCATCACCCACCTTCATGCCGACCACATCGTCGACTACTACAGCTTCTTCCTCTCCGGCGGCAATCAAGCGAAGGCAGGGCAGGCACCGGTTCTGGTCTACGGACCCGGCCCCGCAGGAGGATTGACGGGAAGTCAGGTCGGCAATCCTCATCCCGCTACGATCAACCCGGCCAATCCCACGCCGGGGCTCGCGGCGATGACCGCTTCCTTGAATCAGGCATTCGCCTACACCGGCAACGTCCTGATGCGCGACCAAGGCATTCTCGACATCGAGACCTTGATGAAGGTCACCGAGATCGCCGTGCCACCGGGGTCGGACTACCTCAACCGGTCGCCGAAGATGGAGCCGTTCGCCGTGATTGCCGACGACAACGTCGCCGTCACCGCCACACTCGTTTCCCACTACGACGTCTATCCGGCCTTCGCGTTTCGCTTCGACATCGCCAATCCCGCACTATCGGTTACCTTCTCGGGCGATACCACCAAGAACGACAACCTGATTCGGCTCGCAAGGGACACCGACATCCTGGTGCACGAGGCGGAGTTCAGCCTCGACGACGCCTATTACCACGACAGGTTCCCACCCAACTATCTGCAGAACTCCCACACCTCGGCGGAGCAAGTGGGCGAGGTGGCCGCGGCGGCGGGAGCCAAACAGGTGATCCTGAGCCACTACCAACCCGCCACGCTTCCGGACTCCCAGTGGCTCGACGAAATCAAGAAGCACTACTCGGGCAAGACCACCGTCGCAAAGGACGGCCAGGTCTTCGCCATCTGATCGGCCATCACCGACAAGAGGGAGGTTCACATGACGACCACGCGAGAGAACGTCGCGCTAGAGGAGCACTTCATCATCCCCTCCTTCCTCGACTACCTCGCGCAGGGAATGCCCAACGTCCCTGCCGAGGCCAAGGCGACGCTGATCCGCCGGCTTCTGGACTTCGGCGACGAGCGGTTGAGCGAAATGGACAGCGCAGGCGTACGGAAGTCGGTGCTGTCCATCTCGGGACCCGGCGTGCAGTGCGAGCCCGACACCGCTACGGCGAAACGCCTTGCTGCCGAAGCGAACGACTCACTGGCCGACGTCATTGCCGACCGCCCGGACCGTTACGGCGGCTTCGCCCATCTCGCCATGCAGGACCCTGCCGCCGCAGCCGACGAGCTAGAGCGCTGCATCCGAGACCTGGGCTTCAGTGGTGCGATGATCAACAACCACACCCTCGGCGTATACCTCGACGACGTGCGCAACGACGTGTTCTGGGAGCGTCTGACCGACCTCGACGTGCCGCTGTATCTGCACCCCGGCGACTCGTTCCGAATGCCCTATGTGTTGGAAGGCGTGCCGGAACTGGTGAAGCCCACCTGGGAGTGGACGACCGAAACCGCAAGCCATGCCTTGCGATTGATCGTCACCGGCGTGTTCGACCGGTTCCCGCGCGCGCAGGTCATCCTCGGCCACATGGGCGAGACGCTGCCCTTCATGCTGTGGCGGCTCGACAGCCGGTACGCGTTCACCGCGACGGATCGCCGGGTGAAGCGCAATCCGTCGGAGTACCTGCGCGACAACTTCTCCATCACGACCTCCGGCCAGTGCAGCGACCCGCCGCTTCTTGCGTCGTTGGCGTCGATGGGCACCGACCGGGTGATGTTCTCGATCGACTATCCGTATGAATCGTCAGACGTAGCAGGACGATTCATCGAGTCTGCGGCGGTAACCGAGGACGTCCGCGCCCTCGTCGGGCACGCGAACGCAGAGGCGATCCTGAAGCTGACTTGACGCTAGAACGACTGCCAGCCAGCGTCGCCGTGCCAACGCTCCCCGTCCAGCAGCACCCGTGACGGCCCTTCGATCACCCGACCGATCACCCGCCAGCCCGAGGGCGCCGGACCCGGAAACGTCGCGACGAGCGCGTGATCCTCGCCGCCGCCGAGCACCCACACCCGCGGATCCATGTGCAGCGCCGCAGCGGCTGCGGCGACAGCGTCGTGGTCGAAAGCCAATGCGTCCCAGGACAAGTCGATGCCGACACCGGATGCGCGCGCGACGTGACCAAGGTCTGCGACGAGGCCGTCGGACACGTCGGTCATCGCCGTGGCTCCCGCGTCTGCTGCGATGGCGCCCTGCCCGTACGGCGGCTCTGGTACCAGGTGCCTGAGGCGCAACTGCTCGAAGCCGCGAACACCGTTGCTCCACAGCGCGTATCCGGCAGCAGACCACCCCAGCTCGCCCGTGACCGCGACCACGTGGTCGACACGCGCGCCGCCAAGCACGACGGGTTCGCGGCCTTGAAGATCGCCGAGTGCCGTCACGGAGATCACCCATTGGGGCGCGCTGACCAGATCACCACCGACGATGCCCGCACCGATCTTGCCGGCCTCCCGCCACATCCCGTCCGACAGCGCCGTCACGTCGTCGGCCGCGGTATCGCCAGGCGCGCCGAACGCGGCGACGAACGCCGTCGCCACCGCACCCATCGCCTCGATGTCGGCGGCGTTGGCGGCGATCGACTTGCGGCCGACCTCGTGGGGAGTCGACCAATCGAGCCGAAAGTGCCTGCCTTCGACCAACATGTCCGTGGACACGACGGTCCGACCATCTGATGCGGCCACGACCGCGGCATCGTCCCCAGGGCCAAGGACGACCGACGGCGGCTGGACCCGTCCGCTCAAGAGCTTGTCGATGACGGCGAACTCGCCAAGCCCTTCCAGGCTTTCGACCGGTTCATCGCCCGCCATCACGCCTCCCGTCGCCGAAACTCCGTGCCCTGAACGCCGGCGCGACCTGCGGTACCTTTGGTCCCTGCGGCGTGGAGCCTATGCGCACGTTACGTGCAACGAGATGGAGGAGACAGCAGGTGGTCGAGGCTTTCGTCCTGGTTCAGACCGAGGTCGGCAGGGCAGAGGTCGTCGCCAAGCACCTCGCGGGCCTGCCGGGCGTGGTGTCCTCCGAGTACGTGACCGGACCCTATGACGTCGTCGTTCGCGTCAGCGCCGACACGGTGGGGCGATTGCAGACCGACGTCGTCCCGATGGTCCAGCAGGTGAGCGGTATCACCCGCACCTTGACCTGTCCCATCGCGAACGGGACTCCGGCGTAGAACGGCGGGAGCCCTAGAGTTGCTCGCGTGAGCGACGACGACCACGACGGACCGCCGCGCGGTGCCCTGATCGCGGCACTGGCCGTTGCGGCCATCGCGGTCGTAGGCCTGCTGGTGGTCGCGGCGCTCAGGCAAACCCCGCCACGACCGGCACCCGTCGCGATCGCTGCCGCCCCCGCTCCCGATGCCGACGGCGACGCCTGCCGGGCTCTGATGGCAAGGCTCCCCGATCAGCTCGGTGACTACCACCGCGCAGCCACGGCAGATCCCACGCCAGCAGGCGCTGCCGCCTGGCGGGCCGACGACGCTGGCGATCCTGTGATTCTGCGATGCGGGTTGGAGCGACCGGACGGCTTCGTCGTGGGAGCGCCGCTGCAGGGAGTCGACGCCGTGAACTGGTTTCGCATCGGCGATCAGGGCCGCAGCACCTGGGTTGCGGTGGATCGCCCGGTCTACGTGGCGCTGACACTTCCCGACGGCTCCGGCCCCACGCCGATTCAGCTGATCTCGGGAGCGGTGGCGGGCGCCATGCCCGCCGTGAAGCCAGAGCCCGGCCCGCCCCGCTAACGCAGGCCCGTCCCGCGTGCCAGCGCGGTATCGACCATGGCGGCCAGCAGGGTCGGGTAGTCGACACCGCTCGCCGCCCACATCCGCGGGTACATCGAGATCGTGGTGAATCCCGGCATCGTGTTGATCTCGTTGATCACCGGTCCAGCGTCGGTGAGGAAGAAGTCGACTCGCGCCAGGCCCTGGCCGTCAATGGCGTGGAACGCGCGGATCGCCAATTGCCTTACCTCATCCGCGATTTCGTCGTCCACCTTCGCAGGCACGTCGAGCTCGGCGGCATCCTCAAGGTACTTGGTGGCGAAGTCGTAGAAGCCATCCTCGCGGCCCCGCACGCCCGCGACGCGGATTTCGCCGACGGTGCTGGCCTCGATGCGGCCATCGGGATACTCCAGCACGCCGCATTCGAGCTCACGGCCGACGATCGCCGCCTCGACGATCACCTTGGGGTCGTGCTTTCTCGCGTAGGCAACCGCTGCGTCGAGCTCGTCCCACGACGTCACGCGACTGACGCCGATCGATGAGCCTGCGCGGGCCGGCTTGACGAAGACGGGTAGCCCGAGGCGCTCGCGGTCCTCCAGCTCCACCGTGTCGTCGCCGCGCCTGAGCACCACGTGATCGCCGATGGGCAGGCCCGCCGAGGCAAGCAGCTTCTTGGTGAACTCCTTGTCCATGCCTGCCGCGCTCGCCAGCACGCCAGCCCCGACGTACGGCACTCCGGCGAGTTCCAACAGTCCCTGAACGGTGCCGTCCTCGCCGTAGGGGCCGTGCAGGACGGGAAACACCACGTCCACCGATGCGAGGATCTCGCCAGCGCCCTTGCCCAGCGACAACAGCTGACCTCGCCTGCGCGGATCGGCGGGCAGCGCGAGTGCCGTTCCCGACGCGCCGCTCACCTTGGGCAACTGACCATCGGTGATGGCGAGGGTCTCCGGTCGCCCGTCGGTGAGCACCCACGAACCCTCTGGAGAGATGCCGATCGCGACCACCTCGAAGCGTTCCGGGTCGAGGTTGCGCAGGATGCTGCCTGCGGAAACACACGAGATCGCGTGTTCTGAGCTGCGTCCGCCGTATACGACGGCGACGCGGGTGCGGGCTTTCACAACCTAGAGAGGCTACCGTCAGAAGGCTGGAAGCGGGTTGGGCGGGGAATCAGCTCGGCCCCCGCCGAGGGCCCTTTCGATGTCCGCGAGCAGGTCGTCGGTGTCCTCGATGCCCAGCGAGATGCGCGCGAAACCCTCCGAAACCGCGTCCCCCCAGCGCGCCCTTCGGTCCACGGAGGTATGAATGCCACCGAAACTGGTGGCGGCGATCAGCAGGTCGCTACGGGCGACCAAGTCGTGCACTGCCGCCGCATCGGCGAGCTCGACGGCCACCAGGGAACCGAACCGCTTCATGTGACGACGGGCCACCTCGTGTGCAGGGTCGTCCGACAGCCCGGGATACCGCACCGACCGCACTGCCGGGTGACTGCGCAGCATCAGCGCCACAGTTAGTGCGTTGTGGCACTGGCGTTCGACCCGCAGGCCAGCACTGCCGAGGCTGCGCAGCGTCAGCCATGCCTCCAAGGGGCCGAGGACCGCTCCCGCGAGAAGTCGTTCGCGTTCGACTGCCGTCATCAACTCCGGATGGCTGCCTGCGACGTACCCCGCCACGACGTCGCTGTGCCCGGCCAAGGCCTTCGTGGCGCTCGCGACGACCAGATCGGCGCCGAGCGCCAGCGGCCGCTGCCCGAACGGCGTGGCAGTGGTGTTGTCGACAACCAGCGTCGCGCCGCGACCGCGGCAGATGATGGCCAACTGGTGCAGGTCGACGACGTCGAGACTCGGATTCACGGGGCTCTCGGCGAGCACCACGTCCGCAGTGGCTGCGACGTCGCACATCTGCGACGCGGGCGCGGCAATGACGTTGACTCCCTGTGGGGCAAGGCTTTCCACTGCATACTTGCGTACCTGGTAGTAGCCGTCGACCGGAACGACGAGCGTCGCGCCCGGCCTCACCAGCGTCCGGAGCGTCGACGTGATGGCGGCCATTCCAGAGGCGAACGTGAGCGCGGAGCCAGCTCCCTCCAACGCTGCGAGCGCGGACTCCAGGGCACGCCAGGTCGGATTCGAACTGCGCCCGTAGGAGTCGAAAGACCCCGTTTCGTCCGGAGAGAGGTGATAGGCCGATGCCGGGACCGGAGGCACCGACACCGGTTGCCCCGGGAATCCCTGCACCCCAGTGGCCTTGACGCTACGGGTAGAGTCCCCGAATTGGCCGTCCACGGCTCACTCCGACTTCGTGCTGCGCCCAAGCAGCAAGGCGACCGCGTCGTATACGGACAACCCCTTGTGGCAGACGCGGTTGACCGCGTCGGTGAGCGGCATCTCGACGTCGTAGCTCGATGCCAGCGCCAGCACCGACTGACAGGACGTAACCCCTTCGGCGACATGTCCACTCGCCGCAGCCATTGCCGATTCCATCGTCCCACCCATCCCCAAGCGGACGCCGAACGAACGGTTGCGCGAATGAGGTGAGGTACACGTCGCCACCAGATCGCCCACCCCGGCAAGGCCTGCAAGCGTTGCACCCTTGGCGCCCAAGGCAATTCCCAACCGCATGATCTCGGCTAACCCGCGCGTGATGATCGCCGCGATGGTGTTCTCGCCAAGGCCCACACCGGCGGCCATGCCGCAGGCGAGTGCGATGACGTTCTTGCACGCCCCGCCGACCTCGGCACCCACGACGTCGGCGTTGGTGTACGGACGGAAGTACCCGGTGGAGAAGGCACGCTGCAGGGTGACGGCGCGACCGGAGTCGGCGCACGCGACCACGGTCGCCGCAGGCTGTTCCTCGACGATCTCGCTCGCGAGATTCGGCCCTGTCACCACCGCGACGCGAGCGGTGTCGGCACCCGTCACCTGAACGATCACCTGACTCATCCGCAACAGGGTGTCCAACTCGATACCCTTGGCCACGCTCACGAGGGTGGTGTCCGCGCCGATGAATTCGCGCCAGTTCTCCAGGTTGGTCCGCAGCGTCTGCGACGGCACGGCCAACAGGACCGTGCATGCTCCCGCCAGAGCGGAGGCAGCGTCGCTGGTGGCGCGGATTCCACTAGGCAGTTCGGTGTCGCCCAGATACGCGGTGTTTCGGTGGGTGTCGTTGATCTCCGCCGCCAACTCGGGCCGCCGTGTCCACAGCGTGACGCCGTTGCCCGCGTCCGCGAGCACCTTGGCAAGCGCCGTCCCCCACGCGCCCGCGCCCATCACGGCAGCTTCAACCACGGGAACAAATCTAGCCTGCATCGCGCTGCTGGCAGGATGGCAGGCATGAGCGGCACCTCCGCAGACGCATCGAAGGGCGTCGGTTTGATCATCGCGATCAAACGCCTGAGTGCGGCCAAGACCCGACTGGCGCCGATGTTCCGTTCATTGGTCGATGGCGCGCGCGAAGAACTGGTACTTGCGATGCTTGCCGACACGATCGCGGCGGCGGCAGCGGTGCCCGCCGTGCACACGATCACGGTGGTAACTCCCGACGAGATGGCGGCCGACGCCGCGAGGGGCCTCGGTGCGCAGGTCTTGATGGATCCGACTCCGCCTGGGCACGTCGACCCTCTGAACGCGGCGTTGCGAGCCGCGGAGGCGGCCATTCGCCCGTACGGCGCGAACGTCGCCGTCCTGCAGGGCGATCTCCCCGCCATCCAGGCCCGTGAGTTGGCGCAGGCGGTCGCTGCCGCGAGAGCTCATCCGCGCAGTTTCGTCAGCGATCGGCATGAAACGGGGACGGCGGCACTGTTTGCATTCGGCGTTCCGCTCGACCCCAACTTTGGACCCAATTCGGCACGGCGCCATGCGGATTCGGGCGCGATCGAGCTGACCCGACCGTGGCCCGGATTGCGTTGCGACATCGACACACAGGACGACCTCGCGACGGCCGTTCGGCTCGGCGTTGGCATGGCGACGAAGCGTGCCGTCGGTGAACTCCCAATCCCCCGCACCGACGGATGAGCCCCAGTCCGTAGCCTCTAGTGCGTCGGATGGGGGATGATCGACATCGTGACCGAAGCCGAGACTCGACCGGCCGATGCCGAATGGGCGTCGGACAACCCACCTCCGGGGGCCCCGCCTGCAGCGACGGTCGACGATGTCGCCACGTCCTCCGGCGATCCGCTGCCCGAGGACCGCTACCTCAATCGCGAGCTGAGCTGGCTGGACTTCAACGCTCGGGTGCTCGCGCTCGCTGCCGATGCGTCGTTGCCGCTACTGGAGCGCGCCAAGTTCCTTGCCATCTTCGCCTCGAATCTCGACGAGTTCTACATGGTGCGCGTAGCGGGCCTCAAGCGTCGCGACGAGATGGGTCTGTCCGTGCGATCGGCGGACGGTCTCTCGCCCCGCGAACAGTTGCGCCGCATTGGCGAACGCACTCAGCAGATCGCGAGTCGGCACGCTCAGGAATTCTTGGAGTCGATCCGCCCTGCCCTCGCGGACGAGGGCATCATCGTCGTCACCTGGGCTCAGCTCGACGATGCCGAGCGTTCGCGGCTGTCCACGTACTTCCACGAGCAAGTGTTCCCCGTGCTGACGCCGCTCGCGGTCGACCCTGCGCACCCGTTCCCCTTCGTCAGCGGGCTCAGCCTGAACCTCGCGATCACGGTGCGCCAACCCGACGACGGCACACAGCACTTCGCGCGCATCAAGGTGCCCGACAACGTGGATCGGTTCGTCGAGTTGGGCCCTCGCGAGGGCGGCGCCGCGATCCGCTTCCTGCCCATGGAGGAGCTCATCGCGGCCTTCCTTTCGGTGTTGTTCCCCGGCCTGGAGATCGTGGAGCACCACGCATTTCGGATCACCCGCAATGCTGACTTCGAGGTCGAAGAGGACCGCGACGAGGATTTGTTGCAGGCACTGGAACGGGAGCTGGCACGGCGCAGGTTCGGTTCGCCGGTCCGGCTAGAGGTCGCCGACGACATGACCGAGAACATGCTCGAGCTGCTCCTGCGTGAACTCGACGTGCATCCCGGCGACGTCATCGAGGTGCCCGGACTGCTCGACCTGTCGTCGCTGTGGCAGATCTACGGCGTGGATCGACCCGACCTCAAGGATCCGCCCTTCGTTCCCGCGACCCCGCCAGCATTCGGAGAGCGCGAGACCCCGAAGAGCATCTTCTCGACGCTGCGCGACGGTGACGTGTTGGTGCATCACCCGTACGACTCGTTCTCGACGACGGTTCAGCGATTCATCGAACAGGCCGCCGCCGACCCAAACGTGTTGGCGATCAAGCAGACCCTGTATCGGACGTCCGGCGATTCGCCGATCGTCAATGCGCTGATCGACGCCGCGGAGGCGGGCAAACAAGTCGTCGCACTCGTCGAGATCAAGGCGCGCTTCGACGAACAGGCCAACATCAAGTGGGCTCGCGCGCTAGAGCAGGCTGGCGTGCACGTGGTGTACGGGCTCATCGGCCTCAAGACACATTGCAAGACATGCCTAGTGGTGCGCCGCGAGGGATCGGCGATCCGACGGTACTGCCACATCGGGACGGGCAACTACAACCCAAAGACCGCGCGCTTGTACGAGGACGTCGGCCTGCTGACCGCATCGCCCGACATCGGCGCCGACCTCACCGATCTGTTCAATTCGCTTACGGGCTACTCGCGCAAGGTGTCCTACCGCAATCTGCTCGTCGCTCCCCATGGCGTTCGTAGGGGCATCGTCGAGCGCATCGAGCGTGAGATCGCGGCCAAGCGCGACGGCGCGGACGCCTCCATCCGTCTGAAGGCCAACGCGCTGGTGGACGAACAGGTGATCGACGCGCTCTATCGAGCGTCGCAGGCCGGGGTTCGAGTCGAGGTCGTGGTGCGTGGCATCTGCGCCCTAAAGCCAGGCGTTCCAGGGTTCTCCGAGAACATCACGGTGCGGTCCATTCTCGGGCGATTCCTCGAACACTCGCGCATTATTCACTTCCGCGCCATCGATGAGTTCTGGATCGGCAGCGCCGACATGATGCATCGTAATCTCGACCGTCGCGTCGAGGTGATGGCACAGGTGAAGGATCCGAGGCTGACCGCCCGTTTGAACGACATCTTCGAGTCGGCCATGGATCCCGCAACCAGGTGCTGGGAACTCGGTTCCGAGGGTCACTGGACCGCTTCACCGGTAGAGGGACAGACCGTACGCGACCACCAGGTGTCGGTGATGGAACACCACCGCTACTCCTGAGGCCGGCCGGCTCGATCCGCTCGTTCCGAATGACCTGCAGGAGTTGACGTGCCGAAGAAAGCTCCACGGAGCACCGGGTCGAACGTGATCCTCGCCGCAGGCGGCGTGCTGTGGCGCAAATCCGATGGATCTGATCAACCCGAAGTCGCGCTCATTCACCGGAACCGATACGACGACTGGTCACTTCCCAAGGGCAAGATCGACCCCGGTGAGAGCGCGCCGGTGGCCGCCGTGCGGGAAATCGAGGAGGAGACCGGGTACGCGTCAGAGCTGGGGCGCAGGCTCGCGTCGCTGAGCTATCCCATCGACCTCGGCACCAAGAAGGTGACTTACTGGGCAGCGCGCACGCTCGGTGGCGAGTTCACCCCGAATCTCGAAGTCGACCAGCTGATCTGGGTGCCGGTCCCAGAGGCGATGAAGCGCCTGAGCTATCCTCTCGATCGAAAGGTGCTGCGCCGCTTCGCCAAACAGCCAGCCGATACCCGCACGCTGCTGATCGTTCGGCACGGCACGGCAGGCTCCAAGTCGCGGTACAAGGGCGACGACCGCAAGCGGCCGCTGGACAAGAAGGGCCGCGGGCAGGCCGAATCGCTGGTGGGACTGCTGTTGGCGTTCGGCGCCACCGAGTTGTATGCCGCCCCGCGTACACGTTGCCACCAGACGTTGGAGCCGCTGGCCGAAGAACTGGGCGTGACAATTGTGGACCTACCCGCGCTGACCGAGGAGGCCTACGCCGACGACCGTCCGGCTGCGAGGCGTTCCATCAGGAGGGTCGTCGAGGCCGCGCAGGACTCGGATGAAACGCCGGTGATTTGCACGCAGGGCAAGGTGATTCCGGACTTCATCGACTGGTGGTGCGCACGCGACGGAGTGCGGCCCGACAAGTCGCGCAACCGCAAGGGCAGCACGTGGGTGCTCTCGCTGCACGACGGCAAGTTGATCGCCGCCGATCACATCGCCAGTCCTCTGGCGACCGTCCAGTAGTCCACACGCAGACGCGCCGCGGATCGGGTGATCCGCGGCGCGCCCTGCGCCGGAACTGAATTCCGGCGACTATCTACGGTTTACTTGCGGCCCTTCTTGGCGGGGGCCTTCTTGGCTGGCGCCTTCTTGGCGGGAGCCTTGGTCGCTGCCTTCTTGGCGACGGCCTTCTTCGCAGGCGCTGCCTTCTTGACCGCGGCCTTCTTCGCAGGCGCTGCCTTCTTGACCGCGGCCTTCTTCACCGGCGCCGTCTTGGCGGGCGCCTTCTTGACGGGAGCCTTCTTCGCAGGCGCAGCCTTCTTCACGGCGGCGGCCTTCTTCGCAGGCGCAGCCTTCTTGGCCGGAGCCTTGGTGGCGGCCTTCTTCACGGCCGCCTTCTTCACGGCGGTCTTACGAGCCGGTGCCGCGGTGGCACCGCGCTTGACGGCCGGTCCGTCGGCGGAGAGTCGCTGTGTCCCAGACACAACCGCCTTGAACTGAGCACCGGGCCGGAAAGCGGGCACGGACGTCGGCTTTACCTTGACGGTCTCGCCTGTGCGCGGGTTGCGCGCAACGCGGGCGGCGCGGCGGCGCTGCTCGAATACGCCAAATCCCGTGATGGTGACGCTGTCGCCCTTGTGCACTGCGCGCACGATGGTGTCAACGACGTTCTCGACGGCGGCCGTAGCCTGCCGACGATCGGTGCCCAACTTGTCCGTGAGGACATCGATGAGCTCTGCCTTGTTCATGCAAAACCTCCGAAGCCAGTGGTCCTACTTGGACCGACTAGAGGACACGGTAAACCCATAGACCACTGATTTCCAAGCGCCACGCCCATTTTGGGCAATAGCTGGCAACGGGTTCGGCAATCAGGTTGCCCCACACCGGCGGTGGTACGCACGTCCTAGAACCGGCTTGCTGGGAGGCGATTTCGGCCCCCCACGCCCTTCCTCAGGCGGGCAAAGTCCGGGGTTTCCAGGCTGGCCTGGATTGTTCGAAGACCTCGATCTCCGCCTGTTTCCGCAGCGTAAGGCCTATATCGTCGAGCCCTTCGAGCAGTCGCCATGCCGTGTAGTCGTCAATCTTGAACGGCAACAGGACCGTTCCGGCAGCCAAGGTCCGATCGTGAAGATTCACAGTGATTTCCAGGCCTGGATGCTGCTCGATGAGCTTCCATAACAATTCCACGTCATCTTGCGCGACTTCGGCGGCCAGGAGTCCCGCCTTGCCAGAATTGCCGCGGAAGATGTCGGCGAAGCGCGACGAGATGACGACCCGGAAGCCGAAATCCATCAGTGCCCACACCGCGTGCTCGCGCGACGATCCAGTGCCGAAGTCCGGACCAGCGACCAACACCGAGCCCTTGTCGTACGGCGGGAGATTGAGCACGAAGGACGGGTCGTTGCGCCATGCGGCGAAAAGGCCGTCCTCGAAACCGGTTCGGGTGACCCGCTTCAGGTACACCGCCGGGATGATCTGATCGGTGTCGACATTGGACCGGCGAAGCGGGACGCCGATGCCCGTGTGTGTGCGGAAGGCTTCCATGACTGTCTCCTCTAGCGATTCGCGACGGCGGGCAGATCGGAGGGTGCGGACAAGGTGCCCCGCACGGCGGTGGCCGCGGCAACCGCTGGCGAGACCAGGTGAGTCCGACCGCCTTTGCCTTGTCGGCCTTCGAAGTTCCTGTTCGACGTCGACGCGCACCGCTCGCCCGGCGCGAGCTGATCGGGATTCATGCCAAGACACATCGAGCAGCCCGCCTGACGCCAGTCAGCCCCCGCCGCGGTGAATATCTCGCCGAGCCCTTCCGATTCGGCTTGGGCGCGAACCCGCATCGAACCCGGCACCACCAACATCCGCATCCCCTCGGCGATCTTCCTGCCGCGCAGGACGTCCGCCACCACCCGCAGATCCTCGATCCTGCCGTTGGTGCAGGAGCCGACGAACACCGTGTCCACCGGGACGTCGCGCATGGCCGTGCCGGGAGTCAGTCCCATGTACGCCAACGCCTTCTCCGCCGACTGGCGCTCACCCTCATCGAAGATCGATTCGGGATCGGGCACCGAATCCGCCAGCGGCACACCCTGACCGGGGTTGGTGCCCCAGGTGACGAAGGGGCTCAACGTCGACGCATCGATGTGGACCTCGGTGTCGAATTCGGCTCCCTCGTCAGTGCGCAGCTGATTCCACGCCGCAACCGCTGCGTCCCAGTCGGCTCCCGTCGGGGCATGCGGACGGCCATGGAGGTAGGCGTAGGTCGTCTCGTCCGGAGCGACCATGCCTGCCCGCGCGCCTGCCTCGATGCTCATGTTGCAGATCGTCATGCGACCCTCCATCGACAGCGATTCGATGGCGCTGCCGCGGTATTCGATGACGTAGCCTTGGCCGCCGCCGGTGCCGATCTTCGCGATCACGGCCAGGATGATGTCCTTGGCGCTGACTCCGAGGGGCAGGACCCCATCGACGTTGACGGCCATCGTCTTGAACGGCCGCAGCGGCAGCGTCTGGGTGGCGAGTACGTGCTCGACTTCCGAGGTGCCGATTCCCATCGCAATCGCACCGAACGCGCCGTGGGTGGAGGTATGACTGTCGCCGCAGACGACGGTCATACCGGGTTGGGTCAGACCGAGCTGCGGGCCGATGATGTGGACGATTCCCTGCTCGACGTCTCCCATGGGGTGCAGCCTGATGCCGAACTCCTCGCAATTGCGGCGCAGCGTCTCGACCTGGGTGCGTGAGATCGGGTCGGCGATCGGCTTGTCGATGTCGATCGTCGGGACGTTGTGGTCCTCTGTGGCGATCGTGAGGTCCGGCCGACGCACTCGCCGACCCTCGAGCCGGAGTCCGTCGAAGGCCTGCGGGCTCGTCACCTCGTGTACGAGGTGGAGATCGATGTAGATCAGGTCGGGCTCGCGGGCGCCGCCCTCACCGGTTCCTTCGGCGACGACGTGGTCGGCCCACACCTTCTCGGCCATGGTGCGCGGGTGTGCGGTCATGTTTGGCTATCTCACAATCTGGGAAGCTAGTATCTCCCTATGAGACAGGATAGCGGCATCGGGGTGCTCGACAAAGCGGTGGGCGTTCTGCATTCGGTGGCCGAGTCGCCGTGTGGGTTGGCAGATCTCTGCGAGCGAACGGGATTGCCGCGTGCGACGGCACATCGGTTGGCCGCGGGTCTCGAAGTCCACCGCCTGCTGGCCCGCGACACGGAAGGCCGGTGGCGGTTGGGACCGGCGCTGACCGAACTGGCGGGCCTCGTGCACGACCCGCTGCTTCCGGCTGGCGCCGCAGTGTTGCCGCGGCTGCGCGAGATCACCGGCGAAAGCGTCCAGCTGTACCGTCGGGAGGGCCTGTCGCGGGTCTGCATCGCGGCACTGGAGCCGCCGTCCGGACTCCGCGACACTGTGCCAGTGGGGACGCGTCTTCCGATGACGGCCGGATCGGGTGCCAAAGTTCTTCTCGCCTATGCCGATACGACCACCCAACAGGCGGTGCTACCAACGGCGAAGTTCACCGACAGGGTGTTGGCCGAGGTCCGCAAGCGCGGCTGGGCGCAGAGTGCCGCAGAACGCGAACCCGGCGTGGCGAGCGTGTCGGCGCCCGTGCGGGACGGAAGCGGCGTCGTCATCGCTGCGGTGTCGGTATCGGGACCGATCGACCGGATGGGCCGACGACCGGGCGCGCGGTGGGCGGCCGACCTGCTTGCGGCCTCGGAAGCGATCACTCGGCGGCTCTGACGGTCGTCGTTCCTGCGCACGCAGATTGACCTTGTACCCCCGATGGGATTCGAACCCACGCTACCGCCGTGAGAGGGCGGCGTCCTAGGCCGCTAGACGACGGGGGCTAGAACTACTTCTGCGACGGACAGCATAGCTCAGCAGAGAATGCCGACCTAATCACCAACCATCAACGCGAATGGCTGGGGTACCAGGACTCGAACCTAGAATGGCGGTACCAGAAACCGCTGTGTTGCCAATTACACCATACCCCATTGGCCACTCGTAACCGCTGGTCACGAGTGTTTTTCGATCCGATGAGGCGCTCCAGCGGGTGGCCTTTGCGCCCTCTCGGGCCGACGAGCAGACTATCAAAGATTTCGGATGCTCTTGACCGGCCTATCCGGTGGCCGCCGCATACTCGCGGCCACCACGCAGTCGACTCAGGCTGCGGTCACGTCCCAGCAGCTGAAGCGACTCGAACAGCGGTGGACTCACGGAGGCGCCCGTGGCGGCCACGCGGATGGGTCCGAACGCCTTGCGTGGCTTGAGCTGCAAGCCCTCCAGCAGGGAGGCCTTGAGCGCACCTTCGATCGCCTCAGTGGTCCAGTCGCCAACGGCCTCTAGTGCGATGAGCGCCGCGTCGAGCACGGGAACGGCGTCCGCCGTCAGTTCCTTGGCTGCCGACTTCTGGTCGAGCGCGTAGGAACCGTCGTCGAGAAACTTCAAGAGGTCCCATGCGTCGCCAAGCACCACGATGCGCGTCTGAACCAGGTCCGCCGCCTCTGCGAACGCGGTGGCATCCAGACCGGTGTCGTGGCCGTGCGTTTCGAAGTACGCCCGTAGCCGTCGTGCGAAGTCGTCCGGCGCGAGCAAGCGGATGTGCTCGGCGTTGATCGCGTCGGCCTTCTTTTGGTCGAATCGGGCGGGATTGGAGTTGACGTCGCGAATGTCGAAGGCAGCCACCATCTCGTCGAGGCTGAACAGATCGTGGTCGTCGGCGATCCCCCACCCGAGCAACGCGAGGTAGTTCAGCAGCCCTTCGGGGATGAAGCCGCGATCGCGATGCAAGAACAGGTTGGACTGCGGATCGCGCTTGGATAGCTTCTTGTTGCCGTCGCCGAGAACGCTTGGCATGTGGGCGAATTCGGGGACACGTTCGGCGACGCCTATGCGAATGAGGGCTTGATACAGCGCGATCTGTCGCGGCGTGGAAGGCATGATGTCCTCGCCGCGCAGCACGTGCGTGATCTTCATCAGCGCGTCGTCGACCGGATTGACCAAGGTGTACAAGGGGTCACCGTTGGCACGGGTGATCGCAAAGTCGGGAACCGACCCCGCTGCGAAGCTCACCCGGCCTCGAATCAGGTCGTCCCACCAGAGTTCTTCGTCGGGCATGCGCAGTCGCAGCACGGGCGACCGACCCTCGGCTGCGAACTGTCCGCGCTGTTCGTCGGTGAGCGCGCGGTCGTGATTGTCGTACCCCAGCTTTGGATTTCGACCCGCTGCGACGTGTCTGGCCTCGACCTCCTCCGGCGTCGAGTACGCCTCGTACACCTCGCCAGCGGCGACCAACTTGTCGATCACGTCGCGATAGAGGTCTCCTCGCAGCGACTGACGGTACGGCTCGTAGGGTCCACCGATCTCCGGTCCCTCGTCCCAATCGAGGCCTAGCCAGCGCAGCGCCTCCAAGATGGCGTCGTAGCTCTCGACGCTGTCCCGCGCGGCGTCGGTGTCCTCGATGCGGAAGACGAACCGTCCGCCGGTGTGACGAGCGTATGCCCAGTTGAACAGCGCGGTACGCACCATGCCGACGTGCGGGATGCCAGTCGGCGACGGGCAGAACCGAACTCGAAGGTCGCTCATCGTCTCACTTCCCCTTGCGCACAACGGGATTGGACAGCGTCCCGATTCCTTCGATGGTGATGCTCACGGTGTCGCCGTCCTCGATGGGGCCGACGCCTTCCGGCGTACCTGTGAGGATTAGGTCACCCGGCAGCAGCGTCATCACCGCCGAGACCCACTCGATGATCGCGCCGATGTCGTGGATCATGAGCGAGGTCCGACTGTGCTGGCGCACTTGGCCGTTGACCTCGGTGCGCAGATCCAGATCCGACGGATCGATGGTGGTGTCTATCCACGGCCCCACGGGGCAGAAGGTGTCGTGGCCCTTGGCCCGCATCCACTGCCCGTCCCTCTTCTGCTGATCACGCGCCGACACGTCGTTGGCGATGGTGTAGCCGAGGATGTTCTCGGCAGCCCTCGACGCGGGAACGTCCTTGCACGGCCTGCCGATGACTGCGGCCAGTTCACCCTCGTGGTGAACCGGAAACGCGTCGGCAGGCAACTGGATCGGCACGTTGGGCCCGATGATCGCCGTGTTGGGCTTCAGGAAGATCACGGGATCCTCAGGAGCCACGCCACCCATCTCCTCCGCATGGGCCGCGTAGTTCTTGCCCATGCACACCACCTTGCTGGCAAGGATGGGCGCGAGCAGTCGGACGTCGGCCAGCGGCCACGACCTGCCGGTGAACTCTGGAGTTCCGAACGGATGCTCGGCGATCTCGCGCGCGCGCCAGTTGCCCAGGTCGGTGGATCCGGCCTCCACTTCACCATCGATGCTGACGAAGGCGACACCGTCGGGACTTGCGATTCTGCCAAGGCGCATTCTGCACAGCCTAGTGGCCGCATCCCGAGCGGATTAGAGTCGGGTCCACGGGCCGAGTGTCTCAAATATTGAGATATCCATTCGACATCTTGAGATGGCGTTGCCACGATGGAGAACATGACCACGACCTCGGCCACGATCGGCACCATTCGCCGATGGTCGATGTTGGTGATCGCCTTGACCGCGACGCTGTGCTCCAACGTCTTCATCAACGGCGTCGCATTCATGATTCCCGTCCTGCACACGCAACGCGGCCTCGACCTGGCCCAGGCCGGCCTGGTGTCGTCGCTGCCCAGCTTCGGCATGGTGGTCACGCTCATCGCCTGGGGGTGGGTGGTCGATCGGATCGGTGAACGCATCGTGCTCGCACTTGGCTCCGCGCTCACCGCGGCAGCCGCGTTCGCCGCTGCGTCGGCGCACTCGCTCGTCGTCGTCGGACTCTTCCTCTTCCTCGGCGGCATGGCCGCCGCGAGCAGCAACTCGGCAAGCGGCAGGCTGGTCGTCGGTTGGTTTCCGCCCGAGAAGCGGGGCCTCGTGATGGGGATTCGTCAGACCGCCCAACCGCTGGGAGTCGGTGTTGGCGCCCTCGTGATCCCACGGCTCTCCGAGACCCACGGCGTCGCAGTCGCTCTGATGTTTCCTGCGATCGTGTGTGCAGTGGCCGCCGTGGTGAGCGCGGTCGGTGTGTTGGACCCGCCGCGCCCGCCAAGGGCCGAGGCGCACGCCGATGACCTGGCCAACCCCTACCGTGGATCGTCGACCCTGTGGCGCATCCACGCCGTTTCGGTTCTCCTCGTGGGCCCGCAGTGCGTGGTCTGGACGTTCGCCCTGGTGTGGCTGATGACAGACCGAGGATGGTCGGCCGCTTCGGCGGGCACGATGGTGACGGTCGCCCAACTGCTCGGCGCGGCAGGCAGAATCGCCGTTGGCCGATGGTCGGACAAGGTCGGTTCGCGGTTGCATCCCGTCCGCACGATCGCGCTCGGTGCGGCAATCGCGATGGGTCTGCTGGCGCTCACCGATCTGCTTCACTCACCGGTCGCCGTCGCCGTGATGGTCGTGGCATCGGTGATCACCGTGTCCGACAACGGACTTGCGTTCACCGCCATCGCGGAGATAGCGGGCCCGTTCTGGAGCGGCCGCGCCCTCGGCACGCAGAACACCAGCCAGCTGCTGACCGCGGGTGTCGTGCCACCGGTGTTCGGCGCACTCATCACCGCGGCCGGGTATCCGTTGGCGTTCGCAGTCTGTGCTCTGTTCCCGCTGGTCGCACTACCTCTGGTACCGGTCAACGCCGATCCGCTACGTTCGCCGGCCAAACGCTAGGCATCCTCCAGACTTTCGGCGCACCGGACGAGCATCGCCGACAGTTGCTTGCGCTGCGTCGACGTCAGATCCGCGACCATGGCGGCATCCACGGCGTCGACGGCGACGTCGCCCGCTGCCAAGCGCTTCCGGCCCGCGGCAGTCAATGCCAGCGCCTGAGCGCGGCCTCTCGGTGCCGACGATGCGTCGGTCACGAGGCCCGCGGACCGCAAGCCCGCCAGCAGGTCCTGCAGGGACTGCCGCGTGACGAAGCACCGTCGCGCCAAGTCCGACGCGGACGCCTCCGGCATGTCTGCGAGGGCGCGCAACGCCGCGTATTGCGCCATCGACAGGCCGGTGGGACGTAGCGCTGTGTCGCAGCGGCGCCGAAGCGACTGCTGCACCCTCTTCACCAGATATCCGGGCGAGAGTTCGGTTTCCGATCGCAACATGACAGGAACCTTACATGGCGGTATGGTGGTCCATGTAAGGAACTTGACAAGGAGATCATCATGACCGCCATCGAACGGCACGCCCCCTACGCGACCCTCATCAACGTCTTCACCGTCGAATCCGACAAGGCAAACGAGCTCGCGTCGGTTCTCGACGAGGCGACCGAGAAGGTGATGCGCCACGTGCCAGGCTTCATCTCGGCCAACATTCACGTCAGCACCGACGGAACTCGCGTCGTCAACTACGCCCAGTGGGAGAACCCGGAAGCCTTCGTGGCCATGCAATCCGACCCGACGGCCCGCGAACACATGGCGGCGGCCGCCGCACTGGCGTCGAGCTTCGACCCACACCTGTACACCGTCGAGTCGGTGCACCAGCGCTAGATCTACATCCGCAGTGTCACGCTCAAAAGCGCCAGCACCCCAAGCCCGGCGATCAGGGCGGCAATGATGCCTGCTATCGAGTACGGCATCGCGCCAAACTCGGCGCGAAGCAACGTCATCTGCTGACGGTGTTGAATCCACGCGAGCGCCAAGGCCGTCAATCCGATGACGATCATCACCGCCCCGACGAGCTGAGGACTGATGAAGGGCTCCCTCAGACGTTCACTCGCGGCCAGCATCGTGAACGCCTGATAGATCGTGAAACCGAAGGCGATCAACGACGTACACGTCCGAACCCATGCCATCAGTGTTCGTTCGTAGGCCAAACGCGTACGGTCCGCAGCCATCCGCGTGTTGGCGTCAATGGGCGGATCAGCCACGTCCCGACTCCGTCACACGTCGCTAGTGGTGTACCTGGTCTTCACGGGCGGCGCGGCCAACAGCGGAGGCAGATCGGCGATCTTGCCGTCGCCGGCGCGGAAGGCGCGGTAGGCCTCGTCGTGCGCGACGGATTCCCAGCTTTCGTAGATGACCCAATGCGATTCATCGTCCTCGTCGACGAGTACATCGATGGCGAGGTTGCCGTCGAAGGCTCGGGTCTTGGCGAGCTCACGACGGAAGACTTCCCTTGCCTCCGCGACTGATTCGGGCTTGAACTTCAGCTCGAGTAGCACTGTGACCGGCATGTCTGAACTCCTGACTCAATTGAATTGCGGCTGACCGGGCCACGTCGCGGCGGCGAGGTCGAGAATTTCCTGGCGGTCCGCGGCGAGGACGAACCCCGAACCGATCGCCAAGTCCAGTGCTGCGGTGAAGCGGGTGAGGTAATCAGACGCACCCCCGGGATAGAGCCGGTCGAGTGTCTGTGCATCGAAGACCTCACCGGACCCGAACAGCAGCGTCATCACGTCCTCGGCGTCTCCCACGCCCGAAGTGCGCGCGACGGGTACGTCCACCCACGGGGTACGCACTCCGCCAGTGGCGATGCCGTTCTCGTCCAGCACGAGCGCGGGTGGCTCGGCGTCGGTCAACTCGAGCCGCTGGGCCGACGGCGCGGGCTCTCCGCCGCGCGCCCACCGGACCAGATGAGCAAGCGCCGCCTGCAGGACGTAGTGGTGCTGCGGCCCGAAGTTGATGCAATGCGGCAGCTCTCGGCCCATCAGCGTGCTGGTGGGCTCGTACGCGGCGACGAGGTCGGCGAGCGGGGCCAAACCCGAATCGATGAACCCCACGTTGATCGTGTAGTTGTCTGCGTGCGCGGTGCCCGGAATCTCCCACGCGCGCAACAGGTCAGTCTCCGGCTGCCTGGCGAGGTAGTAGCCCGCGCGGATGCCTCCGCCAACGAGGTCGGTTTCGGTGATCACCGTGACGACCGGGACACGCAGCTCGGCGGCGAACGGAGCGGGCTCTCCTCCCTCCGTTGCCAATTCGTCGAATATTGATGAGCCGTCCAATGGCGCCGCTGGGCCGAAACGCGAATGGACGAGGAAGCCGTCGTACACCTTGGCCACCGGATCGACAGCATTTACGTAAGTCGTCATGAACATCGCTGATTGCGATTCACCAACGGCGACAACCGCTTCCGGACGCAGCGTGCCCAGTAATTCGTCGGGGCGATCGCGAATCACACGGCCGACCTGGGAGTAGATGTCGTAGGCGAACCCGTCACCGGGATGGCTCAACGTCGAATAGCGTTGCGGATCCAATTTCTTCAGCGACATGTCCATGCCGAGGCTGGCGCCACCGCCCACCACCCCGACGCTCTGCGCCGACACCGCGACGTAGGCATGCCCTGCGCGGACGATCTCTCGGTGGGCCATGAACCACAGCGCGGGTGCGTCGATGCCGCCGCTGACGTTGAGCCATTCGACGACGACCGTCCCGTCGAACCGCGCTGTGTCCTCTGGGGTGAGCACGACGATGCGCGTCGCATACGGCACAGTGCCCGTCACGCCGGTGGCCGTGCCAGAGACGAAGAACTCGGTGGCTGTGTAGCCGATGCTGGCGATGTCGAATTGGCCGAGTAGCAGGTTCGGCGTGCCGGCGACATGGCTGACGGTGGGGCCGCTCACGTGATCACCATGCCACGACGGCCGGGGCGCGATTCATCGGGTCGCCATCACTCGACGCGTCCTACAGCAGACCCGCGATCCGGTCCCCGACCTGAGACGTCGACAGCTTCACGTCGCCGCGACTGGCCAGATGTTGCGCCACGGCCGCGTCCACTCGCGCGGCGGCACCGTCATGGCCAAGGTGGGCGAGCAGCATCGCGACGGACGTGATCGCGGCGGTCGGATCCGCGACGCCCTGCCCCGCGATGTCGGGTGCGCTGCCGTGCACGGGTTCGAACATCGACGGGTTGGTCCTGGTGGCGTCGATGTTGCCGCTGGCAGCCAGCCCGATGCCACCTGACACCGCGGCGGCGAGGTCGGTGATGATGTCGCCGAACAGGTTGTCGGTCACGATGACGTCGAACCGGCCGGGATCGGTGACCATGTGGATGGTGGCGGCGTCGATGTGCTGATAGGCCACCTCGACGTCGGAGAACTCCTTGCCGACCTCGGCAACGATCCGCGACCACAGCTTGCCCGCGAACGACAGCACGTTCGTCTTGTGCACCAACGTCAGGTGGTTGCGCCGCTTCGCCGCAAGTGCGAACGCGTAGCGCACCACGCGCTCGACACCGAATGCGGTGTTGGTGCTGACCTCCGTCGCCACCTCGTGCGGCGTGCCGACGCGGATCGAACCGCCGGTCCCGGTGTACGGGCCCTCGGTGCCCTCCCGCACGACGACGAAGTCGATCTTCGGATCGCCGGACAGCGGACTGCTTACGCCGGGGTGCAGGCGTGACGGCCGCAGGTTGACGTGGTGGTCGAGGGCGAAACGCAGCGTCAGCAGTAGACCGCGTTCGAGCACGCCGCTCGGCACTGACGGATCTCCGATGGCGCCCAACAGGATTGCGTCGTGGCGGCGCAACTCGTCGACGACGCCTTCGGGCAGCGTCTCCCCCGTAGCGTGATAGCGCCGCGCACCAAGGTCGTACTCGGTGGTCTCCACGCCGGGCAGCACCACGTCGAGCACCTTGAGCGCCTCGGCAATCACCTCGGGCCCGATTCCGTCGCCTGCGATTACCGCCAGTTTCGTCGTCTTCGTCGTTGACGTCATGACAGATCCACCAATTCGAGGGTCACGGCACCGACGTCCGAGCCGATCGCCGACAACACGCCCGACGGCACTTCGCGGTCGAGACGCAACATGACCGTCGCGCCGTCGCCGCCGGCGTCCTGACTGAGTTGTGCCGCCAGAATGCTGACACCCGCCGCGCCGAGCAGGGTGCCGATCTTGCCGAGCGCGCCCGGCTGGTCGTGGTAGTTGATGATCAGGTTGACGCCCTCGGCCCTCAGATCCAGGTTGCGCCCGTTGATCTGAACGACCTTCTCTACCTGTTTCGGGCCGGACAGCGTGCCTGCGACATTCACCACCGAGCCGTCGGCGTTCACCGCCCGCACGTCGACGACGCTGCGGTGGTTGGGGCTCTCCGTCGCGGTGGACAGCGCCGCCTCGACACCGCGCTCTGCGGCTATCGCAGGCGCATTGACGAACGTCACCTGGTCCTCGATGACGGCGGAGAACAGCCCCCGCAATGCCGAAAGTCGCAGCACCTCAACGTCTTCGGATGCCAGCTCACCCTGCACGTCCACCGAGAGCGCTGTCGGCAGTTCGGGCGCGAGAGCGCCGACCAGCAGACCCAGCTTGCGCACGAGGTCCAACCACGGCGCGACCTCCTCGCCGACGACGCCGCCGCCGACGTTGACCGCGTCGGGCACGAACTCGCCCGCGAGCGCCAGCTTGACGCTCGCGGCGACGTCGGTGCCCGCGCGATCCTGGGCCTCTGCCGTCGACGCGCCGAGATGTGGGGTCACCACGACCTGGGGAAGCTCGAACAACGGGCTGTCCGTGCACGGTTCGGTCGAGAACACGTCGATGCCCGCACCTCGGACGTGCCCGCTGCGGACGGCTTCTGCGAGCGCCTGCTCGTCGACGAGCCCGCCGCGCGCCGCGTTGACGATGATCACGCCAGGCTTGGTCTTGGCAAGGGCTTCGGAGTTGATCAGCCCTGCCGTCTCCTTGGTCTTCGGCAGGTGCACGGAGATGAAGTCGGAGCGGCCAAGAAGCTCGTCGAGGGTCAGCACCTCGATGCCCAACTGCGCGGCGCGGGCGGGCGACACGTAGGGGTCGTAGGCGACGATCTCGGCGCCGAACGCGGCGAGGCGCTGTGCCACCAGCTGGCCGATCCGACCGAGGCCGACGACGCCAACCGTCTTTCCGAAGATCTCGGTGCCCGAGAACGACGACCGCTTCCACGTGTGTTCGCGAAGCGACGCGTCGGCTGCCGGAATCTGACGGGCCGCCGCCAGCAGCAATGCGAGCGCGTGCTCGGCAGCGCTGTGGATGTTGGAGGTGGGCGCGTTGACCACCAGCACGCCGCGGGCCGTTGCCGCGTCGACGTCCACGTTGTCGAGGCCGACGCCAGCACGCGCGACGATCTTCAGCTTGGCGCCTGCGGCCAAGACTTCGGCGTCGACCGTCGTGGCCGACCGTACTAGCAATGCGTCTGCATCGGGGACTGCCGCCAGCAGCTTTTCTCTGTCTGGACCGTCGACCCAGCGCACCTCTACCTGGTCGCCCAGGGCGGCAACGGTCGATTCGGCGAGTTTGTCGGCGATGAGTACGACGGGAAGGCTCACGCGGACAGCGTAGTGGGGCGTTTCGTGCGTCAGTCGTGGCGGGCTGCCTCGTTGACGAGTTGCACCCGGGACTTGAGCGCAAGCTTCGTGTAGACGTGCGTGAGGTGCGTCTCCACCGTGCGGTGCGAGACGAACAGCCGTGCGGCGATCTCCTTGTTGCCCAACCCCTCGCTGACCAAGCGAACTACGTCACGCTCGGTCGGGGTCAGCGCCGCCCACCCCGTCTGCGGCCGTTTGCGCTCGCCACGGCCGCGTCGTGCGAAGGCGATCGCTTCATCGTTCGAGAGCTGGGCTCCGTCGTCCCAAAGCCGCTCGAATTCGACGTCACCCCGTGCGGCCCGAAGATCGGCGACGGTGAGGTCGAACTGCATTCCGTGGACGACGAACCGGACCGAGCCGATCCGACGTCGCGCTGCGTCGGCAGCACCGAGGAGCCTGGCCGCTTCGTCGAGGCTGTCGACACCGGCGGCCGCTGCGGCCAGGCATTCGAGAATGTCTGGCAGTCGAAGGTGTGCACCGAGGTCGGCGGCGAGCGTCAGAGCGTCGTGGGCATCGCGTTCGGCCTTGGCCCAGTCGGACGACCTGACCGCGACCCGGGCGCGCGTCGTCAACGACTCGACGAGGAACCAGCCCTTCGCCACCGCAACCGCTTCGTCGGCGCTTCGATTGGCGGTGTCGAGGTCGTCCGCGGCCAATGCGACCTCGGCGGCGAGATACACGTACATCTGGCGGTGCGCTGGGGCACCGGCCAACTGTTCCAACGCCGTCCGGCACGCGCCGTCGGCCTTCTCGGCGTTACCGACGGCCAACGCGCCGATGGTGCGCTGGCCGAACGAATTACCTGACCAGAGCCCGCCGAGTTCGGCCGTTGCAGGCGTGGCCCTTTCGATGATCGCGTCGGCCGACGCCACCTCTCCTTGCTGATACAGCGCCTGCGCCTCGTAGTGAGCGCTCACGACCCCCCAGACCTGGTCGGCGTTGGCGCGGGCATTTGCCTCCCGGAACATGGTGATCGCGCCGACGAGGTCGCCGGTCACCATGCGAGTCCAACCGAGCCACGTTCGGCACTGGTGTGATGTGACGCGATCACCGATGGCCTCGGCCACGTCGCGGCCTTCCTCCGCGCTCTGCAACACTGCCAACGGGTCACCCACCAAGAACGCCAGGTTCGACTGCGTGCCCAAAATCAGCGTGAGCATGCCGCGGTCTCTCGATGCTCTCGCCAGGTCGAGGGCCTCCGCGAAATACGCGTCAGCGGACTCACCGCCCCCAACGGCGACGAAACCCCTAGCGACGAGGGCACGCATCACGAGAGCGGGATCATCGATGTCGCGGGCCATCGCCAACGCCCGTTCGACGTCGTCGGAGCACCCCGCACCGAGGGCGTTCATTTCGAGCACACCCCTATCTGCCAGCGCCCGCACTCGGACCGCAGCCGGCAGACCGTCGGGGACCGCTCCTTCCATTGAGAACGCCGAGTCGAACCATTCCAAACCCTCGTGCATCCTCCCGAGGGGAAGCCACAGGGGATGCAATGAAGAGGCCAGCCTCAATGCGCCTGCGACGTCCGAATTCTCCAGGCACCATGCAAATGCTGCGCGCACGTTGCCGAACTCGGCCTCCGCGAGTTGCAGGGTCTGCTCATCTCCCACCTGCATCCTGGACTCGATCAGCTCCGCGAACCGTGCGTAATGCTCGTGGTGCCGATTGCGCACCTGATTGGCTTCCCCAGACTCGCTCAACTTCTCCTGCGCATGCTGACGCACGGTCTCCAATAGGCGGTACCGCGTTCGGTCCGGGGAATTCTCGCTCACCACCAGTGACTTGTCGACGAGTAGCCCGATCTGATCGAAGACTTGGAAACCCTCCAAATCGTTTCCGCCGCAGACCGATTGCGCTGCGTCCAGGGTGAAGCCTCCGACGAACACGGCGAGCCGCCGGAACAGCACGCGCTCGGGTTCCGTGAGCAAGGCGTGAGACCACTCCACCGAAGCCCGCAACGTCTGTTGACGACGCACCGCGTTGCGCGCGCCGCCGGTGAGCAGCCGGAAGCGATCGTGTAGTCCGTCCACGATGTCGGCCAACGACAGCGCTCGTACGCGCGCCGCGGCGAGTTCGATGGCCAACGGCATGCCGTCCAGGCGTCGGCAGATCTCCTCCACGATGGCGACGTGCCGGTCGCCGAGAACGAAGTCCGAGCGCGCCAACCGCGCTCGATCCGCGAACAATTCGATGGCCTCGTCCGCCAACGACAGCGATGGCACGCGCCACGTCCCCTCCCCTGCGACGCCCAGCGGCTCGCGGCTGGTCGCCAGCACCACCACACGTGGGCAGGTGCTGACGAGGTCGACGACGAGTTCGGCGACGGAATCCACCAGGTGCTCACAGTTGTCGACTAGCAACAGGATTCGGCGTCCCCCAATGAACTTGACGAGTGCGTCCATCGTCGACAGACCCGGCCGGTCCGTGAGGCCGAGCGTGCGCGCCACTGTCACGGCCACCAGTTTCGGATCGCTGATCGGCGCCAGGCCGACGTACCATACGTCGCCGCCAAACAGGTCCGCAGACTGCGAAGCAACCTCGATCGCGAGCCGGGTCTTTCCGACCCCGCCCGCACCGGTCAACGTCACCACTCGATTGACTTCGAGCTCCTTACGCAGGTCGATCAGCTCGGTCTGGCGACCGATAAAATTCGTCAGCTGTGCCGGAAGACGTTGCGGATGAGCATTTTTCGCAGTCCTTAGTGCTGGAAAATCGGACCGTAACTCGGGATGGCACAGTTGCAGAACGTGTTCCGGCTGCGGGAGGTCACGTAGTTGGTGTGCGCCGAGGTCGGTAAGCCAGGCGTCCGCAGGGAGCAGGTCGCCGACCAACAACTGGGCCACGCCCGACATCACCACCTGCCCCCCGTGCGCCAGATCGCGCAGCCGCCCAGTCCGATTGATCGTCGGCCCGACGTAGTTTCCCTCGTCGCGAAGTTGCACTTCTCCCGTGTGGATGCCGACCCGAAGCCGAACGGGCTCCAGCGGCGCACGCTGAAGATCCAGCGCGAACGCCACCGCGTCGCTGGCACGCGTGAACGCAACGACGAAGCTGTCCCCCTCGCCCTGCTCGACCGGTCGTACCCCTCGATGCGCCATGACCAGTTCGCCGATCGTGCGGTCCAACCGTGCGACCGCTGCCGTCATGGCCTCGGAGTCGGCCTCCCACAGCCTGGTGGAACCCTCGATGTCCGCGAGCAGCAGCGTGACCGTACCCGTGGGCAATTCGTTCATACCCAGGTTGCTCCAGTTGAAGGGTTCGATCCGCGGACCAGATTCGCTCATGTTAGTCAGCATGCGGTCACACTCAGGTTGAAAACGTCGGGGGAAACACGTATCCCGGTTGCCGTCACCTGGACGATCTTCGCTCGGTCAACCCGCACACCCGACTCGTTCCGCGCGCGGAGCATGGATCCCGGCATCCGAATCTCCGAGGGCGCACCGATGATCGTGGCCGAGCGGCCGCACATCCTCGAATGACCAACGATTCGAGGAGAGATCATGACCCATGCACTTGTCCTCGGTGGCAGCGTGGCCGGCCTGCTCGCCGCGCGGACCCTTTCCGACTTCTACGGCTCCGTCACTGTTGTCGAACGCGACGATTTGCGTGAAGGTCCCTTCGACAGACGCGCCGTGCCACAAGGGCGGCACGCGCACGGCCTGCTCCTGCGTGGCGCGCTTGCTCTCGACGAACTCCTACCAGGCTTCCTCGGCGAACTCGTCGATCGCGGTGCCAACGTCGTCGACGGAACGGACCTGTCGCATCTCTACTTCTGCATGGGCGGACATCTCGCCGTGAGGTACGGCACCAGCGAACGCATGAAGACCTACAGCGCAACGCGGCCATTCATCGAGGACCTAGTGCGCCGCCGGGTGCGGGCCATCCCGAACGTCACCTTCGTCACCAACCACGACGTGGCGCAATTGACCGCGAGCGCAGGCGGCGACCGCATCACGGGTGCACGGATCGTCGACCGTGCGAATCAGGACACCTCCGACGTCGGGGCGGTCCTGGTGGTGGACGCGATGGGGCGCGGGTCCCGCACACCTGTGATGCTCGGGCACCTCGGCTTTCCGGCCGCACCCGAGGAGCGCGTGACGATCGACGTCGTGTATCGCACTCAACGGCTTCGGGTTTCACCGGCTTCGCTCACCGAACGGGTAGTGGTCGTATCGCCGGTGCCCGGCAGGCCGACCGGGCTCGCGATGGCCGCATCCGAGCACGACACCTGGATGTTTACGGCCTTCGGCATGGCAGGCGTTGAGCCGCCCCGCGACTTCTCCGGACTGTGCGACTTCGCCGGCGAACTCCTGCCGACCCACGTCGTGACCGCACTGCGCGGAGCCCAACGCGTGGGAGACATCGCTTCGCACCGCTTTCCAGCGAGCAGGTGGCGGCGCTACGACAGAACTCGCCTGCCTGGCGGATTCGTCGTGATCGGCGACGCCTTCTGTAGCTTCAATCCGATATACGGACAGGGCATGACGGTTGCCGCGATGCACGCGTTGGCTCTGCGCGACTGTCTATCCAGCGGCGCGCACGACATTGCGCGACGGTTCTTCCGAACGGCCGGGAAGCCGACCCGGCTGGCTTGGCGGACGGCGGTCGGCGCCGATCTCGCCCTACCCGAGATCGAAGGCACCCCGCCGCTGTCGACCCGACTCTTCAACCGCTATGTCGACCGTGTGCTCACTGCCGCCGAACATGACGTCGCTGCCTACGAACGCTTCGTCCGGGTGGCCTGGCTCGTCGACCCAGCACTTTCGCTGCTAAGCCCGACGATGGTGTGGCGCACCGTGATGGCGAATCGGCGGCGACCCGTCAACATGACAATCGATCCAGCCGCGACCCGAGAGCAGCGCACGCTCGCCGATGGGCTCTAATGGCGATGTGGACGTCACCGTCGTCGGTAGTGGACCCAATGGTTTGAGCGCCGCCGTCATCTGCGCGAGAGCTGGCTTGTCCGTGCGCGTGGTCGAGGCGCAGTCGACAGCAGGCGGCGGTGCGCGAACCCTGCCCGACCCCGAGTACCCGGGCGTCAGCCACGACATCTGTTCGGCCGTGCACCCGCTGGCGCTGGCGTCGCCGTTCTTCGCCGAGTTCGACCTGCAAGCACGCGGCGTGACGCTGTCGGTCCCCGACATCTCATACGCCAATCCCCTGCCCGGCCGACCCGCGGCGATCGGATATCGCGACATCACACGGACCTGTGCGGAACTGATCGACGGCGCGTCTTGGCGTCGTCTGCTCGCGCCGCTCTCCGCCGATTGTGGCGGCGTCGTTGGTCTATTGCTCGGCGACAAGCGGTCCATCCCACCGTCGATTCTGGCGGCGCTGCGCGTTGGTCCGCGACTACTAGAGCAGGGCACTCCGCTGTGGGGAATGCTGAAGGGTGAGGACGCCCAGGCATTGTTCACCGGCGTTGCGGCACATACGATCTCGCAGATGCCGTCGCTGGTGGCATCGGGTGCGGGGTTGATGCTTGCGACGCTCGGCCATGCCGTCGGCTGGCCGATTCCCGCAGGCGGTTCACAGGTCATCCCCAGCGCTCTCATCGCCGACTTGCTCGCTCACGGCGGCCAGCTCGTTCTCGACGAGGAGGTCACCAGCCCGCCGCAGGGCGTCGTACTGTACGACACCTCACCCACTGCGCTACTGGACATCTACGGCGATGCACTACCAGCGCGATACGCAAAGGCATTGCGCCGCTATCGTTTCGGGCCGGGCGTGGCGAAGGTCGACTTCGTGTTGTCAGGCGAAATACCCTGGCGCGATCCACGATTGGCGCTCGCGCCGACATTGCACCTCGGCGGCGATAGGGCTCAGATGGCCCTCGCGGAAGCAGAGGTCGCGCACGGCAGACACGCCGACTGGCCGATGGTGCTCGCATCGCTTCCGCACATCGCTGATCCGGCCCGCATCGATTCCGAGGGCCGCCGCCCGCTGTGGTCGTATGCGCACGTGCCCTCCGGGTCGACCGTCGACATGGCCGAAGCGGTGACGGCAGTCTTCGAGAGGTTCGCGCCAGGCTTCCGCGACGTCGTCGTTGCCGTCCGCAGTGTCCCTGCGGCCCGCCTTGCCGACCACAACGCCAACCTCATCGGAGGCGACATCGGCGTCGGCGGCAACAACATGTTCAGCGCCCTCACCGGCCCAACGCTGCGGCTCAACCCGTGGTCAACGCCGATTCCGAAGGCGTACCTGTGCTCTTCGGCGACACCGCCGGGCGGCGGGGTGCACGGGATGGCCGGCTACTACGCCGCACGCACGGTGCTGCGCCGCGAGTTCGGCATCAAGAAGCTGCCCGCATTGGCACCCTAGATGTTTCCTGAGTGCTCGCAACGGCTATGCCAGCCAAATGGCTCACCGCAGAGGAATAGCGAGCGTTCTAGTCACGATCGTCGTCGCAGGGCCACTGTTGGCTGCGTGCGGTGGAGGCGATGACAAGGACAAGACGGCGACCACTAGCGAGACGTCGACGTCGGCGGTGTCCCCGACCTCGACGACCGTACCCTCGGGGTCGACCGTCATCGACATCCCGTCGCCCTAGACGCGAATTCGGCGCGTTTTCCACCCATTTCTGGGTGCTAAACGCGCCGAATTCGCGAGGGACTAAGCCGTTTCGGTGATGGGGCGGTCGACCCAGCTCATCAGGTCGCGCAGCTGCTTGCCGGTGACCTCGATCGGGTGCTCGGCGTTCGCCTTGCGCAGGCCCTCTAGCTCCTTGTTGCCGCCCTCGACGTTGGCGACGAGGCGCTTGACGAAGGTGCCGTCCTGAATGTCGGAGAGGATCTCCCGCATCCGCTGCTTGGTGCCAGCGTCGATCACGCGGGGGCCGGAGATGTAGCCGCCGAACTCAGCGGTGTCGGACACCGAGTAGTTCATTCGAGCGATGCCGCCCTCGTACATCAGGTCGACGATGAGCTTGAGCTCGTGCAGCACCTCGAAGTACGCCATCTCGGGGGCGTAGCCTGCCTCGACCATGATGTCGAAGCCAGCCTTCACCAATTCCTCTGTGCCGCCACACAACACGGCCTGCTCGCCGAAGAGATCGGTCTCGGTCTCTTCCTTGAACGTGGTCTTGATGACGCCTGCGCGGGTACCGCCGATGCCCTTGGCGTACGACAGCGCGAGTGCCTCACCCTCACCGGTGGGGTCCTGGTCGACGGCGATCAGGCACGGAACGCCCTTGCCGTCGACGAACTGCCTGCGCACCAGGTGACCCGGCCCCTTCGGTGCGACCATCCCGACGATGATCTCGTCGGCAGGCTCGATCAGGTCGAAGTGAATGTTGAGGCCATGCCCGAAGAACAGCGCATCGCCCGCCTTCAGGTTCGGCTCGATGTCGTTTTTGAAGATTTCTGCCTGCGCCGTGTCGGGCGCCAGCAGCATGATGACGTCGGCCCACTTCGCGACCTCGGCCGGAGTGTCGACCTCCAACCCCTGCTCGGTGACCTTTTCACGGGACTTGGAGCCCTCTTTCAGCCCCACCTTCACCTGAACGCCCGAGTCGCGCAGGCTCAACGAGTGCGCGTGCCCCTGGCTGCCATAGCCAATGACGCCGACCTTGCGGCCCTGGATGATCGACAGGTCTGCGTCGTCGTCGTAGAACATCTCAACTGCCACTTGATATTTCCTTCTCTTCGTTACTTCAGTTGACGTTACTTGGAGGTGACGATGCCACGCGGGCCGCGGGCCAACGTCACCATGCCCGACTGGGCGATCTCGCGGATCCCGTACGGCTCCAACAGGTTGAGCAGCGCCGTCAACTTGCCAGGCGTGCCCGTCGCCTCCACGACCAGCGACTCGGCCGAGACGTCAACCACCTTGGCGCGGAACAGGTTCACCGCCTCGATGATCTGGCCGCGGGTCGTCGCGTCGGCACGCACCTTGATCAGCGCGAGCTCACGCGAGACGGAGTTGTCCTCGTCCTGCTCGACGATCTTGATCACGTTGATCAGCTTGTTGAGCTGCTTGGTGATCTGTTCGAGCGGGAAGTCCTCGACGGCGACGACGATGGTCATGCGCGACAGGTGCTTTTGCTCGGTCGCGCCGACCGCGAGCGACTGAATGTTGAAGCCGCGCCGAGAGAACAGTGCGGCGACGCGCGCGAGCACGCCGGGTTTGTCCTCGACGAGGACCGACAGGGTGTGGGTCTGAACGGTCATCAGGCGTGCCCCTCGTTCTCGCTGTCGTCGAACAGCGGCCGAATTCCCTTGGCGGCCTGGATCTCGTCGTTGCTCATCCCAGCTGCCACCATCGGCCACACCTGCGCGTCCGCGCCGACGATGAAGTCGATCACCACCGGTCGATCGTTGATCGCGCGCGCCTGATTGATGACGTCCTCGACGTCTTCTGCACGCTCACAACGCAATCCGACACAGCCATAGGCTTCCGCCAGCTTGACGAAGTCGGGGACGCGCTGGCCGCCGTGGGTGCCAAGCCCCGTCTGGCTGTAGCGCTCCTCGTAGAACAGCGTCTGCCACTGCCGCACCATGCCGAGGTTGCCGTTGTTGATGATGGCGACCTTGATGGGTGCGCCCTCGACGGTGCAGGTGGCCAACTCCTGGTTGGTCATCTGGAAGCAGCCGTCGCCGTCGATCGCCCACACCTCGGCCTCGGGCCTGGCGAACTTGGCTCCCATCGCGGCCGGAATCGCGAAGCCCATGGTGCCGAGGCCGCCGGAGTTGAGCCATGTCCGCGGGTTTTCGTAAGAGATGAACTGCGCGGCCCACATCTGGTGCTGCCCAACGCCTGCCACGTACAACGCCTCGGGACCCGCGATGCGGCCAAGCGTCTCGATGACGTACTCGGGGCTCAAGCTGCCGTCGCTCTGCGGTCCGTAGCTCAACGGATAAGTGGACCGCGTCGCCGACAGGTACTCCCACCACTTGTCGATCTTGATCGAACCCGCGCCGACGCCGTAGTGGCGCAGCGCCTCGATCAGGTCGCCGATGACCGCCTTGACGTCACCAACGATGGGAACGTCCGCATTGCGGTTCTTCCCGATCTCGGCGGGGTCGATGTCGGCGTGGATCACCTTGGCCTCTGGGGCGAACGAGTCCAGCTTGCCGGTCACCCTGTCGTCGAACCGCGTGCCAAGGGCGATCAGCAGGTCGCTCTTCTGCAGCGCCGCGACGGCGGCGACGGTGCCGTGCATGCCAGGCATGCCGAGGTTCTGCGGGTGACTGTCTGGGAATGCGCCCCTCGCCATCAGCGTGGTGACGACCGGGATCCCCGTCAACTCGGCCAGGTCCATCAGCTGCTGCGTGGCCTCGCCGCGGATGACGCCGCCGCCGACGTACAGCACGGGCTTGCGGGCGGCAGCGATGAGCTTCGCCGCCTCGCGGACCTGCCTGCTGTGCGGTTTGGTGTTCGGCTTGTATCCGGGGAGGTCCATCACCGGCGGCCAGCTGAACGTGCACTGACCCTGCAGGACGTCCTTCGGGATGTCGACGAGCACGGCGCCCGGCCTGCCCGACTTCGCGATGTGGAATGCCTCGGCCATCACCCGTGCGATGTCGTTGCCGTCGCGGACCAGGAAGTTGTGCTTCGTGATCGGCATGGTGATGCCGGAGATGTCCGCCTCCTGGAAGGCGTCCGTACCGATCAGCCCCCTGCCCACCTGCCCGGTGATGGCCACGACGGGAATGGAGTCCATCTGCGCGTCGGCCAACGGCGTGACGAGGTTGGTCGCACCAGGCCCTGAGGTGGCCATCATGACGCCGACCTTGCCGGTGGCGTGGGCGTACCCGCTGGCGGCGTGCCCGGCGCCTTGTTCGTGCCGAACGAGGACGTGTCGCAGCTTCTGCGAGTCGAACAGCGGGTCGTACACCGGGAGCACGGCGCCGCCGGGGATGCCGAAGATCACCTCGACGTCGAGTTCCTCCAGCGACCGGATGACTGCCTGTGCACCCGTAAGTTGTTGCGGGGCAACGGTTCTTGGAGTCTTGACGAGCGGTTTCGCTGCGTCTGAAACACCGTTGGCCTTGTGCACGGGCTCAGGTGGTCGCGTAGTAGGTGCGCTCACTTCGTTTCCTCGGATTCCATCGGTCTTCTTCGTTTTCTCATCGGGCGGTGGTGTTCTTTGACTCGGGCAACAAAAAACCCCCGTCAGCGTCAGCTGCACGAGGGTTGCGCGTCGATGCTCGTAGGCTCAGGCCTGGTTACGCACCAACGCGCTTACCAATTACTACTACGAGCGATCGTGTTGCCATAATGGTCGACGGTAGCCTCCGCACAGGTCAAAGGTCAAATTCCGACGTCGGGCAGTATGGACACGTGGCCCCTCAACCCGTCGACGCACCCGTCATCCTCAAGATCTCACCGACGGCCCACATCGCGGTCGGGTTCTTCGCGCTTGGACTGCTCGCCCTCGTCATGGCCGCGCCGACGGTGTTCGCGCCGACGATGGTCCTCCCGGTGGTCGCATCCATCGCGATCATGCGCTATCGCACCGTCGCCGATCATGACGAGGTCACCGCACGCACCCTCTTGAGCTCGCGCACCCAGGCGTGGACCGACGTCGAGGGCCTCCGCTTCGACAGGGGCTCCTGGGCCAAGGCGCATCTCACGGACGGCTCCGACATGCGACTGCCCGGCGTGACCTTCGCGACCTTGCCGCAGTTGACGTCTGTGACGGGCGGACGCGTACCGAATCCATACGCGCCCAGCGACGACTAGGACAGCGGATTGGTGCCGTTCAGAAACACCCACACCGCGATGCCTGCTCCGATTCCGACCAGCAGAGCCACGGCCGATCCGATGAACGGGCGGCGCGCCCACCCTCGGCCCGCGTCGAACCCGTAGAGGCCCGGCCCGGTCAGGGTCAGTGCGGCCGCCACCAGGACGAGCACGACCTCGTATTCGTGACCGCTGGGAACGAAGAACGGAAAGTACCCGGAACTCGGCTGCGCGGCCACTGCCGCCAGCAGTGAGTTGACGAAGTACCCCGCAGCTGCGGCCGCGGCTAGCGGCGTGAACAGTCCGAGGACCAGGAGTACGCCGATACCGAGTTGAGCTCCGACGGCAACGTAGGCGAGCATGCCCGCGTGCTTGAACCCGACGGCGGCAAGCGATTGCTCGAATCCGTGCAGGCCGTCACCGCCCCACAGGCCGAACGCCCTGTGCAGTCCGTGGGCGATGAGGAGTGCGCCGAGACCCACCCGAATCACCATCAAACCCAGGTCTTGCGTTCCACGCCGACCAGCGGTGCGCAGCCGGTCGGCGACGTCGTCGTCCGCCTCGATCTCGGTGGGTTCCACGAGCCCCACCGCATTCCGACTTCCTGGCTGGGCGTAGGGCAACGGCTCCGGGTCGGAGAGCAGGTCGTATGCGGCCATCGGGTCCGAATTGGCCGAACCCGCGTCGTAACGCGGAATTGCGGTGGTCTCGAAGTCGCCTGCATACGTCGCCGACGGCATGTCGTCTTCCGGATCGACGACCCGTGCCGACGCAGGCCGCCTCGACGAGGCACTAGGCGGAGCCCACCGTGGGTCGGGTTCTGTACCGGTCACGCAATCAGCGTAAGTGCTCTTCACCCGCTATCGATGGATTGGCGCGGAGTTTCGACCGGGGTATTCGCGGGTTTGAAGCAACCCGCGCAGTCGACCAGCGTGGCGCGTACGGCCAAACAATCCGTAACCTGGCCACCATGAACGTGCGGCGGCCGATGTGGGGTGTGCTGGCGCTGCTGTGTGCCGCGTTGCTGGTGGGTTCGGGATGCGCCCGGTTCGACGAGGCTCAATCGGAGCCCTTCACGCCCCAAGGGCAGCTCCACGCAGGTCCCGGCACGCCGGAACCGCCACCGCCTCCTCTCCCCCCGATGCCCTTCCCCAAGATCTGTCCTGCTCCAGGGGTCATGCAGGGTTGCCTGGAGAGCACCAGCGGGCTGATCATGGGGTCCGACAGCAAATCCGCACTGGTTGCCGAACGCGTGACGGGCGCCGTCAAGGAAGTCTCGTTCAGCGCAGAGCCGACGGTGAAGATGGTCATTCCCGTCGATCCGTCGGGTGACGGTGGGTTGATGGACATCGTCAAGTCGCCGTCCTACGCGCAAGACCGCTTGATGTACGCCTACGTCAGCACTCCGACCGACAACCGAGTCATTCGCATCGCCGACGGCGACGTCCCCAAGCCGATCCTGACGGGGATTCCCAAGGGCGCGACGGGTAACACGGGAGCCCTGAAGTTCACCAGCCCCACCACGCTGATGGTGCTCACGGGCGACGCGGGAGACCCCGCACTGGCGAACGACCCGGGATCGCTGGCGGGCAAGTTGCTGCGCATCGAGCAGCCCACGACCGTCGACCAGGCACCTCAAACCACCGCGCTGAGTGGGCTTGGGGCAGGCGGAGCCTTGTGCATCGACTCGGGAGACGGATCTCTCTACGTCACCGACCGCACCCCGACCGGCGATCGCCTGCAACGAATCACCAAGGACTCCAAGGTTTCCACGGTCTGGACGTGGCCCGATCGTCCAGGCATCGCAGGGTGCGCGGTATCCGACGGCACGGTGCTGGTCAACCTGGTCAACACCAAGCAGACCGTCGCCGTGCGAATGGCGCCGGACACCGGCGCCGTCACCGGCGAACCCGAGGTGATCCGTCAGGACCAACACGGCCACGTCTGGGCGCTGCAACTCTCGCCGGACGGAAACGTGTGGGGCGCCACGGTGAACAAGACCTCCGGCGACCCGGAAAAGCTCGACGACGTGGTGTTCCCGCTGTTCCCGTCGGGCGGGTTCCCGCGCAGCAGCGCCGACAAGACGTAGAAGGTACCGAATCCCCCGTCGAGCTACCGCGGGACCGAACCAGGCAAGCGCAGCATGAGCCGGGTGCCGCCCATCGGGCTGACCTCCAATGCCGCAGTGCCGCCGTGGAGTTCAGCCTGTTGGGCGACCAGGGCAAGCCCGAGCCCGGTTCCGGATCGAGAGGCCGTGGTGCCGCGGTGGAAACGCTCGAAGACTGCGGTTCGTTCGTCCTCGGGGACGCCAGAACCATTGTCGTCGACGGTGATCTCCACGCCTGCGGCCGAACTGATCACGTTGAGTCGAACCTTGGTCGCCCCACCGTGTTTGACGGCGTTGGCGATCGCGTTGTCGATCACGAGCCGTAGCCCGGCAGGCAACCCGAGCATCAGCACCGTCGTCGACGAGGCGAGCGACACGTCGACGTCCGGGTAGTTGTGCATGGCGTCGTGGGCGGCGCGGTCGAGGAGCTCGGCGACGTCGACGGGGACGAAGTCGTCGGCGGTGGTCAGTTCGCCCTGGGCCAACCGCTCCAAGGCGGTGAGCATCGACTCGATCCGGCTTTGCGTGCGCATGACGTCACCGATCACCTCCTTGCGCTGCTCGGCGCCCAGGTCGAGGGTCGCCAGCACCTCGAGGTTGGTGCGCATGGCAGTCAACGGCGTACGCAGTTCATGTGAGGCCGCTGCGGCGAAGTCCCGCGCCGATTCCAACGCCGACCGGGTGCGCTGCTGCTCGTTGCCGATCCGCGCCAGCATGCCTTCGACGGCCTCGGATATCTCGACGGCCTCCCACACCCCGCGCACCTGCACCTCGTCGGGATTGGACTGCGCGTTGATCGCCCGCGCCTGATGCGCGAGCAGGCGAAACGGGTTCACCATGATCAACGAGATCACGTAGCCGACGAGCAACGTGCCGAGGATCACTCCACTGCATATCCAGAAGACGCGCCAGTGCAGGGAGTCGATGCCCGCCTGGGTTTCGGCCAGCGGTGCACCGAGCGCGATCGACGCGTCGCCCGTCTTGATCGTCCGCACGCGATACTCGACGCCACCGATCGAGGCGTCGGCGTATCCGGCAGCCAGTTCCGGCAGGGTAATGCTCGGCGGGATCGAGACGGTGGTGTTGCCGATCCGTGCAGTGCGCACCAGACCACCCTCGGCCGGCTCGGGCCCGACCCCGTCCTGCGCGCTGCGCTACAACGTGTTGACGTCGCCGAGGCTGCTCAACGAGTCGAGCCTGCGATCCAGTTGGTTGTAGCCGTCGTTGGTGACGCCGACCCACACCCACGCTCCGAGGATCAACACCAGGACGATCACGCTCAGCTGCGCGATGATCACGATCGAGCGAAGTGACAGTAGCCGCAACGGATGTCGCAGCAGCCGAAGGACGACGTCGTTCGGACTCATTCCCGCCATCAGCTAGGTACAGGCCGCTAGGACCAACTCCCGAACGCGCGCGGCGTCGGCCTGGCCCTTGGTCGCCTTCATCACTGCGCCGACGATGGCACCGGCAGCCTGTACCTTTCCGCCCCGGATCTTCTCTGCGACATCGGGATTGGCGGCCAACGCCTCATCGACTGCAGCCTGGATCAGCGAGTCGTCGCGCACCACGGCGAGCCCGCGGTCGGTCATCACCTGTTCGGGCTCACCCTCGCCGGCGAGCACACCCTCGATCACCTGACGGGCCAGCTTGTTCGACAACTTGCCGTCATCGACCAGCTTCTGCACGGCGGCAACCTGCTTCGGCGTGATGGGCAGGTCCGAGACAGGCTGCCCACTTTCATTGGCCTTCTGCACTAGGAAGTTGCCCCACCACGCGCGGGCCGCCTCACTCGACGCGCCGGCGGCGACGGTCGCGGTCACCAAGTCGATGACGCCATTGTTCACGAGGTCGCGCATCACTTCGTCGGAGAGCCCCCACTCCTGCTGAATCCGGTTGCGCTGCAACCACGGAAGCTCGGGGATGGTCTCGCGCAGCGCCGCGACGAGCTCGGCGCTCGGCGCGACGGGCTCCAGATCGGGCTCGGGAAAGTACCGGTAGTCCTGCGCGGTCTCCTTGCTGCGCCCGGCCGTGGTGAAGCCGTCTTCGTGAAAGTGCCTCGTCTCCTGGATGATCCGACCACCCGCTTCCAACACCGCTGCCTGACGGCGCATCTCGTAGCGCACTGCCACCTCGACGCTCTTGAGCGAGTTCACGTTCTTGGTTTCGGTTCGGGTGCCGAACTCTTCGGCGCCGATGGGCTTGAGGCTGACATTCGAGTCACACCTCATTGACCCCTGATCCATCCGAACGTCCGATACGCCCAAGGCACGCAGTAGATCTCGCAAAGCGGTCACATAGGCCCTTGCGATCTCCGGCGCTCGCGCCCCGGTTCCCTCGATCGGCTTGGTGACGATCTCGATGAGCGGCACCCCAGCCCGGTTGAAGTCCAGCAGCGAGGCCGTCGCACCCTCGATCCGGCCAGTGTCGCTACCGAGGTGGGTCAGCTTGCCGGTGTCCTCCTCCATGTGTGCGCGTTCGATCTCCACGCGCCAGGTGGTTCCGTCGTCGAGTGGAACGTCGAGGTAGCCGTTGACGGCGATCGGCTCGTCGTACTGGCTGATCTGGTAGTTCTTCGGCTGGTCGGGATAGAAGTAGTTCTTCCGCGCAAATCGGCACCACGGCACGATCTCGCAGTTCAGCGCCAGCCCGATGCGAATCGCCGACTCGACCGCAGCAGCATTCAGCGTCGGGAGCGAGCCCGGCAGGCCCAGGCACACGGGACACACCTGGGTGTTGGGCTCGGCACCGAATTCGTTGGCACATCCGCAGAACATCTTCGTTGCGGTCGAGAGCTCGACGTGGACTTCCATGCCCATCACGGGCTCGTAGCGCGCGATGACATCGTCGTAGTCGAGAAGTTCGGCAGAGGCGATCGTCATGGCTCGATCCTAGTGAGTGCTCGGTTTTCCCTCGCGAGCGGCAGAAGGGTCAGCCGAAGAACTCGGCCGCGTCGTCGTAGCGGCTCTGCGGCACCAGCTTGAGTTGACGCACCGCGTCGGCGAGTGGCACCCTGCCGATCTCCTGCCCCCTCAGCGACACCATCATCCCGTACTCGCCCGCGTGCGCGGCATCGGCGGCGTTGACTCCGAAACGGGTCGCGAGAATGCGGTCATACGGGGTGGGCGTGCCACCGCGCTGGACGTGCCCGAGGACCGTCGTCCGCACTTCCTTCTTCATGCGCTTCTCGATTTCGACACCCAGTTGGTGTGCCACGCCCGTGAAGCGCTGGTGTCCGAACTCGTCGACTCCGCCGTCGCGCAGTTGCATCGAACCCTCGGCGGGTTTGGCGCCCTCGGCGACCACGCAGATGAAGTGGGCGTCGCCACGCTGAAAGCGCGCCTTCACCAGCCGGCAGACCTCTTCGACGTCGAACGGCTGCTCGGGGATCAACGTCATGTGCGCGCCAGATGCCATGCCGGCGCTGAGCGCTATCCATCCGGCATGCCTGCCCATCACCTCGACGAGCATCACCCGCTGATGGGACTCAGCCGTGCTGTGCAACCGGTCGATGGCCTCGGTTGCGACGGTCAGCGCGGTGTCGAAACCGAACGTGACGTCAGTGCAGTCGATGTCGTTGTCGATCGTCTTCGGCACGCCGACGACGGGGACGTTCTCCTCGGCCAGCCAGTGCGCGGCCGTCAGCGTGCCCTCGCCACCGATGGGGATGAGCACGTCGATGCCGTTGTCTTCCATCGTCTGCTTGATCTGGTCGAGCCCTGCACGCAGCTTGTCGGGGTTGACCCTCGCCGTACCCAGCATCGTTCCGCCCTTGGCGAGCAGGCGGTCGTTGCGATCGTCGTTCTTGAGCTGAACGCGTCGGTCTTCCAACAGACCGCGCCAGCCGTCCAGGAAGCCGACCACCGACGAGCCATATCTGGCGTCGCAGGTCCGCACCACCGCCCTGATCACGGCGTTCAGGCCTGGACAGTCACCTCCACCGGTAAGAACTCCGATACGCATGACTCCATCTAACCCGTTCTGCCAAGACCTGACTCGCCGAGCGCACTCGGCCGCCTGGAGTTAGACCGCCGTCGGCAGCGGACCGCGAGCGGCTTCGTAGGCGGCGCCGACACGGTAGAGCCGGTCGTCGGCAAGCGCCGGCGCCATGATCTGCAGACCGACCGGTAGCTCGTCGTCAGGAGATAGCCCCGACGGCACCGACATTCCGCAGTGCCCGGCGAGGTTCAGCGGCAGGGTGCAGAGGTCGAACAGGTACATCGCCAAGGGATCGTTGACCTTGTCGCCAAGCCGGAACGCCGTGGAAGGAGTGGTCGGCGTGACCAATACGTCGACCTTCTCATACGCCGCCTCGAGGTCGCGCGCGATCAGCGTGCGAACCTTCTGCGCCTGGTTGTAGTAGGCGTCATAGTAGCCCGCCGACAACGCATACGTCCCAATCATGATGCGGCGCTTCACCTCTGGGCCGAAGCCAGCAGCACGTGTCAACGCCATCACTTCCTCGGCGCTGTGCGTTCCGTCGTCGCCGACCCGTAGGCCGTAACGCATCGCGTCGAAGCGAGCCAGGTTGCTCGACACCTCCGAGGGCAGGATGAGGTAGTAGGCAGCCATCGAGTAGTCGAAGTGCGGACAGTCGACCTCGGTGACGTCCGCCCCGAGCGCGGTGAGCTGGTCGACGGCAGCGTTGAACGACGCGAGCACTCCCGGTTGGTAACCCTCGCCGCTGTGCAGCTGAGCCACGACGCCCACCCGCACGCCCTTCAGATCACCGGCGGCACCTGCCCGCGCTGCCGCGACGACGTCGGGAACCGGGACGTCGACCGACGTCGAGTCCCGCGGGTCGTGCCCCGCGATGACCTGGTGCAGCAGCGCCGTGTCGAGCACGGTGCGGGCGCACGGACCGCCCTGGTCCAGCGACGACGCGCACGCGATCAGTCCGTATCGCGACACCGTGCCGTACGTGGGTTTGACGCCGACGGTCGCGGTGAGAGCTGCAGGCTGGCGGATCGACCCACCAGTATCCGAACCGATGGCGAGCGGCGCCTGGAAGGCCGCGAGCGCCGCCGCGCTACCGCCGCCGGACCCTCCTGGCACGCGTTCGACGTCCCAGGGATTGCGCGTGGGCCCGAACGCGGAGTTCTCGGTCGACGACCCCATGGCGAACTCGTCCATGTTGGTCTTGCCGAGGATCGGAATGCCGGCGGCACGAAGGCGCGCGGTCACCGTCGCGTCGTAGGGCGAGCGCCAGCCCTCCAGAATCTTGGAGCCGCACGTCGTCGGCATGTCCCTGGTGGTGAAGACGTCCTTGAGCGCAAGCGGTACGCCCGCCAACGGTGACGGCAGCGCGTCGCCTGCGGCAACGGCGGCATCGATGCGACCAGCCTCTGCCAGCGCTTCGTCGGCCGCAACGTGCAGGAACGCGTGGTACTGGTCGTCCGTGCTGGCGATCTGGTCGAGGCAGGCCTGGGTGATCTCCGTCGAGGAGACCTCCTTGGCCGAGATCTTGTCAGCGAGGGTGGCGGCGTCCAGGCGTATGAGGTCGCTCATCCCGGTCACTCCGATTCCCCGAGGATGCGCGGCACGGCAAACCGGCCGTCGACGGCCTTCGGCGCCTCCGCGACGGCCTCCTCCTGCGTGAGACACGGCACGACCGAGTCGCTGCGGGTGACGTTGACGTGGTCGCCCAGCGGGTTGTCGGTGAGCTCCACACCAGTGACGTCGACGGTCTGGATCTGGCCGACGTAGGCCAGGATCGCGTCGAGTTGACCGGCGAAGCTGTCCAGCTCGCCGTCGGTCAGGGCAAGTCGGGCCAGACGCGCCAAGTGCGCGACGTCATCTTTTGAAACCCGTGGGTCCCTGGAGATCTGTGACACGACCACAAAGCCTAGTCACGGCTCGACGCGCACCGGTCCCTGGTGTCGTGCGAGAGTGTTGCGCGTGCCTTCGTATCTGCTGCGGGTCCAGCTGGACGACCGGCCGGGCAGCCTCGGCTCGTTGGCCGTGGCTCTCGGGACGGTAGGCGCCGACATCCTGTCGTTGGACGTCGTCGAACGTGCTGCGGGTTACGCGATCGACGACTTGGTGGTCGAGCTGCCGCCAGGCTCGATGCCCGACATGCTCATCACCGCCGCCGAGAATCTCACTGGCATCTACGTCGACAGCATCAAGCCGCACACCGGGCTGTTGGAGGCGCACCGCGAGCTGGAGCTGATCGACCACATCGCGGCCGCCGACGGGAAGTTGGCGAGGTTGCAGGTGCTGGCCGACGAGGCGCCCAAGGTGTTGCGCGTCGGCTGGTGCATCGTGATTCGGGCACACGGTTCGAGGGTGGACCGCATCGTCGGCAGCCGCAGCGCACCCGAGAGCGAACCACAGGTCGCGCCATGGCTGCCGCTCGATCGGGCCGAGGCGCTGGACGGCACCGCAGACTGGGTGCCGCAGGTATGGCGCGACATGGACTCCACCCTGGCGGTGGCGCCGCTCGGCGACGCCGACACCGCCGTCATGCTCGGCCGTCCTGGCGGGCCTGCGTTCCGGCCTTCTGAGGTGGCCCGCCTCGGCTATCTCGCGGGCATCGTCGCGACCATCATTCGCTGACGTCCGGGCCCTGCTCCAACAGCTTGCGGAAACCATCCTCGTCGAGCACGGGGACGCCGAGCTCAATTGCCTTGTCGTACTTCGACCCTGGCGCATCCCCGGCGACCACGTATGCGGTCTTCTTCGACACCGAACCCGCTGCCTTGCCACCGCGAGCCAGAATGGCTTCCTTCGCCTCGTCACGCGAGTAGCCCGTCAACGATCCGGTGACGACGATCGACAGGCCCTCCAGCGTGCGCTCGATGCTGGCGTCGCGTTCGTCCTCCATCCTCACTCCCGCTGCACGCCACTTGTCCACGATCGCGCGATGCCAATCGACGGTGAACCACTCGACGACCGCGGCTGCGATCGTCGGCCCGACCCCTTCGACGGCCGCAAGTTGTTCCTCGGATGCGTCCTCGATCGCCTGCAGGCTGGCGAATTCTCCCGCAAGCGCGCGAGCCGCGGTGGGACCCGCGTGACGAATCGAGAGTGCGACGATCACCCGCCAGAGCGGCTGAGCCTTGGCCCTTCCCAGATTCGCAAGCAGCCGTTGACCATTCGCGGACAATTCGCCGCCCTTGACGGTGAACAGCTCGGTTCGCAGCAAGTCGTTCTCGGTCAGCGAGAAGAGGTCTCCTTCGTCGGTGATGACCCCGGACGCGAGGAGTGCCGTCGCGGCCTCGTAGCCGAGACCCTCGATGTCGAAGGCCCCTCGGCCCGCAACGTGGAATACGCGCTCACGCAGCTGCGCTGGACAGCTTCGCGAGTTGGGGCAACGGATGTCCGCGTCGCCCTCCTTCGCGGGCGCAAGCGTCGTACCGCACTCCGGGCACTGCGTCGGCATGACGAACTCGCGCTCGGTGCCGTCGCGCACGTCGACGACCGGCCCTAGCACCTCGGGGATCACGTCGCCCGCCTTGCGAATGACGACCGTGTCGCCGATCAACACGCCCTTGCGCTTGACCTCCGACGCGTTGTGCAGGGTCGCCTGGCTCACCGTGGACCCTGCGACCTTGACCGGCTCCATGAAGGCGAACGGTGTGACTCGCCCGGTCCGCCCGACGTTGACCTTGATGTCGAGCAGCTTGGTGGTGGCTTCTTCCGGCGGGTACTTGTAGGCGATGGCCCACCGCGGCGCCCGCGATGTGGCGCCGAGCCTGCGTTGCAGGCCGACGTCGTCGACCTTGACCACCAGCCCGTCGATCTCGTGTTCGACGTCATGGCGGTGTTCACCCCAGTACGCGACCTGTTCGGCGACGGCACCGATGCCCTTGACGCGCATGGTGTGGGTCGACACCGGAAGGCCCCACGCGCCGAGCGCCCGATACGCATCGTGCAGCGTCGCGGGAGTGAATCCCTCCGCATGACCGAGTCCGTGGCAGATCATGTGCAGTCTGCGCCGCGCCGTCACCGCGGGATTCTTCTGACGCAGTGAGCCAGCGGCGCTGTTGCGCGGGTTGGCGAAAGGCAGCTTGCCGTCCTCCACCAGGCTTGCGTTGAGAGCCTCGAAGTCCGTCAGCCGGAAGAACACCTCACCGCGGACCTCCAGTACCTTCGGCATCGGGAACTCGTCACTGTGTACGAGCGTCTCCGGCACGTCCTGGATCGTGCGTGCGTTGAGCGTGACGTCCTCACCCGTTCGACCGTCGCCGCGGGTCGCAGCGCGGACCAGCTTGGCGTCGCGATAGACCAGCGCCAAGGCGACGCCGTCGATCTTCAACTCGCACAAGAACTCCGGATCGTCGCCCACCTCGCCCGTCAAACGCGCCGCCCACGCCGTCAGCTCGTCGGGCGTGAAGACGTTGTCCAGCGAGAGCATCCGCTCTAGGTGGTCGGCCGAGGTGAAGTCGGTGGCGAAACCTGCGCCGCCGACGAGTTGCGTCGGCGAATCGGGGGTGCGCAGCTCGGGGTGAGTCTCCTCTAGCGCCGTGAGCTCACCGAGCAGCTTGTCGAACTCCCCGTCGGTGATGACGGGCGAGTCCTTGACGTAATAGCGGAATTGGTGGCCGCGCACCTCTTCGGCCAGCGCCTGCCATTCGCGGCGCACGTCGGCGGGGACGGGGTCAGCGGCGGGATCCGGTGGGGCTGAGCTCACCATCGCAGGCTATCGGAGGAGGCCGACATCCCGGTCGTCTCGGGTCAGCGCGCGTACTCGACGAACGTCGCCATCCCTGCGTTGAGGTGGTAGTCGTTGTGGCAATGCACGATCCACCGGCCTGGATTGTTGGTGTCGAAGTCGACCTCGACGATCTGCTTCGGCGGCACCAGCACCGTGTCCTTCCTCGGTCCGGGCCCTCCCCTGCCGACTACCTGGAAGGTATGGCCGTGCAGGTGAATCGGATGCCACATCATCGAGTCGCTGATCAACCGAAGACGCACGCGCTTGCCGGATTGGAGCACCTGCCGTTGTTGGGCGGATCGTAGAGCTTGCCGTTGATGGGCCACGTGTAGCCATTGACGGGACCCTGAAGCCGAAGGTCCACCGTCATGTCCGGATTGCGTTGGGGTAGTACGACATCGGCGGCCGGTGTGAGCGTCGACGTATTCAGCGGCGCTGCGGTTCGCAACGCGGCGACGAACTTGGCGACGTCGACGGTGGACGGCTTCTGGTCGATCCGCATGTTCAGCTGCGCGTAGCCGTCCTTTCCCTCGGCCGCCGCGACGACGGGTACCGACGAACCCACCGTCACGATCGCGTCCGCCCGCTCTCCCATGCCCAGAATCACCGAGTCGGTGAGCTTGGGCACCACCGGATAGCCGTCGGCGTGTGTGACGTTGAGTTGGGTGCCTGGGACCGCCACTCGAAATGCGGTATCGGCGCCAGCATTGATGATCCGCAGTCGAACCCTATGTCCCGCAGGGTAATCCGTCACCTGGGGATCCTTGGTGGTCTTGCCGTTGATGAGGAAGTACGGGTAGGTGACGTCGCCGCCGTCCATGCCGAGAGGCGTCGTCGGGCTCACCATCGGGCCGCCTGGCTCCATCGGCTTCATGCCCGACTTCTGAAGGTTGGCGAACACGTCGTCTGGCGTAGTGCCCGTGCCGTCTATCCAGTCGTCGAGTACCACGACGAGTTCGTCGTCGTAGTCCTTGCCGTCGGCGGGGTCCTCGACGATCAGCGGTCCGTACATACCGCGATCGAGCTGTGTGCCCACGTGCGAATGGATGTAGTAGGTCCCTGCGTCGGGAACGGTGAACCGGTAGTGAAAGCTCCCGCCAGGAGCGATGGCGGGCTGCGTCAGGACTGGCACGCCGTCCATCGCATTGGGGATGGCCAACCCGTGCCAGTGCACGGTCGTTTCCTGGGGCAACCCGTTCCGGACCTCCGCCTCGAGCAGGCGGCCCTTGGCGAGCCGGATCTCCTTGGCGGGGACTGTCCCGGTGTAGGTCCACGTGCGGACCGTCACCCCGCCGAGGTCGAGGTCGGTCTCCGCGGGCGCCATCGGCGCAACGACCGGAGAAGCCGCCGGCGGATCGCCAACGGTCGTGGTCTCGGGCTTACTCGAACACGCACCGGCTACGCCTGCGACCGCGCCCACCGCCGTCATCGTCAAGAACCCGCGCCTGTCGATCATGATCCGATGGTGACACCGCCCCCGATCGATTGCGGAGTAATCGACGGCGCGGCTAGCAGCGCAGGTTGTCGCCGCGCAGAGGCACTCGGCGGAACCGGACGACGTCGCGCCATGCGGTGCCGTCGACGCGCTCGAATTCCAGACCCTCCGGCTCGGCCAGCTCGCGCAGCGCGGAAACGCTCAGCCGATCGGGGTCGGGGAAGTACTCGACGATCACCAGAAGTCCGCCTGGCCGCAGCACGCGTGCCAGAGACCTGACGCACGCTGCCCTGTCAGGCACCTCGCCGAGCACCGCAGCCAGGAACGCGACGTCGAAGGACCCGTCGGGAAAGGGGAACTCGTCGCTGGCGTCGCCCGAGTGGAAGTCGACGTCGTGACAGCCAGCGCGAGCGAGCGCACTGCGTGCCTTGTCGAGCATCTCGGGCTGCAGGTCGAACAGCGCGAGTCGCCCCTCTGGCAGCCTGCGGGCGAGTTCCACGCTGAAGTAACCGGGGCCGGGGCCGAGTTCGAGTACACGCGCCGCGGGATCGAGCCCGAGTCCGTCGATCACGGTCCCCGGTCTACCGAGTGCGCGCCGGATCGGGTTGTTCAAGAACACCGCAGCCCAGTGCGGGTAGGGCATGTCGGTTGCCCGTCGCGTTTGGCGGAGCATGGTGTCGAGCCAGGTAGTCGGCATGGGACCTCCTCGGGATGCCAAGTAAGGCTAGCCTAACTTATTCCGCCGATTGATAGTCTTCTACGGTGCCGCACCCGATCATGTTCAGCGACGACGACCCGGGCCTGGCCGAGCTGAGAGCCATCGCACTGGCGTTCCCCGAGGCGTTCGAGAAGGTGTCCCACGGCCGACCGACGTTCTGCGTACCCAAGATGTTCGCGATGTACGGCGGCAACTCGAAGGAGACGGGAGAGATCGTTCCCTTCCCCAACTCCGTGCTGATCAAGGTCGATGAATCCGACCGTGCCGCACTGCAACAGGACGAGCGCTTCTTCTACCCGATGTACCTGGGCCCATACGGGTGGCTTGGGCTCGACCTCGCCGCGGCCAAGGTCGATTGGGCCGAGGTCACCGAACTCGTCGACGCCTCGTATCGGATCGTCGCGCCGAAGAAGTTGATCTCCCGTCTCGACGAACGCTGACCCGGCCGACCGTCCACCGTGGTTCGATCGAAGGCGTCATGAGTTTCGCGAGCCCCTTCCCCCAAGTCCAGATCCCGACGACCAGCCTCTACGACTATCTCTTCTCCGACGTCACACCCGAAGATGCCGAGCGGGTCGCGTTGGTCGACACCAAGTCCGGTACGACGTTCACCTACGGCGAGATGTTGGCGGCCATCGACGCGTTCTCAGGCGCACTTGCCGCTCGCGGCATCGGCGTCGGTGACGTGGTGGGCCTGCTCGCTCCCAACAGCTCGGCGTTCGCCATCGCGTTTCACGGCATCCTGCGGGCAGGCGCGACGGCCACCACGATCAATGCGCTGTTCACTGCGAAGGACATCGCCAAGCAGCTGACCGACTCGAAGGCCACGCTGTTGCTCACGGTCTCGCCGCTGCTCGCACAGTCGCAGGAGGCAGCGGCTGCGGTTGGCCTGGGCGTCGGTGACGTCATCGTCCTCGACGCGGCGGGATTGGACACGAGGGATGTCGCGCCGCCTGAGGCGACCTTCGACCCTGCTACACACGTCGCGGCCCTGCCCTACAGCTCGGGCACGACGGCCAACCCAAAGGGCGTGATGCTCACGCATCGCAATCTGGCGGCGAACGTCGCGCAGATACGGCCGCTGCAGGGGATGTCGCACGACGACCGAATTCTGGCCGTATTGCCGTTCTTTCACATCTACGGAATGACGGTGCTGCTCAACGCGGCCCTGCACGCACGAGCGCAACTCGTCATCATGCCGAGCTTCGATCTGGAGGAGTTCCTCGCCAACATCGCCAAGTACGAGGCCACGTTCGCATTCATCGCCCCGCCAGTGGCAGTCGCTCTCGCCAAGCATCCAATGGTCGAGCGCTACAACCTGTCCAGCTTGCGCGGCATCATGTCTGGCGCTGCCCCGCTGGACGAGGAGCTCGGCAACGCGGTGAAGCACCGGCTCGGCTGCCAGATCGTCCAGGGCTACGGCATGAGCGAGCTGAGCCCGGTCAGCCACGTCACTCCATTCGACGGCGGTCGCGAGCTCGTCGGCGCGAGCGCACCGCTGAGTTCGTGCGGGTGGACGGTGCCCAACGCCGTCTCCAAGATCGTCGACTCCGAGATGGGCATTGAAATCGACCCTCCCGCATCGGGTCTCAGCGATACGGGCGAGCTGTGGTTCAAGGGTCCCAACGTGATGGCCGGCTACCTGAACAACCAGAAGGCCACCAAGGAGACCATCGACGCCGACGGCTTCCTTCACACCGGCGACGTAGCCCGAGTCGATGCGTCCGGATGCATCTACATCGTCGACCGGCTGAAGGAGCTCATCAAGTACAAGGGCTACCAGGTACCGCCAGCCGAACTCGAAGCCGTCCTGCTGACCCATCCCCAGATCGCCGACGCGGCGGTCATCGGCGTCACGGATGCCCAGTCAGGCGAAGAGGTGCCAAAGGCGTTCGTGGTCAAGCAATCCGGAGCGGAGTTGACCGAGGATGAAGTGATCTCCTATGTCGCGGACCACGTTGCGCCCTACAAGAAGGTGCGGCAGGTCGCCTTCATCGACGCGATTCCCAAGTCGACCTCGGGCAAGATCCTGCGCAAGGACCTGCGAACGGCCTAGCTGCCCGATCAGGCGCTGTCGGGATCCGCTTCGATTCCATCGGCCACCTTCTGCGCCAGCCCGATCGCGGTACGAGCCCACGCCGCGGTGGCACCGGCAAGCCCGCACGCGGGCGTGACGCCCATGCGCTCACGCAACGTCGTTCGCGAAAAGCCGAGGCGGTCAGTCACGCTGGCGGCCGAACCAGCGACTTGCTCGGGTGATGGCGTCTGCGCCGGGGCCGTCGTCGGGATCACCCCCAGCATCACCGCTCGCCCCGACTCGAGGAACTCGCCGATGCCATCGAGATCTGTCGGCGTCAACGTCCCAAGGTCGACGGATACTGCGTGGATAGCACTGCGCTGCAACGCCTTCCACGGAAGTCCCGCAGCGCAGCAGTGCAGCGCGACCTCACCTCCCACCGTGCCGACGCATTCGTCGTACAAGGTGACCACCAGCGACTCGTCGACGGGGTGCACGATGTTCAGCGTGCTGGCACCGGAGAGTCGGCCTGCAAGAGCGGCGGGCAACGTCGGCTCGTCGAACTGCACCACGACGGGCACGTCGAGCCGCCTCGCCAGTTCGGCTCGATGGACGGCGAGACCCTCGGCCAACGACGCCGCAAGGTCGCGGAGAGCACCCGAATCCGTGATGGCCCGGTGCCCGTTCGGGAGTTCGAGGTGCGCGGCAAGCGTGATGGGTCCTGGCGCCTGCACCTTGACCGCCCGCGATGTCCCACGCAAACCAGCCTTCTCCCAGGCCTCTTCGAGAGCATCGACGTCCTCGTCGAGAAAGCTCACGGCCCGCCGCGCAGCCGAGCTTCTGCCCGTCGCGATCCGGTATCCCCGAGGCACCGTGTCGATGGAGATGTCGACCAGGAGCGCCCCCGCGCGACCGATCATGTCCGCGCCCACACCCCTAGCGGGTAGTTCGACCAGATGCGGGAGTGCGTGCAACTCGCCGACCACCACTTCGGCCGCCTCTCGCGACGACGAACCTGGCCATGATCCGATCCCCGTCGCCGCAGCGAAAATGCTCACTCGGCCAACAGTATTCGATGGCCCGTCGAACGGTAAATCTCAACCATGACCGCATCCCTCAGAGTGGCACTGGTCGGATGCGTCGCCGCGGTGGTCGTCGGCTGCTCGCAAACCGTCACGGGGAGTGCGGAGCGGGCTCCTCCCGGCTTGGACGGGGTCATCGTTTGGCCTGGACGTCATCGTTGGCACAGCAGGCGCGAGCTCGAACCGTCTAGCTCTCGCCGCGATCTCGGGCAAGCGATTCAAACGCATCGGCGGTCGTGGGATCGGCGGGAAAGAGCGGTTTGGCGGCGACCAGGTTCCAGCGACGGTCGAAGACGACCGCCGGATACGGCTCGTGACTCTTCAGGATCCGCTCCAGCGCTGCGCGGATCGGAGCGAGTTCGGGTGCACAGAAGGGATGCTCGGGGAAGAAGGCTGGGGCATGCCAGCCGGCCCTCATCCTGGCGTTGACGGCGGCGGCCGCAGCAGCCCTTGCCGCCGCTGACTACCGGCCACTGCGGGGCGCACCACTATTTCCGCGAATGGTCGAGGAGCGCGACCGTGATCACCGTCCCTGGAGTCTTTCTCAATCTCGTTGACGACCGCATGTCTGAGATGAGCAGCCAGCGTGGCCGAATAGCCACGAATGGGCCGTCTACACGCCTTCCCCGTGTGCCGTGACCACCTTCGTAGTCCCCGGAAACAATCGTGTTGTGGCAGATAGGCGGTGGGAAAGCGAACTGAGGAAGGTGGGACGTGACGAACCGATCATCTCCGACAAGTTCGGCGACATTCCGTAGCGTCGATGCGTTCTGGCCCTTCCCCAGTGGCTGGAGCTGCCGCTTCAGGGAGCGGCTTCGAGGGTCCTCTTGGGGTGCATTCCGTTGACCATGCCCATGAAGGGCGGGTGGATGCTGTAGCCGAGCATGGGCTGGATGTTCGGCGAGACGGTGCGCACGGTGGCCGCTGGTGTCGAGAGGGTGAATGCCTCTTGGGGTCGCAGCCAGGGTTGGCAGTATTGCGCGGTGACGGCGAGTCGGTGCTGCCGCGTGGTGCGATTGGCACCACCGCCGTGCCACAGGGTGCCCAGAAAGAAGACGACCGATCCCGCGGGCATCACCACGCTCACGTGTTCATCGGCGTCGGTGGGTTTGCGGGTGCCGTCCCAACGGTGGCTGCCAGGAACGACGACGGTCGCACCGTTGTCGGCGGAGAAGTCGGTGATCGCCCAGATGGTGGCCGCGCTCAGCGCGGCCCGCGGGCGCGCGACGGGGTACATGCCGTCGTCGAAGTGCAGGAACTGGGCACTCTCGCCGGGTCCGATCTGGATGCCCTGCAGTTGCGAGAGCAGATAGTTGGGCATAAGCAGCGCGTCCAGCAGTGCCAGCACGCGGGGATGCTCCACCAGCTCATCGCACACGCGGGTCTTGGCCAGCAGACTATATGCACGTTGAGTGTGATTGCCCTCGAAGATATTTCGGCCCATCGGGCCCAGAAGGGATGCCATGGCGGTGGCGATCTCGTCACACCGCAGCGTTGAGAGAAGGCCCTCGAGGACGAGGTAGCCGTCGCGCTCCAGAGTGGCTAGATCCGCCTGGACCAAGTGGGCTGCAACGGCGTCGGTGGCGGCGGTCGTTGACCGATGGGTTCCGGCGACGTCCCCGTAGAGGTCTTCGATCTTCTCGACGCGACCCGTCGGACGTGATGCGTTGTGAGGCATGGGATTTCCCTTCATGGTGATTGCAGCCCGACGGCTCCGGACACGAATGACCACAGCTGTTCGACGACGACTTCGGCAGGCGGGCGGGGGTCGCGAGTCAGGCACACCGCCACCACGGCGTTGGTTCCCCCGATGGTGGCCGCAGCCAGATACTCGGGGTCACGGTCCATCGGAATTTCTCCGTCGCCTTGCGCTTGGGCCATGTTGCGGGCGCCGATCTTGCTCATCTCCTGCAACCACCGGCCACGCGCGGTCGCGAGTTCACCCTCGCCGAGGCCCCCCAACACCACTGCGGCTGCCGGTTCGCGATATAGGAAGTCGACCCAATCGGTGATGCGCTGGCGCTCCCGCTGCGCCCAGGTTGGCTCGTCGTACACGCGTAGCGCGATGGCATCGCAGAACCGCTGGTAGAACGAATCGACAACCGCAACCAACAATCCGGTCCGTGTGCCGAAATACCGGTAGGGCAGCCCGACGCTCACCCCGGCCCGACGGGCGACGGCCGCCACCTCGAAGGACCCGGTGTCAGCCAACTCGGCGGTGGCCGCCTCGATGAGCCGCTCACGGGCCCGTTCGCCTCGCGCCGTCCGCACACCCACGAACTCTAAGTTGAGTTGAACTCATTTACAAGGCGTGGACGGAATGGGCGACGTCGGCACGGCGACCGGAGACCGCGGTGGCCAAGAGAAGCCCTATATTTGGTCGTGTGGCCAGCAGTCCGCTCGACGAATCCGCCGACGCAGCTCCGGCGTCGTCGAATGACGCGACCGCAGCGTCGCCGTCCACGGGAGCACACCCTGCGGAGACGGGCGCACCGCTGCAGGGTCCGCAGGTACCGCCCAGCTGCGGACCCGCCCACAGATTGCGGCCCGATATCGCCGCTGCACTGATGTGGGGACCGCGAGACCGGTGGGCACTGACCGCCGACCGGCTGATCCGGTTCATCGGCGACACCGAGCTCGTCCTCGTCATCACCTGCGCATGGCTGAGCCCCCAGGGATGGGGACTGCTTTCAGTGACCACGGACCGCGTGCTCTACGTGCCCACTACCGCCTCCGAAGACTCTTTCGCGCAACCCATCCCGTCAATGCTGTGGCTACTCGACGACGGCAAGACAAACGAACACGGTGACCGTCGATGCAATCTCGTGGACCTCGAACGCAACATCGTCATGTGGTTCGAGACATCGGCATCAATCGAGGCAGTCAACACCGCGATCCGGTGGGCGGCGCGCGTCCATACCAACATCCAACCCGGCTACGAGAGCGCTGATACCAACAACGTATTGGAGGAGTTCTCGCGGTTCGCCGCACTACATCGCGCACACGAGACGGGCGCCTTGGACACCGACTCCTTACGCTTGGCGGTATCGCGATTGTTCGGCCTCGGTAACCCTGCGGCATCACCACCGTTTCCGCCATCGGAGCCACCGACCTTCGAGCGCTAGGCGCCAGCCCGTCCTCGATCTCCCTTTCTTAGCCCCGACGAACTGGACTCCGCCATGTCAACCGATCCGCACGAACCCCGAATGTTCGCCTTGCCCAACGACTCACCAGGGCGAACCGAATTCAGATGGCAGTCCGCCACTGCTCTCGACGAGCGCGACCAAAGCGCGCTGAACGTGGGGGCTCACCAATGCTCGCGATTGAACAACATGCCGTGCGACACCCTCGACATCACCGCTGACCGCGAGCACATGCGCACTCAGCTGCAGGAGTCGTGGGGTATCACCACCACCGCTGAGGCGCGTAAAACCGTGGGCCGACTCCTCGACGGCATGCACAGCGCCACCTACGAAGTGGTGTTCCCGCTCGTATCGGCCATCGTGGACAAGACCGACGGTCACACGATCGAGCTCCACCGTGCTTACCTGGCCCTACGCGCGTACAGCCGCGGTGAACCAGCCGACCACTGGATCACCGCATACGATGCGCTGCACCAACTCCGGACGGTCGCCAAACCCTTTTCCGGATTTACCAACCCGGCCTGGCCGAACCACATCCGTGCGTGGGACTTCGCCCGCTTGCCCTACGTCGTGCGAGTAGCACGCCACATCGGCTATCTCGGTGACGATGAAAGCTGGGCCATTTTGCACGCCAACCTCGCCGCAGCACGCGACTACTACCCGAATTGGCGCCAGTTCGGCCAGGGAATCATCATCGGCCGCACGTATTGGCGCGCCCTCACCGACATCGCCAGCGCACGCGCATACGGCCAAACCGCAGCCAACGCCGTCAACGCACTCCTCATCCGCCCGGACAGCCCATGGCGTCGTCACCCTCTTCAACCAATGGGGTCGTCCTGATCGCCGTCAATCGCTCAGCCTTCAACGACCAATTGCCAACGGGCAAAGGAACGTTCGTGCCCACGGCGACGTAAGGATCAGCGCGTGATCGTCGCGCTCGCGATGACTTCGTCGCCGTCCGCGTCCGGTACGTACAACACCATCGTCTGGCCCGGTGCGACGCCACGCAGCGGAGTCCGCAAATCCGCGGTAAGCACACCGTCGCGCAGTTCGGCGACAGCCGCGACGATGCCACCGTGCGCGCGCACCTGCACTTCGCATTCGACCGGCCCCCGAAGCTCGGTACCGCCAGTAAACACCGGCCGTTCGCCGGTGAGGCTGTGCACTTCGAGATCCGCGACGTCGCCGACCCGCACCGTCGCGGTCTCGGCGTCGATCGCCGTGACGTAGCGGGGTTTGCCGTCGGCTCCGGGACCCGCGATGCCCAGCCCCTTGCGCTGGCCGATGGTGAATTCGTGCACGCCGCGATGTTCTGCCAGGACCGCGCCGCTGGCGTCGACCACTGACCCGCTGCGCACCGGAATCCGCGCGCCCAGGAAGGCCTGCGTATCACCGGAGGGGATGAAGCAGATGTCGTGGCTGTCGGGTTTTTCGGCGACGGCCAGTCCGCGCTCGGCCGCTTCCGCGCGAATCTCGGACTTGGGTGTATCGCCGATCGGGAACAACGCATGCCTCAACTGCTTGGCCGTGAGAACGCCGAGCACGTAGGACTGGTCCTTGCCGCGGTCGACGGCCCGACGCAGACGCCCGTCGGTCAGCCGCGCGTAATGGCCAGTCGCTACCGCATCGAAGCCGAGTGCCAGCGCACGCGCCGACAACGCCGAGAACTTGATCAGCTCGTTGCACCGGACACACGGGTTCGGTGTCTCACCGCGGGCGTACGAGGCGACGAAGTCGTCGATGACCGCTTCCTTGAACCGCTCGGCGAAATCCCATACGTAGAAGGGGATGTCGAGGATGTCGGCGACACGGCGGGCGTCCCCGGCATCCTCCTTGGAGCAGCACCCGCGAGATCCCGTGCGCAGCGTTCCCGGCGCGGAAGACAACGCCAGATGCACGCCGACGACGTCGTGACCCGCGTCCACCATTCGGGCGGCGGCCACCGACGAGTCGACCCCGCCACTCATCGCGACTAACACGCGCATGGTCAGCGGACCTGTCCGGCACTGGCCAACGCGGCCTGTCGTGCCCGTTCCACCGCGGCGGGCAGTACCGCGAGCACGGCGTCGATGTCGGCACCAGTGCTGGTGTGACCCAACGACATTCGTAGTGAGCCGCGCGAGTCGGCGGCGTCGACGCCCATCGCGAGCAAGACGTGCGACGGCTGCGCGACGCCCGCCGTGCATGCCGACCCCGTCGAGCACTCGATACCCTTGGCGTCCAACAACATCAGTAGCGCATCACCTTCGCATCCGCGGAAGGTGAAGTGTGCGTTGCCCGGCAGACGCGCGTCGTCGCCGGCTCCGTTCACGTCCACGTCATCGATTGCCGACATCACTTCATCGACGAGTCGGTCGCGCAGCGCCGAGATGCGGGCAGAGTTGACCTCCAGCCCTTCGATGGCCACCTTGGCGGCGGCTGCCATGGCAACCACGCCTGCCACATCCGGTGTGCCCGAGCGGACGTCGCGCTCCTGCCCGCCGCCGTGCAACAACGGCATGCACGCCGTGTCCCTGCGAAGCAGCAAGGCGCCTACCCCCGTTGGCCCACCGAACTTGTGCGCGGTGACGCTCATCGCCGAAAGGCCCACCGCGGCGAAGTCGACGGGAATCTGGCCTACCGCCTGGATCGCGTCGCTGTGGATGGGAACGTCGAATTCCGCTGCAATCGCGGCGAGCTCGGCGATCGGGAGAATCGTACCGACCTCGTTGTTGGCCCACATGATCGTCATGAGTGCCACGTCGTCGTGCTCCCCCAACGCATCTCGCAGTGATGCGGGCGCCACCGATCCGTCAGGGCCGACGGGCAACCACGTCACCTCGGCGTCTTCGTGTTCGACGAGCCACTCGACCGCGTCGAGCACGGCGTGGTGCTCGATGGGCGTGGTGATGATCCTGCGACGCCGGGGGTCGGCATCGCGCCGCGCCCAGTAGATGCCCTTGACGGCGAGGTTGTCGCTCTCGGTGCCACCAGCGGTGAAGATGACCTCCGAGGGTCTGGCACCCAGCAGTTGCGCCAACGTCTCGCGCGCCTCCTCCATACGCCGCCGTGCAGCCCGGCCAGTGGTGTGCAGCGACGACGCGTTGCCGACCGTCGCCAGGACCGCAGTCATCGCCTCGATGGCAGCGGGGTGCATCGGGGTGGTCGCGGCGTGGTCCAGGTAGACGGAGGTCGCGGAGGTCTTCGCGGAAGTCATAGCCCGGCCAGTTTACCGGCAGGCACGCCCCGCTCAGGCAACCAGCGCGTGGCCTCCGTCGACGTGGGCGATCCGTCCGGACGTGCCGCGCACCGCAGCCTCGCAGCGGGCGGCCAGATCGCGACGATCGTCGCCGGGCAACTGCAGTGACTGGACCTGCACGTGGCACACCGTCAACCGGGCGGCGAGCACCCGTCGGATCGACGTCATCAACGAGTCGTCACCGATGAACGCAGGAACCGTGGACGGTGCTCCGTCGCGGTGGTGGTAGGTAAGCCGAAGTGGCTGCACGGGTCGGCCAGAGTCGACCGCGGCCTGGAACATCGCGGGCCGGAATGGTCCGTAGCCGAGCCCGCACCACGTGGTGCCTTCCGGGAATGCCACGACGGTCTGGCCGGCGTGAAGCCTCGCCGCAACGGCGCGCACGACGTCGGGCAGATTGCGCAGGTTGGCCCGCTCGATCGGGATCACCTTCATGAGCCGGGCGAGGAATCCCAGCGCGGGCCACTCGATGAGGTCAGCGCGCGCGACGAATGAGCCGGGCAGCACCGCGCCGATGATGAAGATGTCGACCCATGACACGTGACCGCTGACCACGAGAACGCCTCGCAGGTTGCGAATAGGGCCACCGGACACCGTGATTCGCACACCGAGGCAGCGCAACATCGTGCGGCAGTAGAGGCGCTGCGCCCGCGACTTGCCCGGGACGGGCAGCGCGAGCAGGGCGGCGGCGGGCAGCACCGTGAACGCGCACGCGATGCGGACCGCGGTGCGTAGAATCACGACCGCGCGTCGGGATGCGTCCGACGCGCCGACGGCGATGCAGTTCGAGTCGCACGATGCCCGCGGCAGCCACGGGTTGTCGGTCAGTGAATGACTGCTCATCGCGACGTCCCATCGCCTAGATCGCCTGCCATGTCGGTGGCTTGCGATACCGAACGCAGTCGTTTGAGGTACCGCACGTCGGCCTGACGCTTGTCCAGCAGCGCAGGGAAGTCACCAACGCCGAAGTCCGGGTCGTGCGCGGGATCGCCGCACACGCGGGCGCCGAGGCGCAGGTAACCGCGCATCAGCGGCGGCACGGTCAGGCGGGCTGGCGGTTCGATGTCCTCCAGTGCCCTACCGTCGACCTCTACTGGCCGATAGGGGTGCACGACGAACTCCGAGGCATGCCTGCGCTTCACGAAGTCGCGCACGCCGCGGATCTGCGTGCCTGGCGGCTCCTCGGGGCTCCCCTGCACCGGCACCGACACGCAGCCTGCGACGTAGTCGTATCCGCAGCGGTCCAGGTAGGCCAGGATCCCCGCCCACATGAGCAGCACGACGCCACCGTTTCGGTGATCTTCTCGCACGACGGCGCGACCCATCTCGACGAGCGAGGGACGCAGGGGGTCAAGCGAACTCACCTCGAACTCCGTCGCGGTGTAGAGGCCGCCCGCAGCGATGGCACCTGGGGGCGGCAGCATGCGGTAGCACCCGACGAGGTCACCTGAATTGTCCTCGCGGACCAGCAGGTGGTCGCAGAACTCGTCGAATCGGTCGGCATCTCTGGCGTCGAGGAGTCCGGCGTCCGCGGACTTGAGTTCGAAACCGGGTTCGGAGGTGAATACCTCGTAGCGCAAACGCTGCGCTGCCTCGATGAGCGAAGGGTCGGTAGACAGGAGGAGGGTATAGCGCGGCCCAGCTGTCCTGCTGGCCGCGCCGTCGACTTCATCAGCGGCTATGAGTACGGATGCAGTGCTCATGACCTGCACGGTCGCTGAGCCGATGGGCGGGATGCCTACGGCTGCATGACGTGTCCGTGCACGCTAGGTGACGAATTGGACGCGTCGACGTGTGACGAAGCACACTCGTCACCGTCTACCTGCGCAGACGCGTCGGCCCCCGAAAACAGTGGGTTCCCGGGGGCCGCGCGACCGTCGAAGTACTAACCCTTGCGGGCCTTGACTGCCTCGGTGAGTTGCGGGGCGACCTTGAACAGGTCGCCGACGATGCCTAGGTCGGCGATCTCGAAGATCGGCGCCTCCTCGTCTTTGTTGACCGCGATGATCGTCTTGGACGTCTGCATGCCTGCCCGGTGCTGGATCGCGCCGGAGATGCCCAGTGCGATGTACAGCTGCGGCGACACGGTCTTGCCGGTCTGGCCGACCTGGAACTGGCCAGGGTAGTAGCCGGAGTCCACCGCGGCGCGCGAAGCGCCAACGGCCGCACCGAGCGAGTCGGCGAGGTCCTCGACGACGGAGAACTTCTCGGCGCTGCCGACGCCGCGGCCACCGGCGACGACGATGCTCGCCTCCGTCAACTCCGGACGGTCGCCCGCGACGGCGGGTTCACGCGACGTGATCTTGGTGGCGTTCTCAGCGGGAGCAGGCACGTCGACGTTGACGACCTCACCAGCGCCAGCTGCGGGCTCGGCGTCGATGGCGCCGGGACGGACGGCGATGACCGGCGTGTCACCCGCGGCCTCGGCCTCCACGGTGTAGGCACCACCGAAGACCGAGTGGACGACCGTGCCCCCCTCCTTGATCCCCACCGCATCCCACAGGACGCCGGAGCCCTGGAAGGCCGCGAGCCGGCCCGCGATCTCCTTGCCCTCGGCCGTGGAAGCGACGATGACGGCGGCAGGCGACGCCGACTCGACGAGCGCGTTCAGCACGTCCAGGGTCGGAGTGATCAGGTAGCTGACCGCGTCGTCCGACTCTGCCACGTAGATCTTCGCGGCACCGGCTTCCTTCAATGCGTCAGTGAACTTCTCGGCCGTGCCGGGTGCGCCGACGACGACGGCACTGGGCTCGCCGAGGACACGGGCGGCAGTGATCAGTTCACCGGTGACCTTCTTCAGCTCACCTTCGGAGTGCTCGACGAGCACCAGTACTTCAGCCATGACTTACTCAGCCTCTTTGTCTCTAGAAGATTTGGGGGGATTCATCGTGGAAGTGTTGTTGTCTAGATGATCTTCTGGGCGACCAGGTACTCGGCGACCTTGGTGCCGCCATCGCCTTCGTCGGTGACCTTTTCGCCCGCGGTCTTGGGCGGCTTGGGGGTCGCGGACAGGACCGTCGAGGTGGAGTTGGCTCCGCCCACGTCCTCGCTCTCCACCCCGATCTCGGCGAGCGAGAGTGTCACGACTTCCTTCTTCTTGGCGGCCATGATGCCCTTGAAGGAGGGGAAGCGCGCCTCGTCGACGGCCTTCTCGCTGATGCTCACGATGGCGGGAAGAGTCGCCTCCAACCCGAAGACGCCCTCGTCGGTCTCGCGCTCGCCGGAGATCTTGCCGTCGGCGATCTCCAGGGTGCGCATGTGCGTCAGCTGCGGAAGGCCGAGGTTCTGAGCCAAGATTGCGGGCAACGCGCCACCGACGCCATCACTGGACTCGTTTCCGGCGATGACGAGGTCCACGCCCTCGATTTGGCCGAGCGCGTTGGCGAGCGCCCACGCGGTCTGGATCAGGTCCGAGCCGTGCAGGGAGTCATCCACGAGGTGGTAGGCCTTGCTGACGCCGTCGGCGCTCATGGACAGTGCCTTGCGGATCGCCGACTCGGCACCTGCCGGCCCTGCGGTGAGGACGGACACAGTGGTTTCGACACCGGCCTCCGCGTCCTTCTCCTTGAGTCGCAGCGCCACCTCGACGGCCTTCTCGTTGATCTCGTCCAATACCGGATCGCTACCAGCGCGATCGAGGGTGTTGTCGGCGGCGAGCGTGCGATTCTCGTAGTCAGGGACCTGCTTGATCAGGACCACGATGTTCGTCATGGGTGTGGTTCGTCCTCCTCGATGAGGCCGTTGGCCGGCCTGCCATAACACGATAAGTGCGCCCACCATCCCGTTACTCGCGGGTAACTTAAGCGTGCGCGCACAGACACCATAACTGGTGTTTGTCGGCTGTCTTCCCACCCCATGGCCGGTTGAACCGTTGGTGAACCAGTGACAAACCCCACTACTGCGTTAGCCTGCGTTGGAAATGAGCGCTATTTTTCCAAACCGATCGGCCTCGGCTGAACCCATCGACGCCGTGATGCCGCTCACCGGGGAGCGTACGGTCCCCGGTCTGCCGGAGGAGAACTACTGGTTCCGCCGCCACGAGGTGGTCTACCAGCGGTTGCTTGATCGATGTGAGGCGAGGGACGTGCTGGAGGCGGGCTGTGGCGAAGGCTACGGCGCCGACTTGATCGCAGGCGTCGCACGCCGCGTCGTCGGCCTCGACTACGACGAGTCCGCGGTGGCGCACGTCATGGCGCGCTATCCGCGGGTGGAGATGCTTCACGGAAACCTCGCCGAGCTGCCGCTCCCCGACGCCGACGTGGACGTGGTCGTCAACTTTCAGGTGATCGAACACCTTTGGGACCAGAGCCAATTCGCGAGCGAATGCCTGCGGGTGTTGCGACCGAACGGCGTTCTACTGATGTCCACGCCGAACCGGATCACCTTCTCGCCGGGCCTCGATGCCCCGATCAATCCGTTCCACACCCGTGAGCTCAACGCAGCAGAACTCACCGAACTGCTCACCGACGCTGGGTTCGTCGTCGAGTCGATGCTCGGGGTCTTTCACGGCAAGCGCCTAGAGGAGTTGGACGCTCGCAACGGCGGATCCATCATCGAGGCGCAGATCGCGCGGGCGCTGGCCGACGCACCGTGGCCCGACGCCCTGCTTGCCGACGTCGCATCGGTCGCCATTGACGACTTCGACCTGCTCGACGCGCGCGAATGTGAGATCGACGACAGTCTCGACTTGGTCGCCATCGCGGTGCGCACATGACCCGCACCGTGCCAGGAATGTTCACCCTCGTCCTGCACACCCATCTCCCGTGGCTCGCTCACCATGGCCGCTGGCCCGTCGGCGAGGAGTGGCTCTATCAGTCGTGGGCTGCTGCGTACCTGCCGCTGATGCGTGTCCTGCGCACACTCGCTGCTGAGGACCGGCGCCACCTCGTCACGCTGGGCATGACACCCGTCGTGACCGCTCAGCTCGACGATCCGTACTGCCTCACCGGCATGCGGCACTGGCTCGCGAACTGGCAGCTGCGCGCACGCGAGGCGACCACGGCGCGGACCGGCGAGGGTACCGGCTACGGCGCTCCGGAGGCGTTGCGCGCGTTTGGCATTCGCGAGCAGACCGACGCGGAACGTGCGCTGGAGGACTTCGGGCTGCAGTGGAGTCACGGAGGCAGCCCGCTTCTTCGCGAGCTGATCGACCACGACACCATCGAGTTGCTCGGCGGACCGTTGGCCCACCCCTTCCAGCCGCTGCTCAACCCGAGGCTGAGGGAGTTCGCACTGCGCGAAGGCCTTGCGGACGCAGGGCAGCGTTTTGCCCATGTACCAACGGGCATTTGGGCTCCCGAATGCGCGTATGCGCCGGGCATGGAGGCCGACTACGCCGCCGCAGGTGTCACGCACTTCATGGTCGACGGGCCATCACTGCACGGAGACACTGCGCTCGGCCGTCCCGTCGGCGGCTCCGACGTCACGGCATTCGGCAGGGACCTACAGGTCAGCTACCGTGTGTGGTCCCCGAAGTCCGGTTATCCGGGACACGCCGCCTACCGGGACTTCTACACCTACGACCACGTGACTGGCCTCAAGCCGGCGAGGGTGACGGGCCGCGCCGTGCCGTCGGATGAGAAGGCGCCATACGACCCCGAACGGGCCGACCGTGCCGTCGACGTCCACGTGGCCGACTTCGTCGACGTGGTTCGGAAGAGGTTGGTCAGCGAGTCCGAGCGGATCGGACGGCCCGCGCACGTGATCGCGGCGTTCGACACCGAACTGTTCGGACACTGGTGGCACGAGGGCCCGCTGTGGCTGGAGCGCTTGTTGCGCGCACTGCCCGCCGCGGGGATTCGAGTTGGCACCCTGTCCGACGCGAGGACCGAGGGGTTCGTCGGCACACCCGTCGAATTGCCCGCCAGCTCTTGGGGTTCCGGCAAGGATTGGCAAGTCTGGTCGGGCGAGCAGGTAGCCGATCTCGTTCGACTCAACGCCGAAGTCGTCGACACCGCGCTCACCACAGTCGACAAGGCGCTCGAACAACACGCGTCGGTGGGTGCACCGACGCCACGCGACGCCGTCGCCGACCAGATCCTGCGGGAGGCGCTGCTCACGGTGTCGAGCGACTGGCCGTTCATGGTCAGCAAGGACACCGCGGCCGACTACGCGCGCTACCGCGCCCACCTGCACGCGCACGCGACGCGCGAGATCGCGGGGGCGCTGGCCTCAGGCCGCCGAGACCAGGCTGGCCGGTTGGCCGAGGGTTGGAATCGTGCCGATGGCTTGTTCGGTGCGCTCGACGCCCGCCGGTTGGCGCGATGAAGTGCGTGCCATGAAGATCCTGATGGTCTCGTGGGAGTACCCGCCGGTGGTCATCGGTGGGTTGGGTCGACACGTCCATCACCTCGCGACCGCACTGGCGGAGGCGGGCCACGAGGTCGTCGTTCTGAGCCGTCGTCCCTTCGGTACCGACCCGAGCAGCCACCCGTCGACCGACGACCTAAGCGAGGGCGTGCGCGTCGTCGCAGCCGCTCAAGACCCGCACGAATTCGAGTTCGGCTCCGACATGATGGCCTGGACCCTGGCGATGGGCCACTCGATGATTCGCGCCGGGTTGGCGCTGCGGACGCGCGGCCGTAGCGGTAAGCCATCCGAAAAGGGTTGGCGGCCCGACGTCGTGCACGCGCACGACTGGCTGGTAGCCCACCCCTCGATTGCGCTCGCCGAACACTTCGACGTTCCACTGGTTTCCACGATTCACGCCACGGAGGCCGGTAGGCATTCTGGATGGGTATCCGGAAGAATCAGCAGACAGGTGCACGCCGTCGAGTCGTGGCTAGTACACGAATCCGACGCGCTCATCACGTGTTCGGCGTCGATGAGCGACGAACTCGCCGAACTGTTCGGCCCCGGTCTCGCCGAGACACGGGTCATCCGCAACGGGATTGACGCGGGGCTGTGGCCGTTCGCGAAACGCAAAGCGCACGGCGGCCCCGCCAAACTGCTGTACCTCGGCAGGCTCGAGTACGAGAAGGGCATCCACGACGTCATCGCCGCGATGCCTCGCATCCGCCGCACCCATCCCGGCACGACGCTGGTCGTCGCTGGCGACGGCACACAGCAGGACTTCCTCGTCGCGCAGGCACGAAAGCACAAGGTGCTCAAGGCAATCGACTTCGTCGGCCGGGTAAATCACGAGCAACTCGTCACACTGCTACACGACACCGACGCGGCCGTGCTGCCTAGCCACTACGAGCCGTTCGGCATCGTCGCACTAGAGGCGGCAGCGACCGGTGCGCCGCTCGTCACGTCGAACGTCGGTGGATTGGGCGAGGCGGTGCTCAACGGCGAGACCGGCGTATCGTTCCCACCGCATGACGTGGCCGCCATCGCATCGGCGGTGCGCTCGGTTCTCGACGACCCCGAAGGCGCGCAACGCCGCGCGGTGGCTGCACGCGCTCGCCTCACCTCTGACTTCGACTGGCAGACCGTCGCCGACGAAACGGCACAGGTCTATCTCACCGCGAAACGCCAGGAGCGCCAACCACATCGGCGGCGGACGATCGTCGAGCACGCGCTGCCCGACAGATAGCTAGGCCCCCTCAGTGCGGGTTGGCCAACGGTGCCACCGACCAGTTGGACAACTCCGACGGTCCGAGGATTCGATGCCGCGTCTGGCCTGCGGTGTAGAACGTGAACTTGGTTGCCCGATAACACTGTTCGAAGCAATCGAAGGCGTTGCCGTCTCCATCGAAGCTGACACCGCGGATTCGCACGACGGAGTCTCCCCCCGGCAGCCCGAGCTGTTCTGCCTCCCAGCTGTTTGGACTGTCCACCTCGAACGCCTGCTCGGTGTACACGTCGGTAAAGCCGTACCGCTCGGCGATGAAGCGGTACAGGGATTCGCCGCGCGCGAGGCCCTCCTGGTCGATGGCGGGAACTCTGCTCAACGGCAGTACCGCCCGTTCCAGGATTTGGTCGGCGACCTTGTCGGGGGCCTCGATGCTCCGCTTGCGCCAGAGCTCCCAGACCGGCTGACCGGAGTCCACGCCGAGCGCGGAGGCGATCGTCGAACTCGGCAGTCCGACGGAGACTGCGATCAACGACGTGGTCACCGTCGTGGGGCGTCCTGGCTCGCCGATGAGCGTGTGCAGTAGCTCGCCGGAGCGGGTGGGGTCGGTGGCGATGCGGGGCTCGGCGACGAACGTGCCCAGCCCTTGGTGGCGTCGGATCTTGCCTGCTCGTTCCAGCTCGTCGAGGGCGCGGCGCACCGAGATGCTGCTGACGTCGGCGATCTCGGCGAGCTCGGTGGTCGACGGCAGGCGATCGCCGGGCTTCATTCCGCGCTCGGTCATGATGGTCAGGACCAGCTCCTGGACCTGCTGGTAGCGCAGCTTGCGATCGCCACCGGCCGCATCGCCCTTCGATGCCGTCATTGCACCTCCTACACATACTCACTATGCACCAAGCCTCGCCAAGAGGTATTTAAGCCCTGAGCTGCTGTGACGCATGTTCTCTTACGTAAGTTGTCTGAAACAATGCCGATACACTCGCATAATTTCTCAGACTCACAATACTGTGTATGCACACCGGTCTGGGAAGGGATTGACTCATGGTCGAAATGGATCGGCGCAACTTCATGCGGGCGTCGGCAGTCTTCGCTCTGGCAGTCGGGGGCGCAGCAGCGCTTGCGTCGTGCGCACCGGAAACCGCGACGCGCACCGTGCTGCGGGTCGGCTCGCTGACCGACATCGATTCGCTGAATCCGTTCACGGCCTTCTCCACCCAGTCCTACGACGTATTCCAGCTGATGTACGACAAGTTGATGGACTACGACGCGCAGCTGGGCGTCGTACCGGCGCTCGCTACCGCGGTCGACAAGTCGACCGACGGCAAGACCTTTACCTACACCCTGCGGTCTGGCGTTACCTGGCACGACGGAACGCCGTTCACTGCCGACGACGTGGTGTTCACCTTCACGCTGATCCGTGACAACGACTATGGCTCCTTCGGCGCCTACTTCAAGGACCTCACGGACATCGCCAAGGACGGCGACCAGAAGGTGAAGCTGACCTATGCGAACCCACAAACGCTGGAGCCCGGCGTCATCACCCCCATCGCGCCGAAGCACCTGTGGGAGAAGGTCTCCAAGGACGATCTACCCAAGTTCGCCAACGACAAGCCCGTCGGCACGGGGCCGTTCAAGTACGACTCGTGGAACAAGGGAAGCGTCGTCACCGTGACACGCAACGATTCGTGGTGGGGTAGCAAGCCCGCCGCCGAGAAGGTGACGTGGACCAAGTTCGGCAGCGACGACATCGTCACCCAGGCGCTGCGCACCGGCGACATCGACATCGTTGCCGAAGTGCCGCCGACGATCTTCACCGGTCTCAAGGATGCCCAGAACGTCAAATCCACTGAGATGGAGTCGTTCTCGTTCCACATGATCGGGTTCAACTGTTCGGCCGCCCCCGGGTCCAAGGGCAACAAGGCGCTGCTCGATCCGGCCGTTCGCCAGGCCCTCTCCTGTGCCGTCAGCCGCGCACAACTCGTCGAGCTCGCCATGGCGGGCTTCGGCGAACCCGGCACCGGCCTCCTACCGCCTGCCTTCGGCGACTATCACTACGTGCCTGGGCCCGACGCAGTGCTCGACAACAACCCCGGCAAGGCGGGCCAGCTGTTGGACGGCGCGGGATACGCCCGCCGCGGCGACGGTGTCCGCCTGAACAAGGACGGCAAGCCGCTGGAGTTTCGAATCCTCGCGATCGCCGACACCGCCGTGGACGTCAAGGCCGCGGACCTGTTCATCACCGCGGCCAAGGCCGTTGGCATCAATCTCACCCTGTCGACCACCGACGCCGACAGCATGGGTGCCACCGTGTTCAACACCGACGCCCCCGACTGGGACATCATGGTGTGGGGTTGGGACTCCGAGCTTTACGACCCGTCCTATCTGCTCGGCATCCCCACCACCGATCAGATCGGCGGCAACAACGACACGTTCTGGACCAATCCTCGCTACGACGAGCTGTACGCGCAGCAGAACACCACGATCGACCACGCCGCGCGGGTCAAGCTGGTGCAGGAGATGCAGGCTCTGCACTACGCAGCCTGTCCGTACATCGTGATGTGGTACCAGAAGAAGCTCTGCGGCACGCGTACCGACACCTGGACCGGATGGCAGGAGATGCGTGGCGGCATGATCCTGAACTTCCCGAGGATCAACTACCTCGACGTCAGACCCGTGTGAGGTCCGACGCCATTCCATGCCGCGTTACCTCGCAAAGAAATTCGCCTACCTGGTGCTGACCGTGCTGGCCGTAGTCGCGACGAACTTCGTGATCTTTCACCTCATGCCTGGCGACCCCGTCACGCACATCGCACGGGGCCAGCACCTCGACGCCGCCGCGATCGCCCGCCTTCGCGCCTACTACGGCCTCGACGACCCACTCACTCGCCAATTCGCCGAGTACGTAGGACATCTGGTGCGTGGCGACCTTGGCTACTCCTACACCTATCAGTCCCCGGTCGGCCCGATAGTACTGAGGGCGCTTGGCAACACACTGATCCTGGTGACGGTGTCGACGCTGCTGGTGGTCATCCTCGGAGTGGTCATCGGCGTGTGGGCGGCATCCCGGCGAGGGACACGCTCCGACGGCGCCGTGGTGATCGGCTCGTTGACCTTCTGGAGCCTGCCGACGTTCTGGGTAGGCATGCTGTTGATCTTCGTGTTCGCGGTATCGCTGGGATGGCTGCCGATCGCGGGCATGTACACCGCCGACGCGCTGTATCCGACGGTGCTCACCCAGATCTCGGATCTCGCCCGCCACCTCATCCTGCCGACGGTGGCGATGGTGCTCGTCGACATTGCTCAGTTCGTCCTCATCACCCGAAGCTCTTTGCTGGCAACGCTTTCCGAGGACTACATGACCACTGCCGAAGCGAAGGGCTTGCATCCCCGCCGCGTCCTGTGGCGGCACGGAGTGCGCAACGCGTTGCTCCCCGTGGTGACGGCGACCACGCTGTACTCGAGTGCCGTGGTAGGCGGCACGATCCAGGTCGAGACGGTCTTCTCTTGGCCGGGCATGGGCCAGTTGATCTACCTGTCGGTGGTGCGCGGCGACTACCCGGTCATGGAGGCGTGCTTTCTCATCTTCGCCGTCGTCGTGGTCCTCGCGAACTTCGCAAGCGACCTCCTCTACCGTCGTCTCGACCCCCGGGTGAGGCTGACATGACCTTGTTCGAGCCGATCCCGGAGACCCCGCAAGCAACGGGGTGGCGCAGCACTGGTCGCCAACTCTGGCGAGACCCGATGGGCAGAGTGGGAATCGCAATGGCGTCGGTGGTCGTCGTCATCGCCATCGTCGGTCCATTGGTCGTACCGTTCGACCCAGGCGCGGTGGCAACGTCACGCGCAGGCATTCTGCAGCCCCCGAGCGCGGCGCACTGGCTTGGCACCGACGAACTGGGGCGCGACGTATTCCGCCAAGTCCTCGCAGGAACGTCGGTGTCACTCGAAATCGGCCTGGCCGCAGCATTCTTCACCGTGTTGATCGGGACGGTCGTCGGCGTGTTCGCAGGCTGGTTCGCAGGTTGGGCGGACGCGGTGCTGATGCGCATCACCGACTTCTTCCTAGTCTTGCCCAACCTTCCATTGATGATTGCGCTCGGCGCGATCGTCGGCCAGAGCCTACCGATGATCGTGTTGGTGATCGCGGTGACGAGTTGGCCGAGTACCGCCCGCATCGTCCGTTCGCAGGCACTGGCACTGCGTGAGCGCGAAGTCGTGGCGAGGGCCCGCACCGTCGGTCTGTCGTCGCTCGCGATCCTGTGGAAGCTGATCTTGCCGGGAGTTCTCGCACTCGTCATCGCCAACGCGGTGCTGGTGATCGCCGGTTCGATCCTGGCCGAGGCCACCTTGTCGTTCCTCGGGCTCGGCGACCCGACGAGATCCTCTTGGGGCCAGATCCTGCACGACGCGTTCGTCTCCGGTTCGGTGGGCAACGGCTACTGGTGGTACTTCCTTCCACCGGGCATCGGCATCGTCGTGGTCGTGCTGTCCTTCTCCCTCATTGGCCAGAGCCTGGAGCGCATACTCAATCCGAAGTTGGCGGCCGTATGAGCCTGCTCGAGATACGCAACCTCACCGTCACCTATCCGGGTGATTCCGAACCCGTGCGCGCTGTCGACGGCGTCGACCTCGACATCGGCGCCGGTGAAATCGTCGGCCTGGCAGGTGAATCCGGCTGCGGGAAGAGCACGCTGGCCCTCGCCGTGACCAGACTGCTGCCGCGGGGTGCCGAGATCACCGCCGACCGGATGCAGTTCGCGGGAACGGACCTGCGCGAGTTGAACGCTCGTGACCTGCGCGACCTGCGGTGGCAGCGGCTCTCGATCGTGTTCCAGGGGGCGATGAACGGCTTCAATCCGGTGATGACCGTTGGCGCCCAGATCGCCGAAGCCGTTGCGGCGCACCGGCCCGGAGTCAAGCGGCGCGAACTGCGCGACCGCGTCCGCGAACTGCTCGCGCAGGTTGGCATCACACCCGGGCGCGCGACCGACTACCCGCATCAGTTCTCCGGAGGCATGAAGCAGCGGGCGATGATCGCCATGGCCCTGTCGTGTGATCCCGACCTCGTCATCGCCGACGAGCCGACGACAGCGCTCGACGTCATGACACAGGCGCAGATCCTCGAGCTGATCAGGCGCCTCGCCGACGAACTCGGGCTGGCGATGCTCGTCATCTCACACGACCTGACCGTGCTGAGCGAACTCTGCGACCGCGCGGCTGTCATGTACGCGGGCCGCATCGTCGAGCGAGGGCCTGCCAGCACGGTGCTGTCCGAAGAGACGGGGCCGGCCCACCCCTACACCCGCCAACTCCTCGCATGCTTTCCTCGTCTCGGCGAAGGCGAAGCCTCGATCAGCGGAATACCCGGCAGTCCACCGGATCTCGCTCACCCGCCCAACGGTTGCCGTTTCCACGAGCGGTGCACCGTAGCGCTGGCCGAGTGCCCCACCATCGATCCCCCACTCAGCGTGCTCTCCGAAGACGGCAGCCATACTGCCGCGTGCCACCGCCTGACGAGTGCCGTGGAGGCGTCCCGATGAGCGATGCCATCGACACCCTCGTCGCCGAAATCCAGGATCTGCACGTCCACTTCCCAGTTCGCCATGGCCGCAGGCGGCTGCTCGCCCGTGCCGTCGACGGGGTGGACCTCTCCATTCACGATCGCGAGATCCTCGCGCTCGTCGGTGAATCCGGTTGCGGGAAGACCACGATCGCACGCACGATCATGCGATTGCAGGATCCTACGTCGGGCTCGATATCGATCGGCGGTGTGGACGTCACTCACGTTCGGGGCCGAGCCCTGCGGAAGTTGCGACGCGACTTCCAGATGATCTTCCAGGACCCCTTCGAAAGCCTGCCCGCAAATGCCACCGCGCTCGACGTCGTCTCGGCGGGGCTTCTCCTGCACCGCAGGGATCTAAACCCGACTGCTCGACGCGAGGCTGCGCTGTCGGCAATGCAAGATTGCGGCCTTCGGCCCGCGTCGTCGGTGGCGGGAAGGCGCATGTTCCAGTTGTCGGGCGGTCAGCGTCAGCGCGTGGCCATCGCGGCGGCGCTCGCGGTCGAACCACGACTGCTCGTCGCCGACGAGCCAGTATCGATGCTCGACGTATCGGTACGCGCGGGCGTGCTGCGGGTGCTGCTCGATCTCCGCGAACGGCTCGGTGTGGCAACGCTCTTCATTACTCACGACCTCGCGCTGGCCGGTGTATTCGCCGACAGGGTCGCCGTCCTCTACCTCGGCAGGGTGGTCGAGGAGGGTGCCGCCGCCGACGTGATCGGCAACCCGCTGCACCCCTACACCCGCGCGCTCGTCGAGGTCATGCCCAAGCTGGGCCGAATGCATGCAGGGTCGCGAAGACTCTTGCGCGGGGAGCCGACGAACGTCACTGCGGTGTTCGCCGGATGCCGATTCGCACCACGGTGCCCCCTGCACGAGGCGCTCGACCGACCCGAGCGCTGCCTGACCGAGGAGCCCGCGTTGAACCCGACGTCAGCCGATCACGGCGTGCGATGCCATTTCCCAGGAACGCCAAGTCCTGCCTTGCCAACACCGCAATCCGTAACAGTGTCAACAACACCAACCGAGGAGAACACCCCATGACCATCACCCGTGAAGAGGCCGTGGAACTACTAGAAACCATGGTTCGCATCAACTCGGTCACGCCGTGGCTGATCGAAGGCGGCGCGGGCGAAGGCGAGGTTGCGAGGTTCGCGCGCGACTGGTTCCTCCAACTCGGCCTCGAGGTCGTCCTCGAAGAGGTCGAGCCGGATCGACCGAATGTCCTTGCGTGGCTGCGTGGTTCGTCGCCCGGACCCACCATCTGCCTGACCGCTCACAGCGACACCGTCGGCTTCGCCGCATGGCCGGACCGGGCACTGAATCCGGTGATCGAGGGAGATCACATGATCGGCCTCGGCGTGGCCGACGACAAGGGTGCCTGCGTGGCGGCGATGTTGGCAGCGGCTGAGCTGGTTCGTTCCGGTGACCAGCTCGCCGGCAACGTGCTCATCGCGCTGGCGATCGACGAAGAGGGCATCAGCATCGGGATGGAGCACCTCGTCGAGCACCACGCCGACGAGATCGACATGGCGATCAATCTCGAGCCAGACGGATCGCACACGATCTTCGGCGAACATCAGGGATTCGGCTGGATCGACATCGTGGTGCGCGGCGTCCCCGCCCACGGTTCGGCACCGGAGAAGGGCGTCGACGCAATCGTGCACATGGCGCAGGTCATCACAAGGTTGCACGAGCTGGACAAGACGCAGTGGACCCCCAACCCAGATCCCCGCAACGGCCGAACCGTGTTTCACACCGGCACGATTCACGGCGGCACCGACTACGCCACTTACCCCAACGAGGTGGTACTCGGCATAGAGATCGGCACCCAGCCCGGCGAAACGCTTGCCAATCGGGTGGCCGAGATCGAGGCGATCTTCGCCGAGATCAAGGCCGAGGACCCGCGCTTCTCCGGTGAAGTCAAGGTCCGACTCGACCGCGAGCCGTTCACCGGGGAGGGCAACCAGGCTCTCCTCACGGCACTCGCCGACGCGACCGAGGAGGTGAACGGCGTGCGCTCGAAGATCACCGGCCTCAACGCGTGGACCGACGCGGCGCTGCTGCAGAGCGCGGGCATCCCGACCGTCCTATTCGGTCCGGACGGCGGCAATTATCACGCCGCCGACGAGTGGGTGTCGATTCCCGACGTCGTCGCATCGGCGGAGATCCTGCGTCGCACCGTGATCGCCCTGCTGGGCGCGCCAGTCGCGTCCGTGCGCTGAGATGACCGCGATCGAATCGAAGGAGAACCCGATGCCGTTCGCCGAGGAGTACGCGGCGCGGACCCATCGCACCCACGCGTTGTTCGAGCGGGCAAAGCTCACGGTGCCCGGAGGTGCGGGATCCACTGCACGCCTGCCCAGGAACGGATGGCGTCCCTATCCGATCTTCATGGCGGAGGGCACCGGATCACGGCTGACCGACGTCGACGGGAACACTTACGTCGACTACCTGCTCGGCCTGGGGCCCATGATCCTTGGCCACCGTCATCCAGTGGTGACTGCCGCAGTCGCACAGGCGATCTCGGAGCTCGGGACGTGCTTTGGACTCCCCTACGAACTCGAGCTCGAAGCCGCCGAGAAGGTGGTTGCCGCGATGCCCGGCATCGAACAGGTTCGCTTCACCAACTCCGGTTCTGAAGCAGTCGGCACGGCGGTGCGACTGGCACGGGCCACCACCGGGCGCCGCTTGATCGTTCGGTTCGAGGGGCACTACCACGGCTGGCAGGACACCGTGTACTGGTCAAACCACGTCGATCTCGCATTCGCAGGCCCCGCCGATCGACCCATTCCGGTGGCGATGGGACCTGGCGTGCCACGCGAACTCGAAGACACTCTGGCGGTGCTGACGTGGAATGATCCAGATAGCTTCGTCAAGCTGATGGCCGAACGGGGAGACGAGGTGGCGGCGGTCCTGACCGAACCGGCGGTGTTCAACACAGGCTGCATCCTGCCCGACCCCGGCTATCTCGAACTGCTCCGCAGCGAGACCCGAAAGTACGGCGCGCTATTGATCTTCGACGAGGTGATCACCGGTTTCCGCTTCGCCCGCGGCGGTGCTCAGGAGTGGTTCGGCGTCCTGCCCGATCTCACGACGCTGGCCAAGGGTCTCGGTGGGGGCTTCCCCGTCGCGGCGATTGGTGGCACGGTCGACGCCATGCGACTGATCGCCGAAGGGGTCTACTCACATTCGGGTACCTACAATGCCAACGTCGTTCAGTGCGCGGCCGTGGCAGCGACCATGGACGTGCTGTCGGAGCCGGGACTCTACGAACGTCAACGTGCCCTTGGCTTCCGGTTGGCCGAGGGGTTGTCGAACCTGGCGGCCGAACGTGGGCTGGACGCGTACGTCGAAGGCCTCGGCACGGTCTTCCAACTGTGGTTCGCCGACGGCCCCATCCGCAACTGGCGCGACGCGGTGGCTCGTGCCGACGAAGATCTCTTCACCCGCTGGTATCAGGAGATGGTGACTCGCGGCGTGCTGTTCCACCCTTTGCAGTTCGAGAACCTCTTCGTATCGCTGGTGCACGATGACCGCGACGTCGACGAGACACTGACCGCAGCCGCCGACGCCTTGACGGTGGTGGCAAGAAGCCGTAGGACCGTAACCAGCTCATGAGCGGCCACCCAACCACCTTTGTCGGCGTCGATCTCGGCACGTCGGCGCTCAAGGTGGTTGCGGTGTCCACAGACGGAGCGCTTCTCGGTACCGCGCGCCGCGAATATGAGACCCATCGCCCCGAACCCGCAGCAGCAGAACAGGACCCCCGGCACTGGTGGTCGGCCCTGGAAAGCGCGCTGAAAGGCCTCGCCCACGACGTTCCCCCCGCGTCGTGGGCGGGGCTCGGGTTGTCGGCGATGCTTCCGACCCTCGTCGAACTCGATGCCGACGACGTGCCAGTGGGCCCTGCGATCACGTGGGAGGACGGCAGGGCGGAATTCGACGCCGAGGTGTTTCTCGATGCCGTCGGTGCCGACGAGGTGTATCGGATCACCGGGCAGCGACTCGACGGCAGATACCTCGCTCCGATGCATGCACGCCTTCGCCGGCTTGGGCGTCATGGCGCGAAGGTAGCTGGCGCCAAGGACGTGCTCTTCGCCCATCTCACCGGGGAATTGGTCACCGACCCGAGCACCGCCGCGGGCACCGGCGTCTTCGACTTGACCACCGAGTGCTGGAGTCCTGAATTGGTCTCTGCAGCAGGCATTGTCGGGCTGCCCGAAGTCAGGGCATCAGCGACCGCGTTGCCGTTGTCGTCGACCCTGTCCGATGGCTGGGGACTCCCCCGTGGGCTGCCGGTGGTGCTCGGCGCAGCCGATTCAGTGCTTGGAGCGACTGGCGTGGGAGCAACCGCACACGGCGACGTCGCGGTCATCGCAGGGACCAGCGCGATCGTGCTCGGGGTCAGCGACACCGCTCTCCGCGACCGCGATCGCCGCTACTTGGTCACACCGCTGGCCGGAGTGGGCTGGGGACTCGAAATGGACTTGCTGGCAATGGGTTCCGCGTTCGACGGGATCGCGGAGCTACTCGGACTTGCCAACCCAGCAGCCCTGATGGCCGCCGCGGGACTCGTCTCCCCCGACGACGCGCCGGTGTTCCTGCCGTACCTGTCGCCGGGCGAGCAAGGGGCCCTTTGGGATCCAGACCTCACAGGGACGCTGCACGGACTGCGCCTCGGCATGGAGGCCGGCCACGTCGGTCGCGCCCTGTTGACGGGCGTCGTCACCGAACTTCGTCGCTGCGCGGAGGTCTTGGCGGAGACCACCGGGCGGCGGGGGCCGCTCCTCCTTGGCGGCGGTGCAGCAGCGAGCCCCCTGATGTGGCAGGAACTCGCCGACGCTACGGGACGCGAAGTCCGGGTCGATCCGTCGACCAACGACCACTCCGCCCTCGGCGCCGCCCTGTTTGCCGCTACGAGCCTCGGCGCGCCAATCCCCAGACCCACCAAGACGATTGACGTCGCACCTCGGCCCGATCGATCCGACTGGTGGGCCGAGACGGCGCTCCGCCACGACGCCCTCCGCACGACGCTGAACCACACGACGTTGAATCACAGGACGTTGAATCACAGGACGTTGAATCAGGAGTCGCCATGACGACCAAGAGCGCCATCCGGCTGCTAGTGGTCGAAGAGGAACAGGTCGGCACCGTGGCCGCGGACGTCGTGCTGTCCGCCTTACCCAGCAGGCAACCACGGATCGGCGTTGCCACCGGGGCAACGCCCTTGACGCTCTACTGGGAACTAGGCCGCAGAGTCGCGTCGGGGGCGATCGACCTGCGGGAGTCGACGTTGGTGGCGCTCGACGAATACGTCGGGCTGGGCCAATGGAATCCGCGCAGCTTCGCGGCCTACGTGCGCGACGTCATCGCCGAACCGCTGCATGTCGCCAAGGGTCGAGTCCTGGTGCCCGATGGACTCGCATCCGATCCGGATCGCGCGGCAGACGCCTTTGAGGAAGCGATCGCGACGATCGGCGGGATCGACGTTCAGATCGCAGGCCTTGGCACCAACGGGCACATCGGGTTCAACGAGCCGGGCTCGGCACTGGATTCGAGTAGCCGGACCGTCGAGTTGACGGAGCAGACCCGCCGTGACAACGCCCGATTCTTTGGCGATAGGTTGAGCGACGTGCCGACACAAGCGATCACGCAGGGGCTCGGCACGATCAGCAGGGCCCGGTCGATCGTGTTGGTAGTCAAGGGCGTTGCCAAGGCGCGTGCTCTCCAGGCGGCCGTACACGGACCCGTCACACCCGACGTGCCCGCGTCCGTGCTGCAGCGCCATCCGGCAGTGACGGTGATAGCCGACCGCGAAGCGGCCGGTGAGCTACGGCCACGTGAGGAGCATCATGAGTGACCGCGTACTCGAACTGTTCCCAACGGGTACCCACACCGACGATTCCGGCACGCTGGTGCTCGGCGGGTGCCGCTTGACCGACATTGCATCGGAGTTCGGCACGCCCGTCCTGGTTGCCGACGAAGGCGTCCTTCGCGACCGCGCCCGCGAGTATCTCGAAGAGTTTCGTAGTCGATGGCCCCGCTCCGACGTTGCGTTCGCGTCGAAGTCCTTCCCGTGCACCGCCGTTCAACGCTTGATGACCGAGGAAGGCTTGCACCTCGACGTTGCGGGCGGCGGCGAGATCCTCACCGCGCTGGCTGCAGGCGCCGATCCCGCACGCATGGTGTTGCACGGCAATGCCAAGACCGACGAGGAGTTGGAGCTCGCCGTTCGCAGCGGCGTCGGTCTCGTCGTCGTCGACAACTTCGACGACATCGACCGACTCGAGCGCATCGTGGCACCCGGTCACACCCAGCCGTGCCTCGTTCGCGTGATTCCTGGCGTCGACGCCGCGACGCACGCCTCGGTGGCCACGGGTCACGCAGGGTCGAAGTTCGGACTGATGCCCGACGACGCTCGCAGGGCCATCCACCGCATCGAAAGCAGTGGCGTGCTGCGCTGCGACGGCCTGCACACGCACGTCGGCTCGCAACTGCTCAACGTCGAACAACTCGCGGCGGCCGTCGCACCGTTGGCCGCGCTCGGTGAGTTCGACACATACGACCTCGGCGGTGGCCTCGGGGTGCGCTACACCTACGACGAGAACCCTCCCTCGGTCGCGGAGTACGCTGCGGCGATGGTGGCTGCGGCAGATGCGTTGCTGCCCAAGGACAGCCGCATCATCGTCGAACCGGGCCGCAGCATGGTGGCCGCCGCCGCCTGCACCGTGTACCGGGTGACCACGGTCAAGCACGGTGAGCGCACGCACGTCGCGGTAGACGGCGGGATGGCCGACAACCTCGAGGTGTCGCTCTACGGGCAGCGCTTCGAGGCCACGATCGTCGACCGCGTCGGCGGTGGCGCGCCGGTCAGCCTCGTGGGACGACATTGCGAGTCGGGCGACACCCTGAGTGATGGTGTAGCCCTTGCCGATCCCGTAGTCGGCGACTTGGTCGCGGTGCCCGTCACCGGCGCGTACTGCTACACGATGTCCAACCAGTACAACGGAGCAAGGCGCATCCCCGTGGTGTTCGTGAGCGGCGGCACGGCACGTCTGGTGGTTCGTCGTGACACCTGGGACGACCTGCTGGCACGCGACGTCACCTAACCGTTCGACGGGCGTCGAACCATTCCGCACCCAGCGTGCGGGTATGGCAACCAACCGATCTCCAGTCTTGGTACTGATCGCCGCCTACCTCGGCTTGTTCGTCGGGTTGATCGACAGCAACGCCGTCAACCTGGCGCTGCCTGCGATACAGACAGATCTCGGCGGCGGCGTTTCGGGCGCACAGTGGACCAACGACGCGTACAACGTGACCTTCGCTGCGCTACTTCTCACGGCAGGTTCGCTCGGCGATCGGTTTGGACGCAGGTCGATGCTGCGGTCGGGTCTGATCGTGTTCCTCTTGGCCTCACTGGCGTGCGCGCTGGCCCCAACGCTTGGCGAGTTGCTCGCGGCGCGTGCGGTCCAGGGCATCGGCGCCGCTCTCATGTTGCCGCAGGGTCTCGCCATCGCTGCTGCCGTCTTTCCCGACGCCGCGGGACGGGCTCGCGCGACCGCGGCGTGGGCAATGGCGGCGGCATCTGCGGCTGCCATCGGTCCGATTCTCGGTGGCGTACTGACGGACTCGCTGGGCTGGCGATTCATCTTCTGGCTCAACGCTCCGGTCGTCGTCTTGGCGCTGGCGATGTCGTACCGCCATCTGCCGGAATCGCGGGATGCCGAATCGGGTGGCGTCGACCTGATCGGACAGGTGCTGGCCATCCTCACGCTGGGGAGCCTGACAGTCGTGCTTGTCGAAGGCCGCGCGCTTGGCACTGCATGGATTGTCTGCCTAGCCATCGCGGCGGTTCTCGGCGGCATCGGCCTCGCGTGGTCGGGACGCCGCGTCGCCCATCCGATGATTCCGCCAAGGTTCTTCGGCGACAGCCGATTGAAGGTCGCACTTGCGGCGACCTTCGCGATGACGTTCGGTACCTACGGCATGCTGTTGGTCAATAGCCTGGCCTTCCAACACCTGCGCGGCGCCACTGCACTGACCACCGCGGTGGCGTTTCTCCCCATGCCACTGACGTACCTTGCCCTCATACCGATGACCAACGCGTGGGCTCGGCGGGCTGACCCGGCGTGTCCCATGACCGCGGGGCTGATCCTCATGGGCGCGGGAATGCTGCTGTACGCCGCCGTCGGCCCGAATGCCGACCTGTGGGTTCTGCAGGCCACCTTCGTGCTCGCGGGCGCCGGGCTGGCGATGAACACCGGACCTGCAGTAGCCATGGCGATGGCCGCGGCGCCGCTCTCCCGCACGGGCCTGACGTCCGGCGTCGTCAACCTCGCGCGCCTCGTGGGGATCACGATGGGCGTCGCGGCGTTGGGCACGGTACTCGCCCTGGCCAGCGGCGACGCGACCACCGGACCCGGTTTCGCGGCCGGAGCACGCACTGCCGTACTTACAGGCGGCGTTGCGGAGTTGCTCGGGGCTGTCGTGGTGTTCGGGTACACCCGAACAGAGCGGTCGAAGGACGTACCGGGGACGAAGGAGGCCTGCCATGCGTGATCCGGCCCTGCTGCCTGCCACTGGCGACGCTGACATCTCGGCCCTCGCCAGCCTGCTCGCCGACCCGGCACGCTGCAAGGTGCTGCTCGCCCTGGACGACGGCAGGGCACTGCCCGCCAGCGTCCTCGCCGACGAGGCCGGGGTCAGCCGGTCGACGGCAAGTAGTCACCTCGGCAAGCTCACCGACGCAGGCTTTCTCACCGTCACCACCCACGGACGACACCGCTACTACCGGCTGGCGGGGCCAGAGATAGCCGACCTCCTGGAGCGCCTCGGCCGTTTGGCACCACCGCTACCCGTTCGGTCGCTGCGCGAGGGAACCAAGGCGGCGCGGTTGCGCTCGGCCCGCACATGTTACGACCACCTGGCGGGCCGGCTCGGCGTGGCGTTCATGGGCAGTCTCCTCGAACACGACGTGCTCGTCGGCGGGGACGGTCGCTACGACCCGCGCCGCCATCCGCACGATTCGCCGAGCAATCCCGGCCACGACGTCGAATACGAACTCACCAGTTCCGGTCGCAGCTTCTTGGCGGACGTAGGCATCGAATTGCCCACTGGCCCAAGGCCGGTCCTTCGCTACTGCATTGACTGGACCGAGCAGCGGCACCATCTGGCCGGTGGGCTTGGCAGTTCGGTGTTGGACCGTTTCTCCTCGGCCCGCTGGATCAAACGCGCGTCAAGCGGTCGCGTCGTCACGGTCACCGACCTAGGTAGAAGCGCGCTACTGGACTGCTTCGACGTCGACTGGACGGAGTGAGTGAACCCTAGGCCCGCCATGTCATCGCCTCGGCGATCGCGATGTGTCCCTCGAGGCCGAGGTCCGTTGCCATCGAGCGGTATTCATTGCGGTGCGCGCGGCAGGCCGCCGCGTCGCCCTCGGCGCCTCATCGTCGTTGGACACGAAATCCGTTGGAGGAGCGCCGGTGTGGCTTCTAGACTGCAATCCCGAGTAACTGGACGGAGCGTCTGGATGAGCACTGCAGAACACACCTACCGCGTCGGCGTCGAGTGGACGGGTAACCGTGGCTCCGGCACGTCGGACTATCGGGCGTATGGCCGCGACTACACCGTCAGCGCGGCGAACAAGCCCGACATCCACGGCTCTTCGGACGTTGCGTTCCGCGGCGACCCCGACCGTTGGAACCCCGAAGACCTGTTGGTGGCGGCCGCCTCAGCGTGCCACGAGCTGTGGTACCTGCACCTGTGCGCCGAGGCGGGAATCGCGGTACTGGCCTACCGCGACGACGCCATCGGGACCATGGTCGAGCGCCAAGAGCGAGGCGCCTTCTCGCGCATCGTGCTTCAGCCGCGCGTGACCATCGCTGCTGGCGGCGACCGGGAGCTCGCAGAGCGTCTGCACCACGCGGCCCACGCCAAGTGCTACGTGGCCAACTCGGTGCGATTTCCCATCGACTGCGAGCCGGAGATCGACGTGGCGAAGTAGCGCGGAGCCGAACTTGCCCGCTTCCTCCGGCTCGTCCCTCGCGGACGTCGTCAGCGGGCGGAGCCGAACTTGCCCGCTTCCTCCGGCTCGTCCCTCGCGGACGTCGTCAGCGGGCGGAGCC